>Ga0307414_10001465_pt1 | contig 12269 bp, 15 predicted proteins | sample DK1Ometagenome_FD_203804 | JGI IMG/M metagenome (GOLD analysis project Ga0307414, IMG submission 203804) | Maize rhizosphere microbial communities from greenhouse at UC Davis, California, United States - DK15-O-3 | ecosystem: Host-associated > Plants > Roots > Rhizosphere > Soil | place: USA...
GGGTTTCGAACGCCAGCACCAGTACGCGCCGGTATTGCCCGGCGGCCAGCAGGCGAGCACCGTAGAGCAGGCCGTTGGCTGCGCTGGTGCACGCGGTATTGAGGGTGAAGGCGGCAGTGAAGCCCCAGCGCTGGCGCAACTGCTCGGCGAGCAGGTCGAGCGGTGTCGAGTGGCTGTACTGAAAACCCTGTTCTGCGGCGGCGCGCGCTTCCAGGTCGACGATATCCAGGCTGGTGCTGGCAAGCAGCAGCAGGCAGTCTTCGGGCGGCGTGTCCGCCAGGGTCGCCGCGAGCAACTGGTCGAGGCGCTGGTCGAGGCCAGGCGCGCTGGCTGCGACGCCCAGGTAGGCGCGTGGCTCGTTGCGTTCGTGCAAGGTGAAATAGCCTGCGCGCGGTGTGTCGCCACGCAGCAGGTTCTGGGCGGCGTCATTCAGGTCGCCACCCAGGGCACTGACCAGGGCACCGCGACGCAGGTAGACGGGTGTCACGGGCGCTGCCTGATGAATGCGGCGATGCTGGCAATGCTGTTGAGAATGCGCCGTCCGTCCTTGGCACCTTCGATACGTACGCCATAGTGCTGCTGCAGCGCCAGGGACACCTGCAGGGCGTCCAGGCTGTCCATCTGGATGCGGCTTTGCTGGCCGAACAGGGGTTCGTCATCGCTGATGCTCTGCCAGTCGATATCGTCTTCCTTGTCGCACTCGCGGATCAGCAATTGCTTGAGCTGTTGTTCTAGTAGTGTGTGGTCCATTGCGTTTGCTGCACTCGTTTGCGAAACAGAAATAGTCCACCGCCGCCGAGCAAGAGGGCGAGCAGGATGAGGCGGACACAGTACGGCGCGATATCGACCAGCCCGCCCTGACCCACCAGCAGCGTCAGGAAGGCATCCAGCGCCCAGCTCATGGGTGAAATCTCCGCGAGCTGGCCCATGAACTCGGGCATGACGCTCTTCGGCACCATGATGCCGCCGATGGCGGCGAGGATGATATTGATACCGCCGCCGAGCAGCAACGCCTGCTCGCCGCTGCGGGCCAGGGCAGCGAGGAACAGGCCCAGGCTGCAGGTGGCCAGGCTCAAGCACAGGGCCAGTAGCGGGTAGGCCAGCACCTCGCCGGGCAGGCTCAGCCCGCTCAGGCCGAGCAGCGGCAATAGGTGGACGCCGATGGCCAGGAGCAGGGCGAACTGCACCAGGTTGATCACCAGGTAGGGCAGCAGTTTGCTCAACACCAGGGTCGCGAGATCCAGTTCCAGGGTGCGGAAGCGCAGCAGGGTGCCGCTCTGCTGCTCGCGTTGGAAGCCGGCAGCCATGGGCAGAGCGACGAAGAACATGCCGAAGATCAACCAGGCCGGCACGCTCAGTTGGCTGGCATTGGCCTTGCCGCTGAGTTCGCCGCTGGCCAGCAGCTGTTGTTCGACGATCTCGCTCTGGGTGCGCTGGCGAATCAGCGGCAGGCGCTCGTCGGGCTTCAGGTCGCTCGGCAGTGCCTCGCTGTCCTCCAGGTAGGCCAGCAGGCGGGTTTGCGCCAAGGCAATGGTCAGTGCCGCGCGCAGGCGCTGGCGGGTCTGGCTGTCGCTCTGCGCCGGGAAGCTCAGCGTCGGCCCCTGGTGCGGGCTGTCCAGCAGGCTGCTGGAGAAATCCTCGGCCAGGGTGATACGCGGCAACGCATCGGCGCTTTCTTCCAGCAGCGTACTGCCGGTCAATTGCGCCTGCAGGGCATCGCGCAGGAAGTCACTGGCCTCGCTGGCACGGGGAATCTCCAGCACCAGGCGCAATGGCGCCGGCTCATCGCGCAGGTAGTTGGACAGGGCAGCGGCCATCAGCACCAGGAACAGGACCGGCATGATGAACAGCACGGCCAGTGCATGGGGGTCACGCAACAGCAGCAGGCCCTCTTTTCGGGTCAAGGCGAGCAGGCGACTCATAAGCGCCCCCCGTTTAGGCTGAGGTACAACTGCTCCAGCGAGGGGCGGCCAAAACGCAACAGGCTGGGCAACGTGGGTTGTTCGCTGGCGAAGGCGGTGATTGCCAGCAATTGCTGGGCATCCAGGTTGGCGATGCGCAGGCCGCCGCTGGGCAGGCGCTCGGCGCTTAGCTGTAACTGGCCGAGGAGCGTGTCCAGCCCTGGCGGAACCTGCTCTGGCCACTCCAACAGCAGGCCATGGCCGGCGTCGAGCAGTTGCCGCTTGTCCAGGTCGAGGCGCGCGCGACCCTCATGCAACAGCAGGATGCGCTGGGCCACGCGCTCGACTTCGTCCAGGTAATGGCTGGTGTAGATGACCCCATGGCCTTCTGCGGTGAGCTGCTCGACGGCGTCGAGCAGCAGTTGTCGGCTGCTGGCATCGACGCCCACAGTGGCTTCGTCGAACAGGTACAGGCGGGCGGGTTGCAGCAGGCCGATCGCGAAGTTCAATCGCCGCTGCTCGCCGCCGGACAGGCGCCCGGCGCGGCGCGGCAGCAAGTCCTCGAGGCCTGCGCTGGCGATGCTCAGCGCCATGCGCCGCTGCCGTTCGCTGCCGCGCAAGCGGTAGAGGTCGGCGAACAGGGTGAGGTTTTCGCGCACCTTGAGTTCGGCATAGAAGGCCAGTTGCTGGGGCACCAGGCCCAGGCTGCGTGGGCCGTTCCAGCGGATTTCACCCTGTTGCAGCGCCAGCGTGCCGCTGAGCAGGGACAGCAGCGTGGTCTTGCCGGCGCCGTTGCCGCCGAGCAGGCCCAGGCATTCGCCGGCTTGCAGGTGCAGGTCGATGCCGTGCAGCGCCGCGGTGCCAGCGCCCGGGTAGCGGAAACTGACGCCACGTAGCTCAAGCACGGACGAGTACCAGCAGGAGCTTGCCGTCCAGCAACGGCTGCGCGCCGGCATGAATGGCGAAGGAATAGAGAGCGCCCGCCGGGCTCAGGGCTTCCTGCCGGGCGCTCACCAGCAGGGGATCGTTGCGGCATGTGGCCGGGTGCAGATGCAACTGGGAAAGTTTGCCGACCAGGGCCATTTCGATGGCATCCGTCTCGCCGTATAGGGCACCATGTGCGGCGCATAGCTGGGCTGCGGCTTCGAACAGCAGGCCGGGTGAGGCGTTTTCGCCGAGCTTGTCGAGGTGATGCCAGGCGCTGAGACCGCGGATGCTGACGGCGTCGTGATCGATCAGCGCATCCAGCCAGAGTGCATCGCCCTGGTGCGGCAGCAGTGTGTGCAGTTGGGTGCTATCCATGGCGAACGGTCGGGTATACGGGCGACGCAGTGTAACAGAGGGAGGTGCCCGAAAGGGCACAGGGAGGACGTGGTGACAATTTGGCAGTTGGTGGCTTTTGTGGCGCTCAGTGCAGTGCTGGTGGGGGTTTCCTGGCGTACCTTGGGCAATCCGCGCAGCCATGGTTTCTATCGCTTTCTCGCCTGGGAAGTGATGTTGGTGATGCTGGTGCTCAATGCATCGTCCTGGTTCGGCGACCGTGCTGAGCTGCACCAGCGCATATCCTGGGTGCTGCTCAGTCTCTCGCTGCTGGTGCTGTTCGCCGGCGTGTACCAGATGCGTCGTTTCGGTCGGGCTGGCGCCCAGCGTCAGGATGACGAGCTGTTCGCCTTTGAGCGCACCTCGCAGTTGGTGACCGGCGGTATTTTCCACTACATCCGCCATCCCATGTACTGCTCGTTGCTGCTGCTGGCGTGGGGTATTGCCTGCAAGCGGATGGATGCGTTGATACTGCTGCTGGCGTTGCTTTCCAGCGTGCTGCTGTGGTGTGCGGCGCGTTGCGAAGAGCGCGAGTGCCTGACCTACTTCGGCCAGGCCTACCGCGACTACATGGGGCGCAGTCGGATGTTCGTGCCGTTCGTGTTCTGAGTGAACGCCTCAGGGGGCTCCGAGCGGGCCCTGGTTTTCCAGCATGATTTGCCGGTAGGCCCGTTGATAGTCTTCGTATCCGATATCCTGCTGCTGCAGGTCACGCAGCTGTTCGGCCATGTTTTTCCGGGTTGGCTGGGCTTCCCCCGTTTGCTGGCTTGGCACCGCCACCGCGCTCAATTGGGTGCCATGCAACAGCTCGTCGATCAGCGGGTCGATCTTGCTTTGGGTGCCTTGCCACTTCATTAGCGACAGGCCGCCCTTGCCGCGCAGGTGATAATTGGCTTTCGCCAGCGTTTGGCGGCGTGGGCCGAGAACGGTTATTTCTGCGCTCGACAGATAGGGAACCACATCCCATGACCGACGTGCCGTATAGGTCACCACGTAGGGGCACTGTTCCCTTGGGATCCGCGAATGCAGCTGTGTCGCGATGCCATGCCGAGCGAAACCTTGCTGCAGCACCGGCACGAAATCGCTGACCTTGACCTTGAGGTTTTCCTCAATGCACATCTGGTTGGAGGCGCTTTGCAGGGGCGTGACCTGCATGGCGGTACAGCCGCCCAGCAACATAGCCGCTGCGAGCAGGGGCAGGGTAAGACGTATTGTCGACATGACAGACTGGCTTCCTTGTCAGGCAAAGGCCACCTTTGGGGTGGCCTGTATGTGAAGCGTTGGCTGTTACTTCACGCTGGCGTACTTGGCCTTCAGGGCGACACCGGCCATGATCGCGCCGGCATGGCATTCGTACTTGCTGTCGTCGCGGTATTCCTTGCTCTTGTAGTTGCTGGCCAGGTCGACGACGGCGTTGGCGCCGGCGGCCTTGGCTGCGTTCTGCAGCTTGATCAACGCCGATTGCAGAACCCAGCTACAGGCTTCTTCGTCGGTTTTGTTGAACGCATTGGTCTTCTGGCTGGTGGTGACGTTGGCGTTGATGATCTTGGCGCCAGCCGGTGTCTTGTTCAGGTAGAACTTCACCGAGCCATCCAGGCGGCCAGCCTGGGTGGCTTCATTGACCACCGACTGGAAGTCCAGGAAGTGAGCGGTGTCACGCGCCTGGCTGACGCCGGGCAGCAGAGCGGCAGTGAGAAGTGCGGCAGTGGTCCAGATTTTAGCTTTCATGGTTTATCTCCTTGAGTTTCACTGTTGCAGGTAAGAACTCGTTCAATGTCTGCTGCGCGTCGTCGGCCCTGCTGCGTTAAAAAACAGGCGGGATCGCCAGCCCGGTCGGAATGCTCATCTACAGCCCGTACACGCCGCGTCCTCGCCTGTTTTTTGCCTTGCATGGCGCTAGCTCGCGAACCTTTGAGCAGGGTCTAGAGGGAAGAGCTGCTCAATTCCTGTTGAATGCTGCGATCCAGATTATGGATCCAGTTGTTGTAATTGCGATGGATCTTGCCGTTGCGGTAGCCGAGGTTCTGACTGTCGCGGTAACGGATCGAGTAGCTCGACGCGGTATAGGGGATGGTGATTTCCGCCTGGTGGCTGCGGCGAATGATCAACGCCATGATCTGCCCCTGGTCAGCGCGCTCGACGGTCCACTGCCTGCGCTGCAGGGCGGTGAGGATTGCCCGGCGCATGTCCTCTTCCCCCTTGAGCGTGCTGGGCGGCGCACTGTTTTCGATATTCATCACCGGCTTCGAGGTGCAGGCAGTGATGCCCAGCAGCAGGGTGGCGAGCAGCGTAATGCGAGTGAAACGAGACATCATCCGTGTTCCTTGTCTAATCAGTGCCAGCGTTTGAAGATCAGCGATGTATTGACGCCGCCGAAAGCGAAGTTGTTGTTCATGACGTACTGGTGGCTCATCCGGCGGAATTCGCCACGCAGATAGTCCAGTTCGCCGCACGCCGGGTCGATCTCATCCAGGTTGAGTGTGTGCACGTAACTGTCGGCGTTCATCATCTCGATGCTGAACCAGGATTCCAACGCACCGCAAGCCCCCAGGGTGTGGCCAAAAAAACTCTTCTGTGAACTGATGGGCATCTTCGGGCCGAACAGGCTGCTGGTGGCCAGGGTCTCGGCCACGTCGCCCTGCTCGGTAGCGGTGCCATGGCCGTTGACGTAGCCGATGGCGGAAGGCGCCAGGCCGGCGTCGTCCAGCGCCAGTTGCATGGCGCCACGCATGGTTTCCAGCACCGGTTTGGTGGCGTGTTGACCGTCCGCATTGCAGCCGAAGCCGACGATCTCGGCATGGATGGTGGCACCACGCGCCAGGGCGTGTTCGAGCTCTTCGAGCACCAGGATGCCAGCACCCTCGCCGATCACCAGGCCATCGCGGCCGCTGTCGTAGGGGCGTGGAGAGGTCTGCGGCGCGTCGTTTTTCAGGCTGGTGGCGTACAGCGCATCGAAGACCATCGCCTCGGTCGGGCACAGCTCTTCGGCGCCGCCGGCCAGCATCAGCGGCAGGCGGCCGAACTTGATGGCTTCATAGGCATAGCCGATGCCCTGGCTGCCACTGGTGCAGGCGCTGGAGGTAGGAATCAGGCGGCCCTTGAGGCCGAAGAAGATGCTGATATTGGCCGCCGTGGTGTGCGGCATCATGCGCACGTAGGAGTTGGCGTTGAGGCCGTCGGCCACCGAATTGAGCAGCATGTTGCCGAACGCCTTGATCTCGTCGGTGCTGCCCGTGGACGAACCACAGGCCACACCCATGCGGCCATCGCTGATGCACGGATCACCAAGCAGGCCGGCGTCTTCCAGCGCCCGCTCGGAGGCGTATACCGCCAGCTTGGATACACGGCCCATGCTGCGCAGCTGCTTGCGGGTCCAGTGCTTGGGTACGCTGAAATCGTCGATGGGGCCACCGAGGCGGGTGTTCAGCTCGCTGAAGCGATCCCACTCGTCCATGCGGCGAATGCCGCTGCGGTTGGCGCGAAAGTTCGCCTCGATGCTTGCCCAGTCGCTGCCAAGCGAGGTGATGCCGGCCATGCCGGTGACTACGACTCGTTTCATCAACACAATCCACCATTGACCGAGAGGACCTGACGGGTGATGTAGGCCGCCTCGTCAGACATCAGGAAATTCACGGCGCCCGCCACTTCTTCTGGCGTGCCCATGCGCTGTGCCGGAATCATCTTGAGGATTTCATCCAGTGGCACATGCTCGTCGAGGATTTCGGTATCGATCAGCCCAGGCGCGACACAGTTCACGGTGATCTTGCGCTTGCCCAGTTCGATGGCCAGGGCTTTGGCCGCACCGATCACCCCCGCTTTGGAAGCACTGTAGTTGACCTGGCCACGGTTGCCGATCAGGCCGGATACCGAGGTGATGCAGACGATGCGTCCAGGCTTGCGCCGGCGAATCATGGGCATGCACAACGGGTGCAGCACGTTGTAGAAACCGTCCAGGTTGGTGCGTAATACCTGATCCCAATCCGCTTCGCTCAGGGCCGGAAAGGCGCCGTCGCGGGTCAGGCCCGCATTGCACACCACGCCGTAATAGGCGCCGTGGGCCTCGACATCGGCCTCGAGGATGGCGCGGCAGGCCGCCCGATCGGCCACATCGAATTGCAGAATGCGTGCCAGGCGGCCCAGCGCCTCGATCTGGCCTTGTACTGCTTCGGCTTCATCGCGCCGTGCCCGGCAGTGCAGCACGAGGTCAAAGCCCGCGCGGGCCAGGCGAAGCGCGATGGCGCGGCCGATGCCACGGCTGGAGCCGGTGACCAGTATCGTGTCAGTCATGGAGCGGGCTCCTGGGGTTTCTCTTGTAGGTAAGTGGCCACCTGCGGTGGACGGAAGACGTTCAAGCGCGCTTCGGCGTGGATACCCGGGCCGTCGAGGTGACACTCGAACACGCCCATGCCGTTGTCGTCCTGCAGCGAGCGCAGGGCCTTGATGTGCAACGGCGTATCGGCAGGAAAGCGATCGACATTGCATTGGTAGTGGCGCGTGCCCAACAGGAAACCCAGCTCTACCGCCAGGCCGGCCTGGCGCGCCTGGCAACCGGCAAAGGCGGCGACGCTCTGCGCCATCAGCTCCACACCGACCCAGGCCGGCAGGCTACCGTCGGCCTGATTGAACAGGCCGCCCGGGCGCACGACCAGGCAGGTTTCCACGTCATCCTCGCCGAAGCGCAGCACCTGGTCGATCAGGATCATGTCGCCGGCATGCGGGAGCAGCTCGGCAATCGGCCACAGGCTCATGGCACGTCTCCGATGATCAGGCTGGTATTGCTGCCGCCAAAGGCAAAGGAGTTGCTCATCAGGCGGCGCGGGCGGCCTGTGGCCAGGCGTGTGCCTGGGGTGGTCAGGTTCAAGGCGGGCAGTTGCGGGTCGCCCTGGCCATCCCACAGGTGGGGCGGCAACAGGTTGTCCGGGTTATACGCGCTCAGGCTCAACCAGCAGAAGGCGGCTTCCAGCGCCCCGGCCGCGCCGAGCGTATGCCCGGTCAACGGTTTGCTCGATGAGCAGGGCACGCCCGCCGGAAAGATTGCCCGGACCGCCAGGCTTTCCATGGCATCGTTGTGCTGGGTGGCGGTGCCATGCAGGTTCAGGTAGCCGATGTCGGCGGCCTGAATACCGGCGTTGGCCAGCGCCATGCGCATGGCCTGCTGGGCGCCAAGGCCTTGCGGCTCGGGGGCCGAAATGTGGTGCGCGTCGGAGCTGGCGCCACCGCCGAACAGGGCGATCGATGAGGCCTCGTCTTCGGCCTGGCGGGTCATGAGAAACAGCGCCGCGCCCTCACCGATGTTGATGCCCTGGCGGTTGATCGAGAAGGGATTGCAGCGTTCGGCAGAAACCGCCTCCAGCGCGCCAAAACCATTGAGGGTAAGACGGCACAGGCTGTCTACGCCCCCGCACAGCACGGCATCGCAAAGCCCCTGCTGCAGCAGGCGGTGGGCGCTGAGCAAGGCGCGAGCACTGGAGGTACAGGCGGTGGACAGGCAGTAGACCGGGCCGCTCAGCTCCAGCCAATCGGCGAGAAACGCGGCGGGCGCCGCGATTTCCTGCTGGCTGTAGCGATAGCCCTCGGGTACCACGCCTGTATTGACGTGACTGGCGATGGCCTGGCTGGCCTCGTGGATGCCCGAGGTGCTGGTGCCCAGTACAACGCCTACGCGGTCTGCACCGTAGCGCTCGATCGCTTCGCGGATCTGCGGTTCGATTTCCTGGGCGGCAGCCAGCAAGAGCTGGTTGTTGCGGCTCGCGGCGGCCTGCATGCCAGCAGGGATGGGCGGCAGTTCGGCGCCCACGGCACCAACGGTCAGGCTGCGGTCGGTGACCCAGCCGGTCTGCTTGCGCATGCCCGAGGCATCGCCGGCGAACAGCGCGCTGGCCACGGTTTGCTTGCCGTGGCCGAGGGCGCAGATCAGGCCGAGTGCATTGAGATAACTGGGCATCGAAGCCTTATTCCTGTGTCAGCGCAGTCACCCGATACAGCGGGCCTGGCGTGTTGTTCAGGGTGAAATCCAGCGGTGCACGGTAGTGTATTCGCCAGTTTGGATCGAGTCGGCGCTGATTGTCGGCTGTATGCGCCCAGCCCGTCTGCCCATAGGTCCGCGCAAGGGCGTCAGCGGGGGTCAGGGCAAACAGCAGCGCAGCGAACAGCTCCCGCGCTTCGGCATTGGGTGGCAACAGGCCGTCGTTGTGCCAGGCGCCGTCTAGCAGACGCTGGCGCGCCAGCGGCACGCCCAGTGGGTTGAACAACGACCAGCGCAGCGCCTGGCCTTCTCTCTGTACCACCAGCAACCAGTTTACCTGCTCGTCGGCGAGCTCCCGCTGCACATGCAGTGACAGGGGCAGCAGGTTGTTCAGTGCGGGCGCCACGGCAGGCACAGGGGTGTGCCCGGCGCAGGCGCCGAGCAGCAGGCACAAGCCGATCAACCACGCATGCCTCATTGTTGTGTCGGTCCCAACGGCTTGCGCGCAACCACGTTGACCAGTGTTTCATCACGCTGGCCGACCGGTTTTGGCTTGCGCAGGCCCCAGCGCTCCAGCAGGCCGAAATCCGTGGAGCGGCTCCACCAGAGGTAGGGGTAGGAGACATTCCGTTCGGTGAATTCGAAGCCTTGGGCGCGGATCATGTCGAGGTACTCGTCGGCACTTTTCTGCACATGCATCGGGTGACGGAACAGCCAGCGGATCACCCAGGTATCGATGTAGAACTTGGTGGATTCGGCGAACAGCAGCAGGCCGCCTGGCTTGAGCACCCGATAGAACTCGGCGATGGCCTTGTCCTGTTCGACCAGATGATGAAAGGTCTGGTGGCAGAACAACAGGTCGACGCTGGCGTCGGCAAGCTGGATGGCTGCGCAGTCGCTGCTCAGCAGCTCCACCGCCAGGCCCTGGCGCTCAGCTTCGTTGCGTGAGCACTCGAGGCTGTGCGGGTCTGCATCGAGGCCGAGCAGGCGCGCGGGTTTGAAGGCCTGGTTCAGCAGGGCGAAGGATTTCCCCTGACCGCAGCCGGCATCCAGGATGACCGGTGCGGCCGGCAGTTGCGCATCGATCAGACGTGTCAGGTCATTGATCGCCACACGCAGTACGTGGTGCTGCCAGACGTGGCTTTGCAGGAACCAGAAACCGAAGCCGGTTTCCTCCACATAGGTGCTGCTGATCGGGTTCATCGACGCTCCTTGTCAGTTCATTGCGCACAGTTCGGCCAAGACACGCAAGCGGCGCTTGTGCTCGGCCACATAAGGGTTGCTCTCGTCCCAGGCGTAACCGGCGAGGATCGAGCTGATCATGCGGCGGATTTCAGGCGACGCCTGCTCGTAATAGATCACGTCCTGGAACGAGCCATCGTACCAACCCTCGACGTAGGTACGGAACGTGTCCACGCCGCGTTTCAGCGGAATGGCGAACTGGTGTTCCCAATCCACCGCTTCGCCGCTCAATTGGCGATGCAGCAGGCCGGCAGCCATGCTCGCCGAACGCATGGCGATGGTGACGCCGGAGGAAAATACCGGGTCGAGGAATTCTGCCGCGTTGCCCAGCAGGGCAAAGCCGGGGCCGTGCAACGACTTGACGTTGGCCGAGTACCCGCCGAGTGCGCGCGCCGGGGTGTCCCACACGGCGTTATCGAGTACGCGGCCGAGCGATGGCGTTTCGGCGACGAACTGGCGCAGGCAGGCGTCCAGGTCGGTCGGGCGGTTTTCATAGTGCGTGGCGTCTGCGACCACACCCAGGGAACAGCGCCCGTCACTGAAGGGAATGGTCCAGAACCACACATCACGCAGTTCAGGGTGGGTGGTGATGAGGATCTTGTCGCGATCAAAGCCCGACGCCGGATCGATACGGTCTTCGATGTGGGTAAACACGGCCTGGCGGACCGGGAAGCTGGACGGCAACTCGAGGTCGAGCAGCCGCGGCAGAACACGGCCGTAGCCACTGCCATCGAGGACGAACGCACACTCCACGGTGTATTCACGGCCATCGACCAGGCGGCGTACGGACAGGCGCGGGCAGTCACCGGAAAAGTCGGCCGCGAAGATTTCCTCTTCATAGCGGATTTCCACGCCCTGGCGTTCGGCATCGTCGGCCAGTACCTGGTCGAAGCGAGCGCGCAGCACCTGGTAGGTCGAACCTTGGCCGGGCGTGAACGTATCGCGGAAGTCGAAGTCGGTATACCGCTCGCCCCAGGCGAACGCGGCGCCGTGTTTGGTCTGGAAACCGGCCGCCCTGACGGCGTCGAGCATCCCCGCTTCCTCGACGAAATCCAGGCAGTGCGACAACAGGCTCTCGCCAATCGAGAAGCGCGGGAAGCGCTGGCGCTCCAGGACCAATACGTCGTGCCCCTGGCGCTTGAGCAAGGTGCTGGCGATGGCGCCCGAAGGGCCGGCGCCGATGACAACGACCTGACGCTGTTCGATTTCAGGAGACTTCATAATGGCCTCTCGCTTCACGGTTAGGGGCGTGCCTGCCGAGCATGGCGGGCAGCAGGGTAGAGAACAGGCTCATCAGCAGCAGGCCGAAGTACACCATCGAATCGATCAGTTGCAGCTGCAGGAGCAGGTTGAGGAACACGACTTCGGTCAGGCCACGGATGTTCAGCAGCAGGCTTTCATGCCACTTGATCCGTGCCGAAGCGGCTGGGTCCGCCCAGTGCAGACCCAGCCAACTGCCCAGTACCTTGCTGATGACCGGCAGCGCCAGCAGGGTACCTATGGCGAGCCAGGAGTAGCCTTGACCTATGCCATGGAAATCCACCCGCAGGACGCCGCAAGTGAGGATCAACGGCACCGCCAGGCCATTCATCAGCAGTTTCCAAGCGCTTTCCGGGAGTGGCAGGACGAAAGGCTGCCTGAGATAGGCCAGGCACAGCATGTAGGCGATGCCGAACACCAGTGCGTTGAGCGTGAGCTGCTGGAACAGCAGCATCAGGGCGAAGAACGGCAGGCTGAAGAACAGCGGGTGGCGCAGCCCGAGTCCACGCAGGAGCAAGGGCAGCAGGGCGGCCAGCAGTGGCCAGAGCAGGGCGGCCGGGTGGCTGGTGCCCTGGGCCAGG
>Ga0307414_10001468_pt1 | contig 12260 bp, 3 predicted proteins | sample DK1Ometagenome_FD_203804 | JGI IMG/M metagenome (GOLD analysis project Ga0307414, IMG submission 203804) | Maize rhizosphere microbial communities from greenhouse at UC Davis, California, United States - DK15-O-3 | ecosystem: Host-associated > Plants > Roots > Rhizosphere > Soil | place: USA...
CAGTGCGCGGACACCCGGCCGGCTACACTACGGGCGCCCCCAGCAAGGAGTCGGCTGCATGTGCGGCATCGTCGGCGCGATCGCGGATCGCGATGTGGTTCCGGTCCTGATCGAGGGCCTCAAGCGGCTGGAATACCGCGGCTACGACTCGGCCGGCATCGCCGTGGTCGATGGCGACGGCGTGCGTCGCGTGCGCCGCACCGGCCGCGTGGCGGAGATGGAAGCGGCGGCGAACGCCGAACGCTTCAGTGCGCGCCTGGGCATCGGCCACACCCGATGGGCCACGCATGGCGGCGTCACCGAGGGCAATGCCCACCCGCACATCAGCCACGGCGACCTCGCCCTGGTCCACAACGGGATCATCGAGAACCACGAGCAACAGCGCGAACGCCTGCGCGCGCTCGGCTACGAATTCGAATCGCAGACCGACACCGAGGTCATCGCCCACCTGATCCATCACTACCGCAACCAGGGCGCCGACCTGCTGGGTGCGCTGCAGCAGGCGGTGCGCGAACTCGATGGCGCCTACGCGATCGCGGTGGTCGACCGTCGCGACCCGGAACGCATGGTCGCCGCGCGCGTGGGCTGCCCGCTGCTGGTCGGCCTGGGCGAGGGCGAGAATTTCGTCGCGTCCGACGTCTCGGCGATCGTGTCGGCCACGCGCCGGGTGATCTTCCTCGAGGAAGGCGACACCGCAGAACTCACCCGCGAGGCGGTGCGCGTGTTCGACGCCGACGGCCAGGAAGTCCAACGCGACGTGCACGTCTCCGACGTGTCGCTGGCCTCGCTCGAACTCGGCCCGTACCGGCACTTCATGCAGAAGGAGATCCACGAGCAGCCGCGCGCGGTCGCCGACACCATCGAGGCTGTGATCGACAACAACGGCTTCTCCGCCGCGCTGTTCGGCAAGGATGCGGACACGGTGCTGGCCGGCGTCGAGGGCGTGCAGATCCTGGCCTGCGGCACCAGCTATTACGCGGGCCTCACCGCGCGCTACTGGATCGAGGCGGTCACCGGCCTGCCATGCGCGGTCGACATCGCCAGCGAGTACCGCTACCGCAAGGTGGTCGCCAACCCGAAGCACCTGGTGGTGACCATCTCGCAGTCGGGCGAAACGCTCGACACGATGGAGGCGCTGAAATACGCCAAGTCGCTGGGGCACGAGCGCACGCTGTCGATCTGCAACGTGCCCGAAAGCGCGATCCCGCGCGCCAGCCGCCTCGTCTACTACACCCGCGCCGGTGCCGAGATTGGGGTGGCCTCGACCAAGGCCTTCACCACCCAGCTGGTGGCGCTGTACACGCTCACCTGCACCCTCGCCAAGTTGCGCGGCGTGCTGTCGGACGAACAGGAAGCCGCCGCGCTCGACGGCCTGCGCCAGCTGCCCGGCAGCGTCCAGCACGCGCTGAACCTGGAGCCTCAGATCGCAGTGTGGTCGGAACGCTTCGCGCCGAAGCAGCACGCGCTGTTCCTCGGTCGCGGCATGCACTATCCGATCGCCCTGGAAGGCGCGCTCAAGCTGAAGGAAATCTCGTACATCCACGCCGAGGCCTACCCGGCCGGTGAACTCAAGCATGGCCCGCTGGCGCTGGTCGACGCGGCGATGCCGGTGGTGGTGATCGCGCCCAACGACAGCCTGCTCGAGAAGGTGAAGTCCAACATCCAGGAAGTGCGCGCGCGCGGCGGCGAGATGTTCGTGTTCGCCGATGCCGACAGCCATTTCGGCGAATCCGAGGGCGTGCACGTGATCCGCACCCCGCGGCATGTCGGCGTGCTGTCGCCGATCGTGCACGCAATTCCGGTGCAGTTACTGGCCTACCACGCCGCGCTGGCGCGCGGCACCGATGTCGACAAGCCGCGCAACCTGGCCAAGTCCGTCACCGTCGAGTAGTCGATCGGCCGCGCGCCGTACGGTCCGGCCGCCGCCGCTGCGTCAAGACGTCGCGGTGCCGTCCGGTGCCGCGGCGACACCGCCCTCATGCCCCAGCGCGTCCTCGACCGTGCCGATGCACAGGATCGAGGCCGCCTCGCAATCCCCGGCCAGCAGGTAGCCGTGGCCGAGGCCGCCATCGAGGTAGAGCGAATCGCCGGCGGCCAGCGGTTCCGGCGCGTGGCCTTCGGTATGCAACACGATGCGGCCTTCGAGCACGTACACGAACTCCCCGCCGGCATGGCGCGCCAGCGTCCCGAACTCCGCCAGGTCCCGGGCGAGGACGCGGATCACCGCCGGCACCAGGCGTTTGCCTGCGACTTCGGGCGACAAGTACAGCGAGTCGTAGCGGGTGCCGCTCGCGCGCAGTCCGTCGCCCTGGCGGTTGATGCTGCGACGGGGGCCCTCCGGTGTCGCCAGGCCGGCCGGGGCGAACAGGTCGGCGATGCCCAGGCCCAGGCGCCGGCCGAGTTCGATCAGGCGCTCGTAGCCGAGCGTCAGCTGGTCGTGTTCGATCTTGGACAGGGTCGATATCGGGATGCCGCTCTGGACGCTCATTTCCCGCAGGGTCCAGCCGTTGCGCTTGCGGATGTCGCGGAGGACGGCGCCGAGGGTATTGGCGGGCTGGTTCATGGCAGTGGAAACGCCGGTCGGGGGTGGGCCCAGACATCGGTCCCGGATGGGCTGGATGCTTCCCTTTCCGGGACTGGCCAGACGGCCGCCGTCACACCCGTTCCGTGACCTCCGTCGCGACTGGGTGACGCGGACCTGGTCACCCGGATTGCCCCGCAACGTCATGCTGCAACGCAACATGAATTGATCGTGAATCTGCTCGAACCCGGGAGATCTGTCCATCGATCAATCACTTAGAGGGGACGCCAGCCGGGCGTGAAGGTCCGCCTTGACATCGTTCCGGCCCCGCCCGGAGTTTCACGATCAGAGAAACGCCGCGTCATCGTTGGCACGGCACCCAGAAGGGCGGCTTGGGGAAGGAGACCGCCTGCTTCCTGCCGGAACCACCGGCAGTGCGTCTTCACACAGGGGATTACATGAGCAGCAGCAGGAAGTCGGCCGCCCAGGCCCGGTCGCGGCGTACCCGCGTTTTCAAGGTCGCCCCCGTCACCGCCGCCGTTCGAAGCGCGCTGTTCGCATCCGTGGCTGTCCTCGGCCTGTCCGCCAGCCCGGTAGCCCAAGCTGGAACCTGCACGCTCAGCGGGCCTCCGTACGTCTGGGAATGCACCGGCGACTTCACGGGTCCTGTCGGTGCCATTGGCTACGACGACATCACCGTGGTCGTGGGCGATGGCGTCGTGCCGACCAGCGTGGTCCCCGCGGCCGGCTCGTACGGCGTCGTCGTCGTCGGCGGCAATACGACCGTCAGCAGCGTCGCCGCGATCACCACCAACGGCGGCAACGGCATCGATGTCGAGGTGACCGGCTCCGCCACTGTCGCCAACGGCGGAACGATCAACACCTACGACGGGATGGCCATCGACGTCGTGGCCTACGGCGACGCCACGGTCGTCAACAACGGCTTCGCGCATGCCTACGGCGTGGACGACGTCAGCGCGATCCATGCCGAATCCACCGGCGTCGGCACCGCCAGCATCGATAACCAGGCTACCGGCAGCATCGTCGTCTATTCGGTCGACGGCGCCGCGGTCGGCGCGTTCGCGTATTCCGCCGGCGGCGCTGCGGTCGTCACCAACGCCGGCATGATCGACGCGTATTCCCAGAACGGCATCGCCGACGGCATCTTCGCCTCGGGCGTGACTGCGAACGTCAGCAACAGCGGCGGCATCAGCGTCTACGGCGAAACGTGGGCGGCCGGCATCGAGGCCTACAGCGACGACCTGACCACGGTGGCCAACACCGGCTACATCCTCGCCTACGCCGACGACACTTATGGCCAGGCGTTCGGCATCCACGCAACCAGCACCGGCGGCTCGGTCTCGGTCGACAACGGCGGCGCCATCTACGCCATCAGCAGCACCGACTACGGCCACAGCGCGGGCATCTACGCCTCCTCGGGCACGGGCGGGGTGACGATCGACAACAGCGGCAGCATCAACGCCAGTGGCGCCTACGTGTACGGCATCGAGGTGCACTCGAGCGGCCTGGTCGACATCAATTCCTCCGGCAGCATCGAGGCGTACGCACAGTACGGATTCGCCACCGGCATCAGCGCCGCGACGGGCTACGACAACGCCAGCATCACGATCGACAACAGCGGCACGATCTCCGCGACCGGACGTTTCGGCGCCACCGGCATCGCCGCCGTGGCGACCGGATACGGCAGTTCCGCCAGCGTGACCAACAGCGCCCTGGTCGTGGCGGTGAGCGGCAGCACCGGCTACGGCAGCACCGGCATCGTCGCCTCGGCCGATGCCGACGCCACGATCGACAACAGCGGCACCGTGGTCGCCTACGGCGGCAGCGCGTACGGCGCGATGGCGCTGGCCTTCTCCGGCGACGCCAGCGTCACCAACAGCGGCGCGATCTACGCCGATTCCGGTGGCTACGGCAACGCGGCGGGCATCGTCGCGGCGTCGAACAATGGCGCCGCCAACATCGACAGCAGCGGATACGTCCGGGTCGCCGCCGGCGACTACGCCGGCATCGGCCTCCAGGCGGTGGGCAACACCGGCGCCACCGCCACCAACAGCGGCGACATCGTCGTCGACGCGCTGTACGCCTACGGCATCTACGCCAGCGCGGGCGCGGGCGACGTGGCCATCGGCAACAGCGGCCTGGTCGATGTCTATTCCGGCCCGGGCATCGCCTTCGGCGCGCTCGCCCTGGCAACCCAGGGCGACATCTCGGTCGACAACGACGGCGCGATCTACGCCGATGCCTTCGGCCAGTCGGTCGGCGTCTTCACCAGCGCCGCCGAGGGCTCCATCTCGGTCGACAACGGCGGGCTGGTCGAGGCCTACAGCTTCGCCGGCACCGCGGTCGGCGTGTTCGCGCGCGCCAGCCAAGGCGACGTGGACGTCTACAACACCGGCGCGATCGCCGCATTGTCGCGTTACGGCGAGGCGTCCGGCATCCGCGCGTCCGCCGTCAACGTGAACGTGGCCAACTACGGCCTGGTCTATGCCGCGGCGGACTACTACGGCGCCACGGGCATCGAGACCGTCGCGACCGATTCGGTCACGGTGGACAACCACGGCGCAGTCGTCGCCATTGCGCCATACGGCGTCGCGCAGGGCATCTATGCGGTCGCCATCAATGGCGATGCGTCGGTGGCCAGCGGCGACGGACCGGTCGTGGCGGAGGCGCAGTACGGCAACGCGCTCGGCATCTTCGCCTACTCGGTGTACGGCGCGACGACGGTCGACAGCAATTCCAACGTCTACGCCACCGGCTATTACGGCGCGACCGGCATCTACGCCGCGGGCGCGACCGGGACGACGGTGCACAGCGCCGGCGATGTGATTGCCAGCAGCTATTCCGGCAACGCGAACGGCGTGATCGCGCTGTCGTACGGCGACGAGGCGATCACCCACGACGGTTACACCCTGGCCAGCACCGTGTACGGCGACGCGGTCGGCCTGACCGGCTATTCGGTCGCCGGCAACGTGTCGGTCGACAACAGCGGCACCATCGTGGCGCAGAGCACGTACGGCCTTGCCGACGGCATCTTCGCCTCGGGCGTGACCGCGTCTGTCACCAATTCGGGCTACATCTACGCGACGGGCTACGGCTGGGCCGCGGGCATCGAGGCCTATGGCGAGGCTTCGGCCACCGTCGGCAACAGCGGCGACATCCATGCGATGGCCACCGACGAGTACGGCCAGGCCTTCGGCATCCATGCCACCGCCTTGCCGGATGGCGCGGTGTCGGTCGACAACAGCGGTTACATCGAAGTCGTCAGCAGTACCGGTTACGGCCACAGCGCCGGCATCCTGGCGCTGTCCGGCGCCGGCGGCGCCACCGTCGACAACAGCGGCGACATCGTCGCCAGCGGCGCCTACGTGTACGGCATCCAGGCGCAGTCCGCCGGGCTGGTCGACATCGCCAGTTCGGGCAGCATCGACGTTTACGCCGAGTACGGGTTCGCCACCGGCATCAGCGCGCTGACCAACTACGCCGGCGCGAACATCACGATCGACAACAGCGGTTCGATCTACGCCAACAGCGCGTTCGGCAGCGCCGGCATCGTGGCCGTGGCCACGGGCGAAGGCGCGACCGGCAGCGCGACCAACAGCGGCGACATCCAGGCCGCCGTGCAGGGCGGCAAGTACGAAGCGGTCGGCATCGTGGTATCGGCCGATGGCGACGCGACGATCGACAACTCCGGCGGCATCACGGTGTACTCGCCGGGTGCGGCGTACGGCGCGATGGCGCTGTCGTTCGCGGGCGACGCGAGCGTGGTGAACTCGGGCGACATCGACGTCACCAGCGCGGCCATGAAGTACTACGGTGCCTACGGCATCGTGTCGGCCTCGGGCAACGGTTCGGCCTCCGCCGACAACAGCGGCAACATCACGGTCGTCTCCGACAAGTACAACGGCTTCGGCATGCAGGTCTCGGGCAACACCGGGGCCACCGCCACCAACAGCGGCTCGATCTCGGTCGAGGCCAAGTACGCCTACGGCATCTACGCCAGCGCAGGCGCGGGCGACGTCTCCGTCGTCAACGATGTCGATGGCGTGGTCGACGTTTTCTCGCCTTCGGCCGTGGCCTTCGGCGTGATCGGCGTGGGGACGCTGGGCGACGTGTCGATCGACAACGCAGGTTCGATTTACACCGAGGCCTATGGCCAGTCCGCGGGTGCGTTCGCCCTCTCCGGCGAGGGCAGCGTCTCGGTCGGCAACAGCGGCACCATCGAGGCTTACAGCTATTCCGACATCGCGGTCGGCGTCTTCGCCCGGGCCGACCTGGGCAGCGTGACGGTCGACAACAGCGGCGAGATCGTGGCGGTGTCTCCGTTCGCAGCCGCGGCCGGCATCCGCGCGACCGGCGTTGACGTGACCGTCGGCAACGACGGGCTCGTGGGCGCACTGGGCGGCGACTACGCCACCGGCATCGAAGTGGTCGGCACCAGCAGCGTCGCAGTCACCAACAACGGCGCGGTGTATGCGGTCGCCAAGTACCCCGACGGCGTCGCCCAGGGCATCTACGCGGTCGCCGTCAACGGCGACGTGTCGGTGACCACCGGCAGCGAGGCCTACACCGTGGCGGCGGCACCCTACGGCACCGCGCTCGGCATCCTTGCCTATTCGGCGTACGGGGCCGCGACGGTCGACAACGCCGGCAACGTGAGTGCCATCGGCTACCTCGGCGCGACCGGCATCCATGCCTCGGGCGCGACCGGCGCGACGGTCAGCAGCGCCGGCGATGTCATCGTCGAGAGCTACGACGGCAACGCCCAGGGCGTGGTCGCGCTGTCCTACGACGGCGACGTGGTCATCACCCATGATGGCAACACGGCGGCGACGACGGTCTACGGCGACGCGATCGGCCTGACGGGCCAGTCGGCGACCGGCAACGTCACCATCGACAACGGCGGCAACGTCGTGGTCGATTCGATCTACGGCAGCGCGCTTGGCGTGGTCGCGTATTCCGGCCTGGGTGACGTCGTCGTCACCAACGCCGGTTCGATCGACGCCTATTCCTACAGCGGCCTGGCCGACGGCATCTTCGCCTCGGGCGTGACCTCGAACGTCACCAGTTCCGGCTACATCGATGCCAATGGCGTGGCGTGGGCCGCGGGCATCGAGGCTTACAGCGACACCTCGACCACCGTCGGCAACAGCGGCACCATCTACGCATACGCCTACGACGACTACGGCCAGGCCTTCGGCATCCATGCCACGGCCCTGCCGGACGGCGCGGTGTCGGTCGACAACAGCGGTTACATCGAAGTCGTCAGCAGTACCGGTTACGGCCACAGCGCCGGCATCCTGGCGCTGTCCGGCGCCGGCGGCGCCACCGTCGACAACAGCGGCGACATCGTCGCCAGCGGCGCGTTCGTGTACGGCATCCAGGCGCAGTCGGCCGGGGTGATCGACATCGCCAGCGCCGGCACCATCGATGCGTACGCGCAGTACGGTTACGCCACCGGCATCAGTGCGGTGACCAACTACGCCGGTGCGGACATCACGATCGACAACAGCGGTTCGATCCAGGCCAACGGCATGTTCGGCGGCACCGGCATCGTGGCGGTGGCCACGGGCGAAGGCGCGACCGGCAGCGTGACCAACAGCGGCACCATCTACGCAAGCCAGGGCGACAAGTACGTGGCGGGCGCAGCGGGCATCGTGGTCTCGGCCGATGGCGACGCGACGATCGACACCTCCGGTTCGATCACGGCGGTGTCGGGCGGTGCGGCCTACGGCGCGATGGCGCTGTCGTTCGCGGGCGACGCGAGCGTGGTGAACTCGGGCGACATCGACGTCAGCAACACGGCGATGAAGTACTACGGCGCCTACGGCATCGTGTCGGCCTCGAGCAACGGTTCGGCCTCCGCCGACAACAGCGGCAACATCACGGTCGTCTCCGACAAGTACGACGGCTTCGGCATGCAGGTCTCGGGCAACACCGCGGCCACCGCCACCAACAGCGGCTCGATCTCGGTCGATGCCAAGTACGCCTACGGCGTGTTCGCCTCGGCCGGACAGGGCGACGTTGCGGTCGACAACAGCGGCGCGATCGAGGCGTACTCCTATCTCGGCATCGCCTTCGGCGTGCTCGGGTTGGGCACGCAGGGCGATGTCCTGGTCGACAACAGCGGTGCGATCGACACCTACGCCTACGGCCAGTCGGTCGGCGTGTTCGCGCGCAGCGATGCCGGTTCGATCACCGTGGACAGCAGCGGCGCGATCGCGGCGGTGTCGTACGGCGGACCGGCAGTCGGCGTGTTCGGCCGCGCCGACGACGGCAGCGTGGCGATCGACAACAGCGGCAGCATCGACTCGAACGCGCTGTACGGTGCTGCCTACGGCATCCTCGCCGGCGGCCACGACATCGCCATCAGCAACAGCGGCGACATCGTGGTTGGCGCTTACGGGCTGGCGTCCGGCATCGATGCCAGCGGCGACGTGGTGAGCGTCTCCAGCGACGGCAACGTGGACAGCACCTCGGCCACCGGCAATGCCTTCGGCGTGTACGCGCTGGCCAGCGACGGCGTCACGGTCGCCACCGGCAACGGCGGCCTGATCTCCGCGAGTGCGCTCCAGGGCGCCGCGTATGGCGTGCTCGCCTACTCGACGGGCGGCGATGTCCTCGTCGACACCGCGGGCGACATCACCGTCGAAGGCCTGGCGTCCGCGACCGGCGTGTATGCCTCCGGCCTGGCGACCGGTGTCAGCAACGCCGGCGACATCACCTCGACTGCGGAAGGCCTCGCCATCGGCATCGAGGCCTATGGTGTCGATGCGGTGTCGGCCAGCAACGCGGGCACCATCACGAGCACCTCGGCCGACGACGCGCTGGGCATGCTGGCGACCTCCAAGTACGGCCCGGTCACGGTCGACAACGCCGGCACCATCGAGGCGTCCGCCGCGTCGACGGCGGTCGGCATCGTCGCCGTCGGCGACACGGTCCACGCCACCAACGCGGGCCATGTCGCGGCGACCGGCACGGATGCCTACGGCTTCCAGGTCATCGGCAACGGCGATGTCACCTTCTCCAGCACGGGCGAGGTGTCGGCCACGGCGTATGCCGATGCCGAAGGCGCCTACCTGGTCAGCGTGTCCGGCGATGTCCTGGCCGACAACGGCGGCAGCATCAGCGCGGTCGCCGAGCATGGCGATGCGTACGGTGCCATTGCCTACGCAGTGGCCGGTAGCGTGGACTTCGGCAACGCCGGCGACATCGTCGCCACGGGCGTCGATTACGCCGCGGTCGGCCTGCTCGCGGCCGGTTACACCGGGGTGTCGGTCGACAACAGCGGCTCGATCCATGCCGCCAGCACCGGTGCCGGCAACGCGACCGGCCTGGTGGCGATGGGTGGCAACGTGACCATCGACAACAGCGGCTCGATCACCGCCGAGGACACCGACCAGGCCGTTGCCGTCGACCTGACGGCCACCGGCGTCGCCGTCCTCAACAACAGCGGCACCCTGCAGACCCACGCGACGAGTGAGGGCGAGATCGCCGTGCTCGGCGGCGATGGCGTCCAGCAGGTGGTCAACACCGGCGACCTGTTCGGCGCGATCGTCGCCGGCGGCGGCAACGATGCGGTGGTCAACGGCGGCACCTGGCTGGTCACCAACCACGCGACCGACTTCGGTGCCGGCGACGACAGCCTGGTCAATGCGACGGGCGGCATCATCGAGTTCATCGACGGTGCGATCAGCTTCGGCGGCGGCGCGGGCAACGTGTTCACCAACCAGGGCACGATCCTGGTCACCGGCTCCGGCCTGATCGACCTGGGCACCGGCGAAGAAGCGGCGCTCAATGCGATGGCGGCCACGTCGATCGCCAACGCGGTGCCGTCGCTCAACGCCGTGCCGATGGTCAACGACGGCATCATCGATTTCCTCGACGGCCAGACCGACGACGTGCTGACGATCGTCGGCGACCTCGGTGGCGACGGCGCGCTCAACCTCGATGTCAGCGTGCTGAACAACGCCAGTGACATGCTCTATGTCGACGGCAGCATCGTCGACGGCGCGGCGCAGACGGTGAACGTCGCCTTCGACGGCAACCCGACGATCGGCGGCACGGTCATCCCGTTCGCGCACGTCACCGGCGACTCCGCCGCGGGCTCGTTCGTGGGTGGCGAGGTGATCGGCTACAACCCGAACAACTTCCTCACCCTGCGCGTGGACGTCACCAGCGAACTCTCGACCAGCAATGCCAGCGACGACGTGTTCTCGGTCGGCGTCGCACCCGATGGCGTCAGCGGCGCCGGCCTGCTCGCAGCCTCGATTCCGTCCGGCGCGCACAGCCTGGTCAACAGCCAGATCGGTACCTGGCGCCAGCGCATGGGCGTGATGCCGGTCAAGGGCGAAATGGCCGGGTTGAGCCCCTGGATCCGCGCGTTCAGCGACAAGGGCGACATCGACCAGCAGCACGCCAACGACTTCGGCCAGAACGCGGACATCCGCTTCGAGCAGGACAACGACGGCCGCGAAGTGGGCATGAACTTCAACATCCACGGCGCCTTCAACTTCGGCATCACCCTGGGCACGTCCGATGGCATCCAGCAGGTGGTCGACGTCGGCACCACGCGGATGGACATGTCCTCGGCCGGCCTGTACGCCACCTGGGCCTCGTCGAAGTTCTACATCGATGGCTCCTGGCGCTGGATGGACTTCGACGCGAACCTGACCTCCTGGGCGGGCCTGCACCGCACCAGCGGCAACGCCACCGCGTTCAATGTCGAGGCGGGCTTCAACGCCTGGACACTCGCGGGCGTCGATATCGTGCCGCAGGTGCAGTACACGCGGACCCGGATCACCGACATCGCGCCGATGCACGACGACTTCGCCAGCTTCGACTGGGCGCCGGGCGCATCCGAGCGGGCCCGTGTCGGCGTCGGCCTGAGCCGGACGTTCGCTCGCGGCGACGTGCTGTGGACGCCGTACGGCTCGCTGAATGCGGTGCGCGAACTCGATGGCGAGAACCACTACCTGGTCGGCGGCACCTACGGTGGTACCACCAGCACCGAAGGCACCAGTGCGCTGGTCGAGGTCGGCCTCGGCATGCAGGCCAATGGCGTCTCGGTGACGGGTGGCCTGAACTGGAACGATGGCGGTGCGATGGACGGCTTCGTCGGCGGCCAGGTGGTCCTGCGCTACACCTGGTAATCGGCATGGTCCGGCAGGCGATCCTGCCTGCCGGATCGCGTCCGGCGACGCGGTGTGGGTGCATCGACCGTGGCAAGATCAAGGGCTGTGCGGTCCGCCGCACCCAGGGGTCTGGCCGGTCCAGGCGAACGAAAGCAGTGGCAGTACCTAGTTGGAGCAGCAAGTGGCACGAAAGAAGAACACCGGCGACACCTCGATCCAGGAAGTCAGCGACAAGGCGGAAATGGCGCAGGGCCTCGACACCGTGACCGCCGATGTCCCGGCGTCCTCCGAACAGGCGTCCGGGCCGGTAGCCGAAGCCGCGCCGGCCACGCCGGCCCCTGCAGCGAAGCAACCGACGCCACCCAAGGCGCCCGTCGACATCACCAAGCTGCAGGTGCAGAAATCCTGTTCGCGCGGACTTGCGGGCTGGCTCGCCGGCAACCGCATCTCGATCGCGATCTCCTCCTACCAGACCGGCCGCGTGTACCTGGTCGGCAGCGACAAGCAGGGCAGGGTGTCGTTCTTCGAGCGCATCTTCGAGCGCGCGATGGGCATCGTCGGCAACGCCCAGCGCATCTACCTCGGCG
>Ga0307414_10001469_pt1 | contig 12254 bp, 7 predicted proteins | sample DK1Ometagenome_FD_203804 | JGI IMG/M metagenome (GOLD analysis project Ga0307414, IMG submission 203804) | Maize rhizosphere microbial communities from greenhouse at UC Davis, California, United States - DK15-O-3 | ecosystem: Host-associated > Plants > Roots > Rhizosphere > Soil | place: USA...
TTGAAAGTGGCAGATGCGGCTCCAATTGATCAATATGGGTTCAAGGACGATGCGGTTAACGCGGCTGTGGATACGGCCGATGATTACACGTATGATGCCAATGGAAACATGCTTACCGATACCAATAAGGGAATCACCAGTATCAGCTACAATCATTTCAACCTGCCCGTTAAAGTGGTTCTTTCAACGGGAAATATTACCTATCTTTACAATGCAGTGGGAGAGAAGGTGCAAAAGACAGTGTACGAAACGGCAAGCTCCAATACAACGGTTAGTGAATATTTAAACGGCTTCCAGTATAAAAAGGTAAATCTGTCACCTGTCGAGCTGAAATTCTTCCCTACCCAGGAAGGGTATGTGGCCAACAAAGCAGGGGTACTTTCATATGTGTTCCAGTACAAGGACCATCTGGGGAACGTGAGGCTAAGCTATGCAAGGAACACCGGATCGGGGCTTACGGAAATTGTGGAGGAGAATAATTATTATGCTTTCGGTCTGGAACACCAGGGATATAACAATGTCCCAAAATTCACCTATGGAAGCGCGGAGGGGGAGCAGTATAAATACAACGGAAAGGAATTGCAGGACGTGCTGGGACTTAACATGTATGACTATGGAGCACGTAATTACGACCCTGCACTTGGTAGGTGGATGAATATTGACCCGTTAGCGGAGAAATCTCGTAGATTTAGTCCATATACATACGCTCTTAATAATCCTGTGTACTTTATTGACCGTGATGGAATGATGGCAAGTACACCTCCACCGCCTGATTGGTTTGTTAATAGAGAGACAGGTGCTGTAGTTCAAGTTGAAGGAAAATCTTCCCTAACACAAGCAACAGCTAATAAAATTGGTGCAGGAGATGCCAAAAATTATGATAGATTTGGTGCTGACAATATGTTTGGTAAAAATAATGAAAAGGCGAATAAAATTAGAGAGTTAGGAGCTAGTGTGGTTGAAAATCCAGAGAAATTTATGGAAAAGCAAGGTTATAAAATGGCTGACAAAGTAGAAATGGTGGAGAGGAACTATGAGACAAAAGGTTCTTTTGGCAAGGATGAAAATATAACAGGTAATATTAGTGATGGTGGAAAACCACTAGGCGATTCGAGCATAACATACGTTAGGCCTAATGAATTGAACAAAAAAACTGATGTATCAACAACTACATTTACAGGAACGTATAGTAGTATTGAAAAGAGTACTTATACTCTTACAACACCTCATGGTCAAAAATCATCATCCTCAGCAGGTTCCACAAATTCTATGATTGGAGAGTCATTCAAAATTTTATATTCCCTTTTTACAGATCATATGGATAGTACCATTAGAAGTTTAAATAACTTAAATTAATTAAATCATGAAAAAAACAATATTTTTGAGATTATTAGTTATTACAATTATGTTTGCAAGTTGTAATGGTCAAGTAATAAGTAAAGAAGATATAAATAAATATATTAATAGTAAAACTGAATTTGACAAAATTTTAACTTCTCATTTTCCAAATAAACTTTTTTCCTATCCATATACAATTATCAACAATAAAAATAAAGGGAAACACGATATCTGTTTCATGCTATACGAGCATGATGTAGATTCCTTAAAAATTGATTCAATAATAAATAAATATAATTTTGTTGCTAGATATACATACAAAGATTCATGCCTTTTTTTAATTAATAGATTTGAAACAAAACATACTTATGAAAATAGAAAAAAGGTTGAAATATTAGATACACTGTTATTAAATAGAGATTGCTATAAAATGAAGTATCCTGTACCAAATTTTAAGGTTTATAATCCTATAAATGAAAGTGACTTAAAATTAGATGAAAGTTTTAAAATTTATGTATTAGATGCTAAATCAGGAAATCACTTTGGAAATTTCGATTTACAACCTAATCTACAAATGCCTCCTGAATGGCAAAATGGATATTCAAAAGGAATAGCATTTAGCAAAAAGAGTAAGACTTTAATATATTGGGGGATTATTTGGTAGGTAATATGGATAATGCAGATGGGTAGTGTTACAGATTAGGTGTTTTTATAATTTAACCAATTAACTAACTGAAAAAGAAGATTGAATTTTAATTATTGAATAGAGAAAGAGACGACCTTGCAGGTCGTCTCTTTCTTTTTTTATCTTTTAATGAGCCTTAAAATGCTTTTGCCTTACCTTTCCTGCTTATAGAAAAAATATAAGTTGCCATATGAAAGGACATTAACACACGCTACAAGCAAGCTGGGCATTTGGCTTAATTTGAACATGGTTTTGTATTTGAAAAATTAGTATTTAACCGAAAAATTACGCATTTTTAATTCCAGCCTGCGTGTAGCGCGGGAGCCCTAACGGGACAATTCTCGAACCATTTTGTCGATGATTTGAAAAATTTAAATCAAATTTGATTTAATACTTTACTTTTAATTTCCTCACCAATCCCGATGTTCGGATAAGATATCAATTACTTTTTTATTATGCGAATGATAGATAAATCATCAGTAGGAACTAAGCCATATGTATGTTCTAATTTTTTTAGTTTTAAAGTAAGCATTTCATCTTGATCTTTATTGGTATTTTCAATTGTTAAAAAATCTATAGTATCAATATCTTCATTTGATTTGGCAGGTTTTACTTTCTCAAAGGTAAATATGCCATCTTTTGCAATAGATATGTCGCTTATTTTGTTAAATTTTATTTTTTGTTCTAGAGAATCATATAATTTTTCAAAATCTTCTGATAAATGAAAGCCCAAATAGTCTGGTTTATTGTCGTGGTCAAACTCATGTCTATTCCCATTAACAATTGCAAATCCATCCCCAATAACAAGAATAAGTCCAAAGAGGTAAGCTTTAATGTAGGCAAACGAACTAATAAAACGCTAAATCGTGTTTTGGAAACTTTGAAATTGGCAGAAGCTAAGAAAAAATTTACTGACAGATTAGAAAACTAAAGATATCTGATAAGTGGGGAAATTCATTCTGTTAAACGTTTCGGAACTAATTATAAAGGATGAATCTCACACTCAGGACTCATCTTAAAAGACCTAACACAAGTACAAGATTTATTTTTGGATTTGAGCAAATAATTACTTGCCAACAGGGTTTAAACATTGTTGGTTAGGTTATAAAGGGAAATAATCTTTAGCTTGTTGAGGATTAAAGGAAAGTTTTTGATGCAGTCCTAAAATTATATCCAGATTTTTCCATTATTACTACTGTATACAGTTTCGAACCTATACCCGTCAGCAGTTGATTTCATTGAGTTTTTAGTTTACAAAATTTGAAGTGCCACGATTGCCGCAAGAAAGTCAAAACGGTGAAAGATTTGTAAAATTCGCCTTAACTATTTGTGGTAAAAAAAGTATGAAGTCCAAATTATGCTTGCCTTTTTCTAGAACGTAAACTTTGTAAATTTAATATTGATATTATAAGAAATATTTTATTAACATTGCACTTTTAAAATTCTTAAAAAAGAAAGAGATATTTAATCGGTTACATACTGAAGAACATATTATTTTTAATACGCACATTGTTATAAATGACAATTCATAAATTATGAAGAAAACTTTTTGCCTCTTAGTGGCCAATATTTGTACTACTTTTTTGTTTGCTCAAAACGTAAATATCCCTAAAAATATACAATCGCCAAATGCAGGATCTTTAGGACAATATGGCGACGTACCAGTTACGTTATATCATGGTACTGCAAATATTTCAATACCCTTATATTCGATCTCTGAAGGAGGAATACCACTTGAAATTTCTTTAGACTATAATGCCTCAGGTGTCAGGGTAAATTCGGTTCCAGGATGGGTAGGGCAGAATTGGTCGCTGAATGCAGGAGGAATTATTACAAGAACCGTTCAGGGTAAAAGAGCAGATGAGCTTAATTTTTCAGAATGGATTAATTTTGTGAATACACCCGGTTACTTGTATAATTATTCAAAATTAAATAGGGCTGATTGGTCTGATTCTTCTGTGTTAAAGAGTTTCTCTACTCAAGATGGTTATTCATTAGATTTGGAGTCAGATATTTTTACATTTAACTTTATGGGCTTCTCAGGTAAGTTTTTTTTATCACATGATGGTACCTGGAAAGTACAATCTTCGTCAAATTTGAAAGTGATTATCCAACAATCTGATTTTGTTCGTCCTTTAGATTTAACTAAGATGGGGTGTGGACCTAATCAAAATATGCCATATTCTAAAGTTATTGGTAAAATTACTTTGATTGACGATAAAGGCACTTCTTATATTTTTGGTAGTGTTCAAAATGCAATAGAATATAGTTATGATAACTTTTTTAATCAATGTGAGACGACTAATTTGATTCCAAACTCTTGGTCTTTGGTTGAAGTTAAAAATAATCTTGGATTGTCAGTATTCAAATTCGAGTACGAGCGCGGTGATTATATAGGAAACTTTTATGTAAACGATAATTCGGTTTTAGGTATTAAAGACGGTGCAAATAACCTTAATGTTTTTAATCACTTAGATACAAGATGTATTGCGACAATTGCAAATAATTCTGGTATAGGTGGTAGTTTAATTGTACCTAGTTATTTAAAAAAAATCACTTCATTAACTGGACAAGAGATTGTTTTTGAATCTATTAAGTCTGATAATCAAAAGTACTCATCTTCAGTAATTGATATGAATAATTTTATTGGAGATCAAAATTCGCAAGCATTTAATTCCAGTTTTGGGAAATTGGTTTTGGATCAAAATGGGCAACAATTAAATTTTGGAGGATTATTAAAACAGGATTTTGTAATGAGTCGGTTAATATGGCGTAAATTAAAAAGTATAAAACTACCTTCACAACAAATTTCATTTGTATATAATGACAGTGATATTAATCAACGGTTAAAGTTAAGTAGTGTAAAAATTGGCGATAAGAATTATGGGTTTGAATATGATCGATTTGAACAATTACCACAGTTTACTTCTAAGGCAATTGATCATTGGGGATATTTCAATGGGACCCCATATGTTATTGATCCATCAAATTTAGATGCATATTATACTACACGTAATTTGAATACTGACAAAGCCAAAATAGGTTCTTTAACCAAAATTACTTATCCAACTAAAGGTTGGACAAATTTTGAGTATGAGTCTAATGCATATTCTAAAGTTGTAAATGAAAAGCGTGAATTGGTGTCAGAAACCGGTTTAGCTGGCGGCTTGCGTATTAAAAGCATTTCCAATTATGATGGAGAAGGAAAAACCTATACAAAACAATACAAATATACTACTGATTTAACAGGTTCTATTTCAACAGGAATATTAATGCTGAAAAATAAATATTATTACCCAGAGTGGAAAACAAAAACTTCAGATGGTTATTTTTATTATCAGAAATCATTTAGTAATAATAATTTAATTCCGATGAGTAATACTCTAGGATATCATATTGGATATTCCAGGGTTTATGAGGTATTAGAAGATGGAAGTTATACTTCTAATGATTATACTGATTATAGCGAATTTAGTGATGTTCGTTTTGTGGGTACATTATCGGAGAGCCATAGTATTTTTGATAAGCACAATGATTTAAGTATGTTAAGAGGTAAACTTAAACAACAGATAACTTATAATAATGCGGGTGAAATTAAATTACGAAAAACATATAGCTTTATAGCGGATCTAACTAAAAAGGTGAGGGCATTTAATTTTGATATTTTATTTCCTTGTCCATATTCAAACGTAACAGCTAGTTCTGGTAACGCTTATGAAATTTATTACTTTGATTTTAATGTGACAAAAGAAGTAGAAGAATCCTTTTTATCTGGTCAGGTTTTCGATAAAGAAATTAGTTACACTTGGTATGACTATTCAGATTCGGATACATTTTTACGCAGCAAAAGTACTCAAACATATTTAACTGCTGATCAACAGGATTCGAAGAGCTTAAAGGAAGAATATGTCTTTCCTTTTGATAATCAAAGTGTCAAATACCCATATGGAGTAATGACCGAAAAACGTATGCTCTTTCCTGTTACAACAACTCAACGAGAAAATATGGAACTATTGAATACACAAGCTGTTTTGTACAGTTCAGATGACAATTTTGTTAATCGTGTATTTGCAGAAAGAACACAAAATGCTTCTGGAAATGCAGCACTAAGAGATGATATTTTATTTGATAAATATGATGAATATGGTAACTTACAGCAATACCATAAAAAAGATGGTATGTACACTACTATTCTTTACAGCTATAATAAGCGTTATCCAACAGTTAAAATTGAGAGTAAAGATAAACTTGAATTTTCCAATTCCACATTTGCTAATTTAAATACCTCTATTTCCAATTTACCAGGTGTAAAATCTGAGGCTGATGTAATTACATCTTTAAATACAGTTCGAACGGCATATCCTGAATATATGATTACTACTTATACATATAAAAATGATGTGGGCATTACTAGTTTGACAAACCCAAGGGGGGTAACGGAGTATTATCAATATGATTTAAATAACCGTTTAGAGCGTATTGTTGATTCTGAAGGCAATACAATAAAGGAATTTGAATATCAATTTAAAAATTAAGAGCAAGTAAACAAATGAATAAAAAAATACACATCCTAATATTTTTATTTTTGGCTATGTTGACTTGTAACGGACAAGGCTATAAGACGTATCAGCAAAGTTTCTCATTAAATGATTTTGCTTCAGCACCAATAGTAGGAAGTAGTGCTACTCCAAATTTTATTTTAAATATTCAAAATAATACGATTACATTAACCTTCAACTCTGGGCAAGCCTTTTATTTTAATTCTACGACTTTAAAGACAGGGGTAATAAAACAAGTTAATACAACTGATGCGTTGCCAAATGTAGTTTTAGGTAAGTTAAAATTAGCAAATGGAATAGACACAAGTTACCTAATTTCTCTGGAAAATAATTGGATAGTCGTTAGATCTAGTACCAGCGAAGGAATAACAAGTCTGCAAGGAATGACATTGACTGCCACTCTTACACCTTCAACTGGAGCTTCCTCATCTATCTTCATTCCCGGCAACGAAAATTATGTGAGAACTATAGAATCTCAAGTTGCAATAAAAGGAAATATAAAACAATTTAGAGAAAAAGCCATACAAAAAGTCGCTTATTTTGACGGTCTTGGAAAGTTAAAGCAGAACTTGCAAATGGGTGACAGTCTTTCAGATAATGATATTGTAACCCATATAGAGTATGATGCGAGAGGTAATAAAGTTAAAGAATATTTGCCATTTGTTTTCAACCAGAAAAATGGGTCATTTATAACAAATGCACAAAACGCAACTTTAAATTATTATAATACAGGGAAATATGAATTTACAACTAATGCTTATAGTGAATACATACAAGATAATTCTGCACTTGACCAAGTAGTTGAAATAGCTGCACCAGGAACAACGTGGAAATATGATCAAAGTAAAGTTGTTGAGACAAAAAATACTATAAATTATCAAAAGGCTTTTAATAATACAATTTTAATACGTCAAAAGTTAGCAGATTTTAAGCAAAACTTTAATTCTAATTTGATATTAAACACTAATAATGGTGCATCCGGTTTAATAACACTAAGTGTTCGGGGTGGTTATATTCTAGATGTAGAGATGAGTATGGCAGGAAATGTCCTGTCACGAGATATTAGACCTGCCTCCGCAAGTGATTCAGGTTTGATAGGTAATATATCAGGTATTGTCTTGCCAGATATCATCCTAGGGATGATTACTTATACTAATGGCGATGCAACAGGAAGATACTTGCAAATTAAAAATAATCAGTTAATAATATATAGTGTTTTTGAAAATAATGTTCCAGGCATGGGAGTTAAATTAGTAACAACGCTCGATCTAAATACTTTAAATAAGTACTTGGATAACGAAATTATTAATACAACCATTTCTGTAAAATTTACCAGCAGAAATTCATCTAATAATACGATAAAGAACGATGTTGGGGCTAATGCGGAAAAAGAAGTTCAATACTATGGTGTAAAGTACACTAATGGAAATATGGCCTCTCCAAACTTAGTAATCAATAAAGAATATGCAAGTAACCAATTATTCAAAAAAATCACCAAAAATGAAAACTGGAAACCTTCGCAAACCAATGTCAAGGACAATACATCTGAAGAGTTTAAGGATAAAAATGGTAGGATAGTATTGAAAAGGAACTATAATAGTAATGAAATTTATGACACTTATTATGTATATGATTATTTAGGGAATTTAATTTATGTGCTTCCTCCTTTAGTTGCCAATTCTCCAATAATTGTAAAATATGATGATTTTAGTAAAACTTTTAATCATTCTGTTTTTTCCGGCACAACTAGTGGAGGTGGAAGTGTCACTATTACTGTGGTCAATAATAATTTGACTATTGCATTCAGTGGTAGTTTTATTGCTTCTATGTTGAATACTACCCCACAAGATTTAAATACCACCCCTGTTCCTTTGCCAGATATGGTATTAGGTACCATATCTAATGGAAATTATCAAGTTAGTATAATAGAAGGAAAACTTAAATTAACCAATCTTACAAATGCAACATCAACAGGCTTTAATGCAACCTTTAAGATAGATTTAAATTTGGTCTCAACTAAAGGAATAGATAAAAGTATGCTCGATAATCTTTGTTATCAATATAAGTATGATGATCGCAACCGTTTAGTAGATAAAAAATTGCCGGGAAAAGATTGGGAATATATTGTTTATGACAAACTTGACAGACCTATTCTTACACAAGATGCTAATTTAAAAGTAGAAAATAAATGGATGTTCATAAAGTACGATGCATATAACAGACCTGTATACACTGGACAGTATGTAAACACAACGAGCACTAGCCGTGCTCAGGTACAAAGTCTGGCAGATGCGGCCGTAACAACTTATGAGGTAAAACAGGGCAGCAACATTATAAATAGTGATACGGTTTATTATAGTAATAATGCTTTTCCGAATGCTAATATTACTTTGTTTACTATATCCTATTATGACGATTATAATTTCAATTTAGATGGTGGTGTGGCTGAAACGTCTTATGGAAAAACATCTATTGTCAATGCTAAGGGACTAGTTACTGGAAAAAAAATTAAAGTTTTAGGTTCAGTTAATTGGATCTCAGATGTAATTTATTACGACACTAAAGGCAGGCCAATTTATAGCTACAGTAAAAATAACTATTTTGGTACAACTGACAAAGTAAAAAGTAATTTAGATTTCATAGGAAAAACACTACAGACAATTACAACTCATTTAAGAGGGACAACAACTACAACAATCGAAGATATATTCACGTACAATAGAAGAGGGCAATTATTGACTCAAAAACAAAAAATAAATGCACAATTAGAAGAATTTATTGTTGCTAATACATATGACGACTTAGGGCAATTAATCAGTAAAGATGTGGGTGGTAAGATTACACAAAATCGATTGCAAAATGTTAACTTTAAGTATAATATTCGCGGATGGCTAAAAAGTATAAATAATACAGCCAACGTCAACAATACAATTGCTTTGGGACCCAATGATTTATTTGGATTTCAAATTAATTACGACGATCCGTCATCTGGCACCGCATTGTATAATGGGAATATCAGCCAAACATTTTGGAAAACAGCTAATGATCCATTAGCGAATACATCGAAAAACTATAATTATACTTATGATGCCTTAGACCGTTTAATTGATGCTACTGATAATTTAGGAAAATTTAAAGAGACAATTACGTATGATAAAAATGGTAATATAAAAACGCTAAAAAGATTAGGAGAGATTGTTGGAGGTGTGCCTGATATTACCATTCCAACAAATTTTGGAGTTATGGATGATCTTACGTACACTTATGACGCGGGTAATAAACTTCAAATAGTATCTGACAACGCAAATGATATTTATGGGTTTAAGGATGATGTTGTGAGTTCTAACCCAGATACGACAGTAGATTATACCTACGATGCGAATGGTAATATGTTAACTGATAGTAATAAGGGAATGAACACTAACATCTTGTATAATTATCTTAATTTGCCAACCAAAATTGTATTGCCTACTGGTAATATCTCGTATACATATAATGCGAATGGCGAAAAAGTGCAAAAGGTCGTTTATTACAGTCCGACTTTAACAACAACTACCACAGATTATATTAATGATTTTCAATACGAAAAGATTAACACTGGAGCAGTTAATTTGAAATTTTTTCCATCAGCTGAAGGTTATATTGTTAATAATGCAGGTGTTTTTTCCTATATTTACCAATACAAAGATCATTTGGGTAGTGTGAGGTTGAGTTATGGTGACTCTAACAGTGATGGTGTTATAGGTTCCGGCGAAGTAATTGAGGAAAATAACTATTATCCTTTTGGGCTTAAACACAAAGGATACAATTCAGGTGTCTTTATCGGTAATGGCAACCCTACGGCGCAGAAGTATAAGTACAACGGAAAAGAACTGCAAGACGAGCTGGGGCTTAACTTCTACGACTATGGGGCGAGAAATTATGACCCTGCCTTAGGCCGTTGGATGAACATTGACCCAAAAGCTGAAAAGTATTCTAACATTAGCCCTTATGTTTATGTTGCTGATAATCCAATAATTTATATTGACCCAGATGGGAAGGAAATTATTGTTGCTAATAAAGCAGACCAAGGTGCAGTATTAAAAATGATAAATAGTAAAGCATTAGGTACTTTTGCTTTTAATAAAAGTGGTCATTTATATTTAGCCAAAGCTGGTGGGGATTCCTCCAAATTCTCATCCTATTATTCGAAACAACTTGTAGCGGCAATAAAGGATAAAGACAAAATAAATATTTCAATAGGTCAGACCTTTCAAGAAAAAGGACAAACAAAAAGCGTTGACAATGATGCTGGTGGTGGTGTTACAAGTAAAAAGACTAAAACGACAACAAACCCAGATGGTACAAAAACTGTTACTAAAGAAGCTGATGTTACTATTTCTGGAAATCCTTTGGTAGGATTAAAAGATACCAACGGCAATGCTTTGACAGATAATCCTGCAGATATTTTAGCTCACGAGTTAGTTGGACATGCTATACCACACATTACTAAAACAGATACTGGTAATGCGGTTGATAATGAGAATAAAGTTAGAAAAGACACCAGCTCACCAGAGAGAGCAAATGAACCTAATCATAAAGAATAATATTCATGAAGACAAAATTAATTATAATTATAAGTTTCGCACTGACATGTTGTAATATGAAGACAGAAAAGGCAAACATAAAAAAAAATCAATTAAAAAGCTCCGTAATTGGGGTATGGCAAATGTGCAAAAGTACTGAGGGGAATGAAGAAACCTCATATAATGTCTGTCCAACTATACTTTTTTCTGAAGATGGAATGGGGAATATAAAATCTTTTGAAAAGAAATACTGTGATTTTCAGTTTTCATTTAAAAAAGATAAGCTTGTTTTCTCTTTTAAAACCTTGAATGATAAAGAAGCTTTTTTTGCAACTGGAACAGAATTTAATTTTAAATTTAATATTGAAAATAATATAGAAACACTTGAACTCTCTCAATTGAAGACAGATTATAAATTCATATTAACTAGGATTGTTAGATAGGGAGCATCTTGCTCGTGAACGCAAGGTAGTGTTTCAAAGTTAGTGATATAAGATTTTAGATTTCTAACCTTTTGAAATTGAACAAATTTTAGAAATTAATAATTTTAAGATGAGCAGTAATGCTCATCTTTTTTGTTTTAATATTGCCTTAAATGAGCTAAAATGAATAAAAATTCGACATGGTGTTACAAAGTTAGTGATGATGTAAATTGTCCAAAATGTAAAGAGAAAAAGGTTTTTAAAAATGGCAGAACTAAAAACTATAGACAGCAGTACTATTGTAAAATGTGCTGTCACCTTTATAAAAAGTTATACAAATCAAGCTTACAAATTAAATATTAATCAAAATATCATTCAATTAACCAAAGAGGGATTAGGAATAAGAAGCACGGCAAGAATATTAAATATTTCTACTACAACATTATTTGAAAAGGATTGTTTCTATTGCCGGAAGTATTTCCAAGCCAATTATCAGCAAAGGCAAAACTTATGAAGTTGATGAGCTGTGCACTTATATCAGACACAAGAAAAATTACATTTGGCTGGTTTATGCCTTGGAAAAGAATTCTATAAAAGCCTTTGTTTGTGGCTACTGCATCCGTATTAACATCAAATATGTCTATTACTTGTTCAAGCATTTTATGGAAGCACTGTTATATTAATA
>Ga0307414_10001470_pt1 | contig 12250 bp, 10 predicted proteins | sample DK1Ometagenome_FD_203804 | JGI IMG/M metagenome (GOLD analysis project Ga0307414, IMG submission 203804) | Maize rhizosphere microbial communities from greenhouse at UC Davis, California, United States - DK15-O-3 | ecosystem: Host-associated > Plants > Roots > Rhizosphere > Soil | place: USA...
TCAACGATCTGGTTGGCACGCTGGTGCGCCTGGTCGATGATTTCGTTGGCCTTGGTCCGCGCTTCTTTCAACGCCTCGTTGACCTTTTCCTGCGTCTGCGCGAGATCCTTCTGGCTGCGGTCGGCCGCGGCCAGCCCTTCGGCGATCTTCTGCTGGCGTTCTTCGATGGCCGCATTGATGTGCGGCCAGCCGAACTTCATCACCATCCACGCCACCGCGAAGAACGCGATGCCCTGGACGATGAAAGTTAGATTGATATCCATGACGTACTCCTGACGCCGGCGCGCGGGGCGCCGACGCTAGCCAAGACCGGTTGCCTGATCAGCCCGCGATCGCGGACAGGAACGGGTTGGCGAAGATCAGCAGCAGGGCGATGGCGACGCCGATGATCGGCACCGCGTCCAGCAAGCCGGCGACGATGAACATCTTGGTCTGCAGCATCGGGGTCAGTTCCGGCTGGCGGGCCGAACCTTCCAGGAACTTGCCGCCAAGGATGGCGAAACCGATCGCGGTGCCGAGGGCGCCGAGGCCGATCAACAAGCCGGCCGCGATGACCGTGAACTTGGCGATTTCTGCGTAGAGGGCGACATTTTCCATGGTGTTCTCCGTACTGCTCGTCAGGTAAAAAAGGGAATGGATTGAAAGGGTGAAGCGAAACTCAGTGGCTTTCCGCCGCCATGCTCAGGTACACGATGGTCAGCATCATGAAGATGAAGGCCTGCAGGGTGATGATGAGGATGTGGAACGCGGTCCAGACGAAGCCGGAAATGAACTGCAACGGCGCCATCACGTAGGTCATGCCACTGGAAGCGGCGGCGTTCCAGGTCATCAATGCGATCAGGATGAAGATCAGCTCGCCGGCGTACATGTTGCCGAACAGTCGCAGGGTCAGCGACAGCGGGCGCACCAGTTCCTCGATCACCCGCAACAGCAGGTTGGCGGGGGCCAGCAGGATCTTCATGACCGTGCCTTCGGCATGGAACGGCGCGGTGAAGGCCTCCTTGGTGAACTTGCCGATGCCCTTGTGGCTGATGCCGAACACCTGGACCAGCAGGAACACCATCAACGACAGGCCGAGGGTGACGTTGAGGTCTGCGGTGGGCACGACGCGCATGTAGGCGTGCGCAGGGTCGTGGCCGGCCATTTCATTAGCCTTGCCCCACAGCGCCGGCAGCCAGTCCACCGGCAGCATGTCCATGAAGTTCATCAGGAACACCAGGCAGAAGATGGTCAGCGACAGCGGCGCGATCAGCTTGCTGCGGCCGTGGAAGGTCTCGCGGACCTGGCCATCGACGAAGCCGACGACCATCTCGACCACGGTCTGGAACTTGCCCGGCACGCCCGCCGTCGCCTTGCGGGCGCTGCGCAGGAAGAAGAACAGGAACAGCCCCGACAACGCCAACCCGAACAGCACGCTGTCGATGTTGATGGCCATGAACTTGCCCTCTCCGACCTGCCACTGGAGATGGTGCAAGTGGTGCTGGATGTATTCGGTGGACCCGCCACCGGAAGCCGATTCAGCGCTCACGTTCTACCCTGACACTAAAGTTCAAAAACAGTGGGTACGCGATCAAAGCGACCGCGAGCCCTGCCAGCAACGGGAGCGGCGCCATGCGCCCAACACCCGATGCCAATGCGAATACCGTTATCACCACCGCCCACTTCAGGCCGGTGCCCAGCACCAGCCGCAGGAACGCGGACCGTGCCGTGACCACCCCGCCGCCCAGCGCGATATTCGCGGCCAGGGCGCTTCCCGACACCACGCTGATTCCGCCCAGAAGCACCGCGAACATCGCGGACGACCCCTGGATCAGGAAGACCAGCGCCACCAGCACTACGGCGGCCATTTGGTATGCCACCGCCCGCAATGCCAGTCGCCGGCCCGCTGCGGCGGAATTCAGCACACGCGAAACCCGGTGGGATGGAAAGGGCGAGGCCACTAAGGGCGCCCCGCCAAGCCGCAAAAGTATAGCAGGGGCCTGATTTGGGCGGCAACTTCCGGAAGTCGCTTCAGGGACTGCCCACAGCACCGCGCCCACAAACAAAGCATGGTTCGCGCCAGGCGTTAAACGATTTCAGTCAATTCGCCTGTTCAGCCCGGAATCCCGGAACTTTCGCCGAAAGCCCCGGTCAGTCCTTGCACGGTCTGCGCTCACTTCCTCGTCGATGCTCCGCCGCAGACCCTCCACGAAGCCCCGGCCCGCCGCCGGGGCTTCTTCTTTTTCCGGACCGGGTGCCCGCTGGATTTCAGCGAAGCGGCTTGACCACCCTGCCGCCCTTCATCACGAATACGACCCGGGACAGGCTTGAAACATCGGCCATCGGGTCATCATCTACGGCGATCAGGTCGCCATATCGACCGATCTCAATGGCGCCGACGTCTTCGGGCCAACCCAGCGCCTCGGCCGCGCTGCGGGTGGCAGCCTGGATCGCTTCCATCGGGGTCATGCCCCACTCGACCATCTTGGCGAATTGCAATGCATTGTTGCCATTGGGATATACGCCGCCGTCGGTGCCGAAAACCAGCTTGACCCCGGCCGCATGCGCGGCGCGGAAGGTTTCGCGCTGCTTGCGGCCGATGACCCGCTCCTTCTCCAGCGATTCGGCGAACACGCCGTTCTTCTCGCCTTCGGCGAGGATGTAGTCGTCGTTGTAGATATCCATCGAGAACCAGGTGCCATGCGCCTTGGCCAGCTTGAACGATCCGGCGTCGGCCAGGCTGCAGTGCTCGATGGTGTCGGCGCCGGCGCGGATCGCGTCGTTGATGCCGGACGTGCCATGCGCGTGCACGGCGACCGTCATTCCCAATTGGTGCGACTCCTCCACCAGCGCCGTCATTTCCTGCAGGGTGTATTGCTGGCCGCCTACCGAATCGGTTTTCGAAAGCACCCCGCCGGTGGCGCAGAACTTGATCACTTCGGCGCCGTACTTGCGCAGTTTGCGCACCACCACGCGGATCGCCTCCGGACCATCGGCCACCGCGGGGCTGTCGACATGAACCGATGGCGGGAACTCGGTGCTGTCGCAATGTCCGCCGGTGGCGCCAATGGCGTAGGTCGCCGGAACGATACGCGGACCGGGCACGTAACCGGCTTCGATACCCTGCTTGAGGGCTACGTCGTCGTAGTTGGCCGAACCTACGTTACGCACGGTGGTGAAGCCGGCTTCGACGGTTTTCCTGGCATTGGCCACGCCAACCACGGTCCAGAAATTGTCGGTGTACTCCAGGCCGCGATAACCGCTGAGCGTGGGATCACTGGTCAGGTGCACGTGCATGTCGATCAGGCCCGGCAACAGCGTGCGCTGGCCGAGGTCGATGCGCTGCGCGCCTTCGGGTACCGCATCGCCGCGCTTGCCGACAGCGCTGATGCGTCCATCGATGATGGTGATCTGTGGCTGGTCGACGACCTTCCCGGCGACCACGTCGATCATGCGCGCCGCATTGACGACGACGGTTTCCGCGGAGGTTTCCGCGGAAAAGGGAAGCGCGACAGCGCACCCCAGGACGAGTGCACTGAGCTTCTTCATCTCGGATCGATCACTTTTTCCTGGGAATGTAGAGGTCGGTGATGGTGCCATCGAACACTTCCGCCGCCATGCCCACCGATTCGCTCAGGGTGGGGTGCGGGTGGATGGTGTGGCCGATGTCGGCCGCGTCGGCGCCCATTTCGATGGCCAGCGAGATCTCGGTGATCAAATCGCCCGCATGCACGCCGACGATGGCGCCGCCGATGATGCGATGGGTTTCCTCGTCGAAGACCAGCTTGGTGAAACCTTCACCCCGGCCGATGCCGACCGCCCGCGCGGAAGCCACCCAGGGGAACTTGCCCACGCCGATCTTCAATCCCTTCGCCTTCGCTTCGGTTTCGGTCACGCCGACCCAGGCGATTTCCGGGTCGGTGTAGGCCACCGACGGAATCACGCGTGCCACCCACTCTTTCTTCTCCCCGGCAGCGACTTCCGCAGCGAGCTTGCCCTCGTGCGTGGCCTTGTGCGCCAGCATCGGGTTGCCGACGATGTCGCCGATGGCGAAGATGTGCGGCACATTGGTGCGCATCTGCCTGTCGACCGGGATGAAGCCTCGATCGGTAACGCCCACGCCGGCCTTGTCGGCGCCGATCTTGTTGCCGTTCGGCGAGCGGCCGACGGCGACCAGCACGCGGTCGTAAGTCGTGGTCTGCAGGTCGGCAGGCTGGCCCTCGGTCGCGCTTTCGAAGGCGACGCTGATGCCTTTCTTCGACGCCTCGACCTTGGTCGCCTTCGTCTTCAGGTGGATCGCCACGCCCTGCTTCTTGAGGCGGTCGGCCAGCGGCTTGACCAGGTCCTTGTCGGCGCCCGGCATCAGCTGGTCCATGAATTCCACCACCGTCACCTGGCTGCCCAGCGCGCGGTACACCGTGGCCATTTCCAGGCCGATGATGCCGCCGCCGACCACCAGCAACTGCTTCGGCACGTCGGCCAGCTGTAGCGCGTCGGTGGAATCCATCACGCGTTCGTCGTCCCACGGGAACGCGGGCAACTTCACCGCCTGCGAACCAGCGGCGATGATGCACTGCTCGAAACGCAGCAACTGCTTCTTGCCGCCTTCGGCGACGATCTCGATTTCATTCGGCGACACGAACGTGGCCACGCCCTGCACGGTGCGCACCTTGCGCTGCTTGGCCATGCCGGCCAGGCCCTTGGTGAACTGGCCAACGACCTTGTCCTGCTTGAAGCCGCGCAGCTTGTCCAGGTCGATCTTCGGCTTGCCGAAGCTGATGCCGATCTCATCCGAGTGGGCGGCTTCCTCGATCAGTGCCGCTGCATGCAACAGCGCCTTCGACGGAATGCAGCCAACGTTGAGACAGACGCCGCCGAGGCTCGGATAGCGTTCGATCATCACCGTGTCCAGGCCCAGGTCGGCGGCGCGGAATGCGGCGGTGTAGCCACCCGGGCCCGAGCCCAGCACGACCATGCGGCACTCGATGTCGGCCGGCTTGCCAGTGCCCAGCGCCGGCTTCGGCGCAGGCGGCTCGGCGGGAGCGCGATGCGAAGGCGCGACCGGTGGTTTCGAGGCCGGGGTTTCGGCGGCCTTGGGCGCTTCCGGCTTGGATGCGGCTGGCGTTGCGGCCGTGTCCGCGGTTTCGAGGATCGCGACCACGCTGCCCTCGGACAGCGTATCGCCGAGCTTTACCTTCAATTCCTTGACCACGCCCGCGGCGCTCGAAGGCACTTCCAGCGTGGCCTTGTCCGATTCCAGCGTGACCAGGCCCTGGTCCTTGTTCACCGTGTCGCCCACGGCGACCAGGATTTCGATGACCGGGACGTCGGTGTAATCGCCGATGTCGGGGACCTTGATTTCAACGGTATTCGCCATGACCACTCTCTTCTTCTGGTCGTAGGGCGGGTCTCGACCCGCCGTCCGGTTATCTCGATGGTGCCGGAAGGCGGGTCGAGACCCGTCCTGCGGATGACCGCGGCATGGAGTCCGCGGTTACGGCACCGCGGTTAAAGCAATACGCGGCGCATGTCGCCGAGCAGTTGCGCCAGGTAGGCGGTGAAGCGCGCGGCGGAGGCCCCATCGATGACACGGTGGTCGTAGCTCAGCGACAGCGGCAACTGCAGGTGCGGCTGGAACTGCTTGCCGTCCCAGACCGGCTGGATCGAGGACTTGGAGACGCCGAGGATGGCGACTTCCGGGGCGTTGACGATCGGGGTGAACGCGGTGCCGCCGATGCCGCCGAGCGAGCTGATCGAGAAGCAGCCGCCGGACATTTCCGCCGGGCCGAGCTTGCCTTCGCGCGCCTTGGCGGCGAGTTCGCCCATTTCCTTCGCCAGTTCCACCAGGCCCTTCCTGTCCACATCGCGGATCACCGGCACGACCAGGCCATTGGGCGTATCGGCGGCGAATCCGATGTGGAAATACTTCTTCAGGGTGAGGTTCTCGCCGCTGGCGTCGAGCGAGGCATTGAAGTCGGGGTACTTCTTCAGGCCGGCGACCACCGCCTTCATGATGAAGACGAGCATGGTCAGCTTGACGCCGGATTTTTCGTTTTCCTTGTTCAACTGCACGCGCAGCTCTTCCAGGCCGGTGATATCGGCATGGTCGTGCTGGGTGACATGCGGGATCATCGCCCAGTTGCGCGCCAGGTTGGCGCCGGAAATCTTCTTGATCCGCGACAGCGGCTTGACTTCGATCTCGCCGAACTTGGCGAAGTCGACCTTCGGCCAGGGAAGCAGGTTGAGTCCGCCGCCGTTGGCGGCGATCGGGGCTGACGCCCCTCCCACGGATGCACCACCGGCCAATGCCGACTTGACGTAACGCTGCACGTCCTCCTTGCTGATCCGGCCGGCGCGCTCGCTGCCCTTGACCTGGAGCAGGTCGACGCCGAGTTCGCGCGCGAACAGGCGCACCGACGGGCTGGCATGGGCGACTTTCTGCGGCAACACCGCGTCGGCGTTGAATTCGACCGGCGGGCTGTGCGGGGGCGAAGCTTCCGGATCGACGCCCGGCTTGCTGTCGAGCACTGCCGCCGGGGCCGGTGTGGACTGTTCCTGCGCGATCTCGCGCTGGGCCAGCTTGTCGGGTTGCGCGGCCACGGCCACTGGTTCGACCTTGGCGCCGGTTTCGGAAGACGGTACTTCCTGCTTCGGGGCGGGAGCGGGCGCGGGTGCAGGCGCAGGTTTTCCAGCGGTGCCTTCGGCCGCTTCGATCATGGCTACGACCGAACCTTCCGACAGTGTGTCGCCCAGCTTGACCTTGAGCTCCTTCACCACGCCGGCGAACGGCGCGGGCACTTCCAGCGTGGCCTTGTCCGATTCGAGCGTGATCAGGCCCTGGTCCTTGGCCACCGTGTCGCCGACCGCGACCAGCACCTCGATCACCGGTACATCGCTGTAGTCGCCGATATCGGGAACGCGTGCTTCCTTGAGTTCGGCCATATGAAGACTCCAGTGATCCGGTTCGAGTGGGGACCCCTATTGTGGCCATCTGCGCGCGATGCGCCAACCTCCAAGCACAATCCAGTGCCGGTTTGCCTCGCTCCTGTCCGCCGGACAGGAGCGGCAACGCCTTATTCCGATGCCTCTACGTCCTTGTCCGGCTTGATCCGCAGCAGGTCGAACGCGGCGCCACCCGGCAGTCGATACGCCAGCGCACTGTCCAGCCGATCCAGCTCTTCCATCTTCGTGCACAGTTGTTGCGCGCGCTTCTCCAGCGCCGTGGCCCGCGGTTGCACCCGCGCCTCGATCTGCTTGTCCAGTCCGTCCATGGCTTCCAGGCGCGCGGTATCGCCGGTCAGGGCGGCGCGTACCGCGCCACCGACGATGTCGCCGATGACCAGCGGCACGACTTCGGACACGGCGTCGCCGATGCCCTTGCCCAGATCGCTGGAATCGAAGCGGTTGGCGCTGATCGAACGCGCCAGGCGCGCATCGATCTTGCCGCGCGCCTGCTCCAGCTTGGCCCGGGTCCTGGCCGGGTCGTTGCTGAAACCGGCGGCGACCTCGCCCAATGCGGTGAAGGCGATGTCGGCGGCGTCGCGCCCGATCTGCGCGGCCAGCGGCATGATCTCGCGGGTAGTGCGGTCGAAGGCGGCGATGCGCTGGCGGTCCTGGTTGCCAAGGGCGACCCAGCGATCGTCAACGAACAGCCTGTCGCCGCGGATCACGATCCACTTGGGCGTGCCGCTGTCGCGGGTCAGGATCACGCTCTGCGCGTTGATGCTCAGGTCGTAATCGCTTTCGATGTTGCATTGGACGTCGCCGGCGTGGGCGCTGGCGGCCAGCGCTAGCAAAGCCAGGGAACAGAAGGCGCGGCGCATGGGTATTTCCCGGATGGTTGGACGTCGCCAGCATGCCAGCTCAACAGCCATTGCCAACGTGCCGTTCGGCATGGAGGCCGTTGCGCCCGCAACGAACGCCGCAATGCGGAGATTTGAACGAACTGTTCACCCCCGCACTGCAACAATGCGCGCATGGCCGACGCGATCCCACCTCGCCGCCCGCCACCTCCCTTGCTGGACGATGCCTGCGCATTGTTCCTCGACGTGGATGGCACCCTGCTCGAATTCGAGACCCACCCGGATCTCGTCGGCTTGCCCCTAGGCGCACTGGACATCATCGGCCGCGTCAGTGACCGGCTCGGAGGTGCGCTGGCGCTGGTCAGTGGCCGGCCGCTTTCCGAACTCGACCGCCTGTTTTCGCCGCAGCTGTTTCCTGCGGCGGGCCTGCATGGCCAGCAATTCCGTGGCGTCGTCGCCCCGCAGCCCGTGCGCAGCGGCGACGCGCTGGCTGCCTTGCGGCAGGAAGCGGGGTTGTTCGCCGAGCGCCATCCCGGCGTACTGGTCGAGGACAAGGGCGCGAACCTGGCCCTGCACTGGCGCACCGCGCCGCAAGTCGCCACCGCGGTGACGCAACTGGCCGAATCGCACCTGCCGCGGCTGCCTGGTTATCGGCTGCAGCCGGGCGACCACGTGATCGAACTGGTCCCCGCCGATGTCGACAAGGGCCGTGCGCTGCACACGCTGATGGCCGAGGCGCCGTTCGCGGGGCGCACTCCGGTGTTCGTCGGCGACGACCTGACCGATGAATTCGGTTTCGCCGCCGCCCACGCCGCCGGTGGCTGGAGCGTGCAGGTCGGCAAGCGCGAACCCACGCAGGCGCGATACCGGCTTGCCGATCCGACCGCCGTGCATGCCTGGCTGCGCCGCAATGCGGCGCCTGCGGGCGGCGCGGACGACACATCAACGCAAACTCCAGGATGAAAACCTCCGCATGAGCGCTTCCCGACCGACGGCTTCCCCTACGAGCGCTTCGCCCATTACCGCCGCCAATCTCGATCTTGGCGTGATCGGCAACGGCAGCTTCGGCGCGCTGGTCGATGCGCGCGCGCGCGTGGTGTGGGCCTGCCTGCCCGCCTTCGATGGCGATCCGGCGTTCTGCGCGCTGCTCTCCCCCCGCGACCACGACGCCGGCGACTACGCCATCGAACTGGAGGATTACTCGCACAGCGAGCAGGCCTACCTGCACAACACCGCGATCCTGCGCACGGTCCTGCACGACCGCCACGGCGGCGCGGTGGAAATCATCGACTTCGCCCCGCGCTGGCGCGAGCACGAACGCTTCTTCCGGCCGGTCATGCTGGTGCGCCGGGTCACTCCGCTCAGCGGCAATCCGCGGATCCGGGTGCGCGCGCGGCCATTGGCGGACTGGGGTGCGCGCCTGCCCGAATCCACCTGGGGCAGCAACCACGTGCGCTGGCTGCTTCCCGATTTCACCCTGCGCCTGACCACCGACGTGCCGGTGCGCTTCGTGCGCGAAGAGACCCCGTTCGTCCTCGCCCATCCGGTGCACCTGGTGCTGGGCGCGGACGAATCGCTGGCCCGCGGCGTGGCCGGCTTCGCCCACGAGGCGCAGCAACGCACGACCAGCTACTGGCGCGAATGGGTACGCTACCTGTCCATCCCGCTGGACTGGCAGGAGGCAGTGATCCGCAGCGCGATCACCCTGAAGCTGTGCCAGTACGAGGACAGCGGCGCGATCATCGCGGCGATGACCACGTCGATTCCGGAGGCGCCGGACACGCCGCGCAACTGGGACTACCGCTATTGCTGGCTGCGCGATGCCGCGTTCGTGGTGCGTGCGCTGAACCGGCTGGGCGCGACCCGCAGCATGGAGGAGTTCCTGCGCTACATCTTCAACATCGCCACCAGCGACGGCAGCCTGCAGCCGCTGTACGGGATCAATTTCGAGGAACAGCTGCACGAGTACGAAGTGGAAAGCCTGGCCGGCTATCGCGGCATGGGCCCGGTGCGGCGTGGCAACCTGGCCTGGGTGCAGAAGCAGCACGACGTGTACGGCAGCGTGGTGCTGGCCTCCACGCAATTGTTCTTCGACCAGCGGCTGGCCGATCCGGGCGACGTCCATGCCTTTACCCGGCTCGAACCACTCGGCGAGCGCGCCTTCGCGCTGCACGACGTGCCCGACGCCGGGCTATGGGAGTTCCGCGGCCGCGCCGAAGTGCATACCTATACCAGCGTGATGTGCTGGGCCGCGTGCGACCGGTTGGCCAAGATCGCCGACAAGCTGGGGGCGAGCCGGCCGGAGCTGGAATCACGCCAGGCCTACTGGCGCGGCCGCGCCGATGCGATCCATGCGCGCGTGATCGAGGAATCCTGGAACGGGACGCTGGGCCACTTCACCGATACCTTCGGCGGCGCACGCCTGGACGCATCGCTGCTGCTGTTGGCCGACCTGGGTTTCGTGCGACCCGACGATCCGCGCTTCATCGGCACGGTCGAGGCGATCGGCCGCGAGCTCAAGCGTGGCGATGCGCTGTTCCGCTACGTGGCGCCGGACGATTTCGGTTCGCCGGAAACCAGCTTCACGATCTGCACCTTCTGGTACATCGACGCGCTGGCGGCGATCGGGCGCAAGGACGAGGCGCGCGAATTGTTCGAACGGATCCTGGCCCGGCGCAACTCGCTGGGACTGCTGTCGGAGGACCTCGCCTTCGAGGACGGCGAGGCCTGGGGCAATTTTCCGCAGACCTACTCGCATGTCGGGCTGATCATCGCGGCGATGCGCCTGTCGCGTTCGTGGCAGGAGGCGTCGTGAGCCGACTGGTGGTCGTCTCCAATCGTGTCGCCGTACCGGGAGAAAGCCGCGCTGGCGGACTGGCCGTTGGCCTGCTGGCCGCGTTGAAGGAACGTGGCGGGCTGTGGTTCGGCTGGAGCGGCAAGATCACGCGCGACCCCAGCGGCACGCTGCACGAACAGGCCGATGGCGACATCCGCTTCGTCACCATGGACCTGGGTCGCGCCGACCACGACGACTACTACAACGGCTTCGCCAACCGCACCCTGTGGCCGCTGCTGCATTTCCGCTTGGATCTGGTCGATTACGACCGTGGCAAGCGCGAAGGGTATCGACGCGTCAACGCGCTGTTCGCCGAGAAGCTCGCGCCGCTGTTGCGCGACAGCGACACGGTGTGGATCCACGACTACCACCTGATACCGCTGGCCTCGTTGCTGCGCGAGCGCGGGATCGGCTGCAAGATCGGCTTTTTCCTGCACGTGCCGATGCCATCCGCCGACCTGGTGCGGGCGTTGCCCGAGCACCTGCGCCTGATGTCCGGCCTGTACGCCTACGACCTGGTCGGCTTCCAGACCCAGCGCGACGTCGAACGCTTCCAGGACTACGTGCGCCTGTTCGGCGACGGCAAGGTGATCGGCGATGGCGAACTGGAAGCCCCCGATGGCCATCGTTTCCGGGCAGGCGCCTTCCCGATCAGCATCGACACGGAACTGATCGCGCAGCAGGCCAGGGAAGCGGTCAGCAAGCCGGCGGTGCGCGACTTGCGCAAGAGCCTGCAGCCGAGGCAACTGGCCATAGGCGTGGACCGCCTGGATTATTCGAAAGGACTGCCGGAACGTTTCCACGGTTTTGAACGTTACCTGCAGCGCTACCCCAAACAGAAAGGCCTGCTGACCTACCTGCAGATCGCGCCGGTGTCGCGCGGCGAGGTGTCGGAGTACAGGAAACTACGCAACCAGCTGGAACAGCTCGCCGGACACATCAACGGCAACCATGCCCAGCCCGAGTGGACGCCGCTGCGCTACGTCAACAAGAATTTCGCCCACGCCACCCTGACCGGCTTCTATCGCATGGCCCGCATCGGCCTGGTCACGCCGTTGCGCGACGGCATGAACCTGGTAGCCAAGGAATATGTCGCGGCGCAGGACGGATCCGACCCCGGCGTGCTGGTGCTGTCGATCCTGGCCGGCGCCGCGGACGAAATGAAGGAAGCCCTGATCGTCAATCCGCACGACCTGGACGGCGTGGCTGACGCCATCGCCACCGCGTCCGGCATGCCGCTTGCAGAGCGCATGGAAAGATGGCGCGCGCTGATGGAGCGGCTGCGCGGGAACGACATAGGCGCCTGGCGCAGGCGTTACCTGCAGGCGCTGGAACAGGCCTGAACCGGTGCTGCCGGCGGGTGGCGCCGATCAGGTGCGGGCGCGCGATGCCTCGTAATGCGCGATGCACGCGTCCACCGGCATTGAGGCGATGATCGCTCCCACTTCTTCTGCCAGCAGCTCGTCGAGCTTCCTGAAGCGAAGGCAGCTCTTGCCCATGTCCAGCTTCCTGCCGGCCCGTGCATAGGCCTGGCGCAGGTCCTTCTCATCCTGCGATTCGGCGTATACACCCATCAGGTACAACGCGTAATGGTTCTTCTGCGCCGCCAGCGCGACATGGCCCAGCGGCTGCT
>Ga0307414_10001471_pt1 | contig 12250 bp, 10 predicted proteins | sample DK1Ometagenome_FD_203804 | JGI IMG/M metagenome (GOLD analysis project Ga0307414, IMG submission 203804) | Maize rhizosphere microbial communities from greenhouse at UC Davis, California, United States - DK15-O-3 | ecosystem: Host-associated > Plants > Roots > Rhizosphere > Soil | place: USA...
GTGTCTTCGCAGAAGAGATCTGTGAGGAAATGTCAGAGTCTGCAAAAGCACGCGGCACCGGTATCGCCAAACGTTCCCCGGAATATGTGGCCGGTAAAATGGTGGATGGAAAAGCGGTCATTGCTTTTCATAAGGATGGCTCATGGGCCGGATTTTGTTATATCGAAACCTGGAGCCACGGACAGTTTGTGGCCAATTCAGGACTGATCGTAAGTCCGAAATACCGCAAGGCGGGTCTTGCAAATGCCATTAAGCATAAAATATTTGAATTGTCCAGACAAAAATATCCGAAGGCAAAGATTTTTGGACTGACCACTGGTCTGGCGGTGATGAAGATCAATTCAGACCTTGGATATGAGCCTGTCACCTATTCGGAACTCACCCAGGATGAAGAATTCTGGAAGGGCTGTCAAAGCTGTGTGAACTTTGAGATCCTGAAGATGAAGGAGCGTAAGAACTGCATGTGCACAGCTATGTTGTATGATCCGGTGGAACAAAAGCACGAGGCAGCAAAGAAATTTGCGGAAGAATTGCATAAGAATCCAACGCTTTATGAACGATTCATGAGCATTAAGCAGAAGCTGGTACTCAAATCAAAACCACAAAATAAGGGCTTGAAGTCCCTGTTGTTATTGTTTACGTTTTTATTTAATAAATAGCTGTTGTTAATATGAAGAAGAAAGTTGTTTTAGCTTTTAGCGGAGGTCTCGATACCTCATTTTGCTGTATTTACCTGGCCCAGGACCGTGATTTGGAAGTGCATTCTGTAATTGTGAACACCGGGGGTTTTTCTGATGAAGAGCTGCAGGAAATAGAAAAACGTGCTTACGCTTTGGGTGTTGCTTCTCATGCTGTGGTTGACGAAACTACAAATTATTATGACAGCTGTATCAAATACCTGATCTATGGCAACGTATTGAAAAATGCAACTTACCCGCTGTCCGTTAGCGCGGAGCGTGTAAGCCAGGCAACAGCCATTGCCAATTATGTAAAAAAAATAGGCGCAGATTATGTAGCGCACGGAAGTACCGGAGCAGGAAACGACCAGGTGCGTTTCGATATGATTTTCAACATCATTATTCCCGGGGTAGAGATCATTACTCCGATCAGGGACTTAAAATTATCCCGCGAAGCGGAAATAGAATACCTGGCTGAGCGCGGCGTTGTATATAGTGCGGAGAAAGCAAGATATTCGATCAATAAAGGGTTATGGGGAACATCGGTTGGGGGTAAAGAAACCTTGACTTCCAACGAAACCTTGCCTGAAGAGGCCTGGCCAACGCAGGTTACAGAGACGGAGCCACGCAAACTGGAACTGATTTTTGAAAAAGGGGAGCTGGTGGCGATTGACGGCGAAACATTTGCCCCGGTCAGGGCGATCCAGAAATTGCAGGCCATTGCTCAGCCGTATGGCCTGGGCAGAGACATTCATGTCGGCGATACAATTATAGGAATTAAAGGCCGTGTGGGCTTTGAAGCTGCGGCTCCAATGGTGATCATCAAGGCACATCATACACTTGAAAAACATACACTGACCAAATGGCAATTGTCCTGGAAAGAGCAGCTGTCTTCTTTCTATGGCAACTGGCTGCATGAGGGACAGTTCCATGACCCGGTCATGCGCAACATCGAAGCGTTTTTAACCGATACGCAGAAAGTGGTGAGCGGAAAAGTATTTGTAGAACTTCTGCCATATCGTTTCAACATTATCGGCATTGAGTCTGATCATGACCTGATGAGCAATAAATTCGGCAGCTACGGCGAAATGAACAATGCATGGAGCGGAGAAGATGTAAAAGGTTTCTCTAAAATTTTTGGCAACCAAGTCATGATCTGGCATAAAGTGAACAACCATGAAGATTAAAGCGGGAATAATAGGAGGAGCAGGATACACCGGCGGGGAAATGCTCCGTTTGCTGATCAATCACCCTTCCGTTGAAATTGCCTTTGTACACAGCAGCAGTAATGCCGGCAATAAGATATCTGATGTGCATACCGATCTTTTTGGAGATACCGATCTTCGTTTTACCGGGGAGCTGTCCCAGGACATCGATGTCATGTTCCTTTGCGTGGGCCATGGTGACGCTAAGAAATTCCTGGATGCCAATCCGGTAGCTGCCGATGTAAAGATCATTGATCTGAGCCAGGACTTCAGATTGAAGGGCAATGCAGGGAGCAAATGGGTTTATGGCCTGCCCGAGCTAAACAGAGAAAAGATAAAAGAAGCCTGTTATATAGCCAATCCGGGTTGTTTTGCTACTACGATCCAGCTGGGGCTGCTGCCGCTGGCGGCCAAAGGGCTGCTGACAGGCGAAGTGCACATCAATGCCACTACAGGATCAACAGGAGCAGGACAGAGCTTGTCAGGCACCTCGCACTTCAGCTGGCGCAGCAATAACCTGTCGGTTTATAAAGCTTTTGAACATCAGCACCTGAACGAAATCGGAGAGAGCCTGAAACAGCTGGACAGAGGTTTTGACCAGACGATCAACTTTATCCCTCAGCGCGGTGCCTTTACCAGGGGCATTCTGGCGGCGATTTATGTAGAAAGCGATCTGACAACCGAAGAGGCACAGCGTATATTTGAAGATTACTATGCAGAGCATGTTTTTACACATGTGAGCAAGAAAAATATCGATCTGAAACAGGTTGTCAATACCAATAAAGTATTGGTACACGTAGAGAAGCATGGCAATAAATTATTTATTGTCAGTATAGCAGATAATTTGCTGAAAGGAGCAAGCGGACAGGCAGTGCAAAACATGAACCTGATGTTTGGACTTGAAGAAAGTGCAGGATTGCGGCTTAAAGCGGCGGCGTTTTAATTAAACCCGCTGCGCCGATTTTATCCAGTCATAGCGCCTCAGCACAATTATTCAAGTTATTAAAACATAAAGAACTACGCCATGAACTTATTCGACGTATATCCGTTAAACGACATAGAAATCACCAAGGCATCCTTCAGTACTGTATGGGATGCCAATGGACAAGAATACCTGGACCTTTATGGCGGTCATGCCGTCATCTCGATCGGGCATACCCATCCGCATTATGTAACCCGTGTTACAGACCAGCTCCATAAAGTAGGCTTTTATTCCAATTCTGTTAAAATTCCGTTGCAGACTCAGCTGGCAGAAAAACTGGGCAAGGTCTCTGGCAAGACAGATTACCAGCTGTTTTTGTGCAATTCAGGGGCCGAGGCCAATGAGAACGCGCTGAAACTTGCTTCCTTTTACAACAACAGGAAGAAAGTGATCGCCTTTAAGGGCGCCTTTCACGGCAGGACATCGCTGGCAGTAGCAGCTACGGACAATCCAAAGATCGTAGCGCCGGTAAATGAAACTGATAATGTTATTTTCCTTCCGCACAACGATGAAGCCGCATTGGCACAGGCCTTTGCCGCATACGGAAATGAGATCTCCGCAGTGATCATAGAGGGCATACAAGGCGTAGGCGGAATTAAAGAAGCATCAGTAAGCTTCCTGCAAAAGATCCGTTCACTCTGCGACGATTACAATGCGGTCTATATCGCCGACAGTGTACAATGCGGTTACGGAAGAACGGGATTGTTTTATTCCCACGACTACGCAGGTGTGAATGCCGATGTGTATACCATGGCGAAAGGCATGGGCAACGGCTTTCCGGTTGCCGGAATTTCGATCGCACCTAAATTTAAACCGTGGCATGGTATGCTGGGTACTACCTTTGGCGGCAATCACCTGGCCTGCGCGGCAGCACTGGCAGTTCTCGATATCATAGAACAGGACAACCTGATGAAAAACGCAGAAGTAGTCGGCAGCTACCTGATCGAAGAACTTAAAAAGATCGAAGCGGTAAAAGAAGTGCGTGGCAGAGGCCTGATGATCGGTATAGATCTGCCTGAAAACCTGGCTGATGTAAAGAAGAACCTGTTGTTTAAGCATAAGATCTTCACCGGAGAGGCCAAACCAAATGTAATCAGACTATTGCCTGCTTTAAACTTAACCAAAGGCCAGGCGGATCATTTCTTGAACGAATTTAAAATTGCTTTAAAAGGATGAATCAATTCACTTCAGTACACGATGTACAAGACATCCGCCAGCTCTTAAAAGATGCGCTGGCCCTAAAGGAAAATCCATATTCACAACAGCATTTGGGAAAAAACAAGACTTTGGGCCTTGTTTTTCTAAACCCAAGTTTGCGTACGCGCCTGAGTACACAGAAGGCAGCGCTTAACCTGGGCATGAATGTGATGGTGATGAACATGGACAAAGAAGGCTGGGCACTCGAAACTCAGGATGGAGTAGTGATGAATGGAGCTACAGTAGAGCACATTCGTGAAGCTGCGGCAGTGATGGGCCAGTATTGTGATATATTGGGACTCCGTTCTTTTCCTAAGCTGATAAACCGGGATGAAGATTACAACGAAGATTTCTTTAATAAATTCATCAAATATTGCAATGTCCCGGTACTGAGTCTGGAAAGTGCAACACGTCATCCTTTGCAAAGCCTTGCGGACCTGGTGACCATCAAGGAAACCTGGAAGGGTAAAGATAAACCCAAAGTCGTTTTGGCCTGGGCGCCCCACATCAAGGCTTTGCCGCAGGCAGTGCCCAACTCTTTTGCGGAGTGGATGTGTAAAGCACAGGAAGACGGTATGATTGACTTTACAATTGCACAGCCAAGAGGCTATGAGCTGAATGAGGATTTTACTCCGGGCGCGCACATTACCCATAGTTTGGATGATGCGCTTAAAGCCGCGGATTATATTTATGTGAAAAACTGGTCCAGCTATAAGGAATATGGAAAGGTCCTGACCTATCCGGAAGGCTGGATGCTGAACAATGAAAAATTGAAAGGCACAAATGATGCAAAAGTGATGCATTGCCTGCCGGTTCGCCGTGATCTGGAGCTGTCTTCAGAAATATTGGACGGGCCAAATTCGCTGGTGATCCATGAAGCGGGAAACCGGTTGTGGGCAGCGCAGGCGGTATTGAAGCAAATGTTGGAAGGGTTGATATAAAGCGATCGTCGTGCTGAATTTATTTCAGCATCCGGAAAGAGAAAGGTAGATTAGCATGGGCGGGGTGCTGAAATAAATTCAGCATGACGACCGACTAGAGAGCCAATAAACAAATGGAAAAACTCAACGTAATTAAAATAGGCGGAAATGTAATTGACAACTCCGAAAAGCTGCACCAGTTTTTACTGGATTTTACAGCATTACCCGGAAAGAAGATCCTGGTACATGGGGGTGGTAAGATCGCGACCGAACTGGGTGATTCATTGGGTGTGGAGGCAAAGATGGTGGAAGGCAGACGGATTACTGACATCGAAACATTAAGGATCGTGACGATGGTCTATGCCGGTCTGATCAATAAAAATATGGTGGCACAATTGCAGGCCAAAGGCAGCAATGCAATAGGTCTGACCGGTGCTGACGGCAACATCATCAAGGCGGTCAAACGTCCTGTAAAGGAGATTGATTATGGTTTTGTAGGTGACCTGGACGCTGCATCGGTATCATCAGAAACACTTCGCAACTTACTGGAAGCAGGTCTTGTACCGGTGCTTTGCGCCATTACCCACGACGGGGATTCACAGCTCCTGAATACCAATGCCGACACCATTGCTTCTGCAGTAGCTGTAGCAATGTCAGGTCTTTATGAGACTTCGCTCATCTACTGCTTTGAAAAAAGAGGGGTGATGAAGAATATTGATGACGACAGCTCCCTGGTGTCACAGATCAGGAGTGGTGAATTTGAAGGATTAAAACAGGAGGGCATTGTTTCAGGCGGGATGATCCCCAAGCTGCACAATGCCTTTGAGGCAATAAAAAATGGTGTGAGTGCGGTGTATATCGGCAAAGCGGACGAGCTCTCATACTTAGATCAACAGAATTTCGGAACACGATTAATCAGATAGCTATGAACCAGTTTAAAGGCAGTATTGCCATATTAGGAAGCGGAAACATTGGCATTTCACTAGCCAAAGGGCTTGTTAAAGCAAGCTATGCAGAACCCGGACAGATCAGTCTGACCAGGCGGAACATTGCAAACCTAAGCATGCTGGCCGACCGGGGTTTCATCACCAGCACAGACAACGCGTCGGTTGCTGCAAGTGCAGACCTGATTGTTTTGGCGGTATTGCCGCAGCAGCTGAACCAATTGCTGGACCAGATTAAACCGGTTGTGAATGCGGAGAAACAGGTCTTTATTTCTGTGGCTTCGGGAGTAAGCTGCGCAGACATCAGGAGCAAACTCGGGGAGCAGGTACAGGTAATCAGGGCGATGCCAAATACGGCTATCGCCATTGGCCAGTCCATGACCTGCGTAGCAACCGATAATGCTTCCAAAGAAAATGTAGACGAAGTGATCCGGATGTTTGAAACTGTAGGTTCGGCATCAAAGATCAACGAAGACCTGATGACATCGGCTACTGCCTTGTGCGCATGTGGCATCGCCTTCTTTTTAAGGGCGATCAGAGCGGCCTCACAGGGTGGGGTAGAGATCGGTTTTCATGCCGATGAAGCATTAAAGATGGCTGTGCAGACTGCCAAAGGCGCAGCGGATCTTTTATTGCAGATGCAATCACATCCTGAACAGGAAATAGATAAAGTAACTTCACCTAAGGGTTGTACCATTGCCGGACTCAACGAGATGGAGCATAATGGATTCAGCTCGTCACTAATTAAAGGCATCAAGCTGTCGGCGGTTAAGGCCGGGGCTTTATATACAAAAGAATAACCACATGATAGAACAACTGCAAAAAGATAGCCTGGATTTGTTGAAGCAATTGATCAGTATCCAGTCATTCAGTAAGGAAGAGGACAAGACTGCTGATGCAATTGAACAGTTTTTGCAGCAACGTGATATAAAAACTTTTAGAAAGCTTAATAATATCTGGGCTTACAACAAACATTTTGACCCTTCAAAGCCAACACTGCTGCTGAATTCACATCACGATACAGTGAAGCCTAATTCGGGCTATACGCGCGATCCCTACGATGCAGCAGTAGAAGATGGTAGATTATATGGTCTTGGCAGCAATGATGCCGGAGGATGCCTGGTGTCGCTGATAGCGACCTTCCTTTACTTCTATGGTCAGGAAAAATTAACTTACAACGTCTGCCTGGCTGCCACGGCGGAAGAGGAGATTTCCGGGAATAACGGGCTGGAGCTTGTACTGCCGGACCTTGGCGAACTGGAGTTTGCCATTGTAGGTGAGCCTACGCAGATGAACCTGGCCATTGCAGAGCGGGGCCTCCTGGTGCTGGATTGTACGGCTACCGGAAAGGCAGGTCATGCTGCGCGTGAAGAAGGCGACAATGCGATATATAAGGCCTTGAAAGACATAGAGTGGTTCCGCAATTACCGCTTTTCTAAAATTTCGGAAGTATTCGGACCATTGAAGATGACGGTGACGATTATCAATGCGGGATCACAGCACAATGTGGTTCCGGCAACCTGTACGTTTACGGTTGATGTGAGGGTTACTGATGCTTATACCAATGAAGAGGTTTTGAAGATCATCCGTACCAATGTGGACTGCGATGTGAAACCCCGGTCTATCCGGCTGAAACCTTCGTCAATTGATAAGGAACATCCTCTGGTGCAAGCAGGTATTGCTTTGGGCAGGTCTACTTACGGCTCGCCAACCACATCAGACCAGGCACTGCTGAGCATCCCTTCAGTAAAGGTAGGGCCCGGTGATTCAGCCAGGTCGCATATGGCTGATGAATTTGTTTATGTGGATGAGATCGCCGAGGGGATTGAACTATATATCAAGATGCTGGAACCAGTGATCAAAGGGTAGTGGTGCCGGGACGTGAAAATTTGCAAAAGAAATGCTCATTTTTAACGTTAGTATCTAAATCATTGTATGAAACCTCAGATCAAATTTTTTACAATTCTTTGCAGCGGAATGCTGGCGGTAATTGCACTTAACGCCGCGAAACCTTTGTATCATCATACAGAGATCGCAGTTCCTCTAAATCAATCAATAACTCCACACCGTGAACCCGTGACACCCCGGAAAGCGACCGATTTTTTAAACAGCATAGGTGTCAATTCTGCGGTTTCAACCCGCGGAGAGTCATTGAAAAAAACAATTGAGATCGCTAAATATTTAGGTATCCGCTGGATTCGTTCCGGGTATGAAGGAAATGTGCCTGTTGCTGACCTGATTGAAGTATATAAGCAGGCTGGTGTACGCTTTAGCTATGGGTTATTGAGTGGTGGAACGGACATAAACCATTTGCTGGAAGGAGGGCGTCAACTGGCTGATGCGGGTGCGCTGCTGGCTTTTGAGGGACTGAATGAACCCAACAACTGGGACATTACTTACAACGGCGAAAAAGGTGGGAAGGAGCAGTCCTGGGTGGCCGTGGCTAAAGTGCAACGAGACTTATATGTCGCTGTTAAGAAGGATACGGTATTAAGGAAATACCCGGTATGGAGTCTGAGTGAAAACGGGGCACAGACTGACAACACTGGTCTGCAGTTTCTGGAAATACCTAAGGGTGCAGGCGCGGCGATGCCCGACGGCACCAAATATGCAGACTATGCCAACTGCCACAATTATTTTATGCATCCCTCACACCCTGGCCTGTATGACAACCAAACCTGGAATGCCGCAGATCCTGGTTTGCTTTGTAAAGTGGATGGTCTTTATGGAAACTACGGAAGTACCTGGAGAGCTAAGTTTAAAGGATACGAAGGAGATGCACTGCAAAACCTGCCAAGAGTAACTACTGAGACCGGAGCGACAATAAATGGGGACCTTACTGAAGAAAAGCAGGCCCGTATGTTTTTGAACCTCTATCTGGCGCAGTTTGCCAGAGGCTGGAGCTATACGGCACTTTACCTGCTGCGGGACAGGTCTGATGAGGCGGGAAACCAGACTTTTGGTTTCTATAAACCTGACTATACACCGAGAAAATCGGCACTCTACATGCATAACCTGACCAGTATTTTGGCTGAACCGGCTACAGGGACAGAAAATGTAGCCGAGGTTTCAAAACCGGGCAAATTGAATTATTCGATAGCTAAGCTCCCGGAAACCACGCATCACCTGCTGCTGCAAAAGGGAAATGGTAAATTCGCTCTTATTGTGTGGGCTGAAAAGGTGAAGGGGATGGATGAGGTCAAGATCACTTTTGAGAACGCGGTCTCCGGAAAGGTGTATGATCCGACACTGGGTGCGCTACCGGTCAGTTCGGTAGAAAACTCGAACGCGGTGACACTCACCCTGAGCGATCATCCGATGATCATAGAGATTTAACATCGCTCTGGTACTCTAAGTAATTATTGTATTTTTGCAACATGAAGATCTGGCAAAAAAACGTAAACGTAAATAAAGATATTGAAACCTTTACTGTTGGCAAAGACAGGGAACTGGACCTGCAGATGGCGGCTTTTGATGTGCTGGGGTCATTGGCCCACGTCGAAATGCTGGAAAGCATTGGCCTGCTGGAATCTGCTGAGCTGGCTGCCGTTCAAAAGGAACTTAAGAACATTTATGCGGAAATAGAGGCCGGGGATTTTGTAATAGAGGATACCGTGGAGGATGTACACTCTCAGGTGGAGTGGCTGCTGACCCAGCGTATTGGTGATGCCGGAAAGAAAATTCATAGCGGACGCTCGCGCAATGACCAGGTGCTGGTTGATTTGAAACTGTTTTTCAGGAGTTGTATCGAGGAGATGGTGGGCAATACTTCTGTGCTGTTTGAACAGCTGATTTCCCTAAGCAATATTCATAAAGATAAATTGCTGCCTGGATACACACACTTGCAGATCGCCATGCCCTCTTCTTTTGGATTATGGTTCGGGGCCTATGCAGAAAGCCTTGTCGATGATATGGAACTGATGCTAGCTGCATGGAAGGTGTGCAACAAGAATCCGCTCGGTTCTGCTGCTGGCTATGGCTCTTCTTTTCCTTTAAATCGCACCATGACCACTGAGCTGCTTGGTTTTGAAAGGCTGAATTATAATGTGGTCTATGCTCAAATGGGCAGAGGCAAAACAGAACGCATACTTGGGCAGGCTATGTCATCTGTAGCGGCTACCCTGGCCAAGATGGCGATGGATGTGTGCTTATTCATCAACCAGAATTTTGGCTTTATCAGTTTCCCTGATGAGCTGACGACCGGCTCCAGCATTATGCCGCACAAGAAGAACCCTGATGTGTTTGAACTGATCCGCTCGCGCTGCAACAAGATTCAGGCATTGCCAAATGAGATCGCCATGATGATCACCAATCTGCCGTCGGGCTATCACCGTGACCTGCAATTGCTTAAGGAAAACCTTTTCCCTGCCATTACTTCACTGAACGAGTGTCTGGAGATGACGACCTTTATGCTGCAGAATATCACCGTGAAGGATGGTATTCTGAACGATAAAAAATATGCCTATTTATTTAGTGTTGAGGTAGTAAATGATCTTGCGTTAAAAGGAATACCTTTTAGAGAGGCTTATAAGGTCGTTGGCGAAAGCATAGATAATGGTACTTTTGAGCCAGGCATCGCCGTGCACCATACCCACGAAGGCAGTATCGGCAACCTTTGTAATGCGGAGATCGAAGGGATGATGACAGAGGTGCTTTCCCAGTTTAAGTTTCAAAAAACGCATACGGCCATACAGAAGCTGTTGGCTTAGCTACTTAAATTCGGATGTTTTGTGGAATTCGATATCAGGATAATCCCGCATAGTCATATTGATCATGAATTCGTTATCTGCTAAATAAACGGGATTGCCATCCTTATCTTCACCAATGTGCTGTTGTTTTCTTTTGAGGAACTCTGCCAGCTTGGTTTTGTCTTTGGACGTTACCCAGTTTGAACGGGTATAGCTCAGCATCCTGAATGCTGCCTTTGCTCCATACTCGTGCTCTAACCGGAAGGTAATTACTTCAAATTGAAGTTCTCCTACTGCGCCGACCACTTTCCTGTTGCCGGGCTGCATCACAAATAACTGCGCTACTCCTTCTTCGGTAAGTTGTTGTATGCCTTTTTCCAGTTGTTTCGTCTTTAGTGGGTCTCTGTTCTCCAGCTCCTTAAATATTTCCGGAGAGAAGCTCGGAATGCCTTTAAACTGGAGTTTCTCGCCTTCAGTCAGTGTATCGCCGATCTTAAAGTTTCCACTGTCGTACAAACCGACAACATCTCCTGGCCAGGCCTCTTCTACGATGCTCTTTTCATTGGCCATAAAGTCCATCGGATTGGAAAACTTCAGTTTCTTGTCCTGACGGGTATGGTAGTAAAATTTATTGCGTTCAAACTTACCTGAGCAGATCCTTAAAAAGGCAATTCTGTCGCGGTGCTTAGGGTCGAGGTTGGCATGGATCTTAAACACGAAGCCGGAAAAGTTCTTTTCTTCTGCGGCAACCTCACGTTGCTCTGCTTCACGTCCTTTCGGGCTTGGAGCAATGTTAATAAAGGTGTCGAGGAGTTCTTTGATCCCGAAATTGTTGATGGCACTGCCAAAGAATACAGGGGCAAGTAAACCTTCTCTGTACATGTTCTTATCCAGATCACCATATACGCCATGCACCAGTTCCAGATCGCCTTTCAGGCCCTCCAGCTCCTTTGATTTCAGGAAGCTGGTCAGATTGGCGTCGTTCAGGTCGCTTACTTCAATGACCGGTTCACTGATCTTGGATTTGTCCGGTTCAAAGAGGTTGAGGTGTTTGTTATAAATACTATATACGCCTTTGAAGGTATGTCCCTGACCGATGGGCCAGGATAGCGGGCAAAGGCTGATGTTCAGTTTGTTTTCTATTTCATCGAGCAGGTCAAATGCATCTTTACCTTCGCGGTCCATTTTGTTGATAAAAATGATTACCGGGGTATTTCGCATCCGGCATACCGACATGAGCTTTTCTGTCTGTTCCTCTACGCCTTTTACACAGTCTACGACCAGGATTACGCTGTCGACCGCAGAAAGGGTACGATAGGTGTCTTCAGCAAAGTCTTTATGGCCCGGAGTGTCTAGGATGTTGATGCGTTTGCCGCTGTATTCGAAACCCATTACCGAAGTCGCTACAGAGATTCCCCGTTGTTTCTCGATCTCCATAAAATCTGAAGTATTGCTTTGGTTGGCCTTGTTGCGCTTTACAGCTCCGGCTGTATTGATGGCGCCCCCAAATAGCAGGAATTTTTCTGTTAATGTGGTTTTACCGGCATCGGGGTGACTGATAATGGCAAATGTTTTTCTTTTTTCTATTTCAGGGTGCATCATAAAGGCTGCAAATATAATGAAAAAACCGGCCTAAT
>Ga0307414_10001472_pt1 | contig 12244 bp, 12 predicted proteins | sample DK1Ometagenome_FD_203804 | JGI IMG/M metagenome (GOLD analysis project Ga0307414, IMG submission 203804) | Maize rhizosphere microbial communities from greenhouse at UC Davis, California, United States - DK15-O-3 | ecosystem: Host-associated > Plants > Roots > Rhizosphere > Soil | place: USA...
ACATGCAGAAAATGAAGGTACAGGTTCTGTAATACCAGCTTCAGTTCCTGCAACTTTTGCAGTGTAACCAGAAATAAAATGATAAGCAGCTTGACCTGGCGTTAATTTAGATACAGGGGGCAATACACCAAAAGCATCGCATGTTAAGAAAAATATATTTTTTGGATTATTCGCGTATAAGGTTTCTTGTATGTTATCAATATGATAAATTGGGTAACTTACACGGGTATTTTGAGTGATGCTGCCATCTAGATAATCAACTTCACCATCCGCTTTAAATACCACGTTTTCCAATAAAGCACCTGGTCTAATAGCTCTAAAAATGTCTGGTTCTTTTTCTTCAGTAAGGTCAATGACTTTTGCATAGCAACCACCTTCAAAGTTAAAAATGGTATTATCGGCAGTCCAACCATGTTCATCATCACCAATTAATTTTCTATCTGGATCGGCAGATAAGGTTGTTTTTCCTGTTCCAGATAATCCGAAGAAAATAGCGGTATCGCCATATTTTCCAACGTTAGCAGAACAGTGCATCGGCAACACATTTTTTTCAACTGGTAAAATTAAATTTAAGGCAGAAAAAATTCCTTTTTTAATTTCTCCAGTATATGCAGACCCGCCAACCAAAGCAATTTTTTTAGTGAAATTTATGATTGAAAAATTCCCTTGGCGAATGCCATAGGCAGCAGGGTCTGGACATACATAACCTGGAGCGCAAAGTACCAACCAATCTTCTTTAAAGCTTTTCAAATCTTTTTCACTAGGTCTAATAAACATATTATACACAAATAAACTAGACCAAGGTAATTCGGTAACAGTTCTAATATTGGTTCTGTATTCTGGTTCCGCACAGGCGTACCCATCTCTTACATAAAGTTCTTTTCCAGAAAGGTATTTTTTGACTTCTTGTTCTAATCTATCAAAGTTTTCAGGAGATACTGGTTTGTTAACATTTCCCCACCAAACTTTATCTTTTGTGTAATCATCCTTTACTATAAAACGATCTTGAGGGGATCTTCCAGTAAATTTACCGGTGTTGATAGCTAAGGTGCCATTAAGGGTTTCTCTACCCATGTTTTTTTCGATAGTAATTTGTTGAAGTTTCTCAGGAGATAAATTCCAATGTGCTTTGACATCTTTCAAACCATATGGTTCTAAGCCTGATTTTTGTTGAAGTGTTGCTGTATCTTTCATCTTATTATATTTTAAGGTTTCCATTAATTGAATTAATGTATATGTTTACTTCTTGTTTATTAATTTTACATTTGCATGCGTTTCACGTGACTGCTTTTATGATATAGTAAAATTACTGTGGAAGGGCTTCAAGATTTATGATTAATGTCATACTTTGTTGAAACACAGTATTTTTCAACTATTCATATTTTTTTGTAGGTTTATATAAAGAAAGTAAGAGCGAATACGTTTTCGTAATATTGAGTAATGATTTTTTAGATGCTTTTTTCGTTAGATTTGATTTTTTAATAATGTTCAAACGTTTAAATTTTGATAAATTCGTAACGAAAGTGTCTAAAACCTAAGTTTTTATAAAAAATAATTGAAATGAAATTAGATATACTTGCTATTGGCTCACATCCAGATGATGTTGAGTTAGGTTGTGGTGCTACCATAGCCAAAGAAATAGCCAACGGTAAAAAAGTGGGTATTATAGATTTAACCCGTGGCGAATTAGGAACTAGGGGTAGTGCCGAGATTAGAGATGAAGAAGCTACCAATGCCGCAAACATCCTAGGGGCTAGTGTGAGGGAAAATATGGAATTTGCCGATGGTTTTTTTGTAAATGATAAAGAACACCAATTAGCACTTATAAAAATGATTCGTAAATACCAACCGGAAATGGTGATTTGCAATGCCGTTGACGACCGACACATAGACCATGCTAAAGGCAGTAAGTTGGTGAGCGATGCTTGTTTTTTAAGCGGATTAATTAAAATTGAAACTTTTTTAGAAGGAAGCGACACGCCTCAAGAAGCATGGCGACCCAAATATGTTTACCACTACATTCAATGGAAAAACTTGCATCCCGATGTGGTTGTGGATATATCGGGATTTATAGATACGAAGTTGAAAGCGGTTTTTGCTTATAAAACCCAGTTTCATGATGATAACGCTAATAATGAGCCGGAAACACCTATTTCCAGTAAGAATTTTGCAGATAGTATTACGTATAGAGCTAGGGATTTAGGGCGATTGGTAGGTGTGGAGTACGGTGAGGGTTTTACGGTAGAGCGATATGTAGCCGTAGATAGCTTGTTTAATTTGAAGTAGTTAGTTTTTAGCTCATCCAATTTAAAAAATTCTTCATTAAAATATTATAAAAAGGCTTTGTAGAAAAACAGAAATCAGTTACATTTGCACTCGCATTTAAGATGCGTGCTACATGGTGGTTGTAGCTCAGTTGGTTAGAGCATTGGTTTGTGGTACCAAGGGTCGCCGGTTCGAGCCCGGTCTTCCACCCAAAAAGTAAAAGCCTTTCAAGAAATTGAAAGGCTTTTTTTGTTTATGTTTATTTAAAATAATTTCTCAATCCAACTTAATCCGTTCATCCCTATTCACTATTTCCCAAGCGGTATAAAAAATCAATTGGGCACGTTTTGCCAGTAAATCGTATTCAATTTTATCAGGGGTGTCCGTTGGTTTATGGTAATCGGCATGGGTTCCGTTAAAATAAAAAATAACAGGAATATTTTTTTTTGCAAAATTGTAATGGTCCGATCTGTAATAAAAACGGTTTGGGTCGTTATCATCATTATAAGTATAGTCAAAGTCCATATTTATATACTTTTTGTTTACAGCTTCTGCTAAGTCATGAAGTTCGGTGCTTAATTTATCAGAGCCTATTAAATAAAGATAATTGGGATTGCCTTCATGTTTTGCATCAATACGGCCAATCATGTCTATGTTTAAATTGGCGACTGTATTTGCTAATGGAAATACAGGATCTACATCAGCATAATATTGCGAGCCAAAAAGTCCTAATTCTTCTCCTGTAACATGTAAAAATAAAATGCTTCGTTTGGGTCTGAATCCTTTATCTACAGCTTCTTTAAAGGCTTTGGCGATTTCTATAACAGCCACAGTTCCAGAACCGTCATCATCAGCACCATTATATACTTCTCCTTTTTTAATGCCTTCATGATCTAAATGCGCAGAAATAATAAGTATTTCGTCTGGTTTTTCAGATCCTTTTATATAGGCAAGAACATTTTCTGAGGCTTTGGCTTTTCCTTTAAAAAATTCTTCTGGAATTTCTTGGAAATAATCTCCATCTGAAATAGGCGAAGGAATTCCTACGCTTACATAATGGTCTTTAATAAAATTGATGGCTTTTTTTTGACCAGGTTCCCCTGTTCTTCTGCCCTCAAATTCGTCGGAGGCATAAGTATATAACATGGTTTTTAATTCATCGGCAGTTATAGTGTTTGCAAAATTACTAACCGTTAAAATTGATTTATTTGATTTTGAGCTAACACTTTGTGATGTACCACAGTTAGAAACCATAAGTGTGATACTTAGTAGAAATATTATTTTTTTCATCTGAATTTTTATAAAGTAAGTATCGTAAATATAGGTAATATTTTAATTTAAAAGAAGTTCATTTTCAGCATCTACCACTATTTTATTGGGTTGATTGGCCAATTGCCATGTGGTTGCAAAAATAAGTCTCGAACGGTTTTGTAATAGTTGAAAATCAATTTTTTCGGGCGTATCGGTCGTTTTATGGTAATCGGCGTGTTCTCCATTAAAATAAAAAATAACGGGAATACCGTGTAAGGCAAAATTATAATGGTCTGATCTGGAGTAATAATGGTTTTCATCATTTTCAGCATTAAATCTGTAATCCAAACTAATATTAAAATACGTGTTGTTTACTTTTTCAGAAAGGTAGTGGAGCTCTTTGCTGAGTCTATCAGAGCCAATTAAATAAATATAATTTTTATCTTCTGTATGAATCTTATCAATGCGCCCAATCATATCAATATTAAGATTGGCAATGGTATTTTCTAAAGGAAAGATGGGGTTTTGTGTATAATATAGAGACCCTTGTGTCCCAATTTCTTCCGCGGTAAGATGCAAAAATAAGATACTTCGTTTAGGGCCATGGCCTGCATTTTTTGCATGTTGAAAGGCTTGTGCAATTTCCATAATAGCGGTTGTTCCTGAGCCATTATCATCGGCGCCATTGAATATCTCACCAGTGTTTTCAATACCTAAATGGTCTAAATGTGCTGAGATGATAATCAATTCATTAGGTTTTTCTGAGCCCTCAATATAAGCCAACACATTTTCTGAAGCTTTGATATTATTTGAGAAGAAGGATTCTGGAATGGTTTGATAGTATATGGAGTCTCCAAAAGGTGATGCTATTTGTTCTTTGATATAATAATCTTTAAGAAACCGAGCCGCTAGTTTTTGTCCTTTTTCACCGGTTTTTCGCCCTTCAAATGTATCTGATGAAATTGTGTAGAGTGCCTTGCTTAGCTCTTTTGCTGTTATAGTATTAGAATACTTAACAACCAAGGTACTATCAACAATAGTAATACTGTCCTTAAGATTTTGGATTTTTGTGGTGTACTTTGTAGTGGCACAAGTACCTACGAATGCGAATGCTGAGAGAATGCAAAATGTTTTCATGTGGTTGACGGTTTTTCACGTGTAACTCGCCAAAAATCAATTTTTTAGGGGCACAAAAAATGCTTAATATGCTAGTTTCATTAAAATTATGGGCAAATATATAAATACTATGTAATAAAACTACTACTATTCAATATTTATATCTTCCAGATCCAATCCTTCAAGCTCTTCAAGAGCTTCTTGTTTGGATTCTTCTTCTTTTATAATTAAATCTTCCGTATTGGCTACTTCAACAGTTGTAAACACAGCTTTGTATATAGTTATTGAAAGTGATATTATGGTTAACAAAAAAGTAAATTGGATAATTTTTTTCACATAACCAGCTTTTTTAGATAAATAGAAAGCGATTAAGCCAAATACAAGTGCTGCTGCTGCGGGAAATATAGCCAAATTAGAAAGCGGTAGTACCGATAAGATCGTAGCAAATATGGCTGATATGAGGCCTAATATTATAAATAATTGTTTCATCTGTTTAAGTTTATTTTCAAGTCGTCAGATAAAGTGCCTTTTTTAGTTTTTTAAACCAGCAACAGATTTTATTTTTAACTCGCCATTACCAACAGGAATTTTAAATTTTCCATAAACAGGAATTTTATTTCCATCGGCAGTAAGCCATAAAAAGTTACTATTGGTGCCCTTAAGTACATCTGGTTGGTTGGAACCTATTGCTAATTTATAGCATTCTTTTTTACCAATGGCTGTATTAATGGTTTCTTTGCCCAAATAGGTAAATTGACCTTTCATTTCTTCCCAATCAAAGAGAATGGTAAAGGATTTTTTTGTTCCAACTGCCATATTTTTAAAATCAATTAATCTTAAACTATAAATGGTAGATACAATATCTTTAGTACCAGCATGAATGGTGAGATTTCTGTTTTCAGTAGGCTTATTTTTTTTGGTTTGTACAGATTTAACTTTGTTGGTCTTTGGGTCAAAGGTGTACTTCATAGCTTTATCATAGCTTCCCTCATTAACATCTCTATTATGTAAATAAGGTGTTAAATTACTTGGATTTACATAACTCTCATATAAATCCCTGATTTTAAAAAAACCATCCCATTTGCTGTAAGTTGCAGCGGTACATTTTAAACGTAATAAAGTTGCTTTTGATGTTTTGGCTTCGCTAGTTTCCATGGTCACCTCAGCGATATTGTTAAGTACACCAGACATATTATAAGATGCCGTAAATACCAACTTTTCAGCTTTGCCAATGGCGGTATTTTGTGCATTGAAAGAAATAGTTATTAATAATACAATAATAAATGTAATGAGCTTCATGAATATTTAAGATTTAGGATTGCTGTTTGGGCAGCATTTATCGTGCCGAAATTACGAACCTTTACTCTATTATACTAATTTATTTTTCAGGTTTTAGAGGTTTTTCTTAACTGACATATGTCATAGTTTAAGTTGATATACTTACATACATTTACATTTAATCCTAATTTTTTTGAGATGAAAACAATACTGCTTCCAACAGATTTTTCAAAAAACTCCCTTAATGCCATTCAGTATGCTATAGATATGTTTCAAAATACAGATTGTGATTTCTATTTATTAAATGTACAAAAAGCATCATCTTTTATTTCAGACGATATCATGGTTATGTCCTCTTCAACAACCATTTATCAAACATTAATTTCGGCTGCAAAAAAGTCGATTGATAATATTATTTTAAAAATCAAGGCTAAGTATAGTAATGATAAACATCATTTTCATTCTATTGTAGATTATGACAATTTAATTGATTCCATTAATCAAGTATCCAACATTCATAATGTGGATTTGATAGTTATGGGAACCAAAGGAGCATCGGGATTTGAAAAAGTTATTTTTGGCAGCAATACAGTGCACGTGATGCAACGGTGTTATATTCCAGTCTTGGCTATTCCCGATAATTATAAATTTAACGAACTGCATAAAATACTGTTTACCACCAATCATTTAGAGTTGTATGGAGCCGATGATTTAAAATGGCTAAAGGATTTTAACTCACTTTATAAGTCTCAGTTAGAAATATTGCATATTAAAGATGAAAACCATTCTACTCACGAGGTTTTTAGCAATGAGGTTCTTTTTAAAACGCATTTCACGGAAGCTATTCATAACTACCTAACTATAAACAGCAAAGATATTTTTGAGACTATTAATAAATATATTATTGAAAATCACATAGCCATGTTTGTTATGCTTAGCACAAAACATTCCTTTTTAGAACGTTTATTTACTAAACACCCAGTAGAAACGTTTGGTTTTAAAATAGATATTCCTTTTTTGGTTATCAATAAAAAAGAACTTATCTCTTAAATTATAGACAATGAAAACTAGTTTATTAGTTCTTGTATTTTTTTTATTTTTTTTAAATTGCAACAACTCAAATAAAATATCAAATTATGTAAAAAAAATGGATGTTGCAAAAGATGACCAAACCCATCCCGGTAAGATATTAATGGAAATGAATTGCTATGCCTGCCATAAAGCTACTACAAGTGAAGCCGATCGAATTGCGCCTCCAATGATTGCTATCAAAAAGCGCTATATAAATAGTACGACCACCAAAAAAGAGTTTATTGCCGATATGCAAAATTGGATAAAAAATCCTGTTGAAAGCAATGTTAAAATGTACGGTGCGGTAAAACGTTTTGGCATCATGCAAAATTTACCATATCCAGAAAACGTTATTGAACAGATAGCGGATTATATGTTTGATAATGAAATTGAAGAACCTGAATGGTTTCAAGATCATTTTAGTCAGAATAAAGGAGGTATGCGTCAAAACTAAATCATAATTAATGAGTCGTTTTCTAGACATAATAAATCAAGATAAACCCGTTTTGGTAGATTTTTTTGCTGAATGGTGTGGCCCCTGCAAACTTATGGCGCCCATATTAAAGGAGGTCAAAGATAGCTTGGGCGAAACAGTTTCCATCATAAAAATAGATGTAGATAAAAATCAGCCTTTGGCCTCTCAATATCAAGTAAGGGGCGTTCCAACGTTAATTCTTTTTAAAAATGGTCAACAACTTTGGCGGCAGTCTGGTGTTGTTCAAAAAAAGGATTTAATTAGCTTGTTAAATAATCATAAGTAAATAGATGTAACATTTTTTGATTTGTATCGTCTTGTTAGTATCAATCAAAAAGCAACAGCTATGAGACAAGATAATCAATTAATAGTTATTACCCATTTAAGCCAATTGGTAACTTTGGTTACCGGCTTTGGAAGCTTAATCATTCCATTAATCCTTTGGGCAACACAAAAGGAAAAAGTTTATAATATGGATGAACATGGGAAGAATATTGTTAACTTTCAGTTGAGTTTGATCGTTTACTTTATTATTTGTATCCCATTGATTTTATTGCTAGGATTGGGTCTTTTAGGCTTTGTGGTTCTTGGAATCATATCCATTATTTTCCCTGTTATCAATGCGATAAAAGCCAGTCATGGAGAAACACCATCATATCCGTTATCTCTTAAATTTATTAGTTAGTTTAGTATGAGATAAACAAAAAGCTCACCGATTGGTGAGCTTTTTTATTTTTATTCCCGCGATGGCGGAAATCTCATTATTAGATTTTCATTCAATAAGATTCCTGCCTTCGCAGGAATGCATTTAACTATTCAACATCACAGGCATTACCAACATGGTAATTTGTTCCCCTTCATCAAGACCATCTACGGGTGTTAAAATCCCCGCTCTGTTTGGTAAACTCATTTCCAATTGTACCTCATCTGCATTTAGATTCCCCAACATCTCAGTTAAAAAACGTGAGTTAAAGCCAATTTGCATATCATCGCCTTGATAATCACAAGTCAAGCGCTCTTCCGCTTTATTGCTGTAATCAATATCTTCCGCAGAAATATTTAATTCCGCACCTGCAATTTTAAGTCGGATTTGATGCGTCGTTTTATTTGAAAAGATGCTCACACGACGCACGGAATTCAAAAATTGGGTTCTGTCAATGGTTAGTTTATTCGGATTTTCCTTTGGGATAACCGCCTCATAATTTGGATATTTTCCATCGATTAAACGACAGATTAATTCCGAATTACCAAACGTAAATTTGGCGTTGGAATCGTTGTATTCAATTTTCACATCGTCCTCACTGCCTGCCAAAATACCTTTTAGAAGATTCAATGGTTTTTTAGGCATAATGAATTCCGCTACTTGATTCGCTTTTACATCTTCACGTTTGTAACGCACTAATTTATGGGCATCAGTTGCTACAAATGTTAAACCTTCAGTAGAAAATTGAAAGAATACACCGCTCATCACAGGTCTTAAATCATCATTACCTGCAGCAAAAATGGTTTTACTGATGGCGGTTGCCAAAATATCGCCAATTACAATAGTGGTACTTGGATCTTCAAGAGCCACCGCTTTAGGGAACTCATTTCCGTTAGCATACGCCAAAGCATATTTACCGTGGTTAGAGCTTATTTCAATGGTATTATTATCTCCGACAACAAAAGTTAAGGGTTGTTCAGGAAATGTTTTTAAAGTCTCCAATAACAAACGCGCAGGAATGGCAACACTTCCTTTACTATCACTTTCAACTTCTAGAGATGATGCCATGGTGGTTTCTAAGTCACTGGCTGATACTGTGAGTTTTGATTTATCCAATTCAAATAAGAAATTATCTAAAATAGGTAAGGTGTTTGAACTATTGATTACACCGCCTAATACTTGTAATTGTTTTAATAAATATGTGCTTGATACTATAAATTTCATTTGAAAATTGTTGTTATTTTATTATTGGTTGTCTGAAACACATCCATCTGATTTTCTTTTTTTATAAGTGAAAATCACTTTATATAAAGAAAATGAATGCGATTTTTATTGAAAAAATACTACTTACAAATATATCCCATACAACCTAAAATAAGAAACAAACTTATTAACATTTAGGCGGTGTATTTTTTCTTTCTGAAGTAGTTAAACCCAAAACTAAAGAGGCCTAACAATACCAATGGTAATGCGATATTTACGAGTTGCCATGTTGTTTTTTGGTCGGCTATTATTTCCTGATCTAAGAATGCAACCGTTATTTCTTTAGAACGAATGTTTATAAGTCCATCATCGTCCAATAAATAATTTACGGCATTCAATAAAAATTCCTTGTTTCCCACGGGTTGATTGTAAGATCTATCAAATCCTAAATCCATTGGCGTATTTCTATTAATATCATTTTTAATCACATCACCATCCGCAATCACAATCATTTTGGTTACTTTGCTTTTATTTTTTTCTTCGGATAGTTTAAATGGTTTTATTCTATTCCCATAAACGGATGAAAACTCACCTTCCAAGAGCACAGCTAGTGTTTGATTGCCTTTATTGAAAATAGTTGGGTCAGGTTCTTGGGTTGCTAACTCTATACTAATTTCCCTTGGCATACCTTCTAATTTGGTTAGTTTGGAAGTCTGTAAGAGAACGGTTTTTGTTACGGAATTTTTTAAAGTATCTATCTGATTTGCAAAATCAAACTTGACTAAATTAATATTATTGGTAATAGAATGATTTGGATTGCCCGAGGCCAAAGGGGAGTAAGGCCATTGTAATCTTATGAATTGTGTATCATTTCCATCTCCAGTGGCGACCATGATAGGGGCAGAATACAAATCGCTTACTAACACAGGATTGATGCGAACCCCATATTTAAAAAAGAAATCCGTTAAATTCAAATCCCTGGTCACTGCAAAATTGCTTCCAGATTCATTATAAAGACTATCTTTTTCCATGGTAACGGCATCAATAAGCCAAAGACTTTTTCCGCCTTTCATGGTATATTGGTCTAACACTAATTTTTCTTCTTCTGTAAACGCTTCTGTTGGCTTGGCAGCAATAATTAAATCGAAAACTTCTAAATCCTTTAATGTTTTTTGCGGATTTACAGCCACACTATCCAAGGTAAACGGGGCTAAAAAATAGTATTCGCCCAGCTTTTTAGCAAAGTCTGCAATGTATCTATCTTGTAATTCGCCATTACCTCTTAAAATAGCAATTTTTCTACTTTTTGGCTTTGTAAGTTTACTGAAACCATCCGCAAAAGCGTACTCCAAATGTTGTACTGAGTTGGTGACCAATTCTTGTTGTGAGGCACCGATTTTATTTTTTACAAGTGGAATAATCACCGTTTCATCATTATAACTTGCCAAAGCCCAAGGAAAAATAACTTCCTGCGTAGCTTTCCCACTTTCCTGAACGCTCAATTGCATGGGTGTTAATCCACGTTGCACCAATTGTTGCATATTTTGCTCACGTGTGGCTTCATCCTCTAGCGGATTCATAAAATTGAAAACAATGTTGCCATTTTTTGCTGTAAACTCTTCCAGCAATTGTCTAGTTTCATTTTGAAGCCGTCTAAATTCCGATGGAAAATTATCACCTTCCAAAAACACATCGATGATGATAGGCGAATCGACATTGTTAACGATGTTAACGGTGGCTTCACTTAAGGTATAACGTTTGTCTTCAGTTAAATCAAAACGTTTAAAAGCAATGCTACTCAGATAATTAATACCTATCAAAGCCACCAAAAGAACAATTATGGTTTTTATATTTTTATTCAAGCTGTTTTTCTTCAAAGTCTTTTTCCATTTGGTATTGCGAAATGCTCTTTACTTCATTGTCTTTGAAAACCAGTTCTAAACATTCTTGGGTCATATTAAATGCACCGGGTTTAAACCCTAAATTGTAATTCCATTTATCGGGTGAATTGGCTTTTATGGAATCATCCCAACCATACCATTCACTCGTGCCTAAAACTTGCTTAACTTCTTCTTTGGTCTTTCCCATAAATAAATTTTGGTTAACTACTTCGGTACTCATTTCATATCTAAAAGCAGGTTTTTCTTTCCATGCTTCAGATTCAAAATGTTTTTGATGATGATAACTGAAAAAGATGTTTATAAACGGGTAGAAAACGTAAAAATAGACAATAGGCGTTGCTATAATGCTTATTAAAAGGCTTACCCATTTACGTTTGTCTATGGTGTTGGCAAATATCCAAGTGAGGACGAAAACGAGGATTATAAAAATAACAAAAAGTGGTGTAACAATCATTTGGTCTCTCTGTTTAAATTGAGTTTAGTAATGGTTAAAAAGAAAAAGGATACACTTAAAAAATATATAATATCACGGGTATCAAGAACGCCACGTCCCATACTTTTAAAGTGGTAATTCATACCTAATTGTTCAACAAAAGTGCTGGAAGTGAATTCTGAAATCCCTTCAAAACCTATATAGAACAAAAAACATAAAAACACCGAAAGTATAAACGCTACAATCTGATTATCTGATAAAGTAGATGTAAAAATCCCAATCGCTGTATAAGAAGCTATCAAGAATAAGAGTCCGAAATACGAACCCATCGTGCTGCCCATATCTAAATTGCCGACAGGATTTCCCAATTGATAAACCGTATAAACATAAAGCAAGGTTGGTAATAGCGCGATAATGATTAAAATTAAAGCCCCAAAATATTTGCCAAGCACAATTTGTAAATGCGAAATGGGTTTGGTAAGTAATAATTCCAAAGTGCCTTGTTTTTTTTCATCTGAAAAACTGCGCATGGTGACTGCGGGAATCAA
>Ga0307414_10001473_pt1 | contig 12243 bp, 10 predicted proteins | sample DK1Ometagenome_FD_203804 | JGI IMG/M metagenome (GOLD analysis project Ga0307414, IMG submission 203804) | Maize rhizosphere microbial communities from greenhouse at UC Davis, California, United States - DK15-O-3 | ecosystem: Host-associated > Plants > Roots > Rhizosphere > Soil | place: USA...
AGGGGCGTTACAAGCCCCCAATAAGGGCGCTGACGGAAATCGGGATTCGCAACGCAGCCCCCCCGTACAAGTGGGCCGATAGTGCAGCCTTTGTGGGCGCAAGTCTCGATTGGGCTTTCGATGCGCGCGATCATCGCCGTCAACCGCCGCTGTGGGCCCGGTCTCTATTCGTCGCCGACAAGCAGAATCTCGTCACTCGTAGAGGTGGTGCGGTGCGCAATGCCTTGAAGCTCCATCGCTTTTACAAAGCCTTCGACGTCGCCTGCCTCAAACACTCCGACGATCTGTCTGTCGGGAACCGTTCCGCCCTCGAAAACAAGCTTTCTGGTTGAATAGCGATTGACGTCGGCCATCGCCTTGGACAGCGGGTCGTGCATGAAAATCAGGCGACCCTGGGTCCAGCTGGTTTCCTTGGCCACATCGACCCGCCGGAGCGTCCAGTCGAGGTCAGATCCGACCACCAACTGACGTCCCGGCACCAGATCGGCGCCTCCGCCCGATCCGGTGGTCGCGCCTTCGACCCGAACCTTGCCCTCGGTCAGGGTCACGACCATGTTGCCGCGATCCAGGCTGACCTCGAATGCGGTGCCGATCGCGCGCACTTTCTTGCCGTCGGCATAAACGACGAACGGGCGGTTCGGGTTGTGCGCGACGCGGAAAAAGGCGCGGCCCTGAATCAGGTCCAGCCGCCGTTCGGTCGCGCTGCTGCGAAGGCGCAACTCGGTTTCGGCATCGAGTGTTACCACCGATCCGTCGGGAAGCGTCACGCGCGTCCGTTGCCCGGTCCCGGTCCGGAACGCCTGTTGCTGGGCGTCTTCGGCATGATTGCCGGAGCGGACGTCAAAATAGGGTAGGGCCGTCCAGCCCAGTCCGACCACAAGCAGCAAAGATGCAGCCATGGACAGAGCGCGCCGGTGTCTCGTGAAGACGCCAGGTTTCGCGATGGCCGGTTGGTGCATGACGGACAGCGCCGGATCGCCCGCGATAGCCGCGCTGACGGTCCACGCCCGATCGACAAGCCGATAAGCCTCGCGATGATCGTCGGACAGGTCGATCCAGGCGCGAAAAAGAAATTCGTCGTCCAGAGTCATGTCGCCCGACAACCGGAGGCTCAGCCAATGCGCAGCCTGGGCTTGCGCGGAGGGCGGCCGCTTTTCCTGATCGCCGGTCATGCGTCCGCCTCCATCGCTTGGGCGATATTCAGCAATGCTCGCTGCATCAGTTCCTTCACTGAATCTTTGGTAATTCCCATGTGTTGCGCGATCGCCTGATAAGTTAAATGTTCAAAACGGTGGAGTTGGAACGCCTCCCGCGCCCGGGGCGGGAGGTTCAATATGGCGTCGAGAACGCGCATATATTCCTGTCGCCCGATGGCAATGCGTTCGGGGGAAATCTGGTCGGCCAGTTCATAATGGTCCAGCCATTCGCCTGTAAGCAGCGCCGGCCGCACCGCCTGTTTGCGATATTGGCTGATCAACACATTGCGTGCGGTCGCGAACAAATAGCCTTCGACATTCTCGATCGGTTCGCTCAGTTGCGCCGCTTGCAGCCGCACGAACACGTCCTGCACCAGATCTTCGACATCGGCTTCCGCCACCCGGCGCCGAAAAAAGCTGCGCAGTCCCGGGCCATAGGCTGACATCCATGCCGAAAGATCGCGGTCCGGTTGCGCGGCGGTCATGGACAAGCCGTGTCCTTCAGTGATGGAGGCAACGCGTTTTCTTGAAAGCCCAACGTCATTTCCCCACGAAGATTAATCCACGAAAATCCGCACGCCGTTCGTGCCCGAAAGGGTAGACGCACGGTGGAGGAAACAGGGGGGAGTATTATCGGCAACGCCGTGGCTTATTGCGTTTGTGGAAATCGTCCAGCGAATATATCCATATCGGATAGGATATTTTCGATCGCCATCCCCCCTTATTCTGAAATCTTGCGTCAACATTTCTGACGTCAATCGACCGGCGTCAATAAACGGGGAATAACCCCGGTACAGGGACTTTGGGAGGGTAAACATGCGTCTGCGTTCACGCGGTTTGAATCATTTTTTCTTGAGCAGTGTTGCGATTGGTTGCCTGGCTTTGTCGGGCGGTGGGGCCTTCGCACGCGAAACAGTCACCAATTATCGGATCCCGGCCCAGCCGCTGGCAAAGGCCCTGCGCGACTTCGGTCTCCAGAGCGGCATGACGATCATGGCCGACGGCGCGGTGGTTACCGGCAAGCGGACGAGCGGTTATAGCAAACGCGCCGACCCGGAAACCGCGTTGCGCACCTTGCTCGAAGGAACCGGGCTCAGCTTCCGCCGCGAAGGCAGCATTTTCGTGGTCACGCCGTCGGGAAAGGCCGCGCCGGCACCCGGCCCGTCGCAGACCCGCGCCGCTGATGTGCCGAGCGACAGCGAGATCGTGGTGACTGCGCAGAAGAAGGAAGAAAAGATCGGCGACGTGCCGATCGCGATGACGGCGCTGTCGTCCGCAGCGCTCGACGACCGCAAGATCGAAGGCGGTTCCGAACTGCTGCGCGCGGTTCCGAACGTCAACTTCTCCAAAAGCAATTTCAGCATGTATAATTTCTCGATTCGCGGGATCGGGACCAAGGCTGTTTCGGCGTCGAGCGATCCTGCGGTTGCGGTGAGTTTCAATAATACGCCGCTGGTGCGCAACCGCCTGTTCGAGTCCGAATTTTTTGACATGCAGCGGGTGGAAGTGCTGCGCGGACCGCAGGGCACTCTCTATGGACGCAATGCGACCGGCGGGGTGGTGAATCTAATCCCCATGCTGCCCGAACCCGACTTTGGTCTGTTTGCCAAAGTGGAAGTCGGCAATTTCAAGACGATGCGGCTAAACGCCATGTTGAACGTTCCGATCAACGACACCTTGGGCGTCCGCGTTGCGGGCGCGCTGACCAGCCGCGACGGGTTCGATTACAACACGTTCACTCAAAAGCGCGCAAACGGCCGAGAGCTATGGTCAACGCGTGCGATTGCCGAATGGGAAGCCAGTGATCGTTTCCGTGTAAACGCTATTTGGCAGCATTTTGAAGAGGATGATAATCGTTCGCGCACGGGAAAGAATCTTTGTACGCGTGATCCCGGACCGACAAAAGTGGGGAGCGTCACGATTGCCGATCCGCTGACGCGCGGACGTATGAGTCAGGGCTGTCTTCCCGGTTCGCTCTATGACGAAGCCGCTTATGCCGCGCCAAACGGCAATGCTCTTTCCTACTACCTTGCTGCCAGCGGAGTTTCTCTCGGGCTCAATCCGATTACTCGTCAACCGGTCACGATGATCAAGCCTGGCGATCCGTTCAGCGGCGTGGCGCAGTCACGTAATTTGCGGGAAATTGCGACCGCCTACGATCCCGTATTCCGCGCGAAGAATGACCTTTTTCAGTTGAATATGGAATTTGAGGCTGCGGATGGTGTGAAATTTGTTTCCCAAACGGCGTATTCTCGTGATCGATACTATTCGTCTCAGGACTATAATCGTTTTGTTTCTGGCAAAGTTTTCAACGATTCCACGCAAAATCTCAATGATATATTTAACCGCCCCATAGATACCGTTCGATATCCGGGAGTAACGCCTGGCGGAGTTTATTGTGACCCCCAAGTTGGATGCTCCGACCGTTTGCTGTCTGTCGATATTAGCCGTTCGCGTAACCGTCAATGGTCGCAAGAATTGAGGTTGCAGTCGAATCTAGATGGGGCTTTTAATTTTAACATTGGAGCAAATTACTTAGACTTTAAATCTAAAGATGATTATTATGTGTTCAATAATTTCTTTACCGCCATTGCGGACTATTTCTACAAGGGTGTGCGGGGTGCCGGCGGCGAGCTGACCAGCAACCCTTGCCTCCTAGGCTTTGAGGGGCGGGAATGCATTTATACGGACCCCAATCCAATCGACAATTTAGATAATCAAGGGCACAATTATTTTCTCAGTCAAAATGGGGTCCGGATAAAATCCAAGGCGCTGTTTGGGGAGCTGTACTGGAATCTTTCGGACAATCTGAAGCTGACGATCGGTAGCCGCTATACCAGCGACAAGAAAATTTCGACCCAGATACCCAGCCAATTATTGCTAGCCGGTGGAACGGAAACAGCTTTTCCAGGGCAGCAGACGGGTGGGCGTGTCAATAGCGGGTACCCCGCGCTGGATGATATCACGCAAAACTGGGAGAAATTTACTGGTCGCTTCGTTCTCGACTGGAAGCCCGATTTTGGTTTGACTGATGATACGCTGATCTATTTTTCTGCGTCTCGCGGTTACAAGGGCGGAGGAACAAATCCTCCGCGCGTTGATATCAATCCTGCAATCGTACAATATCAGCCGCTCGATACCACTTTCAGGCCCGAATATGTCAACGCCTTAGAGTTTGGTACAAAGAATAGTTTTTCTGGAGGCCGATTTACCCTGAATGCGACCGCATTCTACTATGACTACAAAGACTATCAGATCTCGCAGATTGTGGATCGCATCGCATACAATGAAAATTTTGATGCTACAATCTGGGGAGCGGAGCTGGAGGCGGCTTGGCGGCCTTCTAGGGCATTTCGCGTCGATGCTAATTTAGGCTATCTGAGGACGAGACTTGATGACGGCGAACAGTCGATCGATGTGATGGACCGTACGCAGGGGAATCCCGATTGGGTTGTTCTGCGCCCTTGGCTGCAAGCTCCTTCTAACTGTGTTGCGCCGCGTGTGTTGGTCGAGCGAATTTTGGCCAGTACGCGTACTAACTTGCATCAGTTGGGGCTGACGGCCATGTGTCCCGGCAGTAATCGCATCGGGGACTTTAATCCTGCCACTTCTGGTGGAACGCCTTATCATGCTTTGTTTGGTTTTACCTATGACCCACTTGCGACTTACAATCCAGATAGTATTGGTCTAAATATTAATCAGGGTGGCAGTGGTGCGCCAAACATGGGGCGAGGCTTTAGTGCCGATTTGTCAGGAAATGAATTGCCTAACTCTCCGCGGCTAACGTTCAACATTGGCGCGCAATATACTTTATTCATCGATGGGGGGAATTGGGAGTTGGCGTTGCGAGGTGACTATTATCGTCAATCAAAGAGTTACGCTCGCATATATAACACTACTTATGACAGGCTTAAATCTTGGGACAATGCCAATGTGGCATTAACTTTAGGCCGGCCTGATGATGCGTTGGCGTTCCAATTTTACGTGAAAAACCTCTTCAATGGCGCTCCGATAACGGATTCATTTACCAACGCGGACGATACTGGATTGAGTGCAAATGTTTTTACTCTTGATCCTCGTATTATAGGTTTTAGTGTTTCTAAAAGATTTTAGATATTAGAATAATCGTTCATTCATTTAATGAAATAACCATTATGAATGTTAAAAATATTTGAGTATATTGACATTTATGTAGTCGAGTCTCACAATTTTACGGCGCTGCGACTCAGGTAGCGTGAAATAGTAAGCACTAATAACTTTTATTTGGGAGAGATTTAATGAAGAAATTGGCAATTTTTACAGCCGCTGCGCTGTCTTTGCTGAATGCGCAGGCCGCAAGTGCCCAGACCTGGACACCTGGAGCAGGCGCAGCTCCTGTGTGGGTGTGGCAGGGAACTGTCACCGTTCAAAAAGGTGGTTCTCCGGCGTTTCCCTGCACATTGACCGTCGAGATCGTTAACCCGGGTACGGGAGCTGCTACCGTCACGCAGCAGCCGGCAATCACCCCGGGCAATACTGACGGGGTTGAATTCGACGCCGGATTTTTTGCTTGCCCGGGAATTGTGCCCGTAACCCAGCCCTTTAACGTTGATTATAATAACGTTGGCGGGGCTGAGTCGTTTACGATTCGTAACGTCTATGCGTTCACTCCCACTCCTGGGGACTGTGCGGGCGATATTACTGCCGCCTTCAATGACAACAATCCGCCGACGTCGGGCGATAACAGTCTCGACGTTAACGCAGTTATCCCCGAAGTAACGCCGGGCAGCGGAAATTGCACGATCATTGGCAATTTGCGCCTGATTACCCCGGCTGGGGGTGTGGATATTACCTAATACACTTATTAGTTGTTCTACCATTAAAGGTAAAATAACTCCGGATTACGGGCGCGCAATTTCAGCGCGCCCGTTTTTCGGTTGGGATGTGACAGATATTAAAGGGGGCAATTGGAACGGATTGCCCTTGCTTGAATATCCGCGTTTGTCGTTCAGTATTTAAACCTTCGCAGACCAAGCCAAGCAAGGTCATAGAAGGAGGGCGATCGGGGCCGGCTTCCCAAGTCAGCGCCGATACGGGGCAGGCAAGCGTGCTAAACTTCTCTGTTTGAATTGAAAATTAGATAGCTTTTGCTATATAAAAATGATTCGGTGGATTGGATGTGCTTTGTTCCGCGATGCGATTTCCCTACATGCCTATACCGGATCGAATTCGGGAGCGGGTCATTTTTTGGAGGTGCGGACAACTGCGAAACGCTGGTGATTCCTGATGAGGTGGGTCCGTCTTGCCATTTTGTCTTCTGTAGCCCTGCCTACAGGACTTTGCCCGATTGCCAGTGCTGCGGCAGATGAGGCACTGTTTAGCAACATAGTGGCCTCTCAGGAAATGCTGCAGGCGGCCAAGCCTTCGTCTGATGGCGAAATCGTCGTCACAGCCGGTCGTCGTGGTGAGGCCAAGGTGGCGGCCGATACAGAGTTTGGCGAAGAGGAAATCGCTAGTCATGGCGCGGACAGTATCCAGGAATTGTTGGGACGGCTTGCGCCCTTCATCAATGATGGCGGTGAGACACCGGTCATCCTGATCAACGGCAAACCCGTGGGCTTCGATCGCTCAATCCTTTCCTATCCTGCCGAAGCGCTCGAACGACTGGCGGTACTGAAACCGGAAGCCGCGGCGCTGTACGGCGAAGCGGCGGGCAAGCGTGTCGTTAATCTAGTGCTCAAAAAGAAATTCTCGATGCTGAACGTCGATGTCGGCGCCAATTTTGCAACGGCCGGCGGCCAGTATGGCGGCAGCTTATCGGCTGGGCATAGTGCGATCAGTGGGGAGACGCGCTGGAACGCGCAGGCACGGATTGGCCGCGACACTGGACTGCGCAAAGATGCGCGAAGCATTCCGAAGCCGATGGGAAGCTTTGACAGTATCGGTTTTATTTCGGGTATTAGAGGGGACGAAATCGACCCTGGATTGAGTAGCGCGGCGGGGAAGTTGGTGACCGTTGCCGCGATACCGACGGGAGCCATGTCCGGAGACCCGACGCTGTCGGATTTCGCCGCGACTGCTAACGAACTGCATGACGTTGACCCCCATGCCTTTGACACATTTCAGCCCTCTAGGCGCAACATGTCGTTGAATATCGGTATATCCCGGCCCTTGGGGGCATTTACGGCTTCGCTGAGTCTCAACGCAAACAAGAATAGTGGCGCCGCATCGCGTGGCCTGCCCATGGCATCGGTCGTCATCCCGGTGGGGAGCCCCTGGTCGCCCTTTGCCGATGATGTCATGCTGACCCGCCCTTTCGCGGGCGAACGACCGCTTCGCACCGAGAATGGCTCCAAATCGCTTGGCGGCTCATTGACGCTAAACGGCGCGATCGGTGGTTGGCAAACCAGTCTGGGCGTCAATTATTCGCGGAACTGGAGCAACAGCCTGTTCGAAACCGGCATTGATGTTGCGCGCGTCCAGCAACTGATCGATGCCGGCACGGCAGACTTCAACCCTTATGGTATGTGGGATGACAGCCTCTTGCTGGCGCGCCGCAACCGCACGAGCAGTGAAAGCCTGAGTGGCCGGGCACAGGTCCAGAAAAACATTATTGACCTGCCGGCTGGACCGATCAGCTCAAGTTTCTCGATCAACGCGAGCCGTAGTCGCAGCGAAGGTCGGCGGAGCGACAATGGTGGCGGTCCGGCTGAGATAAACAAGTCAACCCAAGGACAGGTCAACGGACAATTGTCGTTCAGCATACCGATCTCCCGCAAGGGAGGCGCTGAGCTCGGGCCTTTGGGGGATCTTTCCATCGACCTGTCGATGAGTGCGCAGTCCGTATCGAAAAATCCGCTGCAAAAGCTGTTCAACGGCGGCGTGAACTGGTCGCCCCTCTCGATCGTGCAGTTGCGGGCGTCGCTCGACTATTCCGAAATATCGCCTTCGTTCGAATTGCTCAATGGTCCGGTCGTCACGACGATCAACCGGATTTTCGACTATGCCCGTGGGGAAGTTGCCGAACCCGTCTGGATTACGGGAGGTAATCCCGACCTTAGCGGAGGGAGCCGGCAGGGTTTGTCAATCGACGCGACGGTACGGCCGTTCGATAATCAGGTGCTGTCACTCAATGTCGGCTATCGGCAATCGGTTTCAAAAGGTGCGATATCTTCGCTTCCTGAATTGACGCCGGTTATTGAGGCCGCCTTTTTCGAAAGGGTGACGCGCGACGCGGAGGGGCGCTTGATCGCGGTCGATGCCCGTCCGATCAATCTGGCGCGCGAGACGGACGCAGGGCTGAGTTCCGGCATCGCGCTCCGCCTTCCGGGTGGATCTGGCGAAGGAAAGCCAACGTCGGCAAACCCGCTGCAATTCTCCGTTTCGCTCAATCACAGCATGCAGTTGAAAAGCGAACTGCAGACCCGTTCCGGTGTTCCCGTCATCGATCGGTTGGTCGACAGCGGTCAGTCCCGCCACAGCCTTTCGCTGCAGATGACTGTCGGAAAGCGAGGTATCGGCGCCAGCGTGAATGGCAGTTGGAGCAGCCCCGCCAGCGTGCCGAATGCGGACGGGAGATTTCGTTTCAAACCGCCGATGCTCTTCAACGCATCGATGTTTTTCGAACCGGAGCGATTATTGGGCAAAGTGGAAAAGGGCGCCTTGCTCAACGATCTCAAATTGTCATTTGACGTTCAAAATCTCTTCAATGGCTATCGCCGGGTGAGGCTGGACGACGGCAGCATCCCGGCGGGCTACAGCCGCAGCGAGATCGACCCGCTCGGCCGCACCGTGCGGATGACCGTGCGCAAAAGATTTTAGGTCGGTGAGCGGAAACACCAACTCGCGCTGATCACTATGGCCGGGCAGCCTGAGGCCCCCTCGTGCCACCGTATTTGATCGTGAGGCGACAATAGGTGAAGCCAATGCGCCAGGCGCCTATCATCTGATAGTTGGCGGCGGCGAAGAAAAGGGATCGAGCATCCCGAACCACGCGACCAGTGCGAGGATTGCCGCACCGGCGAGCGCTTCGACGAGGAGGCTTCGCCGCATGGTGCCGACGGCTGCGCCGGGGGCATCCATGGCAAGTGCTTGTTTCAGCGCGGGCAGGATGCGCCAACGGTTCGCCGCCGCGAGCGCAAGCATCAGCATGAACAGTGCGAGCTTGGCGAGCAGGAGCTGCCCATAGGGTGCCGCGAGCGATGCGCCGATCCTGGTCACACCGATGATGATCTGACCATTGATGAGGCCCGTCGCGGCGATGAGGAGGACGCAGATCGTGCCGAGCTGTGAGAACCGGTCGAGGCTTCGTGCGGCAAGGTCGAGACGCGCGGGCGTGGGGCGCGCGAGCAATATCAAAAAGGCGGCAATGGCGCCGATCCACACCGCCGCTGCGATCATGTGGAGGGCGTCGCTGATGCGATGGATCATGCCGATCGCGCCTTCGCTGGCGCCGGCGTGGCCCGACCAGACGAGGCTGGCGAGCGAAACCGCACCGGCCGCCACGACGGTTCCCGCCGTCGCGGCCGGGTATTTCCCGGCGAGGAGTGTGGCGGCGAACGCCAACAACAGTGCCGCCGCTCGCCAGAGCCACGCTTTACCCACATCGCTGCCAAGGGCGAGTTCCCATAACATCCGGTGGTCTAGGGCATCGAGGTCAACACCATATATGGTGGCGGTGAGGACTCCCATGCCGACCGTCGAAATCAGCAAGCCAAGCGCGCAGAGCCAGCGCACCGCGCGCCAGAAACCGGTCATGATTTCGCACGAGAAGCGTTCTTCGGTGGTCGGCGCGTAGAGGAGAAAACCGGCCACCCCGACGACGAGCATCAGGTCGGCGAAGAGTGCGAACCTGATGCCGACGAGAAGGAGGTCGGGCACCTCCTTACTTCACGGTAAAGCTGAACTCGCTTCCCATGCGGTGCGTATCGGCGCCGGCGGCCGACCATTTGACCTTGTAGGTGCCGGGGACGAGCGCGCGCTTGAGCAGCAGCGTCATCGATTTTCCATCCTTCCCCATCTGGGCCGTCGTCGGCATCCTCATCGGCGCGTGATTGGCCATGCCGGGCATCCCGGTCATCACCAGCTCGGCCCTGACGGTGGAGGCGATCAGTTTTTCATTGAAGGCCAGACGGACCGAGGTCACTTTCGACACGCTTGCATTCGCGGTCGGGCTCGATGCCACGAGTTTCGCATGTGCGTGCGCCGAGGCCGGCGTCAGCAGCAGGGTAAAGGCAATCGCCGCGGAGGGGAGAAAGGACTTGAACATAATATCTCCAAATATTTGTCTGTCCTGCTAATACGCATAGTGTTCCTGCGGCCCTCAGCTTTTCGCTTTTGAGGGGTAGCGCGCGCGGGTGCGTATGAGGAAAAGAAGGAAGTACGGAAAATCCGATGGACGAACAGCTTCACACCCTGAAAGCGGTCGACCTGCCCGAGGGGTTGGACGCGCTTGATGACCGGATTTTGTATGCCCTGGCGGGCCGTCAGCGCGAGGCGTTTGCGACGCGGCGGCTGATGGCGCTTGCCGCCTTTATCTCACTCGGTGGCGGGATCGTCGCCGGCAGCGCAGTATCGGCGCCCGCCGTGGCTGCGAGCCCGATTTCGCCTTTGGGTCCGGTGAACGCGTTGGCGCCGTCGACCCTGCTGGATACACACTGACGATGCCGTCGCGCCGTTTGCTGCTTGTCGGGCTGGTCGCGTTCGTTGCCGCGTTGGCTGGCGTCTTCGTCGGCCGGCAGGTTTTCGACGCGCCACGCGCCAGCGAAACCGAACTGCATGCGCTGCTTCACAGCCAGCTGGAGCTGACCGACGATCAGCATGCGAAGATCGAGCGGATCGAAACGGAGTTTGCTGCGCGGCGCAAAGCGCGCGAACAGGAAATGCGTGCGGCCAATGTCCGGCTTGCGCGGGCGATCGAGGCTGAGCATGGCTATGGCCCGCAGGTCACCGAGGCGATCGACCACACGCATGAGGTGATGGGAACGCTGCAGAAGGAAACGCTGGAGCATTTGTTTGCGATGCGCGGGATACTTAATCCCGAACAGGCGGAAATGTTCGACAAAAGCGTGGTCAAGGCGCTGACCGCCGATGCGCGGTGACCCCCGACCTCTCGCAGATTAGCGACCGCGAGCTGGCGGCGCTGGCGAAGGCCGGCCGGCAGGATGCGTATCGGGAATTTCTGGCACGTTACAAGGCACCGGTCTTTCGCCTGATCTATCGCAATATCGGCGATAGCGACGAAGCGATGGACTTGACGCAGGAGGCGTTCGTCGCGGGCTTTGCTGCGCTCGATCGTTATGACGGCGACCGCCCGTTCCGGGTGTGGATCGCCCGCATCGCGCTCAACAAATGCCGCGACTGGGCGCGGCGCCGCAAGGTACGTTCCTTCTTCGCGCGGGCGCTGCCGCTCGATAGTGCGCATGACGTTGCGAGCGACGGCCCAGCGCCCGATGCCGAGGCAGCCGGGCGCGCCGAAATGGCCCGGGTCCGCGCCGCGATGGCGCAGCTGCCGGCGAAGCTGCGCGAAGTGCTGGTACTGCGCGGGCTGGAGGAGCTGAGCCAGGTCGAGGCGGCCGATATGCTGCAGGTCAGCGAAAAAACGATCGAAACGCGTCTCTATCGCGCGCGCGCGCGGCTCAAGGCGTTACTTTCCGACGGCACCCCGAACTAGCCGCTGCGGCGGATTTCGGCTTTGGGAGTGAGGGGCGCTCCGTTCATCCGCGTATGGCAATAGGAACAAGAAGGAACAGTTGAACCAATATGCGTATGAACAGGCGTCATTTTGTCGGTGGAGCATTGGGTGGAGGGACCGTGGCCGGACTGGCAGCATGGTTCCCGGCGTGGGCGCAGCCCGTTTCGCCGGGGATCGTCGCACCGCTTCCGGTCGTATCGGGCAATGACATCACGCTGCGCATCGCGTGCCAGACGATGCGCGTCGATGGCAAGGTCAGCCGCGCGATCGGGATCAACGGCACCGTCCCGGCGCCGCTCGTCCGCCTGAAGGAAGGGCAGACGGCCAAGCTCACCGTCGTCAACGACCTTGATGAAGACAGCTCGATCCATTGGC
>Ga0307414_10001476_pt1 | contig 12238 bp, 12 predicted proteins | sample DK1Ometagenome_FD_203804 | JGI IMG/M metagenome (GOLD analysis project Ga0307414, IMG submission 203804) | Maize rhizosphere microbial communities from greenhouse at UC Davis, California, United States - DK15-O-3 | ecosystem: Host-associated > Plants > Roots > Rhizosphere > Soil | place: USA...
GCGGGCAACTATGGCGCGCTGGGAGTGTCCGCCGCGTACAACGATGCACTGGGCGAAAATGCGGCGTTCCGCGTCTTCGCAGCCAAGCGCAAGCGCGACGGCTTCAACGAGGTCGTGACCGGGGAGGGACCGCGCACCCTGGACGAGGACGGGGATCTCAACTTCCACTCGCTGCGTGGGCAACTGCTGTGGGAACCCAGCGACACGCTGGACATAAATTTCATCGCCGACTACACCAGCCGCGAAGAGAACTGCTGCGTGGGCATGACCACGGTGCGTGGTCCCACGGCTGCGATCGTCAATGCACTGGCCGGCGGCGCGGGCGTGGCGCCGACGGCGGATCCGTTCGCGCGCATCGCCTACAGCAACCGCGACACCACCCAGGACGTCAAGGACAAGGGCCTGTCGGCCGAGCTCAACTGGGAGACGCCGTGGCTGGGCGGGGCGACGTTGACCTCGATCACCGCAGGCCGGGAATGGACCGCGATCGGGGCGGCGGACCTGGACTTCACTGCCGCCGACATCTGGGACCGGAAATTCGGGCTGGACGAGAACTCGGTGGAGTTCAAGACCTTCAGCCAGGAGTTCCGCCTCACCGGCAGCAGCGAGCGACTGGACTGGATGTTCGGCTTCTTCCACAGCGACGAGGACCTGGTGCGCCACGACTCGATCAACATGGGCAGCGCGTACGAACCGTACCTGTCGATCGCGTTGCTGAGCAACATCGCAGCGAGTTTCCCCGCCGGCCTGGTCAACACCGCCGGCGCAGCCACCTTCCTGTCCGAGGCCGCGGGGCGCCCGTATGGCACCACGTTCGTCGGGCCGGGGTCGCATGACACCTTCAACCAGAACGCGACCAGCGATGCCCTGTTCACCAATCTCACTTTCCATGCCACCGATGCGCTGGACCTGACCCTGGGCCTGCGCTACACGCGCGAGAACAAGGAAGTGGATTCGGCATTCAGCAATCCCAATGGTGGCCTGGGCTGTACCGCGGGCCTGACCAATCCCGCCCAGGTCGGCGCGGCGCTGGCGGGTCGCGGGGTTCCGGGGGCGTATATCGGCGCATTGGTGCCGACCGTGATCGGCTACATGTGCCTGCCGTGGTCCAACTCGCTGCACATCGGCCGCACCACCAGCCAGGAGCGTGACGAGAAGGAATGGTCGGGCACGTTGAAAGCGGCGTATCGATGGAACGACAACCTGATGACTTTCCTGTCGGGTGCCCGCGGCTACAAGGCGGGCGGCTTCAACCTGGATCGGGTGCAGTCGTCCAACGGGCTCAGCAACGGGGGTTCGGGCATCTTCCCGGTGGACGACACCTCCTTCCCGGGCGAATTCGTCGACAGCTACGAGCTGGGCGCCAAGACCACCTGGCTGGAAGGCAACCTGCTGCTCAACGCCTCCCTGTTCCACCAGCAGTACAGCGACTTCCAGCTCAACAGCTTCCTCGGCACCAGCTATGTGGTGCGCTCGATCCCGGAACTGCGCAGCCAGGGCCTGGATGCGGAAGTGTTGTGGCAGCCGAGCAAGGGACTGATGCTGCAGGCCGGCGCGACCTATACCGATGCGCAGTATGGCGACGACCTGTTGCCGGATGCGGACCTGCATCTGTTGCCAGGCAACCGCGCCGCATTCGCACCGAAGTGGTCGGGCTCGGCGGGCCTGACCTATGAGTGGGACTTCGGCAGTGCGCTGAGCGGGCGCTTCAACATCGGCGCGAAGTATTCCTCGTCGTACAACACCGGCTCGGACCTGGATCCGCAGAAGCAGCAGGACGCCTACACCCTGGTCAATGCGCGCCTTGGCATCGCCGCCCGGGACAAGCGTTGGGCGGTGGAGTTGTGGGCGCAGAACCTGACCGACGAGGAATACACCCAGGTCAGCTTCGACGCGCCGCTGCAGACCGGCTCGTGGAATGCGTTCCTGGGGGCGCCGCGCACCTATGGGGTGACCTTGCGCCTGTCCTATTGATCGTCGGCAGGAATGGATGCGAAAACGGGCCCGGCAGGGCCCGCTTTTGTTTCCGGCGCCCGCGCCGATCTCCTGTCCGCTGGACGGGAAATTCCATTGCGTGCGCCGTGTCGATTCCGGCATCCCCGGTTCGACGCATAGGTATCCTGCCCGCAAACAGGGCATCAACCAGGGAACCAGGCCATGAGCTATGTCGATGGATTCGTGTTGGCGGTGCCGAAGAAGAACCTCGCCGCCTACCGCACCATGGCCCGCAAGGCGGGCAAGGTCTGGATCGAGCATGGCGCGCTTTCCTATGTCGAATGCGCGGGCGACGACGTGCCACCGGGCAAGCTCACCTCGTTCCCGCTGGCGGTGAAGCTGAAGAAGGACGAGACCGTGGTGTTCTCGTGGATCGTGTACAAGTCCCGCGCACAGCGCGACCGCATCAACAAACAGGTCATGGCCGATCCGCGCCTGGCCAGCATGATGGACCCGAAGGCGTTGCCGTTCGACGGCAAGCGCATGATCTTCGGCGGCTTCAAGAGCATCGTCCAGCTCTGAATCCGCTCCTTTCATGCCTATCCCTTTCCGTTGGATCAAGAAGGTCGTATCCATGTCGCTGACGCTTCATTACCATCCGCTTTCATCCTTTTGCCACAAGGCGCTGGTCGCCCTGTACGAGAACGAAGTGCCGTTCACCCCGAAGCTCGTCGACCTCGGCGATCCGGGGCAGCGCGCCGAGTTCCTGGCCTTGTGGCCGATAGGCAAGTTCCCGGTGCTGCAGGATGACGCATCGGGCAAGGTGGTCCCGGAATCGACGGTCATCATCGAATACCTCGAACAGCATCATCCAGGAAAGGAGAAGCTGGTACCGGCCGATCCGGAGCAGGCACGGGAGACGCGCCTGCGCGATCGCTTCTTCGACCTGTATGTGCACGAACCCATGCAGAAGGTAGTCGGCGACCGGTTGCGGCCGGAAGGCGCCAAGGATGCACATGGCGTGGACCACGCGCGGAAAACCATGCGTACGGCACTGAGGATGCTGGAGCAGGACATGGCGTCGCGTACATGGGCGATGGGCGAGGCCTTCGGCCTGGCCGACTGCGCCGCCGCACCGGCCCTGTTCTATGCCGACAAGGTGATGCCGATCGCCATGGACTATCCGAACATGAAGGCTTACCTGGATCGCCTCATGCAACGTGCTTCCTACGCACGCGTATTGCGGGAAGCCGAACCTTACTTCGCGATGTTCCCTGGATGACCCAGACTGGCATCGCATCGCACCCGATCATTGCAAAGGAAACCGACACCATGAAACGAATCCTGATCCTCGCCGCGCTGGCCGCGACCAGCGGAACCGCGATGGCCTCACCGGTCGATTATGAAATCGATCCCGACCATACCTATCCCAGTTTCGAAGCCGATCACATGGGTATCTCGTTCTGGCGTGGCAAGTTCAACAGGACCACTGGCACCCTGGTCGTGGACAAGGCAGCGGGAACCGGCAGCGTCGAGGTCAGCATCGACATGGACAGCATCGACTTCGGCCTGGATTCCATGAACGAACATGCCAAGGCTGCCGAGTTCTTCGACGTGGCCAAGTATCCGAAGGCCACCTACAAGGGCAGGCTGGAAAATTTCGTCGACGGCGCGCCGACCCGCGTGACTGGCGAGCTGACCCTGCACGGCATCACCCGGCCTGTCGAATTGACCATCGACCGCTTCAAGTGCATTCCGCATCCGTTGTACAAGCGCGAACTTTGCGGCGCCAACGCCACCGCGACGTTCAAGCGCGACGGGTTCGGACTCGCCGTCGGCAAGGACTATGGCTTCAGCATGGACGTCGACCTGCGCATCCAGATGGAAGCCATACAGGGTGGCCTGAAACCCTAGGGGCAAGGCCCGGATATCCGGGCCCGAATGGATCCCCTGCAGGAGCGGCTTCAGCCGCGACCGGAAACCCACCGGTGCCCTGATGCCTGGGCACCGCAACTGGTTGCACGGATTCGATTGTTGAGGCCTCCATTGGGAAGGAAGCAGGGCCCGCTCAGCCAGCGGGCAAGGCGGCTTCCCGTGCCGAAGCCCGCGAACGCTCCAGCAGGAATTCGCGTTCGCGCGCATTACGGGTGAGGCCCGCGGCGCGTTCGAACTCCGCTTGCGCCTCTTCATGCCGTCCCAGCCTGGCCAGCAGGTCGCCGCGCACGCTGGGCAGCAGGTGGTAGCTGGCCAGCACCGGTTCCGATGCGAGATTGTCGACCAGCTCGAGGCCCGCTGCAGGTCCCGACGCCATGGAAACGGCGACGGCGCGATTGAGCTCCACGATCGGCGAAGGATTCGACTGCGACAGGGTCGCGTACAGCGCGGCGATCGTGTCCCAGTCGGTCTGTTCGGCGGTGTTGGCGCGGGCATGGCAGGCGGCGATGGCCGCCTGCAAGGCATACGGTCCCAGTCCTCCACCCAGTTGACGCGCGCGAGTCAGTGCCGCGAAGCCGCGTTGTATCAGCAGCCGGTCCCAGCGTGAGCGATCCTGGTCCAGCAGCAGGATGGGCGCGCCGGCCGGATCGGTGCGCGCACGCAGGCGCGATGCCTGTATTTCCATCAGCGCGACCAGGCCATGCACTTCGGCTTCATTCGGCGCCAGTCCGGCGACGACACGGCCCAGCCGCAAGGCTTCCTCGCACAGGGCAGGCCGCATCCAGTCGTCGCCGGCAGTAGCCGAATAACCCTCGTTGAAGATCAGGTAGATCACGCCCAGGACCGAGGACAGGCGTTCGGCCAGTTCGTCGCCGCGCGGGACTTCGAACGGGACGTTGGCTTCGGACAAGGTCCGCTTGGCGCGGACGATGCGCTGGGCAACGGTCGACTCGGGGACGAGATAGGCGCGTGCGATCTCATCGGTGGTCAATCCACCCAGCAGGCGCAGGGTCAGGGCGACGCGCGCCTCCATCGACAGCAGCGGATGGCAGGCGGTGAACACCAGGCGCAACAGGTCGTCGCCAATGTCGTCGTCCATCGCCGCCTCCAGTTCCGCGGTGGCGTCCTCCCACTCGCGCTCGAGTTCATGGCCCAGCTCTTCATGCTTGCGCTGCTGCAGCTTGAGCCGACGCAGGCGGTCGATGGCGCGGTGCTTGGCCGTAGCCATCAACCACGCCCCCGGGTTGTCCGGCACGCCGGTCTGCGGCCATTTTTCCAGCGCGATGACCAGCGCGTCCTGGGCCAGTTCCTCGGCCAGGCCCACGTCGCGCAGCATGCGGGCCAGGCCGGCGATGAGCCTGGCCGACTCGATCCGCCAGACAGCATCGATCGCTCGGTGTGCATCTGCAGTCGTCATGGCCGGCGATCAGAACATCACAGCCGCCCGCGTGCAAGCCGGGACGGTTGCGCCGCTCAGGTTTCCGCGATGTTCTTCAGGTTCGCCAGGCCGGTCTCGAACTGACTGCCGACCATGCGATCCACGTTGAACAGCGTATGCATCACCTTGACGGGGTAGGGCACGGGACCCTGCATGGACCAGGTCAGGCTGGTTGCGGTGCCCGCAGGCACCAGGGTGAAGGTTACCTGGCTGGTGGTCCTGAAGGGTTTCAGCATTTCAAGCCGCATTCCGATCCTGGAGCAGGGATGCGATTCCAGGATGGAAAGCCGTCCCGCACCTGCCTGGCCCTTGCCGTCCCATTCGTACACGGATCCCGCACCTTGCGCCGCGCCCGCATGGGTCTTGCGGGTATCCGGATCGGGTCTGTCGAACGGATTCCAGGCTTCGTGCGCGCGAAGATCGTCGATGAAGGGAAAGATGCGCTCCGGAACCGCATCGATGACGATGCTGCGTTGCAGGCGGAACAGGTCGGGCCTGCCGGCGGCGCGGATCAGGACGCCGATGGCCAGCAAGGCGATGACGAAAAGTATCAGGATCGCTGCGTTCATTCGAATGGTTCCAGAGGGCGGTTTCGCGGGAGGGGGAGGGTGGCGACGCGGCAGTTACCGCTTCGACGCGATCCCTGCACGCAGGCGCTCTTCCTGCTCGCGCAACCCGGGGGTGAATTCCGCGCCGAAATCCTCCGCCTCGAAAACCTGGCGGATCTCGATCTCCGACTCGCCCGGCATCGGATTGGGGCAGCGCTTGATCCATTCGATCGCTTCTTCCTTCGATTTGACCTGCAGCAGCCAGAAGCCCGCCACCAGTTCCTTTGTTTCCGGGAACGGTCCGTCGATAACCGTGCGCTCTTTGCCTGAGAAACGCACGCGCGCGCCCTTGGAACTCGGCTGCAGGCCTTCGCCAGCCAACAGCACGCCGGCACGGACCAGCTCTTCGTTGAACTTGCCCATCTCGGCCAGCAGTTGTGCGCTGGGCATCACCCCGGCTTCGGATTCCGCACTCGCCTTGACCATCACCATGAATCTCATTGTCGTTGCTCCTTCGGTTGCGCCTGGATATATACGCATGACGAACCAGCGGGCAATGGATCGACAAGAATGCGGAGCTTTTTCTTTTTCCTTTCACCCGGCATATGCCGGAGTGGGGAAAGCCGACAGGTCGCATCCGGCCCACGGATTGATCGTGCATGGGTTCCATGCCGATGGAGGGGGGATCGGATGGCCGCTTGACTTGAATCAAGGCCGGTTCCGCGCGGGCCGTGAAGACTTGGCGGCAACTTCCCACGACCGGTCTCCCCATGCGCAACGATCTGCCCGGTTACGCTCCGCCAATCTGTGTCGCGAGGCGCACAAGGCAGTCCCTGCCGGCCGACCGGGCAAAAGCAACCGGGGGCTTTGCGCCCGACGGTGTCGCGGCATGACCGCCGCCGCAAAGCGCGAAACGATGCTGCCCGCCGCCGGCGATCTCGACCTGCGTGCGCTGCCCGCGCCGGAGCCGATGGTGCGCGCGCTCGCTGCGACCGACACGCTCGAACCTGGCGCGACCCTGGTCCTGTGGACGCCGGTGTTGCCCTTGCCGCTCCTGCAGATGCTTGCCGCGCGCGACCTGGAATCGACGGTGGAGATGTTCGCCGACGGCACCGCGCGGGTGACAGTGCGGCATCCGCTCAGGGAAGCGGGCCGCGGTCGACGATGACCCGGCTTGCGCTCGACCAGGCGCCGCCCGCCCGACTGCCACGCCGCTTCCTGCTGACCGCCCCGGCCTGGGGCGTCGTGGCCGGAGGGTTGTTGCTGTTCGACGCAGAGGCCGCGCTGTGGTCGCGCTGGGCGCCGGCCACGCTCGCGCTGGTGCATGTTTTCACCCTGGGCCTGCTGGGCAACGCGATGCTCGGCAGCCTGCTCCAGTTCCTGCCGGCGGCTGCGGGGGTGCGCGTGCGTGGCGGGGTTTTGGCCGCTGGCGGTCTCCACTTGTTGTTCAATCTGGGCGTGGTTGCGCTGGTCACAGGCCTGCGCTGGTCGTATCCGCCTTGCTTGTGGCTCGCCTCCGCGTGCCTGGCTGCCGCCTTCGTGCATCTGGCCGTGATGACCCTGCCGGGGCTGTTCACGGCCGCGGGGCAGCGGCTGCTGCGCGGGGGCATCGCGGTGGCGATATCGGCCGGGGTTGTCGCCGCCGCGCTGGGCGTGGCGATGGTGCTGGGCCTGACCGGTGTGCGCGGAGGCCTGCCGTTGCGGCCGTGGGTCGATATCCACGCAGCCATCGGATTGCTCGGCTGGATCGGAATCCTGCTCGCGAGCGTGGCCAGCGTGGTCATGCCGATGTTCCAGGGCACCGCGCCACCGCGGCCGGCTACGCAGGGGCTTTGGTTGCTTGCGACAGTCGCGGTCTTGCTGTCCGGGACGATCTGCGCAATCCGCGGCCACGATGTGCTTCTGCGCTGGGGCAGTGCGTTGTGCGCGGCGACATTCGCGGTGGACGCGCTGCGGCGGCAATGGCAAGCACGGCACAAGCGCAATCTGTGGCTGGTGCGCACCTGGCGCACGGGTCTGTTGCTGTTGTTGACGGCAGCGCTGGTGCTGGTGCTTGACGGCGCTGCGATGCTGACCGGCGTGCTGGTGCTTGCGATCGGATTGCCGTTGCTGCTGGCAGGCATGCAACTGGAGATCGTCGCGTTCCTGACCTGGATCGAATTGCACAGGCACGCCGGCCGCGGTGTGCGCTTGCCCGCCGTGCGGCGCCTGCTGCCGGAGGCGGAGAAGATGCGGGTGTTCATCCTGCTTCTGGGCTCGGGCGTGGCGTTGCTGGTCGCGGTGGCATGGCCGCAGCCGGCACTGGTCCGGCTTGCTGGCGCGCTGTTGCTGGGAACCCATGCCGTCCTGTTCCTGGTACTGCACGGCGCAGGCCGGCGTGGCGACAGGTTCCTGCGCTCCCTGGAGAATCCCCCATGAGATCGAAACCCCCGCTTGTCTATTTGTGCTCCGGTTGTTCCAGCGCTGCGCAGATGGCCAACTGGCTCGCGATCCGGCTGGACCGCGATGGCGTCGCGGAGATGTCGTGCATCGCGGGCGTGGGTGGCGGCGTGACCGGCCTGGTCCGCACCGCGCAGAGCGGGCGCCCGGTCCTGGCACTCGATGGCTGCGTACTGGCCTGCGTGTCGGCCTGCCTGGCCGGGGCCGGCGTCAGCGCCGACACCCACCTGGTGTTGTCGGAGCATGGAGTGAAGAAGCGCCGGCACGCCGACTTCGATCCGGCGCAGGCCAACGAAATCTATGCGCGCGAGGTGCTGCCGGCAGCGATCGCGCTGCTCGATTACGACTGCGCCCCGGCCATGGAGGGCACGGACGATGCTGCTGACTGACCATGCGAGCCTCGTGCAGGTGCGTCACGCAATCGACCGGATCGACGATGCACTGCTCCTGCTGCTGGCGGCGCGTTTGCGCCTGGCCCGCAGTGCCGGGCGTTGCAAGCGCAGGGCCGGACTGCCGCTGCGCGACCCGGCCCGCGAGGTGCGCATGCACGCGCGGGCCGAATCGCTGGCCATGCGCATCGGCCTGCCCGAAGCCACGGCACGCCGCGCGATCGCGCTTGCCATCGACGCCGCCTGCCGGGCGCAAGGGGTTGCGCCTGACCTGGATCAAGGCGGAGGACCAGGCTCGACGCCCATCATTGCGCCGGTCATGCCTACCTCCACTTCGTCCGATGCGCGGCCCAGCCTGCTGCGCGTGCTACCCCCGCCCAGGCGCTGGGCTCCGCTGCTGCGCGCCTGTCCGCCAGCATTGCAGCGGCGCCTGCTGGAACGGGCGATGGCCCATGGATTGGCCACTGCAATGACCACCGACGCGCTCGAGTTCCTGCGGGGGCGGCGGATCGGCATTGAAGTGCTCGACCTGGGCCTGTCCTTTGTCGTTACCTTCGAACGCGACCGGTTGCGCGTGGTCGAGGAGCCTGCCGAAGCCAGCGTGCGCGGTACCGCCACCGACCTGTTGCTGCTCGCCGGCCGCCTGGAGGATGCCGACACGCTGTTCTTCCAGCGCCGGCTGGTCCTGACCGGCGACACGGAACTCGGCCTTACCGCGCGCAACGTGCTCGACCGCCTGCCGTGGGAGCAGGTGCCGCTCGGCCTGCGCATCGCACTCAACCGCGGCGCCCGCCTGGTGCAGTCGGCTCGCGCCGCTTACCAGGCCCGCTGACCCGACCACAGGCAACCGCATGAACCCTTCCACCGCCCCGTCCTGGCACCCCGGACTGGAATCCCGCTACGCACCTTTGATCGAGAAGCTCGAACAACTGCTGCCGTGCCTCGAGGTCCAGTTCCATCTGCCATGGATCGACGCCATCAACACGCTCAAGCGCGAACGCGGCGCCGTGATCATGGCGCACAGCTACCAGTCGCCGGAGATATTCCACGGCGTGGCCGACATCACCGGCGATTCGCTGGCGCTGGCCCGGGCCGCAGCCGATTGCGATGCCAGCCTGATCGTGCTTTGCGGCGTCCACTTCATGGCCGAGAGCGCGAAACTGCTGGCCCCGGACAAGACCGTGCTGATCCCGGACCTGGAGGCGGGCTGTTCGCTCGCCGCCTCGATCACCGCCGCCGATGTGCGCGCGCTGCGCGAGCGCCATCCAGGCGCGCCGGTGGTCAGCTACGTCAATACCTCCGCTGCGGTGAAGGCCGAGTCTGATGCCTGCTGCACTTCGGCCAATGCCGTGCAGGTGGTCGAGGCGATGGGCGCGGACAAGGTGATCTTCCTGCCGGATCGCTTCCTCGGTGCTCACGTCGCCACCATGACCTCGGTCGAACTGGTGCTGTGGCAGGGCCAGTGCGAAGTGCACGAGAAGTTCACCGCGCAGCAGACGCGGCACGCACGCGAGCGTTTCGACGCCGCGGTAGTCGCGCATCCGGAATGTCCACCGGAGGTGCTGGCGGAAGCCGATTTCGTCGGTTCCACCAGCGCAATGGGCGAATGGCTGGAACGCGCGCGCCCGCAGCGGGTGGCGTTGATCACCGAATGCTCGATGGCCGACAACCTGCGCGTGCGCTTCCCGCATGTGCAATTCGTGCAGCCGTGCAACCTGTGCCCGCACATGAAGCGGATCAACCTGCCGAATATCCATGCCTGCCTGCGCGACCTGCGGCACGAGGTGACGATCCCGGCGCAGGTCGCGCCGCGCGCACGGAGAGCGTTGGAACGCATGCTCGAGGTCGGTCGCGGCGAGCACCCGTGACCGCGTCGCGACGTCCGCTCGTCGTGGTCGGCGCCGGTGTCGCAGGCCTAGCCACCGCGCTGGCGGCAGCACCGGCACCGGTACTACTGATCTGCCGCGAGGCCAATGGCGCCGGCAGCGCCAGCGCGCTGGCGCAGGGAGGCCTTGCTGCGGCACTCGATCCGATGGACAGCCCGCAGGCACATGCCTGCGACACGCTGGTCGCGGGCGCCGGCCACAACCAGGCGTCCATGGTCGAATGGCTGTGCCGGCGAGCGCCCGACACCGTGGGCTGGCTGGACGCGCAAGGCGTGATTTTCGATCGCGCAGGTGACGGGAACCTGGCGCTCGCTCGTGAAGGCGGCCATGGCGCGGCGCGTATCGTGCACGTCGGCGGCGACGCCACCGGTGCGGCCCTGGTGCGTGCGCTGCAGGCGCGGGCTCGCGCCGCCACGCATATCGAATGGCGCGACGGATTGGACGCCGAGGCATTGCTTCTGCGCGGCGGGCGGGTTTGCGGTCTGCGGGCACGCGATGCGTCCGGCAATGGCCACGAGATCGAAGCGGCTGCGATAGTGTTGGCGACAGGCGGCCTGGGCGCGATGTTCGCGCGTACCAGCAATCCGCCCGGTGCCGATGGCGCGGGATTGGCGTTGGCACTGGCGGCGGGCGCGCAGGCGCGCGACCTCGAGTTCGTCCAGTTCCATCCCACCGCGCTCGACGTCGATGGCCAGTGCCTGCCCTTGCTCACCGAGGCGCTGCGCGGCGCGGGCGCGACCCTGCACGACCATGCAGGCCGCGCGCTGATGGCGGGCCTGCATCCGCTGGGCGACCTTGCGCCACGCGACATCGTCGCCCGTCGCGTGTGGCAAGCGCGACGCGACGGCGGCGCCTGGCTCGACGCGCGGGGCGTGCAAGGCGATTTTTCCCGGTGCTTCCCCACCGTCCTGGCGGCCAGCCTCGCGCATGGTTTCGATCCGCGCCAGGCGCCGCTGCCGATCACGCCGGTGGCGCATTTCCACATGGGTGGGATCGCCGTCGATGCCGAAGGCGCGACATCGCTACCCGGTCTGCATGCTGTGGGGGAAGTCGCCTGCACCGGCGCGCATGGCGCCAACCGCCTCGCCAGCAATTCGCTGCTGGAGGGCGTCGCCTGCGGGCGCCGGCTCGGTGAACGGTTGTCCGACCATGCGCTGCCGGATCCATCCGGCCCCTCGCACTGGTGCGAGCGCGGCGTGGCGTTGCCACCGGCACAACTGCATCGACTGCGCGGGCTGCTGTGGTCGGCGGCCGGTCCGTTGCGCAAAGGTAGCGGACTGCGCCGCGCGTTGGCCGAGTGCGCGGAGCAGCAAGCCGCAGGGTGGCAGGCGCGCTTGGCCGTCGCGTTGCTTGATGCGGCGCTGCAACGTCGGCAAAGCCTGGGCGCGCACTACCGTACCGACGCCGCACCCACCATGCGCTACCGCATGGCAAAGGCACCTTGACCTGCGTCAGAGCAGGAATTTTTCGATTGCTGCAAACTTCGCGGATTCCCACCAACGGTCTTGCCCATGTCGCGACCTGCTTCACTCGATAAACAGCAGTTGCTCGAATGCGCTGGCGGCGCCATGTTCGGCGCCGGCAACGCGCGCCTGCCCGCGCCACCGATGCTGATGTTCGACCGCATCACCCGCATCAACGAAACCGGTGGCGCGTTCGGCAAGGGCG
>Ga0307414_10001477_pt1 | contig 12230 bp, 13 predicted proteins | sample DK1Ometagenome_FD_203804 | JGI IMG/M metagenome (GOLD analysis project Ga0307414, IMG submission 203804) | Maize rhizosphere microbial communities from greenhouse at UC Davis, California, United States - DK15-O-3 | ecosystem: Host-associated > Plants > Roots > Rhizosphere > Soil | place: USA...
AAGAATATACGTTCCACTTTTTAAATGATTAATAGTGAAAACTTCATTGTTAAATTGTGGGTTGGATATTTTCTTGACTAACTTTCCTTCTAAATTATAAACCGTAATTAAATCGATTTTTTCTTTGGTAGAGATGAATATCGTGTTTTTTGGTGCCGGATTCGGATATACATTAAACTCAACCAATTCGGCTTTGTTTGTGCTTAATAAGTGCGGATACCAAACAGCAGTAACATATTGCGGATTATCAATATACGGATTTCTGTTGCCTTGCTCACTGTAGATATAATTATTCAAATCTGTTTCACGGGCACTTACCGGATCTTGCAAATGCCACTGATAAAGCACATCTAAAAAACCTGTAGTAAATACTTTATCGGTAGATCCATCAAACATTACACGTGCTTGTACTTGAGATTTTGGAGGAGATTTCGGTACATAGAAATCATCCATAAAATCTTCATACCTTGTTGCAAAGTAAAAATAGGCACGAGCTATATCACCCTTGAATTCATCAATTGGCTCAACAACAGTTCCCGAAAAACCTGTTACAGCACTTGTACCACGTTTTGTTCCGTTCTGCGATGTGTAATTTGCAGAAGCAACTTTTCCAAAAGGTAAATTTCCGCGTTCTCCATTAACTTTTCCGTCACTTGGCCAAACGTGAAAAGCATCTGTTTTCATTGGTGCGTTTTCATCAAAATACGACTGCGGAATTAAATGTTCCCGATTGTAGCAATCGCCTTCGCTGCTGTAGTTTCCGCATTGATCTGTAATTACTGTAAAATTGTAAGGATCAGCAGTAGTAGGTTTTTCAGAATAAATATCTAAAATGGTATTATCGTTTTCGTAATATTTGTCACGAAAACCGTTATTGGCAACATTAGCACTATACAAATCCCACAATCCTCCATAAGTTAAATCAATATGATTTGCAGAAATTATTGTTTTTAATTGCGATTTTAATGTATAGCCCGTTGCAGTTGCACTGTTGTAATAGTTCGCTGGTGCCTGCGCAAAAATTGTAAATGAACAACAAACAATTACAATAAATGATGTAATTTTTTTCATATCTTATTATTTTATGCGTTCCATTAAACACATGTAAAAACCATCGAAACCAGATTGTGATGCTAGTACTTTCTCGTCTGTTACAAACTTAAAGTTTTTACCAAAATCGGTGTTTAAGAAATGGTTAATTTGTTTTTCGTTTTCCGATGGAAGGATAGAACATGTTGCATATACTAGTTTTCCGCCCACTTTTACCATTTTAGAATAATTTTCTAAAACTTCTTGCTGCGTTTTTTTTATGTTATCGATAAACTCTGGTTGAAGTTTCCACTTACTGTCTGGATTACGTTTTAAAACTCCCAAGCCCGAACAAGGAGCATCAATCAAGACACGGTCTGCTTTATCGTGTAATTTTTTAATTACTTTGGTAGAATCTATGATTCGGTATTCTATATTAAAAGCTCCATTTCGCTTAGCCCGAATTTTTAATTGACGTTGTTTACTTTCGTATAAATCTAACGCAATAATTTGCCCTTTGTTTTCCATTTTAGCGGCAATGTGTAATGTTTTACCACCTGCACCTGCACAAGCATCAACAACGCGCATGCCTGGTTTAACATCTAATAAAGGAACTACTTTTTGCGAAGAAGCATCTTGTACTTCAAAGAATCCTTCTTTAAAAAGCGGTGTCATAAAAACGTTTGCTCGTTCCTTCAAAATTAAAGCATCGGGATATTTATCGTGAAATTCCGTATCAATATCCAAATCCATTAACTGTGCACGCAATTGCTGTTTGGTGGTTTTCAATGTGTTGACTCTTAAAACAACATTAGCCTGTTGGTTTTGTGCAGCAAGTTCTTTTGTCCAAACTTCTTCGCCCAATTCTTTAACTCCCAATTCATCCATCCAATCAGGAATCGATTCACGGTATTTTCTAATTTTAGAAAGCTCATCGAATTTTCCTTTAATTCTGCGAACCGGCGTGTTTTCAAAATATTTCCAATCGGGTAGGGTAATACCGCGCAAAACTGCCCAAACTGCAAAAGTTCTCCAAATATCCTCACGAGTAAAAGGATCTTTTGTTTCGGCAATTTCAGTATATAATCTTTTCCAACGAACAATTTCGTATATGGTTTCGGCAACAAACTTACGGTCTTTTGCACCCCATCGAGGGTCTCTTTTTAAAGCTTTTGCAACTTCTTTATCGGCATATTCACCATCGTTAAATATACTTAAAAGAGAATCTATAACTGCAAAAACCAAATTTCTGTGTAAACGCATTTTTTATTTAAATAAGCCTACAAAGTTACGATTTATATGTTGGTTGTGAAATACTTTTTTTACGCTAGCTTTATGTACCTTTGCATAAACGTTTGATAATTATGGTTAAAACCGTTATTTTTGATATGGACGGGGTTATTGTTGATACTGAACCTGTACATAAATACGCTTATTTTAAGCATTTTGAAGAATTGGGAATTGATGTTTCGGAAGAATTGTATGCTACTTTTACAGGAAATTCAACTAGAAATGTGTTTCAAAAAATAAAAGATCAGTTTGGATTGAATCATGAAGTAGAAGATTTAATACAGAGAAAGCGTTCTCTTTTTAATGATGCTTTTGATACAAAACCCGATTTGGAACTGATTGCCGGAGTTGAAAATTTGATTAAAGACCTGCATGCAAGCGATGTAGAATTGATTTTGGCTTCATCGGCATCTAAAAGTACGATAAGTAGAGTTTTTAATCGATTTAATTTGAACGATTATTTTACGCATAAGGTTAGCGGAGAAGATTTCGTAAAATCAAAACCTGATCCTACGATTTTTATTCATGCGGCTTCTTTATCTAAAAATAAAGTAGAAGAATGTATTGTGATTGAAGACAGTACAAGCGGAGTGAAAGCGGCATGTGCTGCCGGAATTTATTGTTTGGGATACAACAGCGAAAATTCCAAACTGCAAAATTTAGAAGGTGCTAGCGTTCTAGTTGACGACTTTTTTAAAGTTAACGCCGATTTTATAAAGAATTTGAAATAAAAAAATCCCGAGTAATCGGGATTTTTTTTTGACTATTTCATTCTTTCGTATTTATCAATTTCTTCTATTTTATACTTTTTACCTTCTATTACTGACTCGTCAATGCTATATATATTGAAATTGTTTTCAGTAAGCAAAAGAATTTTGTAAGATTTCGGATAATTCTTAATTATTAACTGATCACCAATTATTTCATAAGTTGTAGTATATCTACTTTCAACGGCTTCTTCACCGTCTCTTGCAGGTAAATACATATAAGTTTCAACGGTTTTTTCGTCTTTAAAATCGTATTGTAAAATAGTACCGTTCATAGAACTTCCCGGTTTATCTAAATCATCAAAAAGTACTTCGCCATCTACTTCAAATTTCATGTGTCTAGATGTTGCATTCCATTTTCCTAATAAGTGATTTTTTTCTTGTTCTACTACTGGAGCAGTGCTGTCATCTGATGAACAGGCTGTTAAAGAAGTGAAACCCAATACTGCCATAAACAGTAAAATACCGACTTTTTTCATAAGGTGTTTGTTTAAGTTAAAGTTTAAGAATTACGAAAATATTAAAATTTATCGAAATAAAAAAATCCACCTTTATCGGGTGGATTTTAAATATCTGTATCAGTTGATTAAAACTGCTCTCTTCCTGCAAAGTGGAAAGCTGCTTCAATTTCTGCATTTTCGTCAGAATCTGAACCGTGAACTGCATTTTCACCGATTGATTTTGCATATTTTTTACGGATTGTTCCTTCTGCAGCATCAGTTGGGTTTGTAGCACCAATTAATGTACGGAAATCCTCAACAGCGTTATCTTTTTCTAAAATTGCTGCAACGATTGGTCCTCTAGACATGAACTCTACTAATTCACCATAAAACGGACGCTCTGCATGAACTTCGTAAAATTTCTTAGCATCAGCAACTGTTAATTGCGTTAATTTCATTGCAACGATTCTGAAACCGCCTTCAGCAATCATATTTAATATTCCACCAATACTTCCAGCTTCTACAGCGTCTGGTTTAATCATTGTAAATGTTCTAGTACCTGCCATTTTTTTAAGTTTAATTTGTTTGCAAAAATAACTATTTTATAAAAATATAAACCATTTTAATTTAAATACTTTGTAAATTTATAGAAACTTATTTGAGCAATGAAACACGATGTTGAAAACAGGGGAGATTTAGAAAAACTGGTTCGGATTTTTTATGATAAGGTACGGAAAGATGAAGAAATTGGACCGATTTTTAATTCGATCATTACCGATTGGGAACCTCATTTACAAAAGATTACCGATTTTTGGGAACAGCACGTTTTCGGAGTTCAAAAGTATAAAGGAAACCCGATTGAAGCACATAATAAGGTTGATGCTGAAACAAACCACAATGTAACGGCACACAATTTTGGAACCTGGTTGTTTTATTGGATGCAGACTTTAGACGAACTTTTTGATGGACCTAATAAGGAAGTTTTAAAGTTTAAAGCGCGTAAAATGCAGACCGTTTTCTTTGTAAGTATGGTACAGGCACGATCAAAAACAGTTTAAGTTTTCGATCCAAATTGTAAAATATATCCATTATTGTCTTTAATGGCAAATTCTATCATTCCCCATTCAAAAGTTTCTAAAGGATATACAATTTCAACAGAATTTTTTAGGATGTTCCAGAATTCTTCTGCGTTTCCTACTTCAAAATAAAACGATCCTGTAAAACCAATTTTATCAAACTTTATATGAGCATTTGGTTTAGATAGCATAATCTCTATTTCGTTTTTATGCAAAGTAGCCCATTGCCATTCTTCATTAAATTCCGCACACATGAAACCTAAAATTTCGGTATAAAATTTTATAGTTTCTGATAGATTTTCTGTATAAAGTATTGGAGTTAATCTTTTGAAATTCATACTGATTAAATTAAAATATCGCTTTCCAGATCAGATTTTTCAATCAAAAATTCAAAACCTAAACGTTCAACCACTTCAATCACCAGTTTTTTATACCAGTTTTCAGATTTTGGATGAATGTACAAGCGCTCAATCATTTCGTTTACATCAATCAACACCTTAACACCTTCGTTTACATGAAGATCCAAATGGGTAACATCGGTAATTACTCGAACTTCATGTTCGTACTGAAAACTTTTTCGTTTGAAAAGAAACGGAAAAAAATCATCATCAAACGGAATGTGTTCTTTTTTGTAATCTATATAATTTACCTCGCCTATAAACTGATCGGCTCTTGGTTCAATCAACGCTTTCTTTAAACTGCCGATGGTTGACTGTATTGCCAAACCTTCGTTATTCTTTGTGAAAACCTGCCACATAGCATAACTTTCGTACCAATTGGCGTGCCAGCTGCTTATAACAATGTTTTTTCGTTTTGATTTATACGCATCTAAATATTCTGGATTATCTGCCAGCAGCTTTTTAATTTCTTCGTACGTTGGTTCGCTAAAAGTACCTTCGAACTGATCTTCAAACTTATCAGATCGAGCCATAAACATACGTTTAGACAGCAATAAATCCAGAAATTTAGAAAGATCTAAATATTTCCAGATTATAGTGTCATTTTCGGGAATATGCAGTTTTTGGTTTTCTTTAAACATTTAGATAGTTTTAATTTTCAGATTGATCTCTGGATTCAATTTTTTTTAATTCATTTAATATTTCTTTAATTTCATCAGAGAATTGATATAGAACTATTTCTTTATTTAATTCATTAGATAGTTTTGATGTGATTTTACAGAAAATTCGTTCATGTTCTTTATAAAAATTGAAATGTAATTGTTCATAATCTGTTTTTCCTAAATAAATAAAAATTTCAGTATATGTAAGTTCTTCGCCATAGTTAATATTCAATTTATATATACCTTTTGATTTTGGTAATGATTCAATATCTAATTCATTATTTAAAAAGATGTTGTAAATAGTTGTATGCCAGCCACCCAAACCATCAATCATTTTTATATCTAATCTTGATGAATCGATATTTTCATCAAATGAAATTGTTATTTTTTGTTTCTTTAGTGTTTTTGAAATGGTATTCATGATCTTTAATTTCTTGATTATATTCTCTTATATTAGGAATATTGAATGTAAAAAACTTTTGCGACTCTGAGTCAAGCTCAGAGTGACAGCGGCTAAAGTAATTCAGCAATTCATAAATTTATTAAAATTTTTAATGCAAATGATTTTAAATAATTTAACAATTAAAGAAATTTTAATCAGGAATATACTCTAAAATATCCGATGGCTGGCAGTTTAGTTCTTTGCAAATGGCTTCTAAAGTAGAAAAACGAACGGCTTTGGCTTTTCCGGTTTTCAAAATAGATAAGTTGGCAGTTGTTATACCAATTTTGTCTGCCAGCTCTTGCGACTGCATTTTGCGTTTTGCCAGCATAACATCAAGGTTTACTATTATTGCCATTTGTTATTTTTTGAGTTGTGAAATTAACTGTTGCTGCATATCGTAAATTGCTTCCATATGTTTATCATCGGCAGCGTTTGCAAAAATCGTGATTCCTAATTTATTTTCAGGGATTAAAATTGCGTGCGTGTAAAAAGTACCGGTGGTTCCATCGTGAAAACTTAATTTTTGATTTCCTTGAACGGCATTTCCCCAACCATAGCTGTAATTATCCACCTCAAAGTGCATTTTTTTAAAGTTTTCTTGTTTTAATATTCCAGTTTCAGAATTATATCCTTTTAAATGTAGCTGCAACCATGCAGCATAATCGGTAATATTCATTGATAAATCGCCTGCCGAAAGCATAAAATCTTCTAATTTGTACGAATGTGTTGGCGGCAAAGCTGTCAGTTCGTTATTTTCAACCCAATGTCCCCAAGCGTGATTCAAGCTTTTTTTGTTTGGAAATCCAAAACTGTAATCCCAATTTTGTTGCTTCATAAAATCTGCCAATAAATCTTCGTACGATCTTTTTGCCGATTTTTCAATCATCATAGCTGTCAAAACGTAACCTGCGTTAGAATAACTTCCTTTTTCTACGGTTGGTTGTGCTAAAACTTGTTGTGCAAATTCAATTCGTTTTGATTCGGTTGTTTTAGCAGTTATCTTTAATGACAGAAATTCCGAACCTACTGTAAAAGGTTGAACTTGTGCGTTGTGCGACAATAAATCTTTTAAGGTTATGGAATGATATGCCGAGTTTTTATCATTTTTCAATTCAGGAAAGAGTGAAAAAAACGGAGTTTCTAACGATAAATTTCCTTTTTCGATCTGTTGAAATGCCAGAAATGATGTAAGCGCTTTGGTATTTGATCCTATATGAAACAAGGTTTTGTCAGTAACCGCCTCGTTGCTTTTGTTAGAAATTGTTCCTGCTGTTCCGTAAAATACATTATCGCCAGTAATTACAGCAGCTGCCATTGCAGGAATATTATTTTCTTTTATTGATGCCTGTAATAAACTATCGATAACTTTACTGTGTTGCATATTTTGTGCTAACATTATTGCTGTAGTTAATGTAAAACAAAGTGTGATTATTTTTTTCATGATATTATATTGTTAGTTCGTTTTCTTGTTTTAGTTCGATATTTTCTTCTTTCTGTTTTTTAGCTTCTTTAAAAACCTGGCTTAACACCAAAAAGAAAAAGCCAATGATTAGTCCGCCTAAAGGTGCTGCCAATTCTTTTAAAATTACTTTAGAAAAATTTGTAGTTCCATCAATACTTACTTCAGAATGAATCTCAAACAACTTTCCTAATAGAAATACAATAATAAAGTTTATAATAAATATCAAACCTATTTTTCGGAATCGATTAATAATCTTAAGGTCAAAAAATATACGTTTCTCAAATTTTCTAACACATAAATTAAAAAGTGTTACAGCGTAGAAATAAAGTAAGTATATAAAGTAGCAAATAATAATGAATACTTTTACGTAAATTATATTTTCTTCGGGTGAGATTTTACTTCCAAAAAATTTTACAAGCCAGGTATTTTGATCTTCGCTTGTAAATTCAGAGTATACGACCTTTCCGAAAAATATGCATAAAATAAGCATACTTGCCCAAAGAAAATGTGACAGCCAACCAAATATTTTTAATGTTTTCATAAGTTATATAGTTAAATCGTTTTCTGATTGAATTTCAATCCCTTTTTTAATAATCTGTGTAATTACCAAAAGAATTATTGCCATAAAAAACCACACATCTGATCCTGTTAAATTTAAAGACTCAAGGCTTGTTATTTTGGCACCTTGTTCTGTAAGCCATGCGCAGAATTCGGATCCGCAATGCGTAAACAGACCAATCCCGAATGACAAGTACGATAGTTTTAAAATGAAATCTTTTAAATGAGTATTGAATGGTTTTGTGAAATTTAGTTTTTTCTCTGAAAGCAGTTTAAGAATCAAGTAAAACATGATTGCTTTTAATAAGGCTATGATAATCATTACGATTGCAAGCACTGTAAAATGATTGGTATTAAGCTGATAAATGACCAAAATATCTGCACCTTCCCAAAAATTCTTTACTGCATCGGGATTAATAAAGAGCGTAATAAACGTATTAACGATGATTGCACCGGCTTCTACACATAAACCAATAAAAATGATCCACGTTAGCAAAAGCAATACTTTTAAAATATGACTTGTAGTAATTCTAATTTCCATATCTGTCAGTTTTTAAATTAATGATAAAAAACATTTTATTATTGACAAAGATATATAAATTATCGAAAAACAATAATTAATGTAATAAAAAAAATCACTCAATTGAGTGATTTTTTGCTGTTTTATATGTAATTATTTAATTTTCAAATGATTGAAGCGAAACTAATTTAGCATACGTGCCGTTTTTAGCTAACAGTTCTTCGTGTGTGCCTTGTTCGGCAATTTCGCCATGATGCATAACCACAATTAAATCGGCTTTTTGAATGGTCGATAATCTGTGGGCAATAACAACCGAAGTGCGGTTTTCCATCATTTTTTCCAGCGCATCCTGTACCAAACGTTCGCTTTCGGTATCTAATGCCGATGTTGCTTCGTCTAAAACCATAATTGGAGGATTCTTCAACACCGCACGCGCAATTGAAATACGTTGTTTTTGTCCGCCTGAAAGTTTTCCGCCGCCATCGCCAATATTTGTATTGATTCCTTCGGGTAAATTCTGAACAAACTCGTACGCATTGGCAATTTTCAATGCAGCAATCACTTCGTCATCGGTTGCGTTCAACTTTCCAATTCTAACATTATCAGCAATACTGCCGTTAAACATAATACTGTCTTGGGTTACCAAACCTAACTGATCGCGTAATGAAACCAGTTTAATATCCTTAATATTTGTACCGTCGATTAACAATTCGCCTTGTTCCACATCATAAAAACGCATCAATAAATTGGCAATGGTACTTTTACCAGAACCCGACTGACCAACCAATGCAACCGTTTTTCCTTTAGGAATTTCTAAGTTAAAATTCTTCAACACGTTGTATTCACCGTTGTAAGAAAACGTAACATTTTTAATGGAAATATGGTCATTAAATGTATTCAGATTCAAAGATCTATCAGTATCTTGAATAACATTTGGTGTATCAAGAATTTCAAAAACACGTTCGGCAGCAGCCATGCCGTTTTTAACCTGATAACTTGCTTTTGAAATGGCTTTTGCAGGCGTTAAAATGTTGTATGCTAAACCAATATATGCAATAAAATCAGATCCTTTTAAAGATCCTTCTACCAAAACCAAATTACCGCCATAAATTAATAAAACACCAATAACAACAATTCCCATAAACTCACTCATGGGCGATGCTAAATTATTTTTTTTAGCAATTGCATTTGTAAGATTATACAAACGGTTAATGGAATCATTAAAAATTTTTGAAAAATAGTTTTCTGCATTATATCCTTTCACCACTTTTAAACCAGAAAGTGTTTCTTCAGTGATCGATATTAAATAGCCGTTTTCTTGCTGTGCTCTGGTTGATTTTCCTTTTAAGCTTTTACCGATTACAGAGATAACTAATCCCGAAATAGGAATAAAAATAAACACGAAAATGGTTAATTTCCAACTAATAGAAATCATGGCAATTAATGAGAAAAGAATTGTTAGAGGCTCTTTTACAATTAATTCTAAAATCATAAAAAACGAGTTTTGAACTTCGTTTACATCGCCTAACATACGTGCCATTACATCACCTTTTCTTTTCTCTGAATAATACGAAACAGGTAACGAAATTATTTTACTAAACATTTTCTCGCGCAAATCTCGAAGCACTCCGTTTTTAAGCTTGGTTAAATTTTGAAGGGCAAAATAATTTGATAAATTTTTAAGCAAAAAGGTAATTAATACTAAGCCAACCGTTAGCATTAATCCATATTGCACACCATATTCAATAGAATACTGATTTACGTAATAAGAAATGTACTGTTGCCAGTTTCCTAAAGCATCAAAAAAACCTTCGTACTTGGGTAAGGCTATAATTTCTTTTTTCTTCTCATCGAAAAGAACCGAAAGAACCGGCATGATAAAAACCATTCCTAAAGTTCCAAAGAAGGCATATAGAATATTAAACCCAATATTTGCAACAACATTGAATTTATAATTTTTAGCAAATGGAAATATTTTTTTTAAATTATCGTCCATTAATTTAAATTCATATCGTTAATAATGCGCTGAATTTTATCAGTTAGATATTCATCGGCATCTTTTATTTCTTCAACGTTTTCAATAGGTGTGTTGGTGCTGAAATAAAACTTGATTTTAGGCTCGGTACCGCTTGGTCGAGCACAAATTTTAGATCCGTCTTCTAAATAATAAATCAACACGTTTGATTTTGGTAAGAACAACGGCTCGGTTTCGTTCGAAAACAAATTTGTAGCTATTGAACTTTGATAATCTTCTACAAAAACAACACGTTCGCCAGCAATTTCTTTTAACGGATTATTGCGTAATTCGGTCATCATTTTTGCAATTTCTTCGGCACCATCTTTTCCTTTTTTGGTCAACGAAATTAAATGTTCTTTGTAATAACCAAAATCGGCATAGAGGTTTTGCAGTTCTGTGTAAACCGATGAACCGGATGCTTTTGCAATAGCAGCAATTTCGCAGATTAATAAGGTTGACGCAACGGCATCTTTATCGCGAACCGCATCGCCCACCATGTATCCGAAACTTTCTTCGCCACCGCCGATAAATTTCTGTTCAGGGAAATCTTTAATAAATTTAGCAATCCATTTAAAACCGGTTAATCCAACTTTACAATCAACTTCATAAGCTTCGGCAAGTGCCAAAATCATTGGCGTTGATACAATAGTTGATCCTATAAAATGTTTTTTACCTTCTAATTTTCCATCGCGTTTCCATTGTTCCAACAAAAAGGCAGTCATAACAACCATTGCCTGATTTCCATTCAACAAAATCATTTTTCCTTCGTTATCGCGAACGGCAATTCCCAATCGGTCAGAATCGGGATCAGTTCCAATAACAATATCGGCATTTGTTTCGTTTGCCAGATCAATTGCCATTTTCAACGCTTCCGGTTCTTCGGGATTTGGCGATTTAACCGTAGGGAAATCTCCGTTTGGTTCCGCTTGTTCCGCTACAATATTCACATTGGTGTAACCAGCTTTTTCCAAAACATTCGGAATGGCTTTGATCGATGTTCCGTGTAACGACGTGTAAACGATTTTTAAGTTTTCGCGTGCACCTTCAGGAAGATTAAACGTTGCATTCTCTATTGATGATTGTGCAAATGCTTCATCGATTTCTGTACCGATATATTCGATTAATTCCGGATTTGAATCGAACAAAATATCCGAATAATCCAAATTATCAATTACCTGAATAATTTCTTTGTCTTGCGGTGGAACCAACTGTCCGCCATCTTGCCAATAAACCTTGTAACCGTTGTATTCCGGCGGATTGTGCGAAGCTGTTAAAACAATTCCAGCATGACAATTTAAATATCGAACCGCAAAAGATAATTCCGGCGTTGGACGTAAATCTTCAAACAAAAAAACTTTGATTCCGTTTGCAGAAAAAACATCGGCAACAACTTTTGCTAATGATTTACTGTTGTGGCGACAATCATAAGCAATTGCTACCTTAATTTGTTCGTTTGGAAAACTCTGCTTTAAATATTGAGATAATCCTTGTGTGTTTTTACCTAATGTGTATTTGTTGATTCGGTTGGTGCCAACGCCCATAATTCCGCGCATTCCGCCGGTTCCG
>Ga0307414_10001478_pt1 | contig 12223 bp, 10 predicted proteins | sample DK1Ometagenome_FD_203804 | JGI IMG/M metagenome (GOLD analysis project Ga0307414, IMG submission 203804) | Maize rhizosphere microbial communities from greenhouse at UC Davis, California, United States - DK15-O-3 | ecosystem: Host-associated > Plants > Roots > Rhizosphere > Soil | place: USA...
ACTTATAATCATCTCAACTTACCAATGCAGATTACTTTTCCAACGGGTAATATACAATATGTGTATGATGCTACTGGAGTAAAACAACGCAAAATAGTAAGTACAGGAGCTACAACAGATTATGCAGTAGGATTTATATACGAGAATAACAATTTGAAATTTTTCTCTCAACCAGAGGGGTATGTTTCTTATAATTCAGGAACTTTTGATTATATTTACCAGTATAAAGATCATTTGGGGAATATACGCCTGAGTTATGGCGACAGTAATAATAACGGTGTTGTAAACAGTGCTGAAATTATTGAGGAGAACAACTATTATCCTTTCGGATTAAAACATCAGGGCTATAATTTTGGAACTGTTTTAGGAAATGGAAATGCACAAGGGCAGAAGTATAAGTACAACGGTAAAGAGTTGCAAGATGAGCTGGGACTTAACATGTATGACTATGGAGCAAGGAATTATGATGCTGCTTTGGGACGTTGGATGAATATTGACCCATTGGCGGAAAACTCTAGAAGATGGACACCATATAATTACGCATACAATAACCCAGTGTATTTTATTGATCCTGATGGAATGCAGGCTTATCCTCCATCAGAAGAGTTTTTGGAAAATTTAGGAATTTCTGTTTCTAATATTCAAGATGGTTATGAATGGACTGATAATGATGGAAGTTGGAAATATAATAAGGCAAATAAAACATGGGGAGGACAAAATGGAACCGATCTAAATATTCCAGCTGAAACAGTTCATTTAAATGAAGTTGTTGTAAGTAGTGAGGGTAATTCTCCTAGTGGCAAGTCTTATGGCATAGGTATAGGAGGTGCTGTTGGTGGAGGTATAGGGCTTGAGGTTGGCGTAGTTCAAGATGCAACAAATAATTGGGGGGCATATTTTTCGTTTAAAGCAAATTTTGGATTTGGTGGCGGTTTAGGTGTAAATGCTACTGAAATTAATCCTACACATGATGGAGATTTTCTTGTAAAAGATTTTAATGGTATTTCAATTGAAGCTTCACTTGCAGTAGATAGTCCATTGGGTGGCGGAGGTTATAGTGTAGGTGGTACAAGTCCTTCTCCAAATGCTGATATTAAATATAAATCTATTGCAGATAGATTTTCAAAGATTGGGACTGATGCTCGAGGATATACTACTGGTAGTATTTCTCCTAGCACAAGCAGTCCATCAGCTAATTTGAGTGTTGGAGCAATGGTAACAAAATCAAAAACATGGGTATGGGATTTTTAAAAGAAAATATATTTAAATTGATATTATTAACAATTGGAGTTGTAGTTTTACTTTTTGCAAGTAATTATTTTACTGTGAATAAAAAATTTTATGAGAGAATGATGGAAGAAAGAATAGAAAGGTATTATTCAGGCATTGTGATAGCAAAATACATTGACGAATCAGACCATTCTACTCCAAAATTAAAACTTACAAATAATTCTGTCATTTCATTAGAAAATACTTTTTGGAATAAGGTTGAGATTGGAGATTCAATAGTTAAAATCAAAAAACAAAGATTAATCACTTTGTATAAAAAAAATAATCAAATAGTAATATTTGATTATAATATATACTTTAAAAATTTAAAAGAAAAATTAGAAAAAAAACGGTAATGTAATGTGCCTAACTAGCGTGAGTGTCTCCCCAAGCTGGCGCAAGCAGAAATAATCACAACGGCTAGCGCGATGCCCTGCTACTAACACGATTCTTTTATAATAAATCGTTCCATTTGAGGAATTGTGGTTAAAAATAAGGCTGATACGGCAAAGTCAAAAAAAGCACAATCCTAAAATTGAGGATGAAATTTTGAAAACCTAATATGGGAATTAATCTGGTATTAGGTTTTGTTTTTTTAATATCATTTACATTTTGTTACATCTATTTTGTTGGTTCTGGCTAATTCTCGATTTTTTTTGTTAGTCAAAATGAGTTTTGTAAAGGTTGATGTCTAGCGGTTTTCCTGAAAATGTTTCTTCAGGAGTGTTGCCTTGCAAAGAAAGTTGTTAATCACGAGTGTTTTGTAATTATGATACGTGGCTCTTGAAATATTAAAAATTTTTAACGCAGATTCAACAGGAATAAACTCTTTTGCTATTTCGATTGCATTGACAGCTTTTTCTTTTTGTAACGTTATTTGTTTCATAATGCCTTTTTACACTAGCAGTAATTTCATGATAGGTATCCGATAATTTGAAATAGGCTTCCATGACTTTTTTTGCATTTCTTGACTCACCGGTTCGTTTTATCAATTCTAATTCTTCTTTTATAAAAGTAGCTACTTCACAGCCCGTATACTTATCATCCGTTTCATTCTCCCATCGATGCTTGTTGGTCTTAGGAATTTTTTCTTTTATTGTGTTAGGTAAGTTATTGTACAAGCCGTTTCTGATATAATGCTTAACATTCGTGTCCCAAGAAATTCGTGAAGTAGGGTAACGCATAAAAAAGTTTGTTTTAAGAAAATAGATGCAATCTTAATTTTAGAGTATTCTAAATAGATTTCTACTCAAACAATCATTATTATAACAAAATCAAGTTAATTAAAGATATGGTTTGTTATGAAAGAAATTACAGTAAATTAGATTATGATATATTGAATATTTTGTTAGATTTGTGAATTGAATACTGTTCGAGTTTATCGTATTTTTCAAAAATGAGTTTTCTTTATTTAAGTATGAAATACAATTATAAAGAAAACTAAATGATTACTTTTACTATAAATAATAAACTAATTTAATGAAGAATAGTTTTTTTGTACTGCTTCTTGTAGTTTTTGCAGGCTGTCAATCTACCAAAATCAAAAATGAGTGTTATAAAGTAGCCCCCAGTTCTCCAGAATTAGGAAGTATCGGGCAATCGAAATCCTTATTTAATTTAAAAAATGAGTTTGAGGAAAGAACGCTAACCAAGCTAGAAAATAAAATAAGACTAGCCATTGAGGTAGTTCCTTTTAATAAGAAACTGAACAAAATATATACAGCTAAGGCAAAGTTCAATCAGAACCAATCTAAAATCAATTATGTTGATAGTTTGCCAACTAAACCGGAATTAGTCACTATACGATTACAGGACGTAACCGGAATAGTAGAAGAATTGAATGCTCCTCATAATGCTTCTGTTTTTAGACTATTGGTAGATACCCAAAAATACAAAATGGTTTCGGGTATAGCAGTTAGTCTGACTGAGACAGAAATTGCTAAGATAAGGGAAGCAGATACTTATTATTTGACCCAGTCATTAGCAAATAAATACGGGATTGACCTGTATAAATTAGGAAAAAGAATAAATACTTTAGTTATTAATAGCAACAGTGTTCTAGGGTATCAATCGAGTTCTTTTTGTTGGGGAATTTCAGAGAAAGGAAACTGGTATATTGCCGATATAGCAGAGAGAAATACAAGTTGTAAAGGCAAAACCTATTCTAAAATTAAAAAAAAGAAAAAAGCAAAAAAACTATTTGATATGTAGTGGTTTTTTCTAATAGATACTGACCTAGAGAATGATAATCATAGGTGTAAATTTAAAAAAAGAATAGATAATAAAATCTTACTTTCAAAAATAGTGATATGAAGAAAATCATACTATATCAATTTATTTCAGGGCTTGTTTTAATCACTTTGGGTTCTTGTGAGGAGATTCTTTTAGAAACTGATATATCAAAAGAAGTTGTGGAATTAATAGCACCTGCCAATAATACTAATTTTAATGCTACAGGGGTCGCTTTTACATGGGAAACTGTTCCCGATGCTACAAAATATCGTTTGCAAATTGCCAAACCTAATTTTGAGAACCCAACACAAATTGTATTAGACACCACTATTACTGCTACTTCTTTTAATCAACAACTTTCTATTGCAAGTTATGAGTGGAGAGTACGAGCAGTAAATAGTGCTTATGAGACCAATTATACAAGTCGTTTTTTTTCGGTAGCTAGTAACGAAGATTTTCAAAGTAACACTGTAGTTTTAAATACTCCAACGAATAATTTGATTACAAAGACACCAGTACAAAGTTTATCGTGGCAATCAATCATTGGTGCTTTAAATTATCAATTGCAGGTTTATGACAGCAATAATACAGTCAAACTAGACGAAATGCTGACTGCAACATCTTATGATTATACTTTTCCTGAAGGGAGTTACTCCTGGAGAGTAAGAGCTACTAACGGAGAGAAGCAAACTTTATATACCTCTCGAACTATTTTAGTAGATAAAACTGCTCCTAATACACCAACATTAGTGAATCCTGTAAATGCAAGTACAACTTCTAATATGACAATTAGTTTTCAGTGGAATAGAACTGCTATTCCCGGAAGTGTTGAAAAGGACAGTATTTATATTTATACCAATAGCGCACAGACTGCTTTAAAACTTAAAGCAGAAGCAACAAGTCCTTATTCTAATTCAACACTAACTACTGGAACTTATTATTGGCATACGAAAGCCTTTGATGCGGCAGGTAATACGAGCGCTAAGAGTACATTATTCAGTTTTACCATTAACTAAAGGGAAATGAAAAACAAGAAGAGTATTTATATATTGCTGCCGTTGGTATTGTTTATATGGGGAGCAGTGATGTATCAACTTTTTTCTTTTAGTAGTTCCGAAGATGTGCCAACAATGGCATCCAGCGAAATTAGTTTAAAACCAATAAAAATTTCGAAAAGAGATTCGGTTGTCATCAACACCAATTATAGAGATCCTTTTTTAGGAAAAATGTATAATGTTAATAAAGACAGTATTCCCAAGAAAAAAATATCGTCTAAGAAAATTGCACCTTTAGTTTGGCCTACTATCCAATACAAAGGAATTGTTTCGGATACGAAAGAAAAGACAAAAATATTTATGTTGGTTATTAATAATCAAACACATTTGATGAAAAAAGGACAAACCGAAAATGAAGTCTATTTGAAAGATGGTGATAGAGAATCCGTATATTTAAAATACAAAGGACAACTAAATCTTATTATGATTGAAGATTGAAACTAGCGATTAAACTTAAATCTGGGGCTTTACAATTTGCTGTTTTTGTAGCGGTGGTAATTGCATTACTTTTAGGTGGACTAATGTTATATGCCTATACTTTTGGCTATATGAAAGAGCAATCAAAAGGAGCAATTGAAAATATCCAAATAGCTGATGATGGAATTAATTATCTGTTAAATACACCAGAATTTAATTCGAAAGACACTTTGATGATTGATTTAACTGATAAAGAAAACCAGTCTGTTAAAGTTCATTTGTCACAATGGGGAATTTTTCAAAAAGCAGTGGTGGAGACACAATTTCGAAAAAAAAAGTTTGTAAGAACAGCCATTTTAGGAAGTTTAATTGATGCGGAAACAGCTCCTACTTTGTTTTTACAAAACACCTATAATCCCTTAACAGTAGTAGGCAATACAAGTATAAGAGGAAATGCTTTTTTGCCCGAAGCAGGAGTGAAGTCAGGTTATATTACAGGAAATAGTTATTATGGTTCGCAGTTGATTTATGGTACTGCTAAAAAAAGTACTGATGTTTTACCAACTTTGGATCCTGAAATTTTAAAGGGCATTGTTTTTTATCTTAATGATTATAAACCTACGAAGCAGGATGATTATATTACTATTGATATCGCTAAAAAAACAATTCATTCTTTCAAAGAAAATACAAAATCAGTTTACAGGAAAGAAGTTATTATAATAGAAAATCAATACATTTCAGGAAATATCATTATCAAATCGGATACATTAATTCAAGTTAAAAATACTGCCATTTTGAAAGATTTGATTTTGATTGCTCCCATTATAGAAATTGAAGACGAGACAAAAGGGAATTTTCAGGCTATTGCTTCAAATAGAATTTCAGTGGGTAAAAATTGCGATTTGCGTTTTCCTACGGCATTAGTAGTATATCAGGACAATAAAGAATCGTTAGCCGCTTATTCAGGAAACACACCTGAAGTCCCCATTGTTATAGATACCGCTACAACTCTAAAAGGAAGTGTATGTTTTTATCAAACCAAGGACGAAACTGATTTTAGTACGCAAATAAAATTAGAAGATCATGTTCGAATAAAAGGACAGATCTATTGCAAAGGAAATTTGGAGTTAAAAGGAATAGTTTCGGGAGCCGTTTATACCAGACAATTTGTTGCCAATCAAGCAGGATCTATATTTATAAATCATCTCTATAATGTCGTGATTGAAAATGAAAATATTCCGAAGCTATACGGAGGACTTGTTTTTGAAAAAGAACCTAAAATAGTTTTGAAATGGTTGTATTAAAGAAAATAAAATCAGCCACGTTGGTGGAAGCTATTGTGGCTACCATACTCATCGTAATTGTATTTGTTGTAGCCAGTTTAATTTTGAATAATTTAGTATTGAATACCTATTCTAAAAATATTCATGCAGTAGAAAACAGGATGAACGAACTGGAATATGAAATTCAGAACAAAATTATAGAATTGCCTTATGAAGAAAGTTATAAGGATTGGCAGATTGAAATTAGTACAGAGTCTAAAGATTCTAAAAAGGAAATACTGATTACTGCAACAAATGAAAAAAACGATAAAAAAATTATACGGCATCATGGAAATCTCCAAAACTAAAACGCCTTCCTTTACTTTACCGGAATTACTGGTAGTTATGATTATAACTTCTATTGTGGTAGGTATGGCTTTTAGCGTGTTGCGATTGGTTCAGAATCAAATTCATGCTATCCAGATAAACTTTGAAAAGACGAGTAGATTGGCTCTTTTCGAGCAACAATTGTGGCAGGATTTTAATGATAAAAGTATAATTCAGTTCAATCAGCAGGAAAATAGTTTGCGTATGGAATCGGAGATGGATACCGTAATGTATTCGTTTCAAGGAAATTATATCTTAAGAAATACGGATACTATTAAATTAAAATTACAGATTAATAAATTGTTTTTTGACGGAAAAGCAGTACAGAGAGATACAATAGATGCGCTTTCAATTTCAGGTAAAGCCGAATTGCCCGATTATGAAATTTTTGTTTCGAGAAAAAATGATCTAACCTATTTTATGAATCAGCAAGATGGCCTTTAAACTAAATACAGTTCCAACACTAAATAATACTACTTCACCTAAAAAACAAAGTGGTATAGAAACTTTGCTGCAAAAAGAAATTGTTCTTTTTGGTTCAGGATTTAACAATAAAAAAAAACAGGCTTTTTATCAGGAATTGGCAGTATTGCTCAAGGCGGGAATTAACTTCAAAGAAAGCCTGACCTTGATTGTAGAGTCTCTAAAAAAACAAGCTGACAAAGAATTAATACAAACGGTATTAAATGATTTGGTAAACGGTAAACCATTTTCGGAAGCCCTATGGACTTCTAAATCTTTTTCAGAATATGAATTTTATTCGATTAAAATAGGGGAGGAAACAGGAACTACGGCACAGGTATGTCAGGAATTAGGACATTTTTTTGAACGTAAAAATGAACAAAAACGGATTATCATTGCTGCATTAACATATCCTTCTATTGTAATGACAACGGCAATTTTGGTAGTTGTATTTATGTTAAGTTATGTGGTTCCGATGTTTCAGGATATTTTTAAACAAAACAATGTTGAGTTACCTGCACTCACAAAAATGATTGTAAAATTATCCGAAATTACTAAAACCTATGGAGTTTTCGGATTGATAATTCTTTTTTTGCTTCTAATACTAAGCAGGGTATTTAAGGACAATAACCAATTTAAAAAAACGTCTCATTATGCTTTATTGAAAATCCCCATTTTAGGAAGTTTTATAAGTAAAGTTTATCTGGCACAATTCACTCAGGCTGTAGCACTCTTAACCACAGCCAAAGTTCCTTTACTGAATAGTATTCAATTGGTTAAAAAAATGATTCGTTTTGTACCTTTACAAGAAGCTTTAGAAAAAGTAGAACTCAGTATTTTAAAAGGAAACAGTCTAAGTGTAAGTCTCAAAGAAAATCCTCTGTTCGATAATAGAATCATTTCTTTGGTAAAAGTAGCTGAAGAGACCAACCAAACTGAATACGTCTTCAAACAGTTAAGCGAGCAGTACAATCAGGAAGTAGTGCAACAATCTAAAACAATGACTACGGTTTTAGAACCCTTTATCATTCTTTTTGTTGGTGTGTTAGTGGCTGTTTTGTTAGTAGCTATGTATTTGCCAATGTTTCAGTTAAGTAGTGCGATTGGGTAGTTGTAGGTAATTAATATTATATTAAGACTTCTTTTGACTTGTAAGTAATAAAATATTAGATTTAACTTGTTAATTTAAATATAAAATTTATTTTTGTATAAAATGTAAGAAAAAAATATTTTTGTAATACCCTCAAAATGAATATCTAAATTGAGTTTGAACTCAATCTAAAAATATAATTTTTAGATGAATAATTTGTCAATCATAGTTGTTAGTTAGGAAATTAATTTTTTCATTTTTTTTAAAATATATTGTTAGTGTGTTTGTGTATTGATTTCATCTTAAAAAAAAATATATGAAAAGAATTCATTTTATTAGTTACTTTTTTTTGTTTTCCTGCAGTGTTTATTCTCAGGAATTCTCCAAAATTGTCCCGCCGAATCCCAATGTAGCTTCACTATTTAAATCTACAATGACCCCAGTAAATGAATATAGCGGATTACCTAGTGTTTCAATTCCCTTATATACCGTGTCGGAAGGTGCTGTTTCCTTGCCCATTTCTTTAAGCTATAATGCCAGTGGGATTCAAGTTTCAGAAGAATCGGGGATTGTGGGTTTGGGCTGGGCTTTGAATATTGGAGGCGCAATAACAAGAAGTGTTAATGGGAACGATGATTTTGCCACTTCAAGTGTTGGGTATTTAAAGCATAGTCAGCAATATCCAGATCCTGTTATTGGATCCGGTGGTTATTTTGACCCAGATCAACATGGTTTTGTTGACTCAGATTCGCAGAGCAAATTTTTGGTAAATGGTATTCTTACAAGTTTTGATCAAACTATTTATCCATATTACCAAGACAACGATTTTATGCCGGATATGTTTTATTATAATTTTAACGGCTACTCCGGATCGTTTGTCTTAGAACGAAATGGAAATGCTGTATTGACGGAAAAAGGAGGCTTGAAAATTTTGGTGGATACTTCCAGTGGGCTGAGTCAATCGGTGAAATTTACAATTACAACGGAAGATGGAACAATTTATGAATTTAACAAAACAGAGTTTACTAATTTTTCAGGTTCTGGTCTTGGAATCCCAGGATATACCTCTTCTTGGTATCTTTCAAAAATTACTGATATCTCGGGTAACCATATCGATTTTATATATGAAAATAAGGGAAACATAGTGCCATTACGATCATTTACGCAAAACTTTGAAATTGATTCCTGTGTTCCAGCAAGCACAGACCCTAATAATGATTGTGTTTACGTACAAGCAGGCTTTAAAGAATATGCTGGTCCGTATACATCTATAGAAGGGGTTTATCTATCTGAAATGCATTTTCGTAATGGAAAAGTAAACTTGAATTACTCGGACGATAATGTTAGAACTGATGTAAAGGGATATTACTTAAAGTCAATTGAAATTAAGAATAATACAAACACTAGTATCAAACGACATGATTTTAATTATTCTTATTTTGGGAATAGTAGTAATGGAGATTTTAAAAGCCTGGCCCAGGGGGATTATTCTGGTTCTATAAATTCTGGAGGTTCAGCATTTCCGCACATTAATCTTAGACTAAAGTTGAATTCCGTAACTGAAGATTCAATAAAAACCCATAGTTTTGAATATTATCAAGGTTCTAATAATTATGTACCTAACAAGACAACTTTGGATCAGGATTATTGGGGGTTTTACAACGGGGCCGGTAATACCCAGTCATTTATTCCGTCAGTCAATCCTAATATTACGGCACAGCAAGGAAGTTCTTTTATTGCTGCCGATAGGCTACCTAGAGAAACTCATTCAAAACTTTTTAGCCTAAAAAAAATTACTTACCCCACGAAAGGGTCAACAACATTTGAATATGAGACGAATACCTTCGATAAGATTGAACTTCAGACCGTTACGTCTAGAGTGTGGCAAGCTGCTAAGGCAGATGAAACAACCCCATACACTGTGTCTGTACCATTCACACCTGAAACCTTTCCTTTCAGAATTGAAGCTTTTTTTACTCTTTCAGGTTGGAACTCAAGCATGTCGTCTAGTAAACCCTATGTTGATTTTTTAAGCACTTTTCATCTTAGGCTAAAAAAATCAGATGGTACAGATTTAAAATATTATTATTTCCCGTCCAATGAAGGAAATCAGCAGTGGAATAATGTACAAGGCTACGCTTATGCGGGGTATATATATCCCGCTGAAGAATGGGGGACACAACATGGTAATCAATTTACACTAGAAGCCTATTTCAACAATCAGAATGGATTATTACGAGGCGTAGCAGAAATAAAAGCCAGTTGGGAAGCAACTTATGAAAATATACAATCGTATTATTCCAAAGGTGGCGGTTTACGCGTAAAATCAATTTCAGATTATGATTCAGATGGCAGTTTGGAAATCAAAAGAGCATTCAACTATCATTATCAGAGTACAGTAGATGGGCAGGTAGTCCAAAAATCTTATGGTAAATTAAAAACGATTAAACCAAGGTATGATCGCATACATAGATTTACCTATACCGGAAGCGGAAGTAATCAAGTAAGAAATTCTACGGTTGTAGGTAGTTCAAATTCTATTAACACCTTTTCAAAAGATGCTGGCAGCTATGTTGGTTACGATCAAGTAGAGACTATTTATGAGGGTAGTAATGTTGATAATGGGAAGCAAATTAAAAAGTTTTACAATACAAAAGATCTGTTTAGATTTTATAATACTATTTCGTATCTGGATGATTACTATCAATTTTCTCCCGTGAGGGTTCCTCATAATGGATTGAATTATTTGACTCAAAACTATAAGAGGGTAGGGAACGCCTATAGTTTGGTTGGCGAAATTGAGAACGATTATTCCATTAACGGATTTTCTGCCTCCAATTTTGATCTTAATAAATTATATCAAAACCCTAGTTATGTCATTGGTGCCAAAAAAGAAAATTATTCTCTTATTGTGGGCAATTATTATGATTACAGTTATTTTAAATTCCAATTACATCCTTATTATTCCAATTTAATTCAGCAAACAGCAACAAAAGAAACTTTATATGACACTAATGGACAAAATCCTGTTGTAAATGAACAAAAATTCTATTATGACAATGCTATACATCTCCAAAGGACAAGAATTGAATCCACTAATAGTGTAGGAGAAGTTTTGGAAACCAAAATTTATTATCCCGATGATATTTCATCTACGACCAGTTTAGTGGAAGGGGGGAATTTGATTTCCTCGGAATATACACAGATTGATCGATTAAAGACACACGATTTACATCGTATTGCTACTGCAGTACAAACGGTTACTAAAAAAAATGGACAGATAACATCCATTCAGCGTAATTTATTTAAGACGGATGATGGTATTGTGCTTCCAAGTAGTGTTAAAACTGCTAAAGGTTCAAATTCTTTAGAAGATCGCCTTGTTTACCATGACTATGACAACGAAGGAAATCCTTTAGAAGTATCTAAAGCGGACGGAACTCATGAATATTATATTTGGGGGTATAAAGGAGAATATCCTATAGCAAAAATTGAAAATTTTACTGCTCCACAAGCTGCTGCAATACAAACTAGTTTATTAGCTCCTGCTGTGACTGCTTCGAACAACGATAATTCAATAGCAACAGAAGATATTCTACGTACTAAGCTCAATGATTTAAGAAATAACCCAACTTTATCAGGGACGTTAGTAACGACCTACACTTATGATCCATTAATAGGAGTTACCAGTATGACTGATCCTAAGGGTTATACTATTTATTATGAGTACGATGCATTCAATCGCTTGAAGCAAGTGAAGGATCAGGATGGTAAGATTCTTTCAGCTAATGAGTATCATTACAAAAACTAACAAAACCAGCCAATAATAAAAACAGACCTTATGAAAAATGTAATTACACGAGTTATTTTTGTGATTTTGATTTTCAGTAGCTACTCTTCAGTGGCTCAGATACAACGAGAACAATTGGTTGGCACTTGGGTTTTTGATTATTCCTCTTCAGTGGCTAATATGGATGCCGGAGCAAAAAAAGTATATGAAAAGAATCAAAAATTACAAGTAGGATTAGAAAGGAGTTTTAGAAACAGAC
>Ga0307414_10001479_pt1 | contig 12223 bp, 11 predicted proteins | sample DK1Ometagenome_FD_203804 | JGI IMG/M metagenome (GOLD analysis project Ga0307414, IMG submission 203804) | Maize rhizosphere microbial communities from greenhouse at UC Davis, California, United States - DK15-O-3 | ecosystem: Host-associated > Plants > Roots > Rhizosphere > Soil | place: USA...
TGTCCCGCCAGCAACTGATCCAATACGTCCTTGTCGATAGCCATAAAGATGGTCCTTTCTTCTCCATCTATATGACCTCGCGCACAAAATTACTGACAGTCCCGGCCAAGACCAACATGGCCCCGCTCAGGGGCTGGACACCCAAGGGCCAGCGGCTGCACGCCAAGGTGCCCTATGGCCATTGGCGCACCATGACCTTCATCGCCGCGCTGCGCTGTGACCGGATCGATGCACCATGCGTCCTCGATCAGCCGATCAACGGGACCAGCTTTGCCGAATGGGTCGAGCAATTCCTCGTGCCTACCCTCGCACCGGGCGACGTCGTGATCATGGACAACCTCTCCAGCCACAAACGCCCAGCTATCCGCCAGGCCATCCGCGCCGCCAAGGCCAAGCTGCTCTACCTGCCGCCATACTCGCCCGACTTGAACCCGATCGAGCAGATGTTCTCGAAGCTCAAGCACCTGCTGCGAAAGGCTTCCGAACGAACCGCCGAAAACACCTGGCGACGCATCGGATCACTGCTCGATGCCTTCGGCCCGCAAGAGTGTGCCAACTACTTCGTCAACTCCGGATATGCATCAACGTAATGTCATCCCGCTCTAATCGTCACCCGTTACAGAACGGTGCATTTGTTCTGACTGAACCCACAAGATGTGTCTGCAAATGGCATCAAATGTCTACAAATGACGACATCAGCGGACTTGGTCTTTTGGATTTGCGTCGTCCCTCATCGCTCGAAGGCGGCGGAAAACCGCCAGAAAGCGATGATTCAACTGATTCGCGAATTGGTAGCGGAGGAGGGACTCGAACCCCCGACACGCGGATTATGATTCCGCTGCTCTAACCTGCTGAGCTACTCCGCCACATATGCCTGATCTCGCGGCAGTGGGCGGCCTATACGCACCCTCCGAACGCCGGTCAACCATATCAGGCATCAATTTCTGCGCAAGATGGGCTTGCCTAGCCGGGCAAACATCGTCAAGCAGCCCGGAAAGGGGAAAACCCAATTTAAACGGGGAAGATTATGTCCAGTTACGACGTTCTGATCGTTGGCGCGGGCCATGCCGGCGCGCAGGCGGCCTTGTTGCTTCGCCAGATGAAGTTTGAGGGCAGCGTCGCTCTCCTCGGCGACGAACGGGAACTGCCTTACGAACGCCCCCCGCTTTCCAAGGAATATATGGCCGGCGAAAAGCCGTTCGAGCGCATTCTGATTCGTCCGGAAAATTTCTGGACCGAACGGAACGTCGACATGCTGCTCGGCAAGCGCGTCGCAAAAGTCGATCCGCAGGCGCACAAGGTCGTCCTCTCCGACGATAGCGAGATCGGCTATGGCAAGCTGATCTGGGCCACGGGCGGCACGCCGCGCATGCTGTCCTGCCCCGGCAGCGACGCCCAGCGGGTCTTTGCCGTCCGCCGCCGCGACGATGTCGATGCGATCATGAAGATCCTGCCCGACGTCGGCCATGTCGCCGTTATCGGCGGCGGCTATATCGGGCTTGAAGCGGCGGCGGTCCTCACCAAGCTCGGCAAGAAGGTGACGGTGCTTGAAGCGCTCGACCGCGTGCTTGCCCGCGTCGCCGGGGAGCCGCTTTCCCGCTTTTATGAGGAAGATCACCGCGCCCATGGCATCGACCTGCGCACCGGCGCGATGGTGGAGGCGCTGGAGAAGACCGACGGCACGGTCTCGGCCGTACTGCTCGCCAATGGCGATCGTATTGCCGCTGACATGGTGATCGTCGGCATCGGCATCATTCCAGAGACGGCGCCCTTGCTCGCCGCAGGGGCAAGCGGAGGCAATGGCGTCGATGTCGATGCCTTCTGCCGCACCAGCCTGCCCGATGTCTATGCGGTCGGCGACTGCGCCGCCCACGCCAACAAATATGCGGGCGGCGCACAGATCCGGCTCGAATCCGTGCAGAACGCGAACGACCAGGCGAAGGTCGCCGTGTCGGACATCATGGGCCAGCCCGTGGAATATGACGCCGTGCCATGGTTCTGGTCCAACCAATATGACCTGCGCCTGCAGACGGTCGGGCTCTCAGGCGGGCATGACAAGGTCATTGTTCGCGGCACCCCCGCCGACCGGAGCTTTTCGGTCGTGTACCTGAAGCATGGCAAGGTGATCGCGCTTGATTGCGTCAACGCGGTCAAGGATTATGTGCAGGGCCGCGCCCATGTCCTGTCCGGTGCCGTGCTCGATCAGGCGCAACTCGCCGACGCATCCATCCCGCTCAAGGAAGTCGGGCTGGCGTAGGGCCGGTTCAGGACCTGCGCAGTCTCATTGAGAATGACCGGTAGGGTGGGGAGGAAACAGAACCCCCTCCCCGCCCCCTGTCAGTCGTTGAATAGCGGCGCCCGCTTTTCCCAATTGGCTGCCACCGCCTCCCGCTGATTGGGTCCGGCGAACACCGCGGCCTGTTCCCTGCTTTCGGCCAGCAAAGTCGCCGCCATGTCATTGTCCTGCGCGACGAAGAGCCGCTTGGCGGCGCGGATGGCGTCCGGACTGCGGGACGCGATCTGGCGAGCGCAATCCATTGCGTCTTCGAGCGGGCTGGCCGAAAGCCGGGTCACCAGCCCCAGCGCCTGGGCTTCCTCCGCGCAGAACTCGCGGCCGCTATAGGTCAGCTCTCGCATCACATCGTCCCGCACCAGCCCGCGCGTCAGTACAAATGCGCCCATGTCGGGAACAAGTCCCCATTTGATTTCCATGACGCTGAGCCGCGCGTCAGGGCTGGCGATCCGGATGTCCGCACCCAGCGCGATCTGCAATCCGCCGCCAAAGCATACCCCATGCAAAGCGGCGATTACCGGCACCGGCAGTTCCCGCCAGAGCATGGCGGCATGCTGGAACCGGTTGGACAGGCCGTGGCTGCGCTCCAGCAAAGCAGCCTCCAGGCCGCCCTGTTCCGCAAAGCTCGCAATGTCCAATCCTGCAGAAAAGGCCCGGCCTTCGCCCGACAGTACAACGGCGCGCAATCCCTGTGCCGATCGCAGCGTCTCCCCCGCTCTGGCGAGGGCGTCGAACATGGCGGGATCAAGCGCGTTCATCTTGTCCGGCCGGTTCAACCGGACGTCGGCTACCCCGCTGGCGATGCTGATGGTGACACGTTCGTCCATGGTCTTTTGCTCCGAAATCGCGGTGGCAGGTTAGGTCAGCCGCCCGCCGCTTGCCAAGCCATTAACCAATTATAAGGGCGTTGAGCCTAGCTTTTTCCCTGGGTTCAAGAAGGCTGGGCATATGCAGATTTTCAAACGCGACAGGACGGGCGCCGGATCTGGCGAGGAACCGGGTCAGGACCGCGCCGAGGCCAAGGCTCAGCGCCGCATCCGTTTGCTCATTGTGGATGAAGATCCCACGGCGCTCAGCGTTCTGGGACGGCGCTTGTCGCATATGGGGCATGATGTCGTTCTGGCCGAAAATGGCTTTGTCGCGCTCAGCCTGATGCAGGCGCAGCGTTTCGACGTGATCCTGATCGATATGATGATGTCCATGCTGCCCGGCATCGACGCGATGAAGAAAATGCGCGCGTCCGGCCTGATGGGCGATGCCACCATCATCATGATCTCCGGCCGGACCGAAAGTCATGCTGCGGTCATTGCCCTGTCGGAAGGCGCGGACGATCATATCGTGAAACCCTTTGACTTCGACGTGCTGGATGTCCGCATCCGGCATCTGGTCGCACGCGCGGACGCGATGAACATGCTCATCCGTCACAACGACCTGCTTGACGCCCGCATCGCTCGCCGCGCGGTCGAGCTGGGGCAGACCCGTGCGGAACTGGAAGAGTTGCACGCCGACCGGGCGCGGCTGGTGCAGTCCATCCAGGCTCTGCATGATGAATTGCAGAGGGTGAGCGCGGCCACGCAAAGCTGACTGCGTTAAATCAGAATCAGAGATCCCGTTCGCCCTGAGCCTGTCGAAGGGCTTTCCTTTTTCTTTCGGGTGATGTGATCAGAAGAACAGTGCTTCGACAAGCTCAACACGAACGGTTCTGAACTAAAGCACGCCGCTCTGATCTACCGGTTCACCCAGCGTGTGACCGTAAACCACAATCCCACTGCCGCCGCAATAAGCGCACAGAAGGCGAATACGCCCCAGAAGGCCCAACGCTCCTGGGCAAAGGGAATACCCTCCACATTCATGCCGAGCAGGCCGGTCACGAATGTCACCGGCAGGAAAATGAGCGCCACGATCGAAATCAGCAGCGACCGGCGGTCGAGTTGCTCGGCGCGCAGGTCGGTCAGCTCTTCATGGGCGAGCGCCGACCGTTCGCGCACCGCCTCCAGCTCTTCGGCCATGCGCGCGCACCGGTCGGCGGCTTCGCGCAGATGGACGTGATCGGCCGGATCGAGCCAGCTCAGTTCGTTCTGCGCAATGCGTTCCAGCGCTTGACGCTGCGGCACGATGAAGCGGCGGTATATGATGGCCTGCGATCGGATTTCCGCCACCTGCCTGCGCAGCTTGGTCGGCGGCATGCCGTCCAGCGCGCTTTCGATCTCATCCAGCCGGTCGCCAAGCGCGGCGACGTCCGGGTCCAGCGAGTCGGTGATTTCATCGGCAATGGCGGAGATCAGATCGCCAGGATCCAGTATCCTGCCATCCATGAAGCGGTCGGCAACCGGGGCATAGGCTGCGATGTTGCGAAAGCTGACCGTGATGGCGCGGCCCTTTTCCGTCCAGATGCGGATGGAAACGAGCGGATCGGGATCATCCGCCGGCGTCGAGCCGAGCCCGCGCAGGTTGATGAGCGCGCCGCCATTCATGACGGTGCAACGGGGGCGAGTTTCGTGGGCGAAAAGCGCGGAGCGGGCAGCCAGCGGAATGGACTCGTCCGCCCGCACCTTTTCCAGGCTGGCCTCATCCCGTCCATCTAGGTGCAGCCATAGAAATTGCTGTCCGGGCGCCAGGCGTTCCGCCTCTTCCAGGCTTAGCCTTTGCGGCGTTCCATCCAGCAGGAGATAGGCGACGGTCATGCGCTCCACCTGAGGAACAGGGACAGGCCCGGCCCGGGATCTGTTGGCGGGGCGGAACATGGGATGCGAGCCGCGTCCGCCCTTGCCCGGTCGAGGATGACGGCGGGGATGTCCGGCAGATGATAGACGGTGTCGGCCAGACCCAGAAGGCGGGCGGCGCGCAGCGTCAATTCGTCGGGATCGGACGAAAGCAGGGCGATGGTCTCGAGTTTGTCTTGCGCGGATGGGTCTGCGTCGTCCGCCAGCCAGTTTTCCACGGCGTCGGGTGCGTGGGGCACGAAGGGATCGAGCGGCCCGCCCTCCCCCATCGCGGCGTCGATCGCTCGCCGCCGTTTCGCAGCGCCCGGCCAGCGCACCTTCATGGCCGCGCGCGCCTGCCCTAATGCTTCGGCCAGTGCGCCGAGGGCGGGGGGCAGCAAGTCTTCGAGCCGCTGACGGATGGTCTTGGCGAGGCCAGCGGACGCTCCGCCTGTGCCGATGGCGATGAGGACGGGATCGCGGTCGATGATCGCGGGCAAGGTGAAATCGCAATGATCGGGGCGATCGACGGTGTTCACCAGCACGCCGCGCGCCTTCAGCCGGTCAATGACGGCCAGAGCCTCCACCTCGTCATCGATTGCGACGATCGCCAGCCGGGCCTCGTCCGCTTCTCCCACGATCCGTGCGCCCGCGCGTTTGAGCAGCCGCGCCTTGGCCTTTGCCGCTTCGCCTTCGCCCACCAAGATGACCGGACGGTCGTTGAGGCGGAGGAACAGCGGCAGGCTGTGCATCTTACCGCGCCCAATCCGGGATTATGTCGCCTTCGATCAGCGTCTCGATGGGCGGGCGCTTGCGTACCACGGCCCATTTGTCGCCCGACACCAGCACCTCCGGCGTCAACGCCCGGCTGTTATAGGTGTTGGCCATCGTCGCGCCATAGGCGCCCGCCGTCATGAAGGCGAGAAGGTCGCCCGCCTGCACCATGTCCATGTCGCGATTGCGAGCGAAAGTATCGCCGGTTTCGCAGACCGGTCCCACCACGGTCGCCTCGGCTCGCTTGCCGCGCGGCTTGATGGCGCGGATGTCGTGCCAGGCGTCATAGAGGCTGGGGCGCAGCAAATCGTTCATGGCGGCATCGACGATGACGAAGGGCTGAGTCGCCCCCTGCTTGACACGGATGACTTGCGCCATCAGCGCGCCCGCATTGCCGACGATGACCCGGCCCGGCTCGAACAGCAGGCGCACGTCCCAGTCCGCCGTCACCCGCTTCACCATGTCGCCATAGGCCGCCGGAAGCGGCGGAACCGGCAGGGCGGGATCATAGGGCACGCCAAGGCCGCCACCCAGATCGGCGGTGCGGATGTCATGCCCCTCGTCGCGAAGCGCCTCCAGCAGCGCGCCGACTTTCTCGAACGCCGCCTCCAATGGGGCAAGGTCGGTCAGCTGGCTGCCGATATGGACCGCGACGCCCTGCACATCCAGCCCGGCAAGCTGCGCCGCCCGGTCATAGCTGGCGATCGCGCGGTCATAGGGAATGCCGAACTTGTTTTCCGACTTGCCCGTCGAAATCTTCTCGTGGGTGCCCGCATCGACATCGGGGTTGATGCGATAGGCGACGGGCGCGACCTTCCCCATGGCTAGCGCGACTTCGGACAGCATTTCGGCTTCCTGCTCGCTTTCCAGGTTGAACTGGAAAATGCCAAGCTCCAGCGCCAGACGCATTTCGTCGGCCGTCTTGCCGACCCCGGAAAAGACGATCTTTTCGGGCGCGATTCCGGCGGCTACCGCACGGCGCAGTTCGCCGCCCGATACGACGTCGGCACCAAGGCCAAGCCGCGCCAGCGTGGCCAGCACGGCGGCATTGGGATTGGCCTTGACCGCGAAGGCCACGAGGGGATTGGGCAAGGGCTCAAGCGCTTCCTTGAACACGCGCACATGGCGTTCGAGTGTCGCTGTCGAATAGATATAGACAGGCGTGCCGACGGCCTCGGCAATGGCGGCCATGGGCACCTGTTCGACGTGCATCTGGCCGTTTTGATACTGGAAATGGTCCATCGGGATTCCGTAAATTGGTGGCGTTGCGGCCGGGTCAGTTTGTCGGTGGCAGGTCGAATTCGTCCGGCTCGCGCTTTTTCGATTGCTTGAGAAGCTCGTCGCTCCGTCCCGGCCGGGCCTGGGCGGATGGCTCCATCAGGTCCTGCGCCGAGGGCGTTTCCTGCGCGGCGAGGGGTTTGGGTGGCAGGCTTTGTCCTTCCGGCGGGGTCAGCGGGATGCGGCTGCCGCAGGCGGCGAGGGTGAGGAGGGTGGCCGATGCGATTGCACCTTTGACCGTCATCCCCGCGAAGGCGGGGATCCATCCCCTGCCCCTTCCGCTGGATGCAGCGTCGGGAGATGGGTTCCCGCCTTCGCGGGAACGACGAATGTTATATCGGAGAAGCCGTTCCATCACTTCATCCCCAACACGGCCTTGGCCGCCTTGACCTGTTCCGCCACCCGTACTGGCGATGTCCCGCCATGGCTTTTGCGGCTGGCGACGGAGGCGTCCACGGTGAGGACGTCGAACACCCGCGCATCGATCCGCGCGTCAATCGCCTGCAGCGCTTCAAGCGGCAGGTCGGCGAGCGGCTTGCCTTCCGTTTCCGCAAGCTTCACCGCCCGGCCGGTAATATGGTGTGCCTCGCGGAACGGCACGCCCGCTTCCCGCACCAGCCAATCGGCAAGGTCGGTCGCCGTGGCGAAGCCGCTTTCGGCCAGCGCGCGCATGCGGTCGGTGCGGAACGTCACCTTTTCCACCATACCGGTCATCGCGGCGATGGACAGGCCAAGCAGGTCATGCGCCTCGAACAGGGGCGGCTTGTCGTCCTGCATGTCCTTTGAATAGGCAAGCGGCAGGCCCTTCATGGTGATGACCAGCGCGGTCATGCAGCCCGCGATCCGGCCCGCATGGCCGCGCACCAGCTCGGCGGCATCGGGATTGCGCTTTTGCGGCATGATCGAACTGCCAGTCGAATAGGCGTCAGGCAGCGAGACGAAGCCGAAGGGCTGGCTCGCCCAGATGATGAATTCCTCCGCCAGCCGCGATAAATGCAGGCTGCATTGCGTCGCCGCCATCAGATAATCGAGCGCGAAGTCGCGATCCGATACGCTGTCGAGGCTATTGTCCGTCGGGCCATCAAAACCCATCGCCTTCGCGGTCGCATGCCGGTCAGTGGGAAAGCCGGTACCGGCCAGCGCCGCGCTGCCGAGCGGGCATTGGTTCATCCGCGCCCGCGCATCGGCAAAGCGCGAGCGGTCGCGGCGGATCATCTCGTAATAGGCCATCAGATGATGACCGAGCGTGACGGGCTGGGCGGACTGCAGATGGGTGAAGCCCGGCATGACGCTGGCGGCTTCTTCCCCGGCCCGCGTCACCAGCGCGACCTGCAGCGCCTTCAGGCCCGCGTCCACCATGTCGATGGCGTCCCTGACCCAGAGGCGGAAATCGGTCGCGACCTGATCGTTGCGCGAGCGGGCGGTGTGCAGACGTCCGGCGACCGGGCCGATGATCTCGGCCAGCCGCGCCTCGACATGCATGTGGATGTCTTCAAGGTCCAGATTCTCAGCAACGCCGTTCGCTTCAAACTCGGCGGCGATCTGATCTAAGCCTTTGCTGATCGTCGCAGCGTCCTCCGCCGAAACAATGCCCTGCTTGCCCAGCATGGCGACATGCGCCTTTGACCCGGCAATGTCCTGCCGCCATAAGCGCTTGTCGAACGGGATGGAGGCATTTATCTCGCGCATCACCGAAGCCGGGCCTTCCGCGAAGCGCCCGCCCCACATGCTGTTGGAGCCTGCCGTCGTGCGATCCGTAATTGCCTGCCTCCTGCTTTTGACGCTGCCGGGTATCCTTGGCGCATGCGATAGGCAATCGGACGGCGCGGGGCAAGAGAATGCACAAGCCACGGCGCAGGAAACGGGGGCGCAGAGCGAATCCGGCTTCAGCTTCAGCATCGACACCAGCAATGCCGGGGAGGCCGCGCCCGATTTCACCTTTGAAGGCCCGGAGGGCGAGGATGTGACGCTGGCCGATTTTGCGGGCAAGCCGCTGCTGGTCAACCTTTGGGCCACATGGTGCGGCCCCTGCGTCATCGAGATGCCCGCGCTGGATGAACTGGCGGTGGAACGGAACGGCAAGCTGCAAGTGATCGTGATCTCTCAGGACAGTCAGGGCCGGGAAAAGGTCGATCCCTTCTTCAAGCAGCGCAAGTTCACGGCCCTGCAGCCCTATCTCGACCCGGAAAACCAGTTCGGTTTCCATTATGGGTCCGGACTGTTGCCGACGACCGTCCTGTACGATGCAGAGGGCAAGGAAGTGGCGCGGGTGCTGGGCGCAATGGACTGGCGGGGCAAGAAAGCCGCCGAAGTGATCGCCACGGCATATTGACGCCGCAGTTTTTTGCGAAAACAGGTTCCCACCCGTGGAAACTTGCATTAACCGGCGCGCTTGATCTCCCCGAAGGCGAAGAGGCGAATCCATGACTGTTCCGGGCCACGAATCCATCCTGATCGTCGATTTCGGGAGCCAGGTGACGCAGCTCATCGCCCGCCGCGTCCGCGAGGCCGGGGTCTACAGCGAAATCGCGCCGTTCAGCATGGCCGCCGAAGCCTTTGAACGGATGAAGCCAAAGGGCATCATCCTGTCGGGCGGTCCGGCCTCCGTCACTGAAAAGGACAGCCCGCGCGCGCCGCAGATACTGTTCGAAGCGGGCGTTCCCATCCTGGGCATCTGCTATGGCCAGCAGGTGATGACCGCGCAACTCGGCGGCAAGGTCGAGGGCGGCGAAACCGGCGAGTTCGGCCGCGCCTTCATTGAGGTGTCGGAACGCTGCAGCCTATTCGACGGCCTCTGGAAAGAAGGCGAAAAGCACCAGGTCTGGATGAGCCATGGCGACAAGGTCACGGCCTTTGCGCCCGGCTTCAAGGTGGTCGCCGTGACCGAAGGCGCGCCCTTTGCGATCATCGCCGATGAGGAGCGCAAATTCTACGGCATGCAGTTCCACCCGGAGGTCGTTCACACCCCCGATGGCGCGAAGCTGATCGCCAATTTCGCCCGCCATGTCTGCGGCCTGTCCGGTGACTGGACGATGGCGGAGTTCCGGGCGACCAAGATCGCGGAAATACGCGCGCAGGTCGGCGTAGGTCCGAATGGGGGCAAGGTGATCTGCGGCCTGTCCGGCGGGGTGGACAGCGCGGTCGCGGCCGTGCTGATCCATGAAGCGATCGGCGACCAATTGACCTGCGTCTTCGTCGATCATGGCCTGATGCGGCAGGGCGAGGCGGAGCAGGTGGTGAGCCTGTTCCGGGGCGCCTATAACATCCCGCTCGTCCATGTGAATGCCGAGACCCTGTTCATGAACGGCCTTGCCGGCGTCACCGATCCGGAGGCCAAGCGCAAGTTCATCGGCAAGACCTTCATCGACGTATTCGATGAAGAAGCGCGCAAGATCGGCGGCGCGGACTTTCTGGCGCAGGGCACGCTCTATCCCGACGTGATCGAAAGCGTCAGCTTCACCGGCGGGCCGTCGGTGACGATCAAGAGCCATCACAATGTCGGCGGCCTGCCCGAACGCATGAAGATGCAGCTGGTCGAACCTTTACGCGAACTGTTCAAGGACGAGGTGCGCGAGCTGGGCCGCGAACTGGGCCTGCCCGAACATTTCGTCGGCCGCCATCCCTTCCCGGGACCGGGCCTTGCGATCCGCATTCCCGGAGAAGTTACGCGCGAACGCTGCGACATTCTCCGCAAGGCGGACACCATCTATCTGGAGGAAATCCGCAATGCGGGCCTCTATGATGCGATCTGGCAGGCGTTCGCGGTGCTGCTGCCCGTCCGCACCGTCGGCGTCATGGGCGACGGGCGCACCTATGACTGCGTCTGCGCCCTGCGCGCGGTGACGTCCACCGACGGCATGACGGCGGACGTCTACCCCTTCGACTCGGGCTTCCTGACCCGCACGGCGACGCGGATCGTCAATGAAGTGAAGGGCATCAACCGCGTCGTCTATGACTATACGTCAAAGCCGCCCGGCACGATCGAGTGGGAGTGATTCAGAGCGTACCGGGGATATCCGGTAATGCTCTGACGTCCTCCATAACATACTGAACTAACACGAATAATCGTTCCAGAACTATCGGTATCTATCGGCCCGAAGACATCGCGTCCGGTAGCGTAATCGACGGTCCACGCGTAGTTGCGTATCCTCGAGAAACGACATACCCTTTCAGGCATTCAAGGACGTGTTTGCGATCGCTTCAAATGTCTGGGTGTAGTGATGGTCGAGCAAGGCCATCGCACGATCGGCATCACGATTGATGCATGCATCAACCAGATCGCGATGTTCCTGCAGCTCATTCCGCTCGAGGACCTGCTCCAGCGCGAGAAGGCGATATCGTTCTGCGGCGTCGAACAACTGGGCACTGATCCGCTGTATCCATCGGCTGCCGCATCCCCCGATGAGAGCAAGATGGAAGTCCTTGTGCCGGCTTTCCCATTCGGAGTTTTCACTCTGGCCCGACTCTCCGCGATGTGTTCGCGATAAACGATGGAGTGCCAGTATGAGATTCTCTTCCCATATCTGGTCGGACCGTTTGATCGATTCGCGAATTGCCAGGCCATCAATCCAGCACCGCGTCTTGACCAACTCCTTCAACTCCTCGGCGCTAACCGGCGCTACACGAAAGCCCTTCTGCTCCTCGAGCGCCACGAAACCCTCTGAAAGAAGCCGGTTGAGCGCTTCCCGAACCGGGCTGCCGGCAGTGTTGAACCGCTTGCGCACAGCTGCGGCGCGAATCTTCTCCCCAGGGCGCATACGCCCGCTGAGAATGTCGGCCCGCAATTGCGTGTAGACGGACTGGGTCAGGGTAGCCGATTGTCGCTCGTCTACGCCCTCCGATGCGATGAGCGTGTCCACCGCAGATTGGTCAGACTTTTCCTTCAAGTACATTTCAACCATCTTGCTCTTTCAGAATTGAGCGGGGAAGTGGCCAACGAAGATAGAGGTACTGGTCCGGGAAGTCCAATTTTGCTATCCTGCCGCCCGCATCTGCCCCTGTCGCAGACTTGAAGTCCCTCGCTGTGTGCAAGTGACAGGAAGCACATCTAGATAGGCCTTGCCGGTTCGGCTCCCCCCGCCTTGAGGCGAGCGAGGGCGGTTCGGTGGGCGACGCGATCGAGCAGTGTCACCATCTCCTCGAGTTCGCCGGCGGGCAGATCCTGCGTGATGAAGAC
>Ga0307414_10001480_pt1 | contig 12221 bp, 8 predicted proteins | sample DK1Ometagenome_FD_203804 | JGI IMG/M metagenome (GOLD analysis project Ga0307414, IMG submission 203804) | Maize rhizosphere microbial communities from greenhouse at UC Davis, California, United States - DK15-O-3 | ecosystem: Host-associated > Plants > Roots > Rhizosphere > Soil | place: USA...
AAAGTCACAAGAATGCCGTAGGCATGACCGATATTAGTGAGATTGTGGAGGATATAGGAAGTATAATATATAAAGGTGGCCAAAGAAGAAGAAAACAATACTGTCAACTAAAATCAGGACGTGACAAGGTAAGTGATAAAGAAGGGGCAGAGCCCTGACCTCTTTATAGAAACAACGTTTTAACCGGAAAGTATAGGGGCATAGCCCTGAAACCTACCAACTGACAGGCAGACAATCTTTTTACACAAATTCCCTTTGCAAGGAACAAACTGTTCCAAGATGACGCCAGCTGCACTAACGATCTACTAAAGGCATAAAACTACGCAGGAATGCCTAAGCGGATTGTATCGTCAAACTTTTCTAAAAAAAGTAGAAATATTTTGTTCTGTATTTGCAGAACTAACTGAACTTTGTTTATATTTGTGCCGTTATCAGTGCACACCCAAATTAATTGAAGATGGTATTGACAGAAAGACATAAAGAACTGATAGAGCGGATTGGTGTATTTCATGAGCATAAAGGCATGCAACCTTTAGTCGGTAGAATAATCGGCCTGTTATTAGTTCATGATGAAGGAGAAGTATCCTTTGATGAAATAGTAGAGCAACTAGGGGTAAGCAAGAGTGCAGTCAGTAATGCCCTGACATTTCTCCAAGCAAAAGGTAGATGCGTGTATTCGACGCGACCTGGAGACAGAAAAAGATATTTTGCCCTGAAAGTGAGTGATTGGAGGGAAGACTTTTCAAAGGAACTTGAAAATATTGCTGAGATTCAAAAATTTATTGATGAGGTATTAGAAGTGAGAACAGATAAGAATATGGAGTTTAACTGTAAAATGAAGGACTTCTCAAATTTCTTGGGTTTTTTCAAGAAAGAGATTCCTACGCTGTTTGACAGGTTCAAAAAACAACAACCATAAAAAAATTTAAACAATAAGTTCATTAAAAACTGAACCAACTATATATTTTATAACCAACTATTATTCAACAACATGTTAAGGAACTATTTAACTTATGCACTTTTTTTACTTGCTCCCGTAGTGGCTATGGGACAGGAGACAGTGCAGGATTTTAGCCTTCCGGATACACTTACTTTGAAAGAAAGTATCCAGATCGGGTTGGACAACAACCGTACGCTGAAGAAAGCAATTCTTGATGAAGAGAAAGCAAAATATCAGCGTAATGAAATAAGAGGAGCGGGGTTACCTCAGTTTTCTGCTTATGGACAATACAACAATTTCTTGGATGTATTTCCTCAAGCTGTACCAGGAGGCATATTTGGAGGTAATCCAAACGAAATTCAGGTAATTTCGCTTGGTGTGCCGCAGTCGTTAAAAGCTGGTTTTGAATTGAACCAGTTGATATTCAGTAATTCCTATCTAATTGGATTGAAGGCTGCAAAAACAGGAGAAGAATTTTACCGCATTCTTGCAGAACAGTCTGAAGAAGATGTCATCCATGAAATATCCATGAATTACTTGGGCGTAATTCAATTGGAACTTCAGAAGGAAAATTTGTTGGCCAATATTGATCAGCTTCAGAGTTTACAAAAAATTCTTCAGTCTCAATATGATAATGACCTTGCCCGTAAAGTAGATTTAAACCGGGTGAAGGTAAATTTGACTTCTATTCAAAGTGAACTTGAAAATTTGGAGATTGCGATTTATCAGCAAGAAGGCTACCTCAAGTTGTTGATGGGAATCCCTGTAGATAGTGAAATCAACTTGGATCAGTCATTAGCAAATATGAACCAGACAGTGAAAGAGTTCCAAGTTCAGGACTTTAACATTTTCGATCGAAAGGATATTCAGGTTTTGGGGGTGCAGGAGAAGTTGTATGAGTACGAATACAAGAACATAAAAGCTGCTCATCAACCTCAGTTAGTAGGATTTGCAGATTTTAATAAGAACGCCTTTTCACAAGATTTTGACTTTTTGAGTCAGGGAAAAACTTGGTATCAGGGATTTTTGATCGGCTTAAAATTGCAAATTCCAATTTTCGATGGAATGCAGACCAAATACAAGGCAGCACAGTCTAAAGTAAAGTCGCAACAATTGAACCTTGATCGGCTACAGGCGGAAGATGCTGCTGAATTGGAATACAAGAATGCACTCAACAAATACTACAATTCTTTAACCACGCTGGAGTCTTTGGATGGTAATCTGGATCTCGCAAATGATGTCTTTGAAGAAACAACCTTGCTTTATAAAGAAGGATTAAGCCCTTTGACTGATTTGCTGGATGCAGAGACTACTCAGCGTCAGGCACAAGCCAGCTACAACAATCAAATCATACAAGTTCGGATTGCTCAATTGGATATTCTGAACTCAACTGGAAAAATTACTAATCTTTTACTGTAAAAGTTAACTCATACCAACGATGAAAAAATTAATAATCATAGCACTTGTCCTGGTAGGCGTAGGGGCAGTAGCATTCACGCTTTATAACAATAAGCAGGAAATGACCGAGGCTGCCACGCTCGCCATGAAGTCAAGTGAATATATCTCCGTGACTGTGGAGAAAGTAGCCGAAAAAACCGTCAACCGAAATTTTGAGGCAAATGGTGTTTTTGAACCATCTCAGGAACTAAAATTAATGGCTGAAACTTCTGGTGCAATTGTAAAAATCCAGCGCAGAAAAGGCGATTATGTGCGCAAAGGTGACCTGATCGTTCAGATCGATGATCGATTGATCAGATCCGATTATACAATCGCAAAATTGAACAGGGATCAAGCAGAAAAAGATCTGAAACGCTTTGAAAATCTTGCTTCTACCGATGCAATTACCAAAAAGCAGTTGGAAGAAAATGAGAATGCTTTCAAAATTGCTGATGCACAACTAGCTGCATTAAAGAAGCGGCTTGATGATACACAGGTGACGGCTCCAATAGCAGGATTTATCAATGAAGACTACTATGAAATGGGAACATTGGTAAGTCCTGGGATGCCATTGGTGGACATCATCAATAAGAACCCGCTGAAGCTTACAGTGAAAGTCACTGAGACGGAAATCGCCAAAGTAAAAATTGGTGATGAGATCGCAGTTCGTGTGAATGCAATGTCAAGTCAGGACTTTACAGGAAAAGTCAATTTCATATCAGACAAGGCTGATGCTTCTTTCAAATACGAAGTGGAACTGGTGATGAACAGTAAGAATCAGGATCAGATAAAACCGGGAATGTTTGGAACTGCCCAGTTTAAATTCTCACAGGAAGAAAAAGTCCTAAAAATAGATCGAAAATCAATTGCGGGAAGCTTGAAAGATCCGGGGGTATTTTTGATCAAAGATGGAGTAGCAGTCTATCAGCCTGTAAAGATCAATCCATTGGATGATGGATCAGTAGAGATTTTGGATGGTCTGAAAGCAGGTGATGAAGTCATTGCATCTGGTCTGATCAATGTGAAAGAAGGTACTAAAGTAAAAGTGCAATAAGATGCAAATCACTAAAATATCCATACAACGGTCGACCATGGTCGTCGTGTTGTTCACCGTATTGACGCTGTTGGGGATTTTCTCCTATACACAGTTATCCTACGAACTTTTGCCTAAGATGGAAACAAACGTGGTGACTATTTCCACGGTGTATCCTGGTGCTGCTCCTTCGGAGGTGGAAACCTCTGTCACCAAAAAAATCGAGGATGCTGTAGCTTCTTTGGAAGGTATTAAATCCATGAATTCCATTTCACAGGAAAGTATATCAATCATTACGATTGAACTTGAAGCTGGAGAAGATGTCGATTATTCGCTACAGGATGCTCAACGTAAGATCAACGCCATTCTGGGTGATCTTCCCGAGGATGCTGATCCACCAAGTCTTGGTAAATTTGATCTGGATGATTTGCCGATCATGCAGCTCGCGGTTTATTCTAATTTGAACCCATCAGCATTCTATGATTTGGTGAAGAATAAGATCCAACCGTCACTGGCACAGATTAAAGGTGTAGCTCAGGTAAATATGCTGGGGGGTACCGAGCGGGAGATCAAAGTAAACCTAGATAGAAACAAGCTGGATGCATATGGTATTTCACCTATTTCTGTTGCCCAGACAGTCAATGCAAGTAACCTTGATTTCCCTACTGGACGATTGAAAGACAATGAAGGACAGGTATTGATACGTCTTGCGGGAAAGTTCCAGACAATTCAGGACATAGAGAATCTGGTCATTGCGTATCGCTCTGACGAGTCTCCAATACAACTGAAAGAAGTAGCTGAGATTCAAGATTCATTCAAAGATGAGGATATTTTGGCCAGACTTAATGGAAAATCAGCCATTGGTCTGACCATCCAAAAACAGTCAGATGCCAATGCTGTGGAGGTCTCCGAGATATTGGAGCATGAGCTAAAGAACCTGGAGCAAACTTATACAGGGGAAGGTGTATCCTTTCAGATTTCTCAAAATACTTCAGAGTTTACTTTAGAAGCTGCTAACCACGTAATTACGGATTTGATAATCGCGGTGGTATTGGTAGCATTGATCATGTTATTGTTCCTTCATAGTATACGGAATGCGATCATTGTAATGGTGGCCGTACCTGCTTCTATTGTGGCGACTTTTACAGTAATGTTCCTGGCAGGTTTTACCCTGAACCTGATGTCATTGCTTGCACTATCGCTGGTGGTGGGTATTCTGGTGGATGATGCCATTGTGGTTATCGAAAACATTTACCGACACCTGGAAATGGGTAAAACAATTGCGCAGGCATCTTATGATGGTATCCGGGAAATTGGTGCTACAGTAGTTTCCATTACGTTGGTGATTGTGGTGGTATTCGTGCCTCTTGCCATGACAGGTGGTTTGATATCCGGGATATTGACCCAGTTCAGTATTACGGTGGCTACGGCTACCTTGATCAGTTTACTGGTTGCATTTACCTTGATTCCGCTGCTTACATCCCGCTTTTCAAAGTTGGAACATTTGGATAAGAATTCATTCTTTGGAAAAATAGTCTATGGTTTTGAAGCTGCTCTGGACGCTTTTGTCGATTGGTTGATCGGTATATTGAGATGGGGATTTGCACATAAGATCGCGCTGCTTGGGCTTACTTTTGTGCTCTTTATTTCTTCCTTCTTTCTCGTGATCAAAGGCTTTATTGGTTCTGAATTCGTGTCGGAGGGTGATAGGGGAGAGTTTCTTCTTAGACTGGAGCTGCCTAAGGATGCGACTTTGGAACAGACCAATTTCAAGACCCGGGAGGTGGAAGATTACCTCAGAACGCTACCAGAAGTGACTGAGGTATTTACCACAGTTGGGGTTGCCAGTGGACAGTTTACAGGTTCACAATCATCTCCATTTACATCTGAAATATTAGTGAAGCTGGTAGATCCTGAATATAGAACGATGACTGGTCCTGATTATGCGAGAAGCCTTGAAAACTACCTCGAGGAGAATATCACGGGGGCAGAATACACGGGAGTACCAATTTCCATCATGGGGACAGCCAATGATGCACCGATTCAGGTGATAGTATCTGGTCCAGATAAAGATTCGATTCGTGTGGTTTCGGAGAAAATCGAAGGCATTTTAGCAGGAATTACCGGAACACGAAAAATTGAAAGTTCGCTTGAAGATGGTAACCCTGAAATACGAATTGAAGTAGACCGTTACAAAATGAATGAGCTTGGCCTTTCCATGGACATGGTCGGAGGATCGCTTCAAGTAGCATTCAATGGAAATGATGACTCCAAATATACTGATGGGGATTATGAATATGATATTATGGTGAAGTTGAATGAGTTTGACAGAAAATCAATAGCAGACGTTCAAAACCTCACTTTCCTAAATAGGGATGCACAATTGGTGAAACTGGAACAGTTTGCAAAAGTGAGTCAATCTGAAGGCCCTACTAAACTTGAGCGAAGAGACCGTGTGTCTTCTGTAAAGGTTACCTCACAGGTAGCAGGTGTTCCTTCAGGTTCAGTTGGAGCTGAATTAACTGCTGCAATTGACCAATTGGATCTTCCACAGCAGGTTCAGATCAACTATGATGGTGATATGAGAAACCAGAGTGAAGGTTTCGGATCATTGGGAATAGCCTTGTTGGCCTCTATCATTTTGATTTATTTGATCATGGTGGCGCTTTATGATTCTTACATCTACCCGTTGGTGGTGATGTTCTCGCTTCCAATGGCGCTGATCGGATCTTTACTTGCTTTGGCACTGACCAAAGGCACGCTAAGTATTTTCTCGATCATGGGTCTGATTATGCTCATGGGGTTGGTGGCTAAGAATGCGATCCTGTTGGTGGACTTCACCAATCAGCTGAAAGAAGCTGGTGTTGAAGTGAAGGAGGCACTGGAAAAAGCGGTGAAGATCAGATTCCGTCCAATCCTGATGACTACCATCGCAATGGTGATCGGTATGATGCCTATTGCTTTGGCAACTGGTGCAGGTGCTGAATGGAAAAACAGTTTGGCATGGGTAATCATTGGTGGATTGCTTTCGTCAATGTTCTTGACCTTAGTGGTAGTTCCGGTGATATACTACCTATTTGACCGCTTCATGGTGAAAATAGGCAAGGCAGAGAAGAAACAGATTGAATTGGAAGATACGAACGTTGAGGAATTTGAATCTGAAGCAGCTGCTTACGTGTAGTGGATAAGAGTCAACTGTCGGCACAAGTGTTGACTGCCGTCTGTGGTCAAATTGGTTACATTCAGGAACATGACAGATAATCCTAAAAATTAATATAATCCCTTGCCAGTTGTCTGGATTGGCAAGGGTAACCTAACTACCCAATGAAGAATTATAACGATCTACGCAAAATCTCGAAGGTATTCCATCAATATGGAATAGACCTGACAGGAAAAAGAAAATACGCTTCATTTGAAAGCGATTTGAGAATGGATAAAGTATTTGTTTCAGGCTTGATATTCGAACTTGAATACGAACTGCGGAAACAGATAGCCGATGAAAAGGTGGAAGGGGTGGAAGCCCCAGCCCAGATTATTGAATTGTTGATGAGTTAATAGATGGAAAAAAGTCCTGCACGTGTGGGACTTTTTTTATTCTATTGAAGCAAAAAATTTATAAATTAACTTTATTTAAACATATGATTTAGTTAATCATTACTCTTTTGTTTTGCCTCTTCTAGGAATCCTTCTGGACTTTTAAAGTGCATAAACTCATTTTCAACTATTCCTAATGGTTCGAAAAATGAAAGAGGATCTAAAAGTGAAGGTCTTATTTTTCTCGAATTGGCATATTTTCCGTAGCTGCTTAAATATAAATGTAACTCGATATCTAGTGGTAAAGTTGTATTCTGAACAAACTCCCATTTAAGATAATCAGTATAGCTGATAGATGATTCAAATTGAATAAGTTGCTCTAGTTCAAAGCCTTCTATATCTTGAAGAAATGGAAGTTGATCCGTTATATCAGAAGTGAATTCCAAAACTGGGTTTTCATTAGAATCTGTAACAATAGTCCACGATATATGAGAGTTTTCAGGTTTATTTTTACCCTTATAATACCAAAGAGAATGAGAAAAATCTGTCCCACCAATTTTTTCAAACTTAAAATGTCTCATAGTTTTATCTAATAGTTCAGCAGGCTCAGGATCTGGTAGTTTTATAGCTTTTGGAGTTTTTAAGAAACTTTGGTATCCTACTATAGGTTCTCCAGGACCATCATATGCATATATTGAAGTTTTGTAATAGGGAAATCCGGACAAATAACCCAAATTTATAGAATCAAAATTTATGGGATTAACTGGAAATATGAAAGTTGAGTAAAAACTATTGGATAATTTAGTGCCTGATGTATTTATGCTTTTGACGCTGACATCTATAATATCATACTTAGATACATCAATAGGGATCGTATATTCAAAATCTTCAAATTGGTCATATTCAAAAGTGTAGCTATTTAAACTCTCAATGTCTGGTATCATTTTATATTTAGTAACACCTGCTCTATCAGTCGCAACCAATAGGTATTCTTTCGGGCCTTCATATTTTGGGAAGGTTCCTGTGCTAGTTGTGTTTTTTAAATTATAACTGCCAAGTGGAAATGATCCAAAACCATTACTGAGGTGCATGGAATAAAGAGGAGGGCCATTGGTAACCTTTATATCTACTTCACCTATTCGTTTTGCTGAAATTTTATCTTCCAAATGTGATCCCAGTACGACCAATGGTTGATCTATTGGCATTGAGGTTCGGGTTTTGACATTTGTGTATGTTGAATTATTACTATAGGTTCCAGTATTACAAATTGTAAGGTGGTGCGGAGAATTGGATTCAATTTCCCATAGATACTCTTCACCATTTTTTATTTCTGAATACTTTACCAATTCACCATCTATATCATGGAGGAATACGTAAGCCTGATTACCTGGTTGGATAAAATTCGGCACTACACTAAATTTAAAGTAAAAAACGCTATCTACAGGCTCTTCAACTGCAAGATCAGCGTCTGGCATTGAGGGGGTTTCTGAGACATCTGGACATCCAAAAAATACGATAGCCATGATCAGGAAAAGTAAGATCTTTTTCATTATTTTAATTTATATCGGCCAATTATAGACAATATTTTATCGAATATGTCTGATTTACTGAACTTTAGATACGCATATATAAAAAAAGAGCCCTCTAGTGAAAGGACTCTTTTATTATATATTTTAGGGTATCCTCAATTGCACCATGAGCGAAATTAGCTGCTGTCAAAACTTACATTGCAGCGGCAGTAGACTACTTCGGCGGGCTCAGCACAAGTGTTGACTGTCGTCAGTGGTCAATTAACTGCTACAAATGAGCATTCAACTTTCCTCGCTGGTAACAACAAACCGGATAATCTGAATATTAATTACTTAAGAAATTCTACTCTTCCAGCAAAGTTTCATTAAACAACTTCAATATCCGCTTATACTCATCTGTCCAAGAGCTGGGCTCTACAAACCCATGGTCCTCAACCGGATAAATTGCCATCTCCCAATTGTCTTTTCCCAACTCTATAAACCGCTGCGAAAGCCGCACCACATCCTGGAAATGTACATTCACATCTACCATCCCATGAGCCATTAACAAATGGCCTTTGAGACCTTCAGCAAAATAGATAGGAGAGGAGCGTCGGTAGGCAATCGGATCTTCTTCAGGTGTATTCAAAATATTGGAGGTGTACCCATGATTATAATGCGCCCAATCCGTAACTGATCGGAGTGCAGCACCTGATTTGAATGTGTCAGAAGCATTGAAAAGTGCCATCAACGTGATGAACCCGCCATAACTTCCCCCATACAGCCCTACACGGTCTGGATCAATTCCATGCGAGTCAATCAGATAGTTAACGCCATCTACCTGATCCGAAAGATCTTTGCCTCCCATGTGCCGATATATGCCTGTTCGCCAATCCCGTCCATAACCTGCAGATCCTCGGTAATCGATATCCAGCACGGTGTATCCAAGATCCGCTAGCAAATTATGGAACATGTATTCCCTAAAGTAGCTGCTCCACCATTTATGGACATTCTGTAAGTAACCTGCCCCATGAACAAAAACTATTGCCGCTCCATTCTTCTTTGCAGGATCCGGCAAATATAGCCGTGCAGGCACTTGGGCTCCGTCTTCAGCTGGAAATCTTACCAATTCAGGCTCCCGCCAGTTATAGGATTTAAATTCATCGCTTTGACCGGAAGTTAATTTCTCGGCTTTTGCACCCACTTTATTTTCCTGGATATAAAGCTCTTCAGGCCTGTTGCTATAGGAATAGATGATTGCCAATTGCTTCTCGTCCGGAGAAAGTACGACTTCATTATTTCCTGTCATCGAAGTTAACATTTCCATTTTTCCGCCCATCAATGGCATTTTGTAGAAATGGCGTTCACCCGGATCTACTTCTGATGTAGTCAGGTACCACGATTTCTTGTCCTTGGAGAGGAATGGGTCAAATACTTCATAATTACCGGAAGTAAGTGCTTTCTTTTCCCCAGAATCCACGTCAAGTAGATAAAGGTGAGAATAACCGGTTTCTTCAGATTGAAAGTAGATGTGTTTATTATCAGGAAGCCACCCAAATGTGCCTCCGGAAAAAGACCATCCAATTCCAGGACCTGCTATCCAGGCTTCATCCCGCTGTCGGTCCAAACTCTTTAGGTTGCCCGTTTCCAAATCTAATAAAGTGATCCAACGGTCTTTATTGTCCACTGCTCTTGCTTGGACTAGAGCCATTTTACCGTCTGGTGAGAACACGGGGCCAAATAAGGTCACTTCCCGATCTTTTTCTTCCCGTTTTTTATCTGGATAATCTTTTACATAATCAGGTAGATCATTAATTCCCGGTAGATCCGATGTGCTGACAAAATAGACAGTATCCCGGTTCAGGTCATAAATGCCCAGTTCAATTTTACTTGCAGTAGCACCGACTTTTGTCCGTGCCTCCAAATCCACCGTAAATCCAGTGGCATCTACATAATCGGGTACTATAGTTGACTTGTTAGTGGCAGGGGTAACTAATGTGAACGTTGCAAATCTACCATCTGGTGAAAGCTGCAGGTTGCTTGGGCTTTTTCCATCGGTATAATAGGTGAATTCTTTATCTTCTAAAGTAGCTTCTCGGTAGGCTTTGCGCATTTCCTGTTTTTCTTTGCGCTTGTTTACTACTTCCAAAAGCTTAAGATTCTCATCTTCCAACCAATTTACTTTCTCATCTTCTGGCTCCGCTTTATTGGAAATATTAGTAACCTTACGCACCGTTCTAGATGAAATATTCAGAACATAGAGGTTATTCATCGAAGCGAATGAAATCTCATCTTCATTAGCCATGAACTTGGGATTGCCCATTTTCTGAGGCCAATCCAATAAGAGATCATTTTCTCCAGTTTTAAGGGTTTCTAACATCAACTTTGAATCTTTCACATAGATGCGTAGACTTTTATCAGCGTTGAAGCTTGCCTGATTACGTTGCATGGCCTCCTCTTCAGGCCAATGAACCTTTTGTATCTGGGAAGGTTGGTTAAGGTTGATTTTGTAAAGAGAGTCTGCGGGATCTTTCTCTGCATTATAGTGGAAGAAAATACTCTTTGAATCATCTGACCATTCAGGCCCCGATGGGAAAGTTCCCATCCAAAGAGGGTCACGCATAATGTGTTCTACCGAAAGTTCAGATTGTGCCTGTGCTTGAAGCAATACAATACTCAACAGTGGCAGAAGAAGAAATTTTCGCTGCATAATTATACTTGGGTTAATTAGAAATTAGTTTATCGACTTGAGAAATTGATTAAGTTCGCTTTCTATTTGAAGTAGATGGAATTGAAGCGTTTTGTTCAACTCCTGAGACTGAGAAGGATTAGCCTCCATTGCTGCTAAGATTTTTCTGGTTTTGCGGGCACCAATATAACTCATGCTAGGTTTAGCTCTGTGGCAACGCTTCTTTAAAACTACAAAATCCTGGGTTTCATAAAGCTGATCCAGCTGCTTCAAATCCTTGACATTGGTGTCCAAAATAATCTGTACCATCTCTCTGATCATCTTAGGATCATCTTCTCCGAAGTACTGGAATATTGAATTCTCATTAATGAATTGATACATTTTGTGGAGTAAAAAAGGTAGAGACTGCAAAAATATTGGAAGTGGTAAACTTTATAAAATTAACTACATTTTTGAAAAAGTGAAATACAATCCTAGGTAAATCACTGTGAAAGGTGAAGGCGAATTTCCCGCTTTTTTCTGTGATAATGTTAAGACCTGAGATGCGATTGGTTAAATTTGCATCCTCGCATTCTTGAAATGGTTTGGTTATGCAGAAGAACAAAAAGATATTTCTGATTCTATTTATAGTGTTCATGATTATCATGGCCATGATTGGCTACGATATTTCCAAGAGAACAACCTTTCCGGGTTCCAAAGGAAACCTGGAAGAAAGAATAACAAAATAAAGTTTATTACCCTGCCTCGCGATCATGTTAAGGGGCAAACCCGAAATGAATGGATAATTTGATGACACGGCAGCTTGACTTGATTTTGCGAGGTGGCGAAGTTGATTTTGAGCAGGACTTTGAATTGGAAACCGTGCCTAAATACTTGGATCAGAAAGCCAAAAGTTGGCTAGAAGAGGTCTATACTGACTTAGGTGGCGAGGGTGAATTTCCTTTGTTGAAAAAGCTAAAGTTCGACTTCAAATTGAAGCGGAATCTTATCCTTTATGATGATGAATTAAATTTCAATAGATACAGGTTAAAATCTTTTAAATCAACGATCTATTCAGATTTTAATTTTGATTTTGCTGAA
>Ga0307414_10001481_pt1 | contig 12219 bp, 11 predicted proteins | sample DK1Ometagenome_FD_203804 | JGI IMG/M metagenome (GOLD analysis project Ga0307414, IMG submission 203804) | Maize rhizosphere microbial communities from greenhouse at UC Davis, California, United States - DK15-O-3 | ecosystem: Host-associated > Plants > Roots > Rhizosphere > Soil | place: USA...
CCGCTGGGGCTGTGCGCCGGCATCACCGGGGCCCGCTACACGACGACCACCGAGGTCTACCCCGACAGTCCCCGCGCAACGCCCGAGCAGTGCAACGCCGCGCAGGTGGCGGCGGTCTGCGCGGCGATCGATTTCGCATTGGCGCACCCGGCGGAGGCGCCGGGTGAGCGGGGTTGAGTGAAGAACGGGGAGTGTGCGCTTCCGTCGCGCGCGCGGTGTAGGCCTGGAACCGCCTCAAGGCGAGGCATGGATCGTGCGCACGCCGCGCTGACGGTTTCTGGCCGCTGTTGGGCCGCGCCCGGCAACCGCCTCGTGCCACATCGTCGGGGCGGTGACCCGCCACGCATGTCCTGCGCGGGTCGGGTCAACCGGCCATCCCGGCAATCCGCCCGCGCGATCAGCGCGCCGCGGCTACCTTGGCGTTCGTCGTTGCGGCAGCTCCGGCCTTGCGCTGGGTGCTGGTCTTGGACGCGGCGGCCTTCGCAGGCGTGGTCTTCGACGTGCTGGTCTTGGATGCGCCGCTCTTGGAGCGGGACGTGGTGACGTTCACGTGCATGCGCAGCGGCGTGATTCCCAGGACCTCGACACGTCCGCCCTGCTTGCGGAAGGCCAGCAGGTCGTCGGCGATGGTCTCGCTGGTCATGCTGCGGCTTTGATCCTTCGCCTTGCTCTGGCGGGCGAACAGGTGCGAGGTGCTGTTTGGCGTGCTTGCAGCCTTGGCGGGCTTGCTGGGCATGTTGTCTCCTTTGTGGTGGTTCGCCATGGCGAGCGCATGCGCTTGCGGGCGGTGTGCGGCAACGGCCCGGTCGGGCAGGTTGTCGCGGCCATGGCTCCTTGTCGGTTTGCGCGGGACGCGCGCGATGACGTCCTGCGCGGGGCAGGGGCGTGCGGGTGGACGAGGAGTGCGCGTATCGTACGCAAACACCAATGAACAGGATGTTATTTACGCCGAACAACGGCGAACGTGCGGGAACTTCGACATGGACAGAGTGGATTTGAAGCCACGCCTGCGGCCTTTGGCTCGTTCAGCGAGGGCATCGCCGCGTCGCTGAGTACGTGAAATGGCCACGGATGGGCCGATGGCGGCCATTGGGCACGGGCTGCGCGGATGGCGCCAGTGACGCGCGAATTTCGATCAAGCCGGCCGGGGTTGCATCCGGACCCGGCGCGGGGTGCGCCCGCATGGGCGCGGTGTCCGGGCTGGAGTGGATGGGCGATCGCGCGCGGACCGTGTCCCGGCCGCGCTACTTTTCGAGCGCGTCCAGGGCCTGGAGCGACTCGGCGACGTGCCGGTTGGGGTTGAGCTCGGAGTAGGCGTGCACGACCTCGCCGGAGGGGGCGATCACGTACGAAGTGCGGTTCGACCAGCCCGGCTTCTGTTCCAGCACCGCGTCGTACTGCGCGGCGATTTTCGCGCCCGGGTCGGCGGCGACCGGGAACTTGCCGCCGCAGTGCTCGGTTTCCTTCGAGAAGTCGGCCAGCTGGTCGACGTTGCCGGCGGTCACCCCGATCACGGTGGCGTGGTGGGCCTTGAACTTGTCGATCGCCTGCGAGAACAGCGCCGCCTCGAGGTTGCAGCCGGGGGTGTGGGCGGCGGGGAAGAAATAGACCACCACCGGGCCCTTCGCCAGCGCGTCGGCGAGCTTGAACGTGAACGGTTCGCCGGCGAGATAGGCCGGCGCGGCGAAGTCGGGGGCCTGCGTGCCGGGCTTGAGCGCGGCGAACGAGGGCGAGGCCAGCGCGACGGTACCGGCGATGGCAGCGGCCGCGAGTTTCAGCAGGTATTTCATGGCAGCAGCTCCTGGGGCATCGCGGATTTATACACCCGCCGCCGTTACGTGGTGATCGCACGGGCTTGCGAAGCCTGCAGGCCGCGCTGCGCCGGCTTGCCGTGGCTGGCGAGGGCAGGACGCACGGAACCCGGGTTCGCCAGCGCCGCCACGATCGGCCCTGCGGGGCGCCGTGGATGCGCGCTGCAGGGCTGCATCGGAGAGGGTGGCTTGAAGAAGGCGCGCGGAATCGGCGCCGGCACTCACTCCGACGCGGGGCGCTCGGGCGTTTCGCCGGATTTCGCGGCCTGGGCGGCTTCGCGGGCTTCGCGCTTGCGTGCGTCCTTCTCGTCCTGCTTCTTCTTCTTGGCGATTTCGCGCTGTCGCTTCTCGAACGAATAGTTGGGCTTGGCCAATGGATTGCCTCGTTGCGGGGTGGCCCATTGTACGGGTAGCCGGGAAATCGCTCCGGAGCGCCCGTGGCTGGCCCCGGTGCCCGTCAGCCGCGCGCCGCCAACCAGCGGTCGAGCTGGTTGGCGAAGGCCTGCCGGTCGCGCGCATGCAGCGCGGCGGGGCCGCCGGTCTGGATGCCGGCGCCGCGCAGTTCCTCCATGAAATTGCGCATTGACAGGCGCTCGGCCATGTTGTCGGCGGTATAGCGCTCGCCGCGGGGGGTGAGCGCCACCGCGCCGCGTTCGAGCACGCGTGCGGCGAGCGGGATGTCCTGGGTGACGACCAGGTCGCCGGCGCGGACACGTTCGACGATCGCACTGTCGGCCACGTCGAAGCCGCCGGGCACCTGGATTGCCGAGACGAAGCGCGACGGCGGCGTGCGCAGCCACTGGTTGGCGACCAGGGTCACATGCACCTGCGCGCGTTCGGCGGCGCGGAACAGGATCTCCTTGATGACCGCGGGGCAGGCATCGGCATCGACCCAGATCCGGGAGGCGTCTTCGGTCACGTGTCCTCGGGCTGCGGAAAAGACGGCCATTGTCGCCGGATCGCCCGCATGCGACGACGGCGTTCCTTGCCGCTGCGGGGGAAAGGCTTACAGTTGGGCGTCGTCCGGGCGGACGTGTCGGCTGCGGTGGAGGGGGCCCGGCGACGCCACGGAGATCGCGCGGCGCATCCTTGCAGGGAGAATCTCGGCATGGTCATTTGCCTGTTCGCGTTGTTGACTGGAGTTATCGCCGAGCGTGGTCGCCCCGCAGCACTGGCCGGGGGCGGCGTGGCGATTGGAAGCGGATCGCCGGTCGCGATGGTGGCGACATGAGCCGCGGCCGCCGTTTCGACGCGATCATCGTCGGCGCCGGGCAGGCTGGCCCGCCGCTGGCTGGACGGCTGACGCAGGCTGGCCAATCGGTCGCGCTGGTCGAGCGCAAGCTCTTCGGCGGCACCTGCGTCAACACCGGCTGCATGCCGACCAAGACCCTGGTCGCCAGCGCCCGCGCGGTGCATGTCGCGCGTCGCGCCGCCGACTTCGGCGTGCTGCTCGAAGGCGAAGTCCGCATCGACATGGCGAAGGTGAAGTCGCGCGCCGACACCGTCATCGCCAATGCGCGCCGTGGCGTGCGCGCGTGGCTGGACGGCATGGATGGCTGCACGGTGATCGAGGGCCACGCCCGGTTCGAGGGCGCCGACACGCTGCGCGTCGGCGACGAGCTGCTGTCCGCGCCGCAGGTATTCCTCAATGTCGGCGGTCGCGCAACCGTGCCGGAGATGCCCGGCCTGCGCGATATTCCCTTCCTCACCAACACGTCGATCCTCGGGCTGGACCAGGTGCCGGCGCACCTGCTGATTATCGGCGGCAGCTATATCGGCCTGGAGTACGCGCAGATGCACCGCCGCTTCGGCGCGGCCGTGACCGTGGTGGAGAAAGGGCCACGGCTGATCGGCCGCGAGGACGAGGACGTGTCTGCCGCGGTGCGCGAGATCCTGGAGGGCGAGGGCATCGGCATCCGCACCGGTGTCGGCGACATCGCGTTCGCGCGCGACGGTGGCGGGATCGCGGCGACGCTCGACGGTGACACGGTCGCGTGCAGCCACGTGCTGCTGGCAGTGGGGCGCGTGCCCAACACCGGCGACCTCGGGCTCGACAAGGCCGGCGTGGAAGTCGACGAGCGCGGCTACATCACGGTCGACGACGGATTGCGCACCAGCGCGCCGGGCATCTGGGCCTTGGGCGACTGCAACGGCCGCGGCGCATTCACGCACACGGCTTACAACGATTTCGAGATCGTCGCCGCCAACCTGCTCGACGGCGAGCACCGCAAGCTCAGCGAGCGCGTCAGCGGTTACGCGCTCTACATCGATCCGCCGCTGGGGCGCGTGGGGATGGGCGAGGCCGAGGCGCGCAAGCGCGGGCGCCCGTACCTGGTGGGCAAGCGGCCGATGACGCGGGTCGGGCGCGCGGTCGAGAAGGACGAAACCCTGGGCTTCATGAAGGTCATCATCGATGCCGGCTCGAAGGAAATCCTCGGCGCGGCCATCCTCGGCACCGGCGGCGACGAAGCCATCCACGGCATCATCGACATGATGAGCGTCGGCGCCACGGCCACGCAGCTGCAGCGCACGGTGCCGGTCCATCCGACGGTGTCGGAGCTCATTCCCACGCTGATCTCGGAAGCGCGGCCGCCGGGCGACTGAGGTGCTCCCGTCGCGGATTCTCCGAAGGCGTCGGCCTTCGGTCACCGGGCGCTGTTCGGGCTGGGCGCGCGCCATGGAATCGATGCCACCGGCCAGCTACGGACAAAAAGTGACGCTCTACGTCATTTAACGTGATAGTCGTCACAAATTTATACACATAACCGGGAAGGCTGCGGCCAGGACGCCAATGCGTCCGGGACCGTTGATTGGCATGTTACTTGCTCATTGGCAGGCACATACCGTTGCCTGGATGCCAACCTGCCATGTACGAAACTTCTGCCCCGTCGCCTCCCGTGCCTGCGGAGCCGTCCGATCCGGGCACGGAGTCCGGACTGGCCGTGGTCGCCGCGTCGCCACTGCGTCGCTTCTATGTTCCGGTGCGGATCAAGTACCTGCTGGTGCTGGCGGTTGCCGTGGCCTGGACTGCGCTGAGCGTGATGCTGTCGGCGCCGTGGCTGCATGAGCTGTCGAAGCCGCTGGGCTTTGCGCTGGCGCTGTTCGTGATCGCCTTCATCGCCTATGTGCCGGGCTTCATGAATGCCTTCCTGATCGGTTCGATCGTGGCCGATCGCCGCCCGCGGTGGCGCGAGGTGGCGCAGCTGCCGGACGTCTGCGTGCTGGTGGCCTGCTACAACGAGGCTGACAACATCGCCGACACGCTGGAGAGCCTCGCGCGGCAGGACTACACGGGCCGGGTCGAGGTGGTGGTGGTCGACGACGGCTCCACCGATGACACCCTGGCCATCGCCCGCGCGCTGGCCGAACGGCATGCGCGCCCGGACCTGCGGATCCGGGTGCTGGCGCAGCCGGCGAACGGCGGCAAGTCGAAGGCGCTCAACCGCGGGCTGGCCGAGACCGACCAGCCGCTGGTGATCACCGTCGATGGCGATTCGTACCTGCGTCAGGACGCGCTGCGCAAGCTGGTCCTGCGCTTCCTGTCCGACCCGGCCGGGACGGTCGCCGTCGCCGGCGCGGTGCTGGTGCGCAACTCGCGCGACAACTGGCTGACCCGCGCCCAGGAGTGGGACTACTTCCACGGCATCGCCGCGGTCAAGCGCATGCAGAGCATGTATCACGGCACGTTGGTGGCGCAGGGCGCGTTCTCGCTGTACACCCGCGAAGCGCTGGAGCAGGCGGGCGGCTGGCCCGAATGCGTGGGCGAGGACATCGTGGTGTCGTGGGCGCTGCTCAAGACCGGCGCGCGCATCGGCTACTGCGAGGACGCCTGCTTGTTCACCAAGGTGCCGTCCAGCCTCGGCCAGTTCGCGCGCCAGCGCCAGCGCTGGTCGCGCGGGCTGATGGAAGCCTTCGCGCGCCACGGCAGCCTGCTGGTCAAGCCGCGCATGACCACGCTGTTCATCTGGTGGAACCTGCTGTTCCTGCCGCTGGACCTGGTCTACACGCTGGCCTTCCTCCCGGGCCTGGTGCTGGCGCTGTTCGGCTACTACTGGATCGCCGGCGTGATGACGTTGCTGGTGCTGCCGCTGGCGGCGATATGGAACCTGATGATCTTCAGGGTCCAGCGCCACATGTTCAAAAGCCAGCAATTGCAGGTGCGGCGCAACGTGGCCGGATTCCTGTTCTACACGCTCGGCTACACCATGATCCTGCAACCGGTGTGCGTGATGGGCTACGCCGCCGAACTGCTGCGCATGCGCAAGACCTGGGGGACGAAATGATCCGCGCCGGCATTGCGATGGCGCTGTTGCTGGCGTGCGCCGGCGTTGCCCATGCCGATGACGCCGCGCCGCGGCAGGCACTGCGCGCGGACGCCTGGGCCAGTTCGGACGCCGACGGCAACGAGACGCAGAAGCTGGCGCTGGGTTGGGACGTCAGCCACCGCGACCTCGATCACTGGTGGGGCGCGAAGGTCGAGCACGCGCGCTTCTCGGGCGATGGGTGGTCGGAGCGGGAGCAGCGCATCTACCTGGCCGGCGCCGGCGGTCTCGGGCAATGGCTCTGGGAAGGCAAGGCCGGCAGCAACGGCGACGACCTGCTGGGCAGTTTTTCCGTGCACAGCCAGGATCCGTGGCGCAAGGAATTCTTCGTGGAGCGCGACACGCTGGAAACGCGCCGCGGCGCGCAGCGCGGGCTGGTGCAGACCTTCGCAGGCGCGACGATCGACATGCCGCTGTCGCGGCGCTGGTCGGCGACGGCGCTGGCCGGCGCGCAGGACTTCGGCGACGGCGACAACCTGCGCACCCACCTGCGTGGCAACCTGGTGTTCGTGCTGGCGCCGGAGCAGGGCATCAGCCTGCAGCTTCGCACCCGCTATTACCGCAATAGTGAGGCCTTCGAAGGCGACTACTATTCGCCGCCGTGGTACGGCGAGGCGTTGGGCGTGCTGGCCTGGCGTCGCCATATCGGCGGCTACCAGTGGTCGGCGCGTGCCGGCTGGGGCCGCCAGCGCAGCGCGGGAGACGAATCGAAGCGCGCACGCATGCTCGGCGTCGGCCTGGAAACCCCGCGCTGGAAGGACGCCTGGCTGCGCGTGGATGCCGGTTACACCGATACGCCGGTGCTGGCCGACACCGGGGCGGGCCGCTATGCCTATCGCTATGTGCAGGTGCAGGCGGTGATGGCGTTCTGACGCGCTGGCTCGCTGGATTGAGGGTGGGGTGTTGCTTGGAAGCGTTTCGCCCGCACGGCGGGAGAAACGCTCTTGATCCTTGCTTTTGCTGTGCTTTATGGCGCAGGAGCTGAGGCGAAGATCAATGGCGAAAATCAGAAGCTTCCGCCTTTGGCGGCTCCGATGCACGAGCCGCACCCGCACCCGCGCAGCGACGAACGAGATCCTCGGAGCACCGCATGCGGCGGCGCCGCCTCACTCCAGCTGCGACTTCGCATACGCCGCGTCCAGTGCTTCCATGGCGTCGCGCGGCTTGAGCTTCGCCGCTTTCTCGTAGGCCGCGGCTGCGGCGTCTTCCTGTTTGTCGCCATGCAGCAGCATCAGCACGTTGCCGTGCTCGATGTGGGCGATGGGCGAGTCGGGGGTGAGCTTGAGCGCGGTCCTGATGTGCGATTCGGCCTCGGCCGCCTTGGCGCCGTAGGTGAGGCCGCCGATCATCGCGCCGATCTTGCCGATGATCTCGGCGTGGTACAGCGCCAGCGCGGTGTGGGCTTCGGCGTGCTTCGGCTCCAGTGCCAGCGCTTGATCCAGCGACTCGCGCACCTTGCCGGCGATGCCCTGCTTGAGCGCCTTGGCGATCGACAGACCCTGGCTGTAGCGCCCCAGCGCGAAGGCGTGGCGGTAGTGGCTGTTGGCTTCGCCCGGCAGCGACTTGATCGCGGCTTCGGCGAGCCTGGCGGCCTGCTCATAGCGCTTGAGTTGTTCGGCGTCGGCATCGACCAGGTAGGTGGCGTGGATGCCGAGCGCCTTGGCCGCCACGGAGGCGCCGACCACGCCCAGCGCACTGCCGGCGTCGAACGCGGCCTCGAAGTCGCCGCGGTGGAAGTCGCGCCAGGCGTCCTGCAGCGCGTTGGCGAGTGCGGTGGCGTCGAGTTTCGGCGCTGCCTTGCCGGCGGCCTTGAGCAGCGCGGCGGCGCGCTTGTCGTCGGGGAAGGGCTCGCAGTCGCCGGCGTGCAGTTTCGGCCAAGCCTTCTTCAGTGCGTCGCCTGCGTACGTGTAGGCCTTGGCGTCGTGCGGAAAGGCGGCCCATGAGGTTTTCGAAGCCATGATCGCGTCCTGTCTGATCGGTGCGTCGAGCATTGCCCGGCGCGGGCCGGCTGGCAAGCGCTGCGCCGGGATGGCGCCGCCGCCATGGTGCGGGCGGCCGCGCGGGCATGGTTGCATGGGGTTGGCCAGCGCGTGGACGGGGCGGTGACGGCACCTTGCCAGGGCCGGCCAGATAGTGTGTTTACTCGACAGTGACGCCGCAGGCTGATCACCGGAACGCGGCCGTGGGGCCGCTCGCAGGAGTCATGAAATGGCAGTCCGCAAATCTTTCCCCAAGGGCAAGCAGACCAGTCTGCGTCACCTGTGGCTCGCGTCGTTGGGCGCGGTGGTCGTGGCCCGTCGCGAGGCGCGCGACACCGTTGCTAGCGCTATCGGTGAGGCTCTCCGGCTGCGCGGGCGCGCAACCGGCATCGTCGGCGACGCGGCCGCGATCGCCCGTGGTGGCCTGGCCACCGTGCGCGAGCAGGTCGAGCCGGTGATCGAACGGGTGGCGACGCGCGTCGGGCAGGGGCTTGCGCCAGTGCTCGAACGCGTTGGACACGCACCGAAGAAGCCGGCGGCGCGCAAGCCGCAGGCGCGTCGTGCGGCCCGCAAACCGGCCGCGAAGAAGAAGCCCACGCCGCGGCCGATGTCGGCGCGCAAGCAGGCCGAGCGGCGCGTCGCCAGCAAGGGGCGCTGATTGCGGGCGGGTGCGGGTGCTGATCGCGATGCGCGAAGAGAGATGCGCGAAGAGCGCCCTCACCCCAACCCCTCTCCCGCATGCGGGAGAGGGGCTCGAGATCCTGTAGGTCGGGGCTACGCCCCGACGAGTTGCCCCCGTAACCACGGTCACCTTGCAGGAGCGCACTAGGCGCAATCTCCGGAGGCTCGGCTGAAGTCGCTCCTGTATGAAGCGAGGCTGCATCCCGGGCGACGCGATCCGCGCCTTACGCTTCCTCAGTCGATATACGCCTGCGTCAACTGGTTCAGGTGCACCCGCTCGGCATCGCGCAGGAAGGGCGCCAGCAGCATCATCACCTGGACGATGCCGTCGCGGATCGCGGCGTTTTCGTCCTTGTCGCCGCGCACGGCGGCGTAGTTGAGCCAGAAGGTGGCCAGCACCAGGATGTTGGTGGCCGCGGCGTCGAGTTCGGCGGCCGAGGCACGCATCACGCCGGCCTGTGAAAGGCCGCGCATCACCTGGTGGGCGCTGTCGTCGGCGCGCCGGAGGATCCGCGCGAAGCGCACGCGCAGGCGGCGGTTGCGGCTGAGGATCTCGACCAGGTCGCGGTACAGGAAGCGGTAATCCCAGATGCACTCGAACACCAGGTGCAATTGCAGCCAGATGTCCTCCAGGCCGGGCAGCCTGCCGTCCGGGGCGGCCAGCGCATCGTCCATCCGCGCATCGAAGCGCGCGAACAGCTGCTCGATGATGTCGTCCTTGTTGCGGAAGTGGTAGTACAGGTTGCCGGGGCTGATCTCCAGCTCGTCGGCGATGTGGTTGGTGGTGACGTTGGGCTCGCCCTGCGTGTTGAACATCGCAAGCGAGCAGTCGAGGATGCGCTGGCGCGTCTGCCGGGGAGCCATCTTGGTCTTCTCCTTCCCCTTCAAGGGAAGGGCCTGCCTGCTTCTTTTTCCTTCACGAGGAAGGCCTGCCTGTTCCCTTCAAGGGGAACGCCTTGCTTGTCTCCTTCCCCTTCAAGGGGAAGGCCGGGATGGGGTTGGTCCCAGTCTCAGTCGTGGCTGGAAGGAAACCCATCCCCACCCAAACCCTCCCCTTGAAGGGGAGGGCTTCAGGGCGTGGAGAGGGTTTCAACTGCCGAGCTTCTTCACCAGGTCGACGTACTGTTGCCTGGCGTCGTCCTGGGCGGTGCCCTTGAGCTTGGCCCAGGCTTCGTACTTGGCGGTGGCGACGAAGTCGAAGAATCCGGGCTTGGCGCCGCTGACGTCGCCTTCCGAGCCTTGCTTGTACAGCGCGTAGAGGCGCAGCAGGGTGTCGTTGTCGGGGCGCTCGGACAGTGCCTGGACGTCCTGCTTTGCCTGTTCGAAGCGGGTTTGCAGATCGGACATGGTGGCCTCCGTGGGAGGCCGCATGACAGCACGCGGGGGCGGGAGGGTCAACCGGCAGCGCTCGCGCAAGAGCGGGGCGGTTTCCGTCACCGGGAATTGTCGGCGCGGCGCCGCTCTGGCAAGTTAGCTGCCGGAGCCGCGATCGCGCGGCGCGATTTCAACGAGGGCAAGGACATGAGCTACTTCGTCACCGGCGCCACCGGGTTCATCGGACGCTTCCTGGTCGCCAACCTGCTCAAGCGCAAGGGCACGATCCACGTGCTGGTGCGCAAGGACTCGCAGAAGAAGTTCGACGCGATCGCGAAGAAGATGGGCTGGGACCTGAAGCGCATCACGGTGCTGCACGGCGACATGGCCGCCGCCAGGTGCGGGCTCAGCGCGGCGCAGGTGCGGGCGTTGAAGGGCAAGGTGAAGCACTTCTTCCACCTGTCGGCGATCTACGACCTCGACGCAGGCGCCGAGGCGCAGCGGGTGGCCAATGTCGAGGGCACGCAGAACGCATTGGACCTGGCGGCGGCGATCGAGGCCGGGTGCTTCCACCACGCCAGTTCGATCGCCGCGGCCGGGCTGTACCCGGGCATCTTCCGCGAGGACATGTTTGACGAGGCCGAGGGGCTGGACGATCCCTATCTGCGCACCAAGCACGATTCCGAGGCGCTGGTGCGCGAGGAGAAGCGCATCAAGTGGCGCATCTACCGCCCCGGCATGGTGGTGGGCCATTCGCAAACCGGCGAGATGGACAAGATCGATGGCCCCTACTACTTCTTCACCCTGATCAAGAAGCTGCGCGAGATGCTGCCGCCGTGGATGCCGACACTGGGTATCGAGGGTGGGCGGATCAACCTCGTGCCGGTGGATTTCGTCGCCGACGCGATGGACCACATCGCGCACAAGCCGAAACTCGACGGCCACACCTTCCACCTCACCGATCCCGAGCCGCTGCGCGTCGGCGAGGTGCTCAACACGTTCTGCCGCGCCGGCCATGCGCCGGAGATGACGATGCGCCTGGACGCGCGCATGTTCGCCTTCGTGCCACCGAGCATCCGTGGCGCGGTCGGCAACCTGCCGCCGGTGCGGCGTTTCATCGGCATGCTGCTGCGCGACTTCCAGATTCCGAAAAGCGTGCTCAAGTTCATCACCTACCCCACGCGCTTCGACAGCCGCGAGACCGAGCGCGCGCTCAAGGGCAGCGGCATCGCCGTGCCGCGCCTGGACGACTACGCCTGGCGGTTGTGGGATTACTGGGAACGCCACCTGGACCCGGACCTGTTCATCGACCGCACGCTCAAGGGCAAGGTGCGGGGCAAGGTCGTGGTCATCACCGGCGGTTCGTCCGGCATCGGCCTGTCGACCGCGCAGCGCGTGGCCGAGGCGGGTGCGGTCACGGTGATCGTGGCGCGTGGCAAGGAGGAATTGTTCAAAGCCCGCGACGAGATGAAGGCGAAAGGGGGCAAGGTGTTCGCCTACACCGCCGACCTCGCGGACATGGCCGATTGCGACCGGCTGGTCGCGACGGTGATCAAGGAGCATGGTCACGTCGACGTGCTGGTCAACAATGCGGGGCGTTCGATCCGGCGCTCGATCGAGGCCAGCTACGACCGCTTCCACGACTTCGAGCGCACGATGCAGCTCAACTACTTCGGCAGCATCCGCCTGATCATGGGTTTCATGCCGACGATGACCCATCGTCGCAAGGGCCACATCATCAACATCAGCTCGATCGGCGTGCTGGCCAACTCGCCGCGGTTCTCGGCGTACGTCGCTTCGAAGGCGGCGCTGGACGCGTTCAGCCGCTGCGCGCAGGGCGAGCTGTCGGGCAAGGGCATCAGCTTCACCACCATCAACATGCCGCTTGTGAAGACGCCGATGATCGCGCCGACCAAGATGTACGACAGCGTGCCGACGCTGACCCCGGAAGAGGCCGCGGACCTGCTGGTCAAGGCGATCATCGAGCGGCCCAGCCGCATCGCCACGCGCCTGGGCATCTTCGCCGCGCTGATCAACGCGGTGGCGCCGAAGGCCTACGAGGTGGTGATGAACACCGCGTTCGAACTGTTCCCCGATTCGGCCGCGGCCAAG
>Ga0307414_10001482_pt1 | contig 12218 bp, 8 predicted proteins | sample DK1Ometagenome_FD_203804 | JGI IMG/M metagenome (GOLD analysis project Ga0307414, IMG submission 203804) | Maize rhizosphere microbial communities from greenhouse at UC Davis, California, United States - DK15-O-3 | ecosystem: Host-associated > Plants > Roots > Rhizosphere > Soil | place: USA...
GCGCACGCCCGCGACCCGGCCGACGCGCGCCGCGCCGCGCGGCCACGGCGAGCCCGCCGCTGAGGAGGGTGTCCGCATCGCGGCGATCGACATCGGCTCCAACTCGATCCGCCAGATCGTCGCCGACGTCTCGCCAAGCGGTGCGATCCGCGTCGTGGACGAGATGAAGGAGGCGCCGCGCCTCGGCGCGGGGCTGCACGAGCGCGGCGAGCTACGCGAGGAGGCGATGCTCGCCGCGATCGACGCGATCGGCCGCATGGCGACGTTGGGCCGGCAGCTCGGCGCCCGCCGCATCGAGGCCGTGGCGACGAGCGCCGTGCGCGAGGCGTCCAACGGGCGCCTGTTCCTCGACCTCGTGCGCGAGGCGACTGGCCTCGAGGTGCGGCTGCTGCAGGGCACACAAGAGGCTCGCCTGAGCTTCCTCAGCGCGCTGGCGCACTTCGAGCTCGGGGCCGGGCGCGCCGTGGTCATGGACATCGGCGGCGGCTCGCTCGAGCTCGCGCTGAGCGCCGACGGCCTCATCGAGCGGCTGCTCTCCTTCCCCTTCGGCGGCATCCGGCTCACCGACCAGTTCCTGAGCCCGGAGCCGCGGCGCCGCAGCGTGCGCGCGCTCCGGCGTCACGTACGCGGCGAGCTGCGCGAGGCGATCGGGCGGCGCGACTGGTACGGCGCGCACGTCTTCGGCTCCGGGGGCACGTTCACCAACCTCGCCGCCATGCACCTCGCGCGGCAGGATGTCCAGACGGCGCGCACGCTGCACGGGACCGCGGTGACGCGGACGGAGCTCGAACACCTGCTCGACGCGCTGCAGGACATGTCGCCCGACGAGCGCGCCAAGGTGGCCGGGCTGAACCCGGCGCGTGCCGACATCATCGTCGCCGGCCTCGCCGTGGCCGCCGAGGTGCTGGGGCTGTTCAAGGCGCGCGAGCTGACGGTCTCGGCGTACGGCATCCGGGAGGGACTCGTGCTGCAGGCGGCGCGCGTCACGCCGGCGATCGCCGACCCGGGCGAGGCCCGCGAGCGCTCGGTGCGCGAGCTGGCGGAGCGCTGTCACTACGAGGAGCCGCACGCCCGGCAGGTGCAGCGGCTGGCGCTACGCCTCTTCGACGCCCTCGGCGAGCGACTCGGCTGCGACGCGGCCGATCGTGCGACGCTCGCCGACGCCGCGCTGCTGCACGATGTCGGCTACCACATCAACTACAACAAGCACCACAAGCACTCCTACCACCTGGTGCTTCACGCCGAGCTGCTCGGCGTACCGCCGGCCGAGCAGGTGGCGGTGGCCAACGTGGCGCGGTACCACCGCGGGGCGGCCCCGAAGCGCTCGCACCGGAACTTCGGCTCGCTCGACCGCTCACTTCGACGCCGCATCGAGCGTCTCGCCGCACTGCTGCGCGTCGCCGACGGCTTCGACCGCGGGCACGTCGGCGCCGTCTCGGAGCTCAAGGTGCGGTGGCTCGAGCGCGCGATCCGCATCACGCCGGTGCCGCGCCCCGAGGCCACGTCGCTCCGCCTCGAGCTGTGGGGAGCGAGCCGGAAGTCCGAGCTGCTCGCGAAGGTGGCCGGTGTGCCGGTGGAGATCGTCGGCCCCGACGGCGAGGTCTTCACGCACGGCGACGACGTCGGCGCGGCCGGCTGAGGAAGTTGGAAGCGACCGCACTCCGCCCCCGTCGAGCGCGGCGACGGGGGCGGATGCAGCGAGCCGGCCCGCACTAGGCGGGGTCGGGGCTCAGCGTCTGGTGCCGGACGCCGCGCTGCTCGAGCTCTCGTGTAGAGAGCGGCTTGGCGCGGAAGATGTCCGGGAAGAGGAGCGAGCTGGCGCGCCGCCAGGCGTTGCCGGTCCAGGTCTCCGCGCACGCCAGGCCGTCACCGTCGACGACCCGCGCGATCACGCCCTCGCGATCCAGAAACACAGGGGGCACGATTTCCTGCTCCATGCTGACCTCCGTCACCGGTGACGTGGTACGCTGCGTGGTAGTAGGATGGGGCCGCCGGACCCCGTTCGCCACTGCGCTGAAGATAACGATACGGCGTCCGTCCCGACATGGCGGCCCTCGGCCCTCGAACCGCGAGAAGAATGCCGCGGCGGCGGTCCCCCGCTGGCCCGGCGGTCAGTCGCCGGCACGCCCCCGACCCGCTCTCGCCGGAGCGGGCGACGGGAGAGAGTCGTCGGCCCTCTCCCGCCCCCACGACTCGTCGAGCAGCACGACGTGGCTGGCGCGATCCGGTCCCGCGCCCGGCGTGCGTTGCAGGTAGCTGCCGTCCGGGGCCAGCTCCCAGGCCTGGCGATCGTCGGCGAGATAGGTCGCGAGGAGGCAGCGGAGGCGGTCGTGGAGCGCGCGGTCCTCGACCGGCGTCACCGTCTCCACCCGCCGATCGAAGTTGCGCGGCATCCAGTCGGCGGAGCCGATGTAGAACTCCTCGTCGCCCCCGTTGGCGAAGTGGAAGACGCGTGAGTGCTCCAGGAAGCGCCCGATGACGCTGATGACGCGGATTCGGTCGCTCGCCCCCGGCACGCCCGGCCGCAGGCAGCAGATGCCGCGCACGACGAGATCGATCTCGACGCCGGCCCGCGACGCGCCGTAGAGCGCGGCGATCGCCTCGGGGTCCACGAGGGCGTTCATCTTGGCGACAATGCGCGCCGGGCGCCCGGCACGGGCGTGGTCGGCCTCGCGCTCGACGAGCGCGAGGAAACGCTGCCGCATGTTCGCCGGCGCGACGAGGAGTCGCCGGTAGTGCCGCTGCCGCGAGTGACCCGTGAGCGAGTTGAAGAGGTCCGTCAGGTCGGCGCCGATCGCCGGACGGCACGTGAACAGCCCGATGTCCGTGTAGACACGAGCCGTCTTGCCGTTGTAGTTCCCCGTCCCGATGTGCGCGTAGCGACGCACGCCGTCGGCCTCGCGACGCACGACGAGCGCGATCTTCGTGTGCGTCTTGAGTCCCGGCGGGCCGTGGCCCACGTGCACGCCGACGTTCTCCAGCGTGCGCGTCCAGGTGATGTTGTTCGTCTCGTCGAAGCGCGCCTGCAGCTCGACGAGCACGGCGACCTGCTTGCCCCGCCGCGCCGCCTCGGTGAGGGCTCGCACGATCGCCGTGTCGCCCGACGTCCGGTAGAGCGTGAGCTTGATGGCGAGGACCTTGTCGTCGGCGGCCGCCTCCTCGAGGAAGCGCTCGACTGTCGCCGGGAAGGAGTCGAACGGGTGGTGGACGAGGACGTCGCGCTCGCGCACGACGTCGAAGATCGAGCGGCCCGCGTCGCACACCTCCTCGGGGACGTTCGGCGAGAACGGGGCGTCGCGCAGCGCCGGCATGTCCAGCCCGGCGATGGCCATCAGGTCGCCCAGCTCGAGCAGCGGGCCGGCTTCGCTCACGTCGCGCTCGGTGAGGGGGGGGACGTCGCTGCCGCCGCTCTCGCCGAGCTCTCCGAGCAGAAGGACCCGCAGCGCGGGCGGCATCCCGTCCTCGACCTCGACGCGCACGACCTCTCCGAAGCGGCGCTGAAAGACGCGCTGCTCGATGGACGTCAGCAGGTCGGCACCGCCGTCCGTCGTGCCGAGCGCGAGATCGGAGTGGCGGGTGACCCGGAAGGCGTGCCAGCGCAGCACCTCCATCCCCGGGAAGAGCGCGCCGAGGTTGGCCCCGATGACCGCCTCGAGCGGCACGTAGTGAAACGGCCGGCCGAACGGTACCCAGCGCGGCAGACTCTTCGGGACCTTGACGCGCGCGAACCGTTCGGCGCCCGTCTCGGGGTCGCGCAGCACGACGGCGAGCGACAGCGAGAGGTTGGAGATGTAGGGGAATGGGTGCCCGGGGTCCACCGCGAGCGGCGTGAGCACCGGGAAGAGCTGCGCCTCGAAGAAATCGTCGACTCGCGTCCACTCCGCCGGCGACAGCTCGGACAGCGGCACGAGCCGCACCCCGTGACCCTCGAGCGCCGGCAGCAGCAGCTCGACGAGGCAGCGGCGCGCGCGCGACACGAGCTCGCATACGCGCCGCTCGATCGCCGCCAGCTGCTCGGCCGGTGGCGTGCCGCTCGCGTCGTCGCCCGCCGGGCCCGGCGCCCCCGCCGCCCGCCGGCGCAGCCCGCCGACGCGGACCATGTAGAACTCGTCGAGGTTCGTCGCGAAGATCGCGAGGAACTTCACGCGCTCGAGGAGCGGGTTGCGCTCGTCGAATGCCTCGTGCAGCACGCGCGCGTCGAACTCGAGCCAGCTCAGCTCGCGGTTCAGAAAGAGCGGGTTCTCGGGCGACTCGCTCATGCGCGTCGGGGAGCGCGGTGCCGGCCGCGGCGTGGTGGCCGTCGCGGCGCGTTAGAAAGGCGTGGCGAGGCTCAGTACCCAGTACGAGAGCGCGGACGCCAGTGCGGCAGCGGGGATGGTCACGATCCAGGCCCAGACAATGCGGCCGGCGAGCCCCCAGCGCACGGCGGAGAGGCGGTTGGTGGCGCCGACGCCGACGATCGAGCCGGTGATCGTGTGCGTCGTGCTCACCGGGATGCCGAAACGCGACGCGGTGAGGATCACGATCGCTCCCCCCGTCTCGGCGCAGAAGCCGCCGACGGGGCGCAGCCGCGTGATCCGCGAGCCCATCGTGTGGACGATGCGCCAGCCGCCGAGCAGGGTGCCGAGCGAGATCGCGGAGTAGGCCGTGACCTCGACCCAGATCGGCACCGCGGCGCCGGCGCTCTCGACCCGCAGGTGGCGAAGGATCCCCGTCTCGCCGGCCACGGCCGCCTGCACCGGCGCCGAAGCGAGGAGGCCGACGATGATTCCCATCGTCTTCTGCGCGTCGTTGCCGCCGTGGGCAAGCGAGAGGAGCGCCGAGCTGACGAGCTGCGCCGGCCGGAAAACGCGCCCCATGCGCGCCGGCGACGAGCGGGCGAAGAGGTTCATGACGAGGACCATGAGCAGGAAGCCCATGATCGCGCCGAGCGTGGGCGAGAGGACGATCGCAGAGAGCGTTTCCACCCACTTCTTGCCGAAGGTGATGCCCACCGTGCCCGCCTTCGCGAGCGCCGCGCCCGCCAGCCCGCCGATCAGCGCGTGCGAGGAGGACGAGGGAATGCCGTAGAACCACGTGATCAGGTTCCAGATGATCGCGCCGAGCAGCGCGGCGAGCATCAGGTTCGGCGTGACGATGTCGAGGTTCACGAACCCCGTCGCCACGGCCTTGGCGACCGTCGTTTGCATGACGAACAGCGCCGAGAAATTGAAGAACGCCGCCCAGCAGACGGCGGCGAACGGGTTGAGCACCCGGGTACCAACGATGGTCGCGATCGAGTTCGCGGAGTCGTGAAAGCCGTTGATGAAGTCGAAGACGAACGCGACCAGGACGATGGCCAGGATGTACGCGATCACGGTCAGCTGTTCTTGAGGGCGATGCTCTCGAGGACGTTCGCCACGTCCTCGCACTCGTCCACCGCGTCCTCCAGGGTGTCGTAGAGGTCCTTCCACTTCATGACCTCGAGCGCGTCGTGGGCGCCGGAGAAGAGCTCACCGACGGCCTTGTGGTAGAGCGTGTCCCCCTCCTCCTCGAGCTGCTTGATCTTGCGGGCGGCCTGTGTCACCACCTTGTACTGGGTCATGCTGTTGACGGCGGCGGCGATCTCCGAGCCCGAGCGGACGAGGACGTCCGCGAGCTGGCGCGCCGGCTCGCGGGCCTCGCTGATCCGGAACATCGCGGCGCGCCGCGCCGTGCCGTCTATGAGGTCCACGACGTTGTCGAGCCGCGACGCGAGGACGTGGATGTCCTCGCGGTCGAGCGGCGTGATGAAGCTCTTGTCGAGACGCATGTTGACCTCGTGGGTCAACCCGTCGGCCTCGTGCTCGAGCGACTTGATCGCCGCGCAGAACTGCTCCAGACGGCTCGGGTCGGCGAACAGCTGGGAGAGCAGCTCGGCGGACGCCGTGATGCGCTTCGCGATCTCGGCGAACAGGGTGAAGAACTGCTGGTCGCGGGGGATCAGTCGCACGCGGGACTCGGGAGCGAGGGGAAGAGGAGCGGCGCGCCGATCGGCGCGGCCGCTACGAGCGGTAGGTCGGTGGGGCGTGTCCGGCAAACGTGGGGAGGCCCGGAGGGAAGCCGTTGTCGCGCGCGCCGGCACGCGGCGTGGCGGGCGGGCCGAAGAGCGCACCGAGCGGGAGCGGCCCGGGTCCAGTGCAGTCGGCCATCGCCACGCCATGCGACGTGCCGATCCGGGTCGCGCCGCTCGCGATGAGAGCGAAGGCGGACGCGCAGTCGCGAACGCCGCCCGACGCCTTCACGCCCAGCGCGTCGCCGCAGACCAGCCGCACGAGCGCCACCGCCTCGGGCGTCGCGCCCCCGGCGGGGTGCGCCCCGGTGCTCGTCTTCACGTAGTGCGCGCCCGCGTCCCGCGCGACCACCGCCGCGCGCACGATCTCGGCGGGCGCAAGCGCCGCGGTCTCCAGCACCACCTTGACGAGCCGCCCCTGGGCCGCGGCGACGACGGCGGCGACGTCCTCGCCGACCGCGAGCCATTCGCCGCTCTTCACGAGCCCGAGCGGAAGCACGGCGTCCAGCTCGTCGGCGCCCTCCGCGACCGCGATCCGCGCCTCGAGCGCTTTCACCTCGCGCCGCACGGCGCCCGCCGGGAAGCCGACCACCGTCGCTAGCGCAACGCGGCTTCCGCCGAGCAGGGCGCGGGCGACCGGCACCCACAGCGGCGCCACGCACACCGCGGCGAAGCGGTGCTCGACGGCCTCGGCGCAGTGCGCCTCGATCTCGGCGCGGCGGGCGTCCGGACGGAGCAGCGTGTGGTCGATGAAATCGCCGAGCCGGGCGGGCGCCGCGGCGAAGGTGACGCCGCGCGGAGGCGTCGGCACGCCGTCCATGCGCCCCGGCGGTGACGCGCCCGGAGTAGGCCGGGCGAGATCGCCCTTCGCCAGCTCGTGCGCGATCTGGTGGGCGAGCGCGTTGAGGTCGACGCTCAAGAGGTCGCTCGTCGTCGGGGAGGGGCGTCGTCCGGCGGCGCTGCCGCCGGGGTCCTGCGAGACGCGCCGCGCGTCGCCCGGTGCGGCGGCGCGCGGCGCTCGTCCTGTCGCACGAAAATAGCCCTGCCGCCGGGACCGGCGCAAATCGGCTGCGCCGCCGTGCGGCGCGCGGCGCGCGGCCTGGCAGGCGCAATCATGCGGTCGGGTCCCAGACGGCGCGCGCGTCGCCCAACGTCTTGCGCCGCTCGACCAGCCGCGGGTTCTCGAACAGCTTGACCAGTACGACGCCGGCGACGAAGCCGCCGACGTGGGCCCACACGGCGACGCCTCCGCTCACCTCGCGCCGCATCGAGTTCAGCTCCGGCAGCCCGGTGAGGACCTGCACGGCGAACCAGTAGACGAGCACGAGCCAGGCGACGACGTGGAAGATGAAGATCGGCGGGAAGTACATGCGCACCCGCACCCGCGGGTAGAGCACGAGGTAGGCGCCCAGGATCCCCGAGATCGCCCCCGACGCGCCGACGGTGGGGATGGGCGACGACGGGTTGAGGAAGACGTGCGTCCCCGCCGCGACGAGGCCGCAAAACAGGTAGAACGCCAGGAAGCGGAAGCGCCCCATGCTGTCCTCGACGTTGTTGCCGAAGACCCAGAAGAAGAGCGCGTTGCCGAGCAGGTGGCCCCAGCTCCCGTGGAGGAACATCGAGGTCAGCGGCGTGAGGACGTTCACTGGCAGGTCGTCGATCACGCAGGCCATCCGCGGCCCGATCATGATCCCGGAGCCGAGCGGCGCCTGCCCCGTGAGCTCGCCCGGCACCATGCCGTAGTTGCAGACGCTCGCGGCGAGCAGGTACGGCTGCAGCCCGGCGCCCTCGACGAGGATCCAGGCGGCGAGCGTCGTCGCCAGCAGTACGTAGGTCATGACCGGCGTGCGCAGCGTCGGGTTGTCGTCACCGATCGGGATCACGGCTCTTCCTCGAGAGGGTGGGCGCCGCGGCCGGCGGGGCGCGAGGCGGCCGCAGCTCCGGCCGACGTGCGGCGACGAGAACGCAGGAGCCATGCGCGGGCAGCCGGCCGGCGCCGGCCCGGCCCGGCGAGGGCGCAGAGGCGAGATGTCGGGCGGCCGGTCGGCCGGCCGGGCCGGCATCCCCCGTCGCCACTCTGACACCAAGCGCCCGGACAAGCGGCGTTCGAGCGCTGCCACTGTGGCCGACAATCGCGGTCCCGGGCTTGCCCTGTCAGCGAACAGCATTCAGGCGACGGGGTTCGACGCGCCGCGGCGGCGCCGGAACGGCTTTCGCTGCGCGACACCGCTCGCCCTGGCCTTCAACTCTCACCGAGGTAGCAATGGCAGACAAAGTCATCGGGATCGACTTGGGCACGACCAACTCCGTCGTCGCGGTGATGGAGGGGGGTGACCCGGTCGTGATCCCGAACGCCGAGGGGGGCCGTACGACCCCGTCCGTCGTCGGCTTCAGCAAGGACGGCGAGCGGCTCGTCGGCCAGATCGCCAAGCGTCAGGCGGTCACCAACCCGCAGAACACAGTCTTCTCGATCAAGCGCTTCATGGGGCGCCGGATCAGCGAGGTGCAGGACGAGATCAAGCGCGTCCCGTACAAGGTCGTCGCCGGCCCGAACGAGGTCGCCGCGGTCGAGGTCCAGGGCAAGCGCTACACGCCCCCCGAGATCTCGGCGATGATCCTCCAGAAGATGAAGCAGACCGCCGAGGACTACCTCGGCCACAAGGTCGAGAAGGCGGTCGTCACCGTCCCCGCGTACTTCAACGACGCCCAGCGCCAGGCGACGAAGGACGCCGGAAAGATCGCCGGCCTCGACGTCCTGCGCATCATCAACGAGCCGACGGCGGCCGCGCTCGCCTACGGCCTCGACAAGAAGAAGGACGAGAAGGTCGCCGTCTTCGACCTCGGCGGCGGCACCTACGACATCTCGGTCCTCGAGCTGTACGACGTCGAGGGCTCGCGCCAGTTCGAGGTCAAGTCCACGAACGGCGACACCCACCTCGGCGGCGACGACTTCGACCAGCGCGTCATCGACTGGCTGGTGGCGGAGTTCAAGCGCGACCAGGGGATCGACCTCTCGAAGGACCCGATGGCGCTCCAGCGCCTGAAGGAGGCTGGCGAGAAGGCGAAGATGGAGCTGTCCACCACCCAGTCGACCGACATCAACCTCCCCTTCATCACGGCCGACGCCTCGGGCCCGAAGCACCTGAACTACCAGCTCACGCGCGCCAAGTTCGAGCAGCTGGTGGACGACCTCGTGCAGCGCACGATCCCGCCGATGGAGCAGGCGCTCAAGGACGCGGGCCTCAAGCCGACGGAGATCGACGAGGTGCTCCTCGTCGGCGGCTCGACGCGCATCCCGAAGATCCAGGAGATCGTCAAGAGGTTCTTCGGCAAGGACCCTAACCGTGGGGTCAATCCGGACGAGGTCGTCGCGATCGGCGCGGCGGTCCAGGGCGCGGTGCTCACGGGCGAGCAGAAGGACGTCCTCCTGCTCGACGTTACCCCGCTCTCGCTGGGCATCGAGACGCTCGGCGGCGTGACAACGGTGCTCATCCCGCGGAACACGACGATCCCGACCAAGAAGAGCGAGACGTTCTCGACGGCCGACGACAACCAGACGACGGTCGAGATCCACGTCCTGCAGGGCGAGCGCGAGATGGCGCGCGACAACCGGACGATCGGGAAGTTCCAGCTCACGGGGATCCCGCCGGCCCCGCGCGGGATGCCGCAGATCGAGGTCACCTTCGACATCGACGCGAACGGCATCCTCCACGTCTCGGCGCGCGACAAGGCGTCGGGCAAGGAGCAGAAGATCCGCATCGAGGCGTCGAGCGGGCTCTCGGACACGGACATCAACCGGATGGTCCAGGACGCCGAGAAGAACGCGGCCGAGGACAAGCGGCGGCGCGAGGAGATCGACACGCGCAACCGTCTCGACAGCATGACCTACGAGGTGGAGAAGAACGCGAAGGAGTGGTCGGACAAGATCCCGACCGAGCTCCGGGGCCGCCTCGAGGCGAGCGTCGAGCGCTCCCGCAAGGCGCTGCGCGGCGACGACATGGCCGAGATCCGCTCGGCGCAGGAGGAACTGAACCGCACCTACCAGGAGGCGGGGCAGTCGTTCTATCAGCAGAGCCAGGCCGGGCCACCGCCGGGCGCCGAGGCCCCGGCCGGCGCGGGCGAGCCGGCAGGCGCGACGGCCGGCCGAGCCGACGACGTCGTCGAGGCCGACTACGAGATCGTGGACGAGAACAAGTAGTCGGCAGGCAAGATACGACGGGCAGGCGGCCGCGGGGCGTCGGGGCAACTCTTCCCGGCGCCCCGTGGTCGTATGGACGGCGCCGAGCTCGTGCAAGAGTCCTGTCGGGGCCTTGCCGGCGGCGGGTGCCGACTCGTCCATATCGCGCAGGGCGCGCGTCCGCCAGCGGGGCGAAACCTCGCGCGCCCTCCGCGTGTAGATTCCACATCCTCACTCAGAGCAGACGCAGACCATGGCACTCTCCATCGCCCGGGCTCGCTTCGGCGCCGCCGTAGCGGGCGCGTTCCTCGGCGGGCTCGTCGTCGCCTCCAGCTTCGACCTCACGCGGCTGGGGCACGCACAGAACGCCGGAAAGCCGACCCCGCAGGAAGTGAAGGCCCTGGCCGACCAGAGCAACGCGTTCGTGGCGATCGCCGAGCACGTGACGCCCGCCGTCGTGTCGATCGAGGCGACCCGCGAGGCGCGGGCCGCGGCGCCACGCAACCGTGGCCGCGTGCCCCCCGGCATGGAGGAGTTCTTCCAGCAGTTCGACCCCCGGCGTCAGGCGCCGAGCGAGGCGAGCGGCTCCGGCTTCATCGTCACGAAGGACGGCTACATCCTCACCAACAACCACGTGGTCGAGGACGCCGACCGGGTCAACGTCACGCTCACCGACCACCGCGTCTTCAAGGCGCGCGTCGTCGGCCGCGACCCGACGACGGACGTCGCCGTGATCAAGATCGACGGCGGCACCTTCCCGACGGTGACGATCGGCGACGAGACGGGCGCGCGGATCGGCGAGTGGGTGCTGGCGATCGGCAACCCGCTCGGCCTCGACTTCACGGTCACGGCGGGGATCATCAGCGCGAAGGGGCGCGGCGGCCGCGAGCTGCGCAACCTGCTCCCCGGCCAGTACGCGATCTCCGACTTCATCCAGACCGACGCCGCGATCAACCCCGGCAACTCGGGCGGCCCGCTCGTCAACATCCGCGGCGAGGTGATCGGCATCAACGGCGCGATCGCCAGCCCGACCGGCTTCTACACGGGCTACGGCTTCGCCATTCCGATCACGCTCGCGAAGGGCGTGATGGACGACATCGTGCGCTTCGGCAAGGTGCGGCGCCCGGTGCTCGGGATCGCGATCGACGACGTGTCGCCCGAGGACGCGCAGGTCGCCGGGCTCAAGACCATTGCCGGCGTGAAGGTCGGCGGCTTCAACCCGCCCGACGACAGCCCGGCCGAGAAGGCCGGGATGGAGGCCGGGGACATCATCGTCGCCGTGGACGGCAAGCCGGTGGATCGCGTGAGCACCCTGCAGCGCATCGTGCGCCGGCACGAGCCGGGCGAGACGGTCGCGCTCGACGTCATGCGCTACGGCACGCGGAAGAGCTTCAAGGTGCGGCTCGCCGAGGCGCCGGCCGACGAACTGACCGTCGCGCAGAGCGATGCACCGGAAGTCAGCCCAGCGGGGATGGTGACGGGCAAGCTCGGCATCACCGTCGAGCCGGTGACCACGGACTTCTCGCGGCAATTCAACCTCACCGGGGCGCAGCGCGGTCTGCGCGTCACGGACGTCGCGCACGGCTCGCCCGCCTACGGCAAGCTGTTTCAGAACGGCGACGTGATCACGGAGATCATCTACCCGGGCCCGCGCCGCCCCGTGCGCAGCGCCGCCGACCTGCAGAAGGCGCTGGACTCGCTCAAGAACGGCGACGTCATCAGCCTCTTCGTGGTGACGGTCTCGCCGCAGGGGCAGAGCACGCGGGTCGTCAACATCCGCGTCGGCGACTGACCGCTGACGCCCGGCGCGGTGGGGCCCGACGCGGCGCCCGGTCCGAGACGGACTGGGCGCCGCGGCGCATCGGGGCACGGCGCGCTGGCCGCGGCCGGCCGGTCGGCGCTATCTTGAAGGCGCGCGAACGTGGCGAAATTGGTAGACGCACGAGCCTTAGGAGCTCGCGCCGAAAGGCGTGGGGGTTCGAGTCCCCCCGTTCGCATGTCGTGGTCCGA
>Ga0307414_10001483_pt1 | contig 12205 bp, 15 predicted proteins | sample DK1Ometagenome_FD_203804 | JGI IMG/M metagenome (GOLD analysis project Ga0307414, IMG submission 203804) | Maize rhizosphere microbial communities from greenhouse at UC Davis, California, United States - DK15-O-3 | ecosystem: Host-associated > Plants > Roots > Rhizosphere > Soil | place: USA...
TTTCCTGATGCCCGTTAGTATGAAAAAGGACTGGTGAGGTTCTGTAAGCAGTGACCTTTAGGGCACCGGAAAGAATTTAATATGAATGAAATCTGTGTTCCCGTGTAAGCTTTGTAAAGCCGCAATAGGTTGTACAGGCCTATTGTATCGTGCTTGATACTTTATGTTGTAAGCGGGCTTAGAAAAAAGATAACTGTAGCAGAACTGCATTCAAAATAAAAACGGCATGGAACTCTACAATATCCGGTTTGAGGTACTGGTATACCCTGCATACAGATAAGAGAGCCCACGCCTAGGTCGTGAGCTTCCTGCTTATCCTCTCGTATGCTAAAAATTACCAGTTTTCAAACCGAGGCTCTAAGCAATAGCTTCTAATATTTTGTTGAAGTATCGCAAAGTTACATTTATAGTAACTTATTTTACAAATATAAGAAGAAATAATTAAATCATTCGCTATAACGAACAGTAAATTTCATTTAAATCAGTTGCTTTGGTAAAGATTTTAATGAACATGCAGAATAAGGATGCTTTAAATAAAAAAAATGCTTTAGTAAATAAACATTTATGCAATTTTATTGAAAGTAAGTTTCTACGTGAATACCATGATCAAGAAGGCAATATTATTTCACAAAATAAATATGCTAAACTTTGTGGGATAACTTCTTCCACAATCTCAAAATTAAAACAATCTGAAGGATATGATGTTCCAATGTCCACAATCTATAACATATTGAGGCACGAACGTTATTCTTTAGAATTTTTTTTCAGGGAATTTGAAAATGCAAAAGGTATCAATATTCCAGATTAAAACTCTAAAGGAGTTAAGTACCAATTACAATTCATCTCATTCTACATAAGCCACTTAGTATAATTCCTTATTAATTCTATATTCTTCTAAGAGATCAAAACCATTTATTGTTAAATGTAGTGGAACTTTAAAGCATTTTGTTTTTTGATCGTATACTACGCACCTGTTATTTTCTTTTAAAATAGTTTTCAATTCTATCATATTTAAAGAAAAATCTTCACTCCTTACCGTATTTTGATCAAATATAGCAAGTATTGTATTTTTTTCTATTAGACTATTCATACGCTCCAATTTCATAATTTCTGAATAACGTATATAGAAATATTTTTTGTCGTTAATTAAGTAAATAGATAAGCATTTAACATCAACTTCTATATTTCTGCAATTTTTTATTACAAAGTCAGCTCTTTTTACAGTGATTGAATCTAGAATATTGTACACCGAGAAACTATCTATATCCTGTGGTATAGATTCTATTATGAATCTTCTTTCTCGTGCAATATTTTTAAAAATTTCTTGTGCCAATAATCCATTTCTGTACCTTTGATCACACAAGTTTTTATAGTCGCTAGAATCTCTTAAGAAAAATGGTTTCGACTCTCGAGACCCTTCTACAATTACTGTATCATCTATATTACCTTCAACATGATATATTATATCTTCAAGTTTATCAACAAATATAAATGATGGTTTATTTCCTCTGTTATTAATAAGATAAAATCCCATAATTCCTTATTTATTGAAATAAATTTACATTTTTTACTTTATATTTTCAAACTATTTTAAAAATATTAGCTGTACATATTATATAAAGTGTTCCAAATTATTGTCTTTGTAATTAGGTACTATATAAATAAAAATCGTTGTGAGTTGTGAATTGCTTTCAAAATTTTTTAGTAATAGCCACAACTTTGCAATATCAACCAGAAAAAACTATCCGAGAACATTTGAAACTCCTAAACGGTTCATAAAGATAAAACGTTTTCTGCAGCTGATCCTAAATGCGGATTGGTTTACAAACAACAACCTCAGCCAACCACTGAAGGTGAAGCGGAAACTATTTTAATGCAAATAGAGCAATTACCGGATGAAATACAAGAGGATTAAAATACCTATTTATGGTGGAGTAATTCTAATTGTTTTGGATGAGTCCAAAGATTGGAAAGACCCTAATGCAAGATATTGCAAAGCATTAAACTGGAAAAGTCAAGTTGATAATTCTTTCTATGCTTTTTATTTTCCAATCACTGAAAATGGATATACTCAATATGCAGTAGCATTCAAAGAAAAGCCATCTAACAAAGTTATTGCTCATGAAACAGCTCATTTAGTAAATGCAATCATGAACGGTAGAGGAATACAGCATTGTTTTGATAATGACGAAGCTCAGGCTTATTTAACTGGATGGGTATTCGAACAAATAGAAAATTTCTTTAATAAATAAATTATGGCACTAAAACACATCGTAGAACTCAACGAAAAAGAGTTAAAAGAAATCATCTGTAAAAATTACGGATTGGAGAAAGATACAGCAACTATCCGAATCAGTCAAATTGACGCTGATTATGGACAGGGAACACATACGGCTATTATTGTCGAGGCAAAAGAAATTGAAAAGCTTAAATCGGCAATTAGAGGCATTACAGACTAAATTTTTATTTTCATATATTGTGTTTATCGAATGAATAATAGTGATACAAGGTTTAGCAATCATTGAAAATAAATGATAATGCTGTATAATTGTAGAAAATTTAAGACATGAATAGTAAAGAATTTAGAATTGGAAATTACGTTAATTTTGGAAGTACATTATCTGTGATTACGGGTGTTTTGCTTGAAAATATCATATTTAAATATAACTCAGGTGGAGAAGAAAGGCATGCATCACTTTTAACTGAAGGCATAAATATTATTCCCTTGACCGAAGAATGGCTTTTGAAATTTGGGCTACAACAAAATGAATATTTCTGGAGAATCGATGATTTTGTGATTAAGCAAACTTATGATGGATATGTTCCAGTAAGTCAAAAATATTCAATCGGAATAGAATTGCAATTCGTTCACCAACTCCAAAACCTTTTCTTTGCACTTAAAGGAAAAGAGCTAACTTTGAAATAAACTTAACTTATGACAGCTTTTAATGCATGGTTGACAAATGAAAAATACATTATTGCCACTGATACGTTATGCGGACAAACGACACATTATGGAAAGATTTATAGAAATTTTCTAACTAAAGTCTATCATCTTCCACAGTATAAATGTTGCTTTACATCACAAGGTCTAAGGGACTTCGGCCTGGAGCTATTCGTTTATATACAAAAAGAAGTTAAAGCACTAGCCTATACTTCTTTATTAGAATCAATTAAAAATTTTAAAATTTCTGAAACATATGCTGACATGCCTCCAAATGAACTTGGTACAGTTTTTATATTTGGACTTAATAATGAAACTGATAGGCTCGGTATGTCTAAAATATATTTCGATAGTGAAGGTTCAATAATAATTGAGGAGATATTAAATAACATAGATGGGCACAATAAACTTTACAAGCCCCAGCATAAAAATATTGACTTCGAAGTTATAGGAAAGCATCTAAATTGGGAAAATACCGGAGATATTTATGATTCTCTAATATTTATCACAAAGGAACAAAAAAAAGCATTTGATAGTGACGCAAATCCCTTTATAGGTGGCCAAATTGAAATAACTACAATGGAATATTCGAATAATTTTTACTCCACTTTCACAGAGATAGCATACGATTTTGAAGACTATGAAAGAGTCTCTAAAATCATTACCAAATAAATATAAAGCCCCAGTTAGGGGCTGTTTTATTTCATTTTTTTAAAAGCACTTTGTGCTATTTCCAATCTGTCTTCTGGAATTCCGTCTCCGATTAGTTTTGCGTTACTGCTTTGCATATCAATTTCAACAGTCAAATTTAATCCATCGAGATCGTCTTTTGCTTTTCTAAGCCTTGATCTTATTTGGCTTTTAATTTCTTCTTCTGTTTTCTCCCAAACAATTCTTTCAATTTCAGAATGATAAGATTTTTTGTTAATTGTAGTAAATTTTATAAACATATTTAATATCCTACACTTGAGTAGTTACATAAATTTACGATTTTAAAATGTAATAATAAATTATAAAGCAACTAAATACTTCCTAAAACTTCCATTATGCGCTAAAGCCGGATCGTTTAGGATCTGATTTCTCCAGTACACAAAATTCTCGGCTTTATATTCCAGGTCATTTTCCCGAGCAATGGGTTCTTTTAGGTAAATAAGGAGATTAGCAAAGCCGTCTGAAAGATTTGGGAATTGTTCTGGATTTATTTCTTTGTAAAGGCGTTCTATTCTGTATGATAATTTTTGGAATAGATGGGAAAGATAGTTGTCATTATAGAAGTGAAAGCAGTAATACCTGAGATCCTCAATTTCTTCACCGAAGATAACATTCTCACAGTATTCCATAAACAACGGTGTGAGAGCTATAAAGTGTAGCTCCATTTCATGTGTGAGACGTTCGTATTCGGTGTGTTCTGCTGATGTCATTAATTTATCGTTCAGAAATTAAAAATAAATTAGTTAGTAAAATTTCGATTAATAAATTGTTTTTGTTTATAATTTAAAAAATGATTTCTATTTACAAGTAATCTAACATCTAAATCATCAACGATATTAAATTTATCGATTAATTTTCTATATTCAGAATTTTGATCATGTAACAATGTGTGGTAAAATATTATCAATGTCTCATATTTTGTAAAGTGAGATTTTAAAATTGAAACATAAAAGAACTTATCTTTGACGTTTGATTCATCTATTAGTTTTAATATTATATTTAATGTTGAAAAATACTTTACTAGTTCATCTTCTATTTTTTTGAAATTTCTTTCGTAGATAGTAACGAGCTCATTTATTGAAAATTTCAACTTCTCACTTTCAATATTTGCGTAAAAATCACTTTCCATATTCCCATTTTCTAAGTTTTTATCGAATCTTTTTTTCATAAAGGTATTAAATGTCGCAACTAAGTTCCTATTAAACATGTAAAACAAGAGCTTTCCTTCAGCTTTATTTCCATCAATATGAACAGATATCTTTTCCGTATTATCACGATACATTGAAATCATCTGAAAAAATGTATTTTCAAATTGCTGTTTGGTCAATGTTTCATTTTGTTGATTAAATTCATTCCGTGTAAGCATCATTTCTTCTCTTGTGAGTTCTAATTCATTCCTTTGAAGTTTTAATTCTTGACGTTGTAAAAGAATTGCTATAATAACACCAGTAAAAGACAGCCCTGTAAAAAAAGCATTTGAAGCTCCGAACATATCTCCAAATATTCCTTGCTGATCAGATGCTAACCCTGTAGCATAGTTATAATTAAAAAACAGTGTAATTCCCATTAACAGCAGAGAGCCAATACCTATCAGCCAAAACACCCAGTTATTATTTTTCATTGAATATCAGTTTTCGCAAATATAACAAAAAAGCCACCTACTGCAGGTGGCTTTTGATATGTTAGCTTAGCAATTCTAATTAATTAAATCTCAACCTTATCTTAATACCTTTAGCGGCAGGAATACAAAGATAACTTTCAGTAAAAATGTGTGCTGCCACAACTGTTTTACCTTGAGATGTATACTGATCAATATAAGTTTTAAAATAATGATAAACTGTATTTGCTGCATCATCCGTCATTATTCCATTATAAGGAAATATATCTCCGTAGAATAATGCATTATCGGCGTCTTGACCATAGGCGAACTCCTGATAATCGTTAAAGTTACTAGGATCGTTTAGGAAATCACTATATGCATTAGATCCATAATAAATTGTCGGACCGCCTACTAAAGGACCAGTAGGAAATAAAGCCTGCGCGACAAAATGATCAAGGTATATTTGGTCTCTTCCGTATAATGGGGTTCCTTCCTTATAAATTACCTCATAATTGCTGATGTACGGATAATTTGGATTGACATTGATAGGATTAATGTAGCTGGGTGAACCGCATTTGAAAGTGATTGGGTCACCAGTCGAACCCTCTTCTGAACCTTTTTTAAAAGCTTGGATTTTTGCTTCAGATAATGTAGAAGTTTCTTCGTTTTGTAGTTCTTCATTTGTTGCACAAGAGAATAGCAACATGCTACTTGCTAGCAGGAGTAATTTTTTCATAGTTATTGATTTTGTTAAGTCCCTAAAGATAGAAAAATTATTGAATCTACAAAATACCACATAATTTATCTTTATTTTACTCTAAGAAATAAGGCTTACTTTTTCTCTTCTCCAAAGTCTCACGATTTTCTGAGAGCCATGAGTTAAAATTATCGGGAACACCTGAGACAAAGTTTACAGATGATTCGGGTGCTAGGTTCTGTCCGTTGTTTATTTCAGTGATGAGTTCTGATTGCGATTTAAGTATCAAAAGTTTTGGCATATCGGTAAAATGTTGCTCCGATCAATCCGAGGGATTTATAAATTTCATCTGGAGCTTTCGTTGGATCTTTTAGACAAGTCGCATAACTAACAGTTTAGAAATTGTTTTATCTGTATATCCCTTAGGTCTTCCCCATGTTCTTTCTCTTGCTCTTGAATCCTACATTAGTTCTCTTTCACACTCAGCCAAAGACGTCATCGTTTATTGAGATTTGTTTTGTATATCGACAAAGTATGATGATTGGAGAAGTGTGGGCTTTCAAGGCAAGAAGATCCGGTTAATAACTAGACTGAGCAAAAACTTTTTTGATTTTGCAAATCTTTAAAATTTCCTAAAAAGAAAAATTATTTTTGACTAAAGTAAACTTAAGTCTGTATTTTACCAATACCGTATTAGTTATAATCATAATATTAATATCTATTATTATTTGTCCTTTTAGAAACGTAGAAAGTTGGTTCTGAACATTTTTCAATTGAAGTAATTGTAAAAGTTTCTTTTTTTTGTTCTAATGTTTCTTTTATAACTGTTGAACAGGATACTTCATCATCTGTAATTCTTTCCACAACCCAAGTTATTGTTGAATTTGATTTGTGAAAAATTTTGTCGCCAATAGTAATTTCTTTTGTTTTCATTTTTTAATTATATTTTCTCATAAATAGATTTACACCTTCAATTGCATTTAATATTCTTTTTCTGTCATTAACTTCGTCAAAATTTCCATGAGTCGCCTCGTTTCTTATTCCAGCCCAAGAAGTAATATCTTTTAGATCTTGTTTATTAATGATTTCTTCCTCATATAGTTTTCTAGAGATTGGATCAATTGTCATTTTTATTCCATTTAAATTAACTTCTTTCTTTTCTGCAAGTTCTTTTAAATATTCTTCTAATGATGCTCCCATTAAAATTGCCGAAGCAGCTGGATGAAATTTTTTATCATTTGCTAAATCTATAGCTTGTCTCATAAAGTCGCTAATGATATTTACTTTTATATTATATTTTTCTGATGCGAATAGATCTAAATTTAAATTTAAGTAATCTTTGAGAGATTTTAAAACTTCCTTAGCAATCCAAGCTTTTTTATTTTCAGAATCTGTAGATTGATTTTTATTTGCCTCATAAAGAGCTTTATAAAATTCAGTATTTTCTCCCACATAATTTTTCACAAACTGAATTGTAGTGATGAAAAATGAATAACAAATAAAATTTGTCCATTCTTTTGAATTTTTAGGTAGGATATTGTCAATTTCTTCAATTTTGGCTATTAATTCTTCAGTGTTCATAGTTATTTATTTCCAATATATTTTTGTCAAATATGCTCTTTTGTGAGTTTTCATTTTTAAATAAAAATTGAGGAGAGTTTCATTAATTAATTTTTCTAATTCTTTATTCAATAGTATTTATAGACATCCCTCAAAGGTACATTCTTTCTACGCAGTCTATTAGCGTATCTAATCGTTTTTTGAGATTTTAAGTTTATCTCAGGACTGGTTAATTATTATTTATGCTTCTTCTCTATTTAACCAATCGTTTTAAAAGACTAATTTTTCACGGGGAAATATAAATCATACTGATTTATCAGGAGAATAAAGTATTCTTTGAATGGTTTGTATACTGCTGGTATCTTTGATTATTCTTAATTATTCTATATTTAATTTTTCAAAGAGTATTCTATTTCTTTTTCTTGCATCATCTAAAACTTTTTCAAAAGGTAGTACTTCAAAATATGCAGAATAATATTTACTTTTTACTTTAAAGTAGCCCTTGCCATCGGGTGTTTTTTCGAATTCTCTATTTTTTAATATTTTTTCTAGAGAGGAAGTAATGTCACAGACTATGTAAATGTAGAATGGTGTCTTATCGGTAACTTCAATAGTTCTACCATTTCTTCCTTTAACCTTCTTTTCCAAAAGGCTGTCAATATATTTCTCCGTTTGTTCAATCGGATTTTTGTCTTCGTTATAGTCCTGATAATTATCACGCATTGGCTTCTTAAACTCAACAATTGTGAAAGAATTGTGAGGAGCAACTTTTGAATCGGAAAAAGCAAAAGCTTCATTGTAAATCAGTAAATCTGTTCTATCGGTGCTATTCTGTGAAACCTCGCTAATACTGTTGAAAGTTTTGTCTGATGCTAAAAAAGAGTGATAGGTCAGCCTTTCATCAATCAACCAAAGATTTTGTTTATCTGGTGTAATTACATCGGATGTTGTTCTTATTGGAAAAAATATATTGTGTAGCAAATCTTCATTTTCAAATTTGCGCTCAGAATTTACCCCTATCAAATTTTCTAATAGTTCTATAACAGTTCTTCTGTGAACAACATATCTAGCTAAATCAGATTTGCCTATTTCATTGAATTCTGCTAAAAATTCTTCATACTTTTTAGCATACTCTTGATGATTTGTAATATCTTTTTTTTCATCTAGAAGTTTTATTTTTTCTTGCTTTACCTCTAATCTCCACTTAGCTTCAATTTTGTACAATTCTATATCTAGCTTTTCCTTTGTCAAATCAGGTGGCAATTTCATTACTTCTAATTTGCGATAATTTAATGTGCTTCGATATTGTGGAAGTTCATCAGTTATAGTAGGTCTATAATTTTCTACCTTTTGCGTTCTTATTGACTCCAAAAAGTCTGAAAGAATATCTTCTATGCAGTTTACTGATGCTCTTCTTAACCTAGATAAATTAATATATAATGATTCTTCTTCATTTTCATCATCAACTCCTGGAAAATTAAAACCTATTCTCTCAGTATCTACATACTCATCTAACAAATCTCCAACTACATATGCTTGATAATAAAATTTATGATCGCTCTCATCCTTTATAAAAGATCTCCCTAAATCTACTATTCTTGTATATAACCCTTCATTAATAACACTTCTGTTGTGACCGCAGAAATGTATTTTATGACTTTGAAACTCTAGTGATTTAGTTAGAAATAGGGTGAAATTTTCTCCATCTAAATCAAAAGTTTTTTTCTGAACATCACTTTTGAACTCTGTATTGTAAAGATTTGACAAATTAAATTCATCATTATTTTGATTCCTAATAATTATTTTAGGGACTTGTTCTCGAATAAAGTATAATTGAAAATGGGCTACTATTTCTTTTGCAACAGCGTGTAGTTCAAAATCAAGATTTTTCTGGTATTCATCTTTATAGGTCTTAAGTAAGACTTTAGTTCCGATAATATCACCTATAGGAATAGGTTCTTCAATATTATGAAAGCCCTCCTTAGTATTTCTAAAATCGAAAGAAATTGCTTTTAATTTATTTTTAGGGTCTTTATATTGACTATAGACATTAATTTCTGTAAAAGCTTTCAAACATACAAACCTTCCGACTCCTTTGCCTCCAATTTCAATTTTATGGTCTGTGTCGGCTTCTACAAATGATTTTAAATTATCGGTATTTAACCCTATACCATTATCAATGATTTCAAAAGAATGAATTGGATATCTATCTATTTCTGGAAGTTGATTTAAAACATCTTCGCTACCATTTCTTATACATTTTATGATTATTTCCCCATTTCCCTTTTTTAAAAGTTTTGCTTTCTCTGCTTCGTCAATAGAGTGAATAGAATTACTTATTACTTCAAATAAAGGCATTAATGGTTTCGTACGTGGTAACCTTGTATTTCTTACTTTATTAGCAATATTTGATGTGGCTGATAGTGTTTCCATTTCTTTTGTTATAGTTTAAACAAATTAAGCAAATTTTTACTATAATTAGATTTATAAAATTTGATATAAGAGAAATACCTTTGCATTTCAATTTTAATATTACAATACTTCTCACATATTTTAAAATTGATTTTTTAAAAACATCATTTACAATGCATTTCTGTTTGGTTTTTAATAGTATCTTAAAAACAAAGTAATCTACATATTGTAAATTTTAATGTGTCCAACTAAAAGATGGACTTCTTAAAATTTCAAAAATCAAGTACATAGACAAGCTGTCAAATCATAACCTTTCTAATGGATCAATTTGCTTTACTTTTAGAATAGCACCTCAAAACATTCCTGTTCAGCATCAGTATAGAGCTTTGCTCTAAAAAAAATTCTTACATTTATTGACATATAAAATAGTAATAGAAAAATTTGTAAATTCATAAAGTTGAATCATATATATTTCAACTCTTTATGTTTTTAGAGCTTATCTATCCACAGATAGGCTCTTAATATATGGTGAATTTACTTCAGTGGCCTGATCACAGAATAAGTGGGTAAAATATGATTTATTATCTGTCTTGGGATCTGTAAATATTTCTGATTCAAGACGTATTTTAAACTCCCATGTATCCCATTTGCGAAGTCCTTGTTGATACGGATTGAATGTACAGTTCAGCTCGAAATGCCGTTTATTTTCATCCCCATGAAATTCGACGATGATACTTTTATCATTGGGATGAATTTCTTCCCTTATAGTAGCTTTAAGTTTCATAATATATTTTTTCAAAGCTATAACGGTAATGCGACAGAATGTGTCGTAAAATAAAATATAAATTGAAAAGTTTCCCCCTCACAACTTCCTCCCTTTCGATTTGCCGGAAACCTTCTTGAGCTCTTCTTCCTTCTTCCATATATTCTTAAACGAAAACTCAAACTTTCCCACTTCCTTATCAAACCTCAAATACCCCTGATACTTCTTCCCCTTCCTATCCACCAGTCCATCAATATACGCGGTATCGTCTGTTTTTAGTTTTTCCATTTGCCAGACCTTAAGCTTTTTTCCTCTGAACATTGTGGGAACCTCTGCCTTAGTCCGGTTTTTCAGATCATCAATATTCAAACTCCTGACATTCTTCTTAAACAAAAACTCTACATACCTCTTATCTGCATTAAACTGGACCGAAGCATTAAATAGTGTTCCTTTAGTAGAAAGCATATTTTCAAGATACAACGCTTTCCCTTCCCTAAGAATCTGCTTCTGATCACCATTTAGCTTTATCCCCTTTATTTCTTCAGGAATTCTGATATATTCTGTCCGGTAAGGAATCAGCTCGTTGGTCAGCCGGTCCCTGCTGATAAGTGAGGGAATCTTATCTCCGGTAATGGGATAGACCAGGTCCACTACCCTTCCCATATTACCGGTCTCAAGAAGGTTTCTTTTATCTTCCGGTGTAAACTGATGGCCCAGGAACTCTGAATCCAGGTCCGGTTCTTTGCGGACGCCGTGAAGATAGACCCCAACGCCACCCGTATAGGTTTCTTTAAGTGAAAGCCTCACGTGGATGGTGGTAATTCCGGTTCCCAGATCCATCCGTACCGGAATAAGTGTAGGGGTTTTAAAGCCCCTAAGTAAGGGATCTAAAGCATTCATCTCCTTAAGCATTTCCTTGGTAAGCCCGATCTTTCTCATAACATTCCAATCAATCTGCTCAGCTTGGTAGCGGTAGGGGCCTGTTTTTTCTGTACCCGCCATCGTATTCCTTAAAGACTGATTCTGATGGGCCTCTATCCTATCGATGGACACTTCATATGCTCTGAGTTCTTTCTTTTCCAGTTCCGACGCATTCGTAACATACTGCTGTAGTTCTTTAGCCGTCTGAACGGCTTCATATTCGGTGACCTTAAAAAATGAAAACTCGGAGGGATCTTTGAGTTGCCGGTAAAAGTCAGCAAAGAAACGGGTAAAAGAATCTTCCTTTGGCTCTATCCTGACCAAGTTACCGGCGTATTTATCTTCAGGCTGAACCTCCTTAAGGTTGCCTTCCTTATCAATACCCTGCACAAGCCCAATGGTACTGCTGCCATGATGAAGAACAAGCAGCGTATCCCCTAACCTTTCTACAGTATCAGGTTCATTGTTTATTTCTTTTTCCATAATTCAATCCCATATTAGGATTAAGTTATCAGGCTGTGAGGCTTCTACAGATAACTGGCAGGCCGCGGCTTCTCTTGGCATTGCTTGTCCGTTATATGCCGGGCAGCATAAATA
>Ga0307414_10001484_pt1 | contig 12203 bp, 13 predicted proteins | sample DK1Ometagenome_FD_203804 | JGI IMG/M metagenome (GOLD analysis project Ga0307414, IMG submission 203804) | Maize rhizosphere microbial communities from greenhouse at UC Davis, California, United States - DK15-O-3 | ecosystem: Host-associated > Plants > Roots > Rhizosphere > Soil | place: USA...
TGATAATAAGTTAGTTACGTTTAGTTTGCCTTAGTGTACTTAATACATTAATATTAAGTGTGTTATGGCTGTGCTAATTTATGTAAAATATACTTAGATATATAACAACATGTCAAAAGGCGTTGATTTTTATAGGTACTAATTTAAAAATTAGATATATTAGATTCGAAGGGTGTTTTTCAGCACTTTAATAGGCCTATGGATCATGAAAGAGGGTTTAAGAGTTTAAATGCTAAAGAGTGCGCTGAGGTATTTCCGTCAGTAATTGACAATGCCGAGCGACATTTTTCTGTTGCGCATCACATCTCTACGATCTATGAATATCCCAATGCCGTTGCCCACTTAATACTTGGAGCTGAAGAACTGGTAAAAGCTACGATGCTGATCCTAAAAAGCAGGTCAATTCCAATTAAAGATGCGACAGGGTATGACATGCAATTTTTCGTGCACGGCACCGGACATCATGTGCTGAAAGATTTCTTTTCTGTATGGTTTGGCGTAAGGGAAATTCTGAATGTGCGAAGATCAAGACATGAATATACTTTAAAGGATATGTTTAATATGGTTGTATCCGGCTTTGTGGGGATTATAAAAGGTAAAGATCAGTATCACTGGTGGGAAAAAGCTGATACATTGAAGCAAAAATGTTTGTATGTTGATTTTAGGAATGGTTTGGTCCTGCCGGATGTTCAGGTGGCAAAATCAGATTTTAATCAGGCTTATCATCATGTATATGCCTTTAGGTATGAATTTTATTTGCTTCACCATAAAATGATCAATTGTTCCGAAGCCGAACTTATAGAATTTCGTGAGCAGCTGGAAGACAGAGAATTTATTGAACTGCTTGGTGAGACGATCAGACGGAAAAAAATTAGTTTCTTGTCTTAATTTTATGAAACCATCATTAGCTAATGTCTGGAAACTGAAAAAATATAAACATGAAAATTGCCACTTATAATGTCAACGGTGTAAATGGCCGTTTGCCTGTATTGCTACGCTGGCTGGATGAAGCCAAGCCGGATGTGGTGTGTCTGCAAGAGTTGAAAGCACCACAGGAGAAGTTTCCTGAACAAGCAATAATGGATACCGGTTATAATGCCATTTGGCATGGACAAAAGAGCTGGAATGGTGTAGCGATCCTTTCCCGTGGTATGGAGATTAAAGAGACGAGGCGGGGTTTGGACGGTGATCCGGAGGACTTACATAGCCGTTACATCGAGGCATTTATTAATGGTGTAGTGATCGGCTGTCTGTACCTGCCTAATGGTAACCCGGCCCCGGGACCTAAGTTTGATTATAAGTTGAAGTGGTTTGAGCGTTTTTCAGCTCATGCTGAGCGATTGCTTACTTACGATGTTCCGGTGGTGCTTGGAGGCGATTATAATGTAATGCCCACGGACCTGGATGTTTATAAGCCGGAACGCTGGGTAGACGATGCCTTGTTCCGTCCTGAGGTTCGTTCTGCCTATAAAAATATAGTGGATCAGGGTTGGACCGATGCTTTGCGGACATTGCACCAGGGAGAAAGGATTTATACGTTCTGGGACTATTTTCGTAATGCCTATGGTCGTGACGCTGGCCTCCGTATTGATCACTTTTTGCTTAGCCCACATTTAAAAAGCCGGCTTACTGATGCTGGGGTAGACCGCCATGTTCGCGGATGGGAAAGGACAAGTGACCACGCCCCGGTATGGATAACGCTTGAAATGGCTCCCCTTTAATGAAAAAAGACAAGTGCAGAAACCTGCGCTTGTCTTTTTCGTGCCCGAAGAGAGACTCGAACTCTCAAGGATTGTACTCCAACGGCTTCTGAGACCGCAACGTTTACCAATTTCGCCATCCGGGCAATTGAAATTCTTAAACAGAATCCTTTAGCGTTGGCAAATATAATATTATTCAGGCAACCCCCAAGGATAAAATTGCGTACTTTTTAAAAAAGGAGGTGTAAAATGAGAACTTGTTACATAATACTCGCTATAACAATATTTTACGTACTTGCCTGGTACATGATGTAAGTTCAATATTATTATCTTTATCTTTGAGCCATGAACGAGATAGCTGCTATTTTTGACATGGACGGAGTCATTTGTCATACCAATCCGTATCACTCCATTGCTTTTAGAGAATTCTTTTCAATACGCAATTTAAATCCAACAGATGAAGAATTTGCGCAGCATATGTTTGGAAAGAGCAACAGCTATATCCTCAGTCATTTTTTACAGCGGCCGGTAACAGGTGAGGAACTGCTGCGGCTTGAAGATGAAAAAGAAAGCCTGTTTAGAAAGATCTACGAATCGCATGTTGAGCCAATATCAGGACTTATCGACTTTATTGCAGACCTGGAAAACAATGGCGTAAAACTGGGTGTAGCCACTTCTGCTCCCCAGGCAAATCTGGAGTTAATTTTGAGTAGAGTACTGATCCGTGAAAAATTAGGATCTGTCATGGCCAGTGAACATGTCAAAAAACATAAACCGGATCCGGAAGTATACCTGACTTCTGCTGCTAACCTGGGGATAAGCCCAGCGCAATGCGTGGTCTTTGAAGACTCTTTTTCTGGTGTTTCTGCAGCGATCAATGCAGGTATGAAAGTGATAGGCTTACTGACTTCACATACCAGGGAAGAACTGCCTCCATGCGATTTGTATATCAATGACTATTCTGATATTTCTTATCGTAACATAAGGAACTTGTTTAATGCCTGATGATTTTATCGCGTGCCCTCACAAACTCCCCTGAAATAACCAACAGATTCAGCAATTCCTGCTAACGGATCTTTCATGTCTTTTTCATATTCCAGACCGCAATGTCCTGAATAACCTGATTTTCGAAGCATTTTTACGAAAGCCGGAATATTGATCACTCCCCGTCCGAGTTCACAGGTAGCGCCTGTTTTGGTCGCAACAGTAATGTTTTTTAAGTGTATATCGAAAATTCTTTTGGAATATTTTCGCAGATCCGCAATGGAGTCATGCCCTGCTCTTGCGTTGTGCCCCATGTCAAAGCAGATCCCGACCCGAGGATCAAGTTCTTTGATGAGCGTATAGATACTTTCGGCAGTAGGATATAATTCGTCCTCCGGTCCATGGTTATGGATCGCATAGCGAATGTTGTATTCTTTTGTTTTCTGTGCAACATATACAAGATGGTCGTGTACTGGAATGCCGACGATTAGGTCAACCCCAACACGTTTAGCATAGTCAAAGGCATTGTCAATGTCTTTTTTTGTTTTTGTATAAATGGGCCCTACCGCATAACCGGTAACGTCGCTTTCTTTTAATGCAGCATGAAAGGCAGCTATCTGCCCGGCAGTACTTTTGTAAGGCAAATGGAAATCTTTAATGCACAAATGGTGCACATCAACTTTTTTCATCATTTTCAGCGATTCCTCCAGATTGAAATTTACAAAACTGTACCCCGCGACGGCTAACTTGAAACTATCATCTTCTGCTTTTGGTTTTTCTGAAAGGCTGGGTTTAGCAAAGATGGATGGAATGTTTACGATTGTACCGGCAGCTATCCCTAGCATTCCCTTATACAAAAAGCTTCTTCTGGTGTTCATGTGTTTAATAGCTTATAAGTGATTACAGGCTAATATAAAACTTAATTGTGAAGTGCTCATGAAAGTTTTTATTTGATGATTGTATCTATGTTTTTTTAGTTAACTTTAGTTAAAACCAATAAAATGACCTTTGATTAATTAAACAGTGCAAAAAATATCTAACAAATATGGAAGCAAACGAGATTAAATCATTACTAGAAGTTATCGACCAGCAAGTCAGTTCATCGATCCTTGGTGGCATGGAAGAACAATACGAGGAACTTGAACAATTGGGATTTATTACGATAGACAGGCGGTCCATTCAGCATTCGGCGGCTATCACTCCAGCCGGACTTGACTATATCGGACATAATTATTTACATTAAATGCTTATTTTCAGCTTTTAAACCAAGTGAAGCTGTAAATAAAAAAGCATTAATGAAGATAATCCACGTAAATGTTGCACTGTTCCTGCTATGTGTTTTTCAGTCTTTGGCGCAAAACCGGCCCACAGGACTACTGACAGACCTGCTTTCCAATACAGATAGAGTTTATATCAATGGATTGGTATCATCGATTCCTCTTTGGACTGTTGATGGGGCCATTGAACCTGTTCAATTTGCCCAAATCTGTTCTTCCCGCCCTTCCTTTAGCTGGGTCGTACCTGGAAAGGGCAATGGAACAGTTCAGACGGCTTACCAGATTATCGTTGCCGATTCGCTTGCAGCCGCAATGGCCGGTAAAGGGACAATCTGGGACAGTAAACGTGTTCAGAGTGTTAAATCAGTGGCGGTCCTTTTTGAAGGCAGTGACCTGCGGCCTTCCAGAACCTATTTCTGGCGGGTAAAGACTTTTACAAATAGAGGAGGCGAAAGTGAGTGGTCAGATATTAAGGCATTCCGGACAGGAGAAGATCTGTCCGGTTATAGATCATCATTTGAACCATTGGTGAAAACAATGCAGGCGCCTGAGAAGGTTTCTGTACATATGAACGATGTACAACTATTTGATTTTGCTAAGGATGCATTTGGGCAGCTACAGATAAGACTGACTTCCGATACGGGACTGGATACTGTACAGGTAAGCTTGGGCGAGGCTGTTAAAGACGGATTGCTTGATCCTAAACCCGGCGGTACTATCCGCTATTATAGAATCAGCCTGCCCCTCATGAAAGGTAAGCACACCTACCGTATTAAAATACAGGCCGACAAGCGAAATACAGGGCCTGCAGCTATTAAAATGCCGGCATATATCGGAGAGGTATTGCCTTTCAGATACGCACAACTGGAAGGATATAAGAAAACACTGGTGGCAAATCAGGATGTGATCAGGGAAATAGTACATTATCCTTTTAATGATGCCGCTGCCTCATTCACGTCTTCCAACGACACACTTAATAAGATCTGGGAGCTGTGCAAATATTCTATAAAGGCCACATCTTTTGCTGGGATCTATGTAGATGGCGACAGGGAACGCATCCCATATGAAGCCGATGCACTGATCAACCAGTTGGGTCATTATGGTGTCGACAGAGAATATTCAATGGCACGTCGGTCAGCGGAATACCTTTTGCAGCACCCAACCTGGCCTACAGAATGGATACTACAGGCACTGATCATTTCCTGGAATGACTATCTGTATACCGGTGATGTTCGTTCTCTGACGGCCAATTATGAGCTCCTGAAAAACAGAACTTTGATGGCGTTAAAAGAAAAGAACGGGTTGATATCAACAATCACGGGATTACAGACGTCTGAATTTGGGACATCTATAAAGTTTAAAGGTAAAATTAAGGACATCGTAGACTGGCCGGTAAGTGAAACAGATGGTTTTGTATTTAATAAGTATAATGCGGTGACCAATGCCTTTCACTACCGGGCGCTGGTGCTGATGGAAAAGATCGCCGCTGCAACAGGAAATACGGCGGATGTTAGGAAGTATGCTGCAGCGTACAGAGAGGTTAAGGAAGTGTTTAACAAATATTTCCTGAATAAACAGCTGGGTATATATAAAGACGGTGATACTACAAGTCATGCTTCGTTGCATTCCAATATGTTTGCGCTGCATTTTGGCCTCGTACCGGAACGGTATGTGTCATCGGTAATGAAATTTATCCGATCGAGAGGAATGGCCTGCAGTGTCTACGGGTCCCAGTTCTTAATGGATGCGCTGTACGATGGAGGTGATGCCGGGCATGCGCTGGAACTACTTACTGCTACATTTGACAGAAGCTGGTATAACATGATCAAAGCAGGATCTACGATCACGCTCGAGGCATGGGACAACAAGTTTAAACCTAATCAGGACTGGAACCATGCCTGGGGAGCTGCACCGGCCAACATCATTCCACGCAGGTTGATGGGGATAGAGCCGCTTAAAGCCGGATTTGAACTGATAGCAATCCGGCCGCAGACCGCAGACCTTTCTTTTGCCGAATCCTTAGTCCCAACAATACGTGGTGATGTCCGGATTAAAGTTCAAAATAACGATAAATATTTACTGAGTTTCACATTACCTGCTAATATGGAAGCAGAAGTGTATCTGCCGCTGATCCCAGGAAAGCATAAGGTACTGCATAACGGAAAGCCAATAACTGTGAAGGCCCTGAAAAGGCAGTCTGCTGTTTATGCGGGCAGAGTGCCGTCGGGAATTCATGTGTTTGAAATTTCAGGAGCTAAATAGCTTGCTGGCATTTCGTTGATCGTCTTTCTTTTTCGTGATGATAGAATCAGAAAAAAGAAATTATTTGCTATTTTTACTAATGCGTCCAACTTGTATCTACAAGTTGGACGCCAGTTAACCAGATATACCCAGTAGATACATCCAGAACGAGATTTTTATGGTCGAAGTTTTATGCAGATCAAATTGTGAATTAGGGGAATCCCCTGTATGGCACGCTGAAAGAAGAACTTTTTTTTGGGTAGATGTTGAGGCCAGAACTATTTTTGAATACAATTGGGACAGGGAATCTGTGCTGCGGCACCAGTTTGACCACCGGATTTCAGTGATCATTCCGGCTGAAAAGAACAAGCTGGTGTTGGGTTTACAGGGCGGCGCAGCCAAATTTGATTTGCTGACAAAGCAGCTAACATGGTTGCCATCTCCAGCGGTAGACTGGAACAATTTCAGATGTAATGATGGAGGTGCTGATGTCCGCGGCAGGTTATGGATCAGCACAATGGAACTGAATCATCAAGAGAATTCGGGCGCTATCTATTGTGTAACCAATACGGGATTAATAACGAAAGAGATTAGCAATATTTCTATTCCAAATGGCATCGTCTTTTCAGCAGATCATAAAAGAATGTATTATACCGATAGTGTAAAAGCTGAAATTTATGCTTATTTATATGATGCGGAAACGGCAGCCATTCAGTTTGAGAAGGTTGCTGTTAAAATCCCTGCCGATCTGGGCCTGCCCGATGGTATGGCTCTAGATAAAGAAGGTATGCTTTGGGTTGCGTTATGGGGTGGCTACGGAGTCGCAAGATTTGATCTGCAGACCGGACAAATGGTGGATTTTATTGATATTCCGGTGCCACATGTTACCGCTTGCTGTTTTGCCGGAGCGGAGCTCGACCACATGGTCATTACCACAGCGCGGTCGGGCCTGTCGGAAGAAGAGTTAGAGACTTACACTGAAAGCGGCAATGTATTTATTGTCAAAACAAACGTTAGAGGAACGAGTATTCATTATGCTGATCTATAATAAGATATCATGGAAAAAAAACTAAGAAGCCAGCAATGGTTTGGGAAAAAAGGCAAGGATGGGTTTATCTACAGAGCCTGGATGAAGAACCAGGGAATCCCGGACGATGAGTTCCGCGGAAAACCAGTAATAGGTATCTGTAATACCTGGTCTGAGCTAACCCCCTGCAATGCGCATTTCAGAGAACTGGCTGAGTCTGTTAAAAGAGGAATATTGCAGGCTGGGGGACTTCCTGTAGAGTTTCCAGTAATGTCTTTAGGGGAAACCCTAATTAAACCTACTGCAATGTTATACCGGAACCTGGTTAGCATGGATGTGGAAGAATCCATAAGGGCCAATCCTATTGACGGTGTAGTCTTAATGTGCGGATGTGATAAAACCACACCTTCACTGGTAATGGGCGTCTGTAGTGTAAACATACCTGCAATAGTGGTATCCGGCGGCGCAATGCTGACCGGAAAATATGAAGGCAGGGATATTGGGACAAGTGACATCTGGAGGTTTTCTGAAAATGTACGTTCTGGTATTATGACGGAAGAGGAACTGAACCTTGCGGAAGCAGGGATGTGCCGGAGCCGCGGTCATTGCGCTGTAATGGGCACCGCATCATCCATGGCGTGTATGGTAGAGTCGCTCGGGCTTTCGCTGCCTGAAAATGCAGCTATTCCTGCTGCCGATTCCAATAGAAAGGTGCTTGCCCAATTTTCAGGCAGAAGGATAGTTGAAATGGTGAAAGAGGATCTGAAGCCTTCTGATATACTAACGCGGGAAGCCTTTGAAAATGCGATAAAAATAAACGCAGTCATTGGCGGATCAACTAATTTCGTGATCCATCTGCTGGCGATAGCCGGCAGGGTAGGCGTAGATCTTCATATTAGTGATTTTGACCGTTATTCCCGCAACCTGCCATTATTGGCCAATCTTCAGCCTTCAGGTGAATATTTTATGGAAGACCTGTATTATTCAGGAGGTTTACCTGCAGTAATGAAAGAAATTGAAACCCGGCTCAATACCGGCTGCATTACCGTAAACGGCAGGACCATTGGCGAGAATCTCCAAAAAGCAAAAGTCCTGAACAGAAAGGTAATTGCTACGCTGGAAGATCCGTTTAAACTTGATTCCGGAGTTGCGGTACTAAAAGGGAACCTTTGCGAAGGGGGAGTCATAAAACCGTCGGCAGCGGATCCGAAGTTAATGCAGCATACGGGCAAGGCGGTGGTATTTGAAAATATTGAGGACTACAAAATACGTATAGATGACCCTGAACTGGATATTGATGAAAATAGCATAATGGTGCTTAAAAATGTAGGACCCAAAGGCTATCCCGGAATGCCTGAAGTAGGGAATATGGGCCTCCCTAAAAAATTGCTGGATAAAGGCGTGACGGATATGATCAGGATCTCTGACGGACGGATGAGCGGTACAGGTTTCGGGACTGTAGTGCTGCACATTTCACCGGAGGCCGCAGAAAACGGTACCATTGCGCTGGTGAAAGACGGTGACCTGATTGCTCTTGACGTCCCAAACAGAACATTAAACCTGTTGGTAGATGATGAAGAACTGAGCAAAAGAAGGGCTGCATTGGTAAAGCAGCCGGAGGTATTTAAAAGGGGCTATGCAAAATTATATGTTCAGCATGTAGAACAGGCAAATCTCGGTGCCGATTTTGACTTTCTAAAAGGAAGCTCGGGAAGCGAAGTGCTGAGGGACTCACATTAATTAAAATTTTCAAATTTAAAGCAAGGAATTATAGAATATGTCTTCAACACAGTTTAACAATAAGACAGCAATAGTTACAGGTGCCGGACAGGGCATCGGTTTTGAGATTTGCCGGCAGCTGGCTGCAGCTGGAGCAACGGTCATTTTAAATGATATTGATGAGATTTTGGCAAGTGAAGCAGCCTCAAAGATCAGGTCGGAAAATGGAAAATGCATCGCTTGTGCGGGAAATTCAAGTAATAAGAATTTTATAAACAGTATGATCAGTCTCGCTGTTGATACAACCGGGCAGCTGGATATAGCTATTGCGAATTCAGGGATTACTTTATTTGGGGATTTCTTAACTTATCCGGAAGATTCATTGACCAGGGTTTTAAACGTAAACATTGCAGGTACCTTTCTTTTGGCCCAGGCGGCTGTAAACCAGATGAAAAAGCAGGGTCACGGCGGTTCTCTTTTGTTCACTTCTTCTGTAACCGGACATCAGGCCCATAAAGATCTGGCTGCCTATGGTATGTCCAAGGCGGCAATCGAGATGCTGGCAAAAAATCTTGTACTGGAAATCTCTCCTTATAAAATCAATGTAAATACGATTGCACCCGGTGCTACACTAACGGAAAGGACGCTGGATGATCCGAATTATATGTCGGTATGGTCAAGGATCACACCGATGGGGAGGCCTGCTTATACGACTGATATTGCCAGCGCAGCTTTATTCCTTGTTTCGGAACAAGCAAGGCACATTACTGGACAAAGCCTCGTTATTGATGGGGGATGGACGGTGATCAGCCCTTCTCCTGAAGAGAATTAAATGGCAGAATAGGGGGCTACTTCTTCACAAAAGAAACCCCTCTCATGTAAAAGGTGACGTACTACATCTACGCAAGGCACCGACGACATTACTTTGAGAAGCTTGTCTTCAAATGCGAACAGCCAGTTCTTTTCTCCGAATAAAATATTAAATACAGGCTCGATAGCGGTCAAATCCTGCTTGTCTTTTAATGAAGTTTTAAAAATTGCCATATTCATTATTCCTAATCTGTAACACTTAAATATTATAAGGTAAAGATGGAGGATAAAAACGGCTGAATAAATGGCTTTAAGGCCGGGCTATTGAAACCATCGGTGAACAGCGACAAACCCTCGGTAAAAAATTGCCGCTACGGTTGCTTTATATTTTTTATCGTAACAGTAAAATCGAGTATGGAATTTGCCGGAATCCTGCTATTGGCGATATTTTTATATCCATAGAAGGACGGTGTAATGAAACGGATTGTTCCGCCTTTTTCGATTTCCGGAACAGCAAATTGCCAGGCTTGAATTACCCCTTCTAATGAGAAATCAATATTTGTTCCGGAATCAAATACTCTTCCATCTAAAAAACGGCCTTCATAGTCAGCAGTAATTATTGTGTACCTATCATAAGTTGTCTCACCTGTTCCCGGTTCAATGATCTGATAGAAGATCCCGTATTTCTCACTTTTAACTACATTTGTTAGGCCCTTTTCCTTCACAAAGCTTCTAATCGCAGTGGTATCTATTTGGAATTGCGCCACGTCGTCAAAAGGTTTTTCATTTTTCTTGCAGGCTGCAAAGCATCCCGCTATGCAGACCAATAATAGAAGGTATTTTATTCTAATCATGATAAACAAAGATATACTTTTTTTATTTTAGAGCATGATAGTAATAATACAATGTAAAGATCAGATTGGATTGGTTGCGGATATTTCCAGATTGCTTGCTGAAGCCGGGCTCAATATTGTTTCCATGAGGGAATATGTCGCGAAAGCAGAGAACAGATTTTTTATGCGATTGGAGGTTGACGGAAACGGAGATGAGCATACACTTACAAACAAATTGATCGCCATTCTTCCGGAAGGCGCAGAAGTACATGTTAATCCGCTGCCTGATAAATGCATAGTGGTCATGGTTACAAAAGAATACCATTGCCTCGCCGATATACTGGTCCGCAATAATTTTGGGACACTCGGTGCCTCGGTGAGCTGCGTAATCGGAAATCATCCGGTGCTCCGAAAGATATGTGAACGTTTTGAAATTCCTTTTCACCTGGTATCTTATGAAGATGTCTCAAGGGATTCTGAGCAGGAGATCATCAAGCTCATTGACAGTTATGCACCTGATTATATTGTTCTTGCTAAATTTATGCGCATTCTTTCCCACGGATTCGTCACACATTTTCCAAACAGGATCATCAACATTCACCACTCTTTTCTTCCGGCTTTCGCAGGAGCGAACCCTTACAGACAAGCTTTTGAAAGAGGTGTAAAACTAATAGGAGCAACGGCTCATTTCGTAACCGATGATCTGGATGAAGGACCTATTATTGCACAGCAGATCATCCCTGTAAACCATTCGTTTACCGCTTCAGACATGGTCAGGTCGGGCAAGGAAATAGAGACTGCCGTATTGGCAAAAGCCCTGAGGCTCGTGCTGGGCGACAGGGTCTTTGTTTATGGAAATAAAACAGTGGTTTTTGAATAGTTATCTTGCTTTCGCAACTATAGCCCTGTTTAAGCTTATGGCTGCAATGGATTCGTCAGTCAAACGTTCTGCCCTGTTGCACACAAAACGATCGAGATCTGCTTTTGCATTTTGATTGGCTATAAACGTATGGTCGTCAGTTGAACCACTTAATTTCAATTCTGCAGCGTCACTGATATTGGTGTACAGACTGCCTGTTTTGGCATTGATGATGGCCGATGAACTGTAGCTCATGAAGATCTGGAGGTATTTGAGATCAAATTTACCTTTGGTTTCGACTGAGGAGATACCTGATACATCGATTCTCTGAAGATCTTTTACTGAAACAGTTATGGTAACCGGTTCGATCTCAGTGGAATGGATTATGAGCTTATAGCCGTTTCTTTTAATGGTAGTTTTTGAGGCATCAAAATTATCGGCTACTTTAATGGCTTCTTTTGCTCCCTGAACAAGAATTACTTTCACGTTTCCGGATACAATTACCTTGTTGAAAGTCACCACTGAAAGAGTGGCTTTTGAAGTTTCTGTTTTAGGACCGGTATGAGCAAAAGTAGCCAGTGCTGATGTTCCTAAAATAACTGCAGCTAATGCTGTTGCGAATAATGTTTGAGTTAGAGTTTTCATGATTTCTATTTTTTGTCGTGAAGCTTGTTTGGCAAGTTTCACCGTTGTGAATTTTTAATTTTCTTTAATTCTTTGTTAATAAGATGCTCTTACAGAAAAAATGTTGCA
>Ga0307414_10001485_pt1 | contig 12203 bp, 10 predicted proteins | sample DK1Ometagenome_FD_203804 | JGI IMG/M metagenome (GOLD analysis project Ga0307414, IMG submission 203804) | Maize rhizosphere microbial communities from greenhouse at UC Davis, California, United States - DK15-O-3 | ecosystem: Host-associated > Plants > Roots > Rhizosphere > Soil | place: USA...
GAACTGTGCTGGCGGTAGTCAGATGGCCTGAGCCCTCCTTGCCGCTTCCATTCCATACGGCGGTTGCTTTTCTGATCATAGTATTAAAGAGTTTAGAGGTTAAAAGATAGCGGTCAATTTCCTACCAAAATACAAATTCTGAAGAAAGTAATCTCAGGGAATCATTTTTTCCACCTTGTCTGCTTCCCCCGAGGGAACTTCCACTTTGAAGCCAGCCAAATCTTGGAAGACCTCAAGGTATTGTTCGGCGACATAATCCCAAGTGTATTTCTTTACTAACCCACTGCGTGCGATGGAACGGAAATAGTCCATCCTTTTCGGCGTGCTTTCTGCCGCCTCGGTGATATCTTTGATCGATTGGGCACTTCTCTGAAAGTACCAACCGTGCTTTCCGTTTTGCAGCATTTCTTGATTGAAAGGGGTATCCAAAGCCAATATCGCACAACCATAACCGAGTGCCTTCAACATCGCTGGGTTAGTGCCTCCAAATTCGTGGCCATGGAAATAGGCGTAACAGTGAGTATACCACGCCGCCAACTCATTTCCGTCGGTGATATATCCCAAAAAAAGCAACCGATCATCGTCAATATTTTTCAGAAGCGTAGCGTAATCGTCCAAGTAAGGCACATCGCCAACGATGACTAGCTTTCTCTTGGAGTCAGATTGGAGAAAGCCCTTGATAATAATATCTGCATTATTGTCTGGGATCAGCCTGCCTACAATCAAGAAATATTCCTGGGCGCTGATTCCCCATTTTTCCACGTATCCAGGATCCGCTTCTTCCACTGGGTTGGCACCATAGGCAATGACCTTCGAGCTGGCATTGAAAAGTTCCTTATATACCCTTTCCATTTCCACCGAATCATTGATAATCTGGTCGTAAAATTTGGTAGCCATTCTGGATGCCCAGAAAAAATACCTCGATCCAAACCCCTTCCATTTGGGTCTGAGCCACTCTAGCCCATCCACATTGATCGCGGTAGGCTTTCTGAAGATCTTTGAAATCAGACCAAACGGGCCGTTTGCGCTGTTGACCACTAAAATCACATCCACGTCTGAAAGACACGCATGAATCATCGAAAAAAAAGTGTGTGAAAGTTGGGTGAGGCTTTTGGTCTCTATTGCCGGAGTGTAGATACACTCGATTCCGTTTACGTATCGAGGTCTTTGCGGAAAAAGCGCGCGGTGGTTGTAAACTCTCACGTGCACACCTCTGTGAACCAGTCTTTCCCCCAGTTCCCTCACCATCGTATCGTATCCCCCATATACATACGGGTAGCCCTTTGCACCCATTATGGCTACTTTCAGCTTCTTCTTAGATTTTGCCATAAACGGATTTCATTTTGTCTTCGAAAGCTTCCAGGCTGTATTCCGCAAGCACTCTTTTTCTTCCAGCCTTTCCGAATTCCAAGCGCAATTCAGGGTTTATTATCAATTTCTCCAGCACTTCGGCCGCAAGTTCAACATTTCCAACGGGTATCAAAAATCCAGTTTCCCCGTCAATCACCATCTCGACAGAACCTCCGGAGTCTGTCGCCACTACTGGCAGGGCGGCGGCCATCGCCTCCAGCACCACCGTTGGGAAAGGATCCTGAAATATAGAGGGTAATACGAAGATATCCATTGCTTTCATCAGATCTGGGACGTCCGTCCTGTATCCCAGGTAGGAGACATGGTCTTTCAGGTTTTTGTCTACTATCTTTTGTTTCAAGTCTTCCAGAATAGACTCATATCCCGAAAACGGATCCCCAACTAGAATAAAATGGACTTTTAATTTCTTTTGGACTATACGTTCGGCGATTTCCAGGAAAAAAGCCTGTCCCTTATGTGGATTGACACGGCCAACCATTCCCACGATTAACCGATCTTCAGGCAGGCCTACCTTTCTTTTTGCCTGTGGCAGCTCCAGCAGGAACTCATCGTATGGAATACCATTATGGACAACCTGAATTTTGGATTTTTTTAACAGAGGCTGCCAATGATTAGACACGGCATGGGAAACGGCTATCGGGCGGGGCGTAGTACTGTCCATCAGGTTACAAATAAACTTCACCAGCGGCTTTGGCCCCCCAAAGATCTCATGTATATGCCATTGGTGGGGAATGTTCCGCTGCTTGGCCCAATAGGCACCAACTATGACCGCGAGGGTATTGGAATATACCAGTTCAAAATCATACTTGGAATGCAGGTCATTCAAAAACCGATAAGCTTTTACATTCTTGCTCAGTCTATTGAGTAAGCCAGAAGGGTTGACATACTTTCGGCGAAGGATGCCGAGATTTTGGATGAAGACAGTAAAACCCTCCGCCCTCAAAATCTCCTCAAGAGGCCCGGGTCCGGTGAGTAGCACCACCACATTGATGCCTTCGCGCTGATACAGGCGGAGCACCTGTAGGATGATCTTACCGGTGCCATAGAGGTCGGAAGAGCTTTGGAGTAAAAGTACGTTGCGCTGTTTAGCCATTTTTCTTTAGATACACACCAAATACCCCAGATTTATCAAATACGGTAGAGACTAGCTCAATGGTTGAGGCAAACGGTAAAACAATTCCTATCAAAAATAGAAGCTTCGGAGATTTTCTCTGCTTCAATTGTAGGATTAGGTTCTTCTTATACCCAAATGTGAACAGCAAGGCCTGTACCATTCCCAAAATCCCCAAATGAACGGACAGCCCTCGCGAAGCGACTTTCCTGTATCCTATCTTGGAAAACTCTTTCTCCAAGCCCGACTTTGTCCAGTGAGTCAGATGCTTGGGAATATCCCAATGCATCCATTTCTTACCTGCAATAATGGCTTGCCAGGAGTTCGCCCGAGGCACTTCAATGTAAACCAGTCCGCCGGGTGCCAGATTTTTATCCAACAGTTCGGAGACCAATGTCAAGGGTTCCGGCAGATGCTCCAATACATGGTTGAGCGTGATCAAGTCAAAGTTTCCATCTCCGATCTTGCCTCCGGCGTAGAATTCCTGCCGAACATCCACCTGATAATTTTCCCTTGCGAAGTCAGCTCTTTCAGCGGCAGTTTCGATCCCCACGCCCTGCCAGCCAACATCCTTTGCGACGGCAAGAAATTGCCCTTTTCCTGACCCAAAGTCCAGCAGAGACTTGGCGTTAAGATGGATTTTTCTCGCTTTCACAAGTACTTTCTTGGCCTCTGAAAAAATGATTCGCTCAAAGACCGATTTCCTGTTGTCCACCACCGCGTAGACTTCGTCGGCATACAATGCCTCTGTATTGACCTCCTCAGGGAGGTAAGTCCAGCGGAGTCCGCACGAAGCACACACGTGAATCGAGTATGATTCCGGTGGGTTTACAGGACCGGTGCTACAAACTGGACAGGTAATTTGCCTCATCAAACAAGTGGCGAACGGAGTATTATCTCTTGAAAAGCGGTGATGAATTTTTCGGCAGAAAAATCTTTAGATCGGATCGTCCCTGCTTGGATCAACTCAGATCTCAGCTCACTTTCACGGTCCAAAAGTATCATTTTTTCTGTCAAATCGGACTTCAAACCTGTGGTAAAGGCAAGTCCGGCTCCTCCTGCCACTTCCAATAAGGCGGGCTGATCGGAGTGTATAACCGGCACACCAAAGCCCATTGCCTCCAGGATGGGAATGCCAAATCCCTCATTTTGAGACGGAAAAACATAGGCAAAGGCTCCGGTATATAGAGTCTTTACCTGGCCATCCGTCAAGTATCCCGGCAGCAAAACTTTTTCCTCCAATTCCAACTCAGCTACTAGGTCCCGGACAGTCGGGAAATCATTCATCACTTTGCTCTGACCGGGTCCACCGGCGAGCACGAGCTTCTTTCCTGAGTGAGTTTTGGCTAGAAAATCAGCAAAAGCTCTGACCAGCAGCGGAAGGTTTTTCCGCATCTCAAAGGTCCCGATATGGAGAAAATAGTTGCCCTTTTCCAGGTTATGCTCGGCCAGAAACTGCGGAGCGGTTTCAGTCACCAAGTTCTTTGGGGCTTGATAAATCACCGAAATCGGCCAAGCGGAGCCCAAATGGTCCAAAAGCGAAGCCTTCGCATATTCCGTCGTGGTGATAATCTCGGTCCTTTCCTTCAGGCCTTTTTTGATCAGACTCAGGAAATAGGTGCGCCACCACTTGGGATAGTTATTGGGCATCTGCCAGAAAAAAGCATCATGGATCACCGTCAGCCTTCTGCAGGGCAAAGATGCGACAGGAGATACGAAGTCCGGGCAAATCAGGACGTCGGGTTGGTGTTTTTTGACTAGGTCGGGCAGCTGAAATTCCTTCCATCGAAAATAGTCCAGGTGAAAGTTCAGCTTCTGAATCTTGGACTGAGGACCTTTGTAGGTCTCATCACTTGTCTGCACATCGGGGTCATGGGTAAAAATCCACTCAATCTCCGGATGGGGAAATCTCCGGGCGGCGTGAGCGAGCTCCTGCATGTAGGTTTTGATCCCGGTAGTGGCGACGTTGAGGTATTGGAGGTCGAGGAGGACTTTCAAGAGAGGGAATTTGCCCAAATATAATCAGATTCAAGCAACCGCTTTTATATCCCGCATCTAGAGAAAGTTGTTCTTGAAATTGCTCATGTGGTAGGGAATTCTGAAAGTGCTGAAATCCCATTTCATTCGTGCTTAAATCTTCCTACACACAATCCACTGATTGACCTGAAAGAAGTTCTGCACCAGACGGTTGAGTCTCTTCTTAAGCGGCGTCTTGTACCGGAGCAGGTTTCCTATTTTTTCCCCCAGTCCATGGGTGTAGTGGTCCTCGATTGCCAATCCCTCTTCAAGGCAGAGATCAGCCAGCAATCTTTTGGGAAAGATAAAGGTATGCTCCAGCCCGTCGATCACATCGGGGAGCTGGAGTCGGAACAATTTGGTCCATCGATGCATTCGGTAAAGGCTGCTGGACATATTGGGAGTCCCGATCGCCAGATAGCCGCCCGGCTTCAGGACGCGCTTCAGCTCCTGGATGTAGCCTCTGGGATCCAGAACGTGCTCGATCACGTGGGAGATATGGATGAAATCAAAAAAGGAATCGGGATATTTTGCATCCCAGACATCTCCCTGAAAGGAGTCCACCGGGAGACGCTCCCCAACAAAAGCTATTGCTCCAGAATCAAACTCAGTCGCATAGAGCTTGCAATCCAGCTGATGGGCGTAGGCCAGGCCAAGCCCCAGTCCACATCCCACATCCAAAAACACATCGCCCGTTTTTAGATTTTTGAGAAAACGAGCCTCAGATTTAAGCTCTTGCTCCGTCAGTCCCGCAATCCGTGTGAAATGGCTTGAAATCAAGTCTTTATAATACACCGCTTGATAGTGGTCTTTTTCATAGTACTCGGTGTAGTATTTCTCCAGCTCTTGGGCATCCGCCATTGGATTGGCAAATACCAACCCACAATTTTCGCATTTTACCCTAGAAATATGCGGGCCCCTTCGCCGCGTATCCAGCGCAAAACCGCTTAGATCGGAAGACTTACAAAGTGGGCAGTGACGATGTAGGATCATTTATTCTGGATTGCTTTATTCTTGAATATTCATTGACACTTGTTCCGATCATCCACCAGGAGATCCAGGATACAAAGGTGTATATTTCCACATTTGCAGTAAAAAGAGGCAGTAGAAGCCCCATCTTCACCGTCGCTCCCACAAAGGCTAGCCGGGCTATCTGCAGGTTGTCAGAATGACGGAAGGCAAAGATCGACAGGTACACGCCCGTAAATAGGGCGCCAATATACAGGAGCATACCGAGCCAGCCCAATTGAACCCCATAGATCAGAAACTGGTTTTCGCCTCCTGTTTTGAGATCCTCGGTGACGCTTCCAAAGTTGCCGCTCATCGCCAGGCCAATACCCTGAGGATTGGCCACCATCGAGTCGAGTGCCAAAAGCCATTCGACCACGTGCCCGGCGCTGGACGGATCCGCGAAGCGAAGCGTGTCAATGACAAAAAAGTAAAAATCCTCCGGGGCAAAAAAGACGACATAAATCACAAACACCAGGAATGCCGCGATTCCCAGACCGATCAGCCGATACAGTCGGAACACCAGCGCGATAAAGCCCAGCATCAAGAAAAATGCTGCAAAGGAGGCCCTGGAAGAGGCGAATACCAGACTGCCCATCCCACAGATCATGACGATCAGATACGGCCAGCTGTATTCTTTCTTGCTGGTGAGAAACCAGATCAAACCTGCCGAAAAGCCCATCAAAACTGAGCTCGCAAGCTCCAGCGGATCCGAAAAAAAACTCGCCAACCGCTTCAATCCTCCCGTGGATTCGAATGTCCACGTCAAGCCATAATGTCCCGAGGGCTCAATGTCGTTGATGTGAAGGTTGTACAGACCATAGCCGGAGAATTGCTGCAGATGGGCGTCCAAGACGAAGCTCTCCAGACTGTTTACCAGAAAAGCTGAAATGGTGACCACAAAGATGATCCGGAAAAGCCAATGAATCTCCCCGTCGCTAAAACGGGTATTTCTCCCCAGAAAATAGACAAATCCGGGGATCAGGATGCTTTTGAAATAGAGAGCCTTGTTGAGAAAAGAAGCCTCTCCGACCGGCAGTAGCAGAAACAAAAAAGTCAAACTCAAAAAACCCAACATGAGCCAGTCGGTAGACTGCAATCGAAACGGATAGTCAAAGGGTCTCTTTTGATAAAAAACCCAAACCAGCACAGCAATCAAGACGATCGCTTCTTTGATGACCTGAAAGATTCCAACGATCTCGGCCGATCCAGTGGCCAGATATACCACGCCAAGGGTGGTGATATAAAACGGGAGAAATACTGCCAGGAAAAAAATGAAGTATTGCCATCTTCCGTTGAAAATCATCTCCTGAAGAACCCATAAAAAACAGGCTCCTACTGCAAAAGCAATCCCTATGAAAAATATCAAGGCCATTGAGGTGCAGATTGTAACGGATCAGTCAGTCCATCCCGGATTCCCCGTGCCACGGCTTTCAATTTTTTAAATCTACCGCGCAATGTGAAGTAACCTATCCATAGCACAAAGCGGCTGAGGTGATACCCGAAGGCTGCCAGACATTGAAACCCTTTGAGCGTTCCCCTAGTTAGATAAAACTGGTTTCGCACGTGATAGTAGAACACGGCGGGACTCAAGGTGCCTTCGGACGTTTGTTTCTTGGAAGAAGCTCCGGCTTCGTGGTAGACAATTGCCTTTTCTGCCAAATTAATCCGGAAGCCGTCTTTTTTAAACCTGAGCGACCATTCCACGTCCTCGAAATAGGCGAAGTATTGCTCATTCAGAAGGCCGGCTTTCAATAGCGCGTCTCGGGAGATCAGCATGCAACAGCCGGTTGCCCAGTCCAATTCACATTTTCGAATTCGAAAATCCGCTACCGGCTCCCGATCGCCCAGAGTGACGGCTCTCCCGACCGATGAAATCCATTTACCTCCGGCGCTCCAGATTTTTTTTGGCTCCTTTAAAAAAAGAATGAGAGGCTGTACCACACCTATTTCCGGATGTTGTCGGAATCTCTGCATCATTTCTCCCAAAAAATTTGGTTCGACTTCGGTATCGTTGTTTAGCAGAAGAATGTGACTGAACCCTCCCGCTAGCGCAAAGCGGATCCCGACATTGTTTCCTCCCGAAAAGCCCAAATTAGTTGAGTTTTCGATCAGTTCGATCTCCGGGAAAGTCTTTTTCAATCTCGGTCCCTCTTGGTTTTGCGAAGCATTGTCTACCAACACGACCCTGAAATCGGGGAAATCTACTTTGCGAAGGGATTCCAGGCAGGCCTGGGAAAAGTCAAACCCGTTCCAGTTGACCACAATTACAGCGACCGATGCCTCAAGAGTAAAAGCCATGAAACAAGATTCGATTGTGTCGGTAGAGGAGTACCAGACAGATGAGGAATACCATGATCTCGGTGGAAATGATGCCGATGCAAAGACCGACTCCTCCCATCACTGAGGTCAGGACGGCGGTGACCACCACCATATACACGCACATGATGCAGCTGGCCTTAAAGAGCAGCTCTTTCAGGTCAGAGACCAGCATGATGGTGATGTTTCCGATATTAAGACAAGCCAGAAAGGGAATAGCTGAAAGCATCTGCAGGTAGGTGACCGATTCCATAAGCTCAGACTTGGAAAGCACGAGGATAATCCATGGAGCGGCGAAATACGCACCACCTGAAATAAACGCCCCAAAGCACAATACTCGGACATACACACCTCTCAGAAACCGGTAAAATTTCGGCCGATCTTCCGTATAAAGTCTCGCTGCATTTGGGAAGATTGCCTGTACGATCAGAGAGGGAAAAAGTCGCAAAACCATGATCACCCGCTCAGCCAGGCTGTACATTCCGAGCGTTTCGGCACCCGAAAAGAAGCTCAGAATAATGAGCCCTCCATTAATGGAGATGAAGCTCGCAAAGCTGCTGAAGAACAGCAGGACGTTGTCTTTCAGACTTTTCCAGATCGCCGAAAACTCCGGTCGATAAAATCGTATCCCCAGAAATGTGTGGATGTACGCGAGCATTGCCAGATTGATCCCAAGGCCCAAAAATCCGAGCATAAAGTTGACCCATTTGCTTTGCTCCGGAGAATGAATAAAGAGAACGATTCCCATCAGAAAGAGCAGCTTGGAAAAGACATTGGCGATCGACACCAGTTTCATCTTTTCCATCCCCTGAAAAAACCAAAGCGGCAGAGAGGCTTCTGAAAAAAGCAACAGGAGCGAAAATACCAGGATCATCTGGTATTCCCGAAACAGTCCTAAGCCGAATGCGCCTACCAGAATGATCAGCGCGGCCATGCAGGCAAGAAGAAACTTTGCTGAGAAAATATTGGAGACGATATGGGACAACGCTGTCTTGTCCTCGCTGTTTATTGCCACTTCCCTCGGCGCAGTCAAATTGTAGCCAAAGACCACAAGAATATTCAGCAACACAATCACCGAAAGCGCCAGATTGACCAATCCAAACTGGTCTACGCCAATGCTCTGGATCAGCAGAGGCATGGAGATGATGGAAATCAGCACATTGGACGACTGGATGAAGGCCAGAAAAAAGAAATTCTGTATCGACTTATTTCGGATGAAATTGCCTAGAGGGATAAGCAGATTTAGTTTTTCTAACATGGCAGCCTAAGGCTTAGCTTTCCTTCACGTGCTTGTGATAGAGCCTGCGAAAATAGAGTCCAAAGATCACCAACATTCCGGTGATCAGGGCTCCCAAAACCATCCCTTTCACTAAGCGGATTTCGGAGCGCTTCAGCGGAAGTCTCGGCGAATCAATAATCTGGATCAGCGGGGAATTGTTGCGGTGATTGACTTTGGCAATCTCCAAGTTTTTGACAATCTCTTGATACACCGCACCGGTGGCCTGAACGTCGATTTGGCGCTTTTTACTCTCCACGGTCGCCGAGCTCAAGAGCGGGTTGGCGTTGGGTACCCGGTCAGTGGCACTGGCATATGCTCCGATACTTTCATCCAAGATTGTTCTGACACTATCTGCCTGAGTCTGCAAAATCGCCAGGTTTTCCCCGGTCTTCTTGGTCTTGGTCTCGAAGTAGAAGGTATTTACTTTCTCCACCAGCGCTTCGTTGAAAGTCTTCGCGAAAGGCTCATCTTTCGAAGAAATAGTAACCTGGATAATGCTGAGCTTGCGGTCGGGCTTTGCGACACCGAGTTGATTTTCGCGGATCAGCTCGGAGACCTCCATGATCACTGAGTCCTGCGTCACGGAGAATTGCTCCCTTGGAAGCGAAAAATCGAGCGCTGCAAAGTCGACCTTGGACGCCCACTTCTTATCCAACTTTTCGAACTCCAGATATCGGTCGATCAGCAGCTGCGAATCACTGAACGGACTCAGCAGCGTCTCTCCAAGCATCCGATCAGAGCGATAGAGCTCCATGATATTATCTCCTTGAAACAGTCCACTGGTACCACCCAGAGAGCCGAGATTGACTCCTACCAGCGAGGCTAATCCGGACATCTGGCCGATACCACCACCTTCTCCCTCTTCGAGCACAAAGGATGTCTCGGCGTGGAAGACAGGCTTTTTAAACACGGAAACCAACACACCGAGGACTATTCCTATGATTCCGGCCATGACCAGAATTTTCCACTTCGAAAGAAAAAAGGCAAACCATTCGCCGAGGTTTTGAAAGACCTCCTTGAGCGTAAACTGGTTTTCGGAAAAATGCTTGGAGCCCGCCATTACCAGTTGATTTGGGACATGACTAAGGCCAATGTGGCCAATCCAGTGGTGATGCCGACAATATCTCCCAATCGTAGCGGCATCTTAGGCCCTTTCGTTGGCACGATCACCTCGGCGCCCGGTTCGACGGGAGGGAAATCTCTGATTCCGATAAGTCCTTTGGTGCGCTTTACCGCTCCGTTGGCATAGACTACATAGGTCTGTTTTTTGTTTGCGCGGCGCTCAAACCCACCAGCGCCGTTAATGTAATGTTTGAGACTTCGCCCATTTTCGTAGCGGAGTGTAGTCGGATAGACGACATCGCCACGCATCCGGACGGTTTGAAGCAACTTTGGCACCGACAGAATATCGCCGACTTCCAGGATCAGGTCATCGTCAGAGCCGGGGTTTTGGAGGATTTTTTCCAAATCGATGGCGACGGCTTCCGATTCCTTGATCTTCACCGCAAATCCCGGTGTACTTGCGGCGACTTGATCGAGCGATTCCTTCTTGGTATTGGCCAGCAAGGTGTCCACCGCATTTACTTTTTCTGCGGGCAGATCTCTAAAGAGCCGCTGGAGCAATTCCTCCTGCGCTTCGGAATTGTTGGGGTCTTCGATGAGCTTCAGTCTCAGGGCTTCGAGGTTCCGCTGTCTCCTGATTTGCTCCGATTCGGTGTTGAAAAATTCCGTGCGACGGATCAGCGACGCGCCTTTGGGATAGGCAAATTGATTCAGTCCGCCGGCTCTTTTGACCAGATCAGAGATCCGCTCGACGCTGTTTTGGATGGCAAACATGCCCGGAGCATTTACCTGACCTTCCACAGCCACCAGTCGCTGCATGGTGAAATTGGCCCGCTTTCTCACGATCACCTGATCAAACGGCTGGAGTGAAGGAGAGTCCGGACTGATGGAAAGATCCGGATTGACACGGCTTGGAATGATGTCCGAGAGTGTGCCCAGATCAGAATCTTCCAATCTTCTGGCTATCTCGATGTCTTGGGAATTGGCAGATTCCTGCAGGCCACCCGCCAAGATGATCAGTTCCTCGATCTTCATTGATTCGGAATAAGGATAGGTACCGGGCTTTTTCACCTCGCCGAGGATCTGGACATAGTGCTCGTTTTGGATGTCGTAGATGCTGGAGATCCGTACCACGTCTTCCCGCTTCAATACCACATCGGGAGCCGATCCGGCTAGAACTGCGCCCAGATTGACTTCGATCATCTCGGTGCTGAGATCACCTTTGGTCCGGAGTATGCTCGCCCGCTCGGTGTAGGCGTCGCCGCGGAGGCCTTCGGCATTTTTCACCAATTGGGACAAAGTCAGCCCTTCCGACAGCGCAAACACACCTTCGCGGTAGACAGCTCCTTTGATCTGAACCCGGTTGCTGTAGCGCTCAAGGATCTTGCTGACGGTGATTTCGTCGCCGCCTTTTAGCGTAAACAGGTTAAATTGATTTTGGTAGACGTCGGATACCGAGCGCTGATTTCCGGTGATTCGCGAGATGGCAATGCGGTCTTTGAAAGCCACATCGGTAAAACCTCCTGCATAGCTCAGGAGATCCTCGAAGGTGTCTTCGGCGCCGATCTCAAAGGTCATTGGACGCTTCACTTCACCTTTTACTTTGACTCTGGACTGGAAAGGCGAAACCAAGATCACATCCTGATCCTGGAGTTGGAGGTCGAGGTTGGCGGTGCCGTTGATCAGTAGGTCATAGACGTCAATCTCCGCGACGGGCTTGTTGTCCCGCACCAGTTTGATGGAGCGCATGGTTCCGTTTTCATTCGGTCCACCGGCGGCATACAGCGCATTGAATGCGGTAGAAAATGCGCTGAGGGTAAATGTCCCGGGCAGTCTGACTTCGCCAAGGATGTGTACTTTGATCGTGCGGACGTTTCCGAGCGTCACCTGAAGAAAGGTGTTTGGATTGCTCCCGCTCAATCCTGGATAGAACTTGCTCACCCGGTTTTTGATGATCTCGGTGGCCGATTCGATACTTTTGCCTGACACCGACACCGGGCCAATATTGTCCAATAGCACAAATCCATCGGGATTGAC
>Ga0307414_10001486_pt1 | contig 12198 bp, 8 predicted proteins | sample DK1Ometagenome_FD_203804 | JGI IMG/M metagenome (GOLD analysis project Ga0307414, IMG submission 203804) | Maize rhizosphere microbial communities from greenhouse at UC Davis, California, United States - DK15-O-3 | ecosystem: Host-associated > Plants > Roots > Rhizosphere > Soil | place: USA...
GGTGATGAATTTGTAGAAATAGACGCTTTGGAATTCCATGAAGGTCAGAAAGCGGGCGTCCATGTGCGTTTATCCCTCGAGGTTCTTCAATTGAGCGCTGATGAGCTATGGGCGCATTGGAGCAGAGCAGGGCTTTGCCTGCAATAAAGGGGGCGGAGGCAATCAAGCTGTTTAATTGCCTCCGTCCCCTTTATCGTTGGTGTAAATAATTCACGAGCGGGGAAGAAACAGGGGCCAGAGTACTTTTCGCGGAAAAGTACTCTGGCCCCTGTTTTCGAACTTCAATCCAAAGAAGTGACGTACTTGATGCGCAGCACTCTTAGGGTGGCTACTACCGCCTCGCCAACGCTTGCGAGACTAGCAAGTTCCCAGTCGGGTCCTTCGTGACTTCGCAGAGGGGGCCTCCCCGACCGTCCCGGAGGGCGGGTCTTGACCCCGCCTTACGTGCGTTTAATTGCCTCCGTCCCCTTCAGCTCGGTAATAGAAAAGGGGCCGAGCAAGCGCGGTGCGAGCTATGCCAAGTTTTCCAAGTTTGCGACGCATGCCTCCATCGAGGGGTTCGAGATGCTGAAGCCCCGTGGCGCAGACTGGGCCGCAGTTGGCCCATTCATGGATATTGGGATGCTTCGGGCGCTTCTCGAAGAGCACGCCAAGCTCGCGCTGCAGGCCGGCATGGCGTTCAATCTCTTCTTGCACATCGATTCCCTGCCTGCTCGGCAGATCGCGTATCGCATGATCTGGGGAATGATGGATTGGATGGAGCGATATCACGGCGCCAGCTACAGCGCGGAGGAGCGAGCCAGGACGCAGGCACTTCCCGAGGGCGACTAAGTAAGGGCTCTTCGTTCCTGTGTCATAAAGTCGGTAGCCGCCGGACTAGTTTCCGTCGCGGTCGGTGGACAGAACTCTCGGTGTTCAGCATGATGAATGCGTTTCTATGCCATTGGATCGGTCGTCGACCATGCTCCAGATTGCTTCCGGAAGGCTTTTCTCCCGACCTGCAGGGCGAAGGAACGAGCATAGGGGCGTCCTGTACACCAACCTGCGCCTGGTCCGGGACAGCCCGATCGAGACCGTGGCGGGTCGCCTGCTGCCCGCCACCACGCTCTACGACTCCCGAGCGGTCGTGTATGAGACCGTCGAACTGATCGAGGAGCCGGCGAAAGGTCCGGGCGTGTTGGTATCGCGAGGGATGGATCCCTATCTGGACGAGTTCGCGCTCATCGCTTCCTTCGCCCTCAACGTCGTCTGCACGCCCAATGCGGGTTTGGCTGCGCGCCTGCTGAGCGACCAACGCCTGACAGGTATCCGGGGCCGGCCAAGCAAGTTCGTTCGCCGATTCTTCGACGACGACGTGTGGTGCCAGGGCGGCGACGAGGCGCGGCTTCGGGACACGGTGAACGACCTGCTCGCGCTGCAACGGCGAAGCTACCGCGCAGCGATCCGAGCGATACGGACGTATGTCACCGGCCTGCACCGGTTGGCAGATGACCTCGAACTGGCGTACACGCTGCTCGTCGCCTCGATCGAATCGCTCGCGCAAGGATTCGACGGAAACCGGGCTGTGTGGGAGGACTACGATAGTAAGAAGCGCGCCTTGATCGATGCGGCCCTTAGCGGTGCGGATGCTGCTACCGCAACCAACGTGCGATCTGCATTGCTGCAGATCGAGCACATCGGGATGGCGCGAAAATTCCGCGAATTCACCCTGGATCATGTCAACGAGGCGTTTTTCCGGGACGAGGCCGTTTTCGAGGATGGACCCGTGGGAAGGGCGGAACTTGTGGACGTGTTGCGGGAGGCGTATGGAATACGCTCGAAGTACATCCACAACCTGGAAGAGCTCCCGCGCATCATGACTCTGGGGGATTCCTATCGGGAAACCGTGCGTCTGGAACGTAAGACGGTTCTTACTTTTCAGGGGCTGGCGCGCCTCGCAAGATGCGTGATTACCGAATTCATCCGACGACAGCCCAAGGTGGAAGCGGAGATCCACGACTACTCGCTGGAGCAAAGCGGCGTCGTGCAGGTGCAGATGGCGCCGCAGTACTGGGTGGCGAGCCTGGAAGGGCTGACGCACGACTGCGGACGCCAGCGATTGGAGGGTTTTGCGGAACAGCTCACGAGCCACTTGATCGGAGAACCCAATACCGGTGTGACCGACCTGCGGAAGTTGCTCGCCCAGCTCGAAGCGATGCTGCCGGGCATGAGCCCTGCCCAGCGGCGGCCCTTTGTCGCGCTGTACATCCTCTTCAACACCTATGTCCCGGAGGAGTTGCGGATGCCTGGATTCGATGCCATCCGATCCAGGTGGTGTGCCGAGTTGGATGACCCAACGATCGAATCCATGTTCTTCCGATTGCTTTCGTTTTCGGAGCTTGCCTGGCCGCTCCCCGAACACGAGCGCGTGCACAGCGAGTATTTCCGCAGTCGCCACTGGAAGAACGGACTGAGGATGCCAAAAGCGCTGGAAGCCGGGGCTTCCCTCGTCCTGGCCGAGCGCTTCCGGGCCGCGCAAAACCATACCAGAGCCGCCGAGCTGATCAGTTTTGCGGTGGAAAACTACCCGGGACACCAGGCGCTCCGCGAACTCGAGACCGGGTTCAAGGGAGACGTCGCGATCGACTGGCACCAACTGATGAGGGTGCAGCCGGAAGGGGAAGCGTCATGACCGAGCCCCAGGTCGGCCGCTGGACCGGCAGCATCAACCGGTCCGCGCGCCGGATGGTCCGGCACCAACTGCGCCTCAATGCCGCTGCGGTCGCGGTCAAGCGACCCGCCCTCCATCGCTGGTTGCGCAGCGTCTTCGCCGTGAGGACCTTCCGAAGGTTCCTGAGCGCCTACCTTGTTCTGAACCTCGTGCTCGTCGCGATCGAGCTGTTCGCAGCGCATGTTCCGGTGGACGCCATACCTTCATGGATACCAGACGCCAGGTTTCCGGAGGGCGCCAATGCGATCATTCTCAATGTCTCGGGATTCATGATCGCCGCGCAGGTCGGTGCGCTCGGCGTGATCTCGATCGCCCTGGCGCTGGTGACCATCATTGCGCAACGCGACAGTTTTTCCACGGACGTGCAGGTCTATTACCACGAGTCGATGGCATTCGAGGTGGTAGCGAGCTGCCTTGCGTTGCTTGTCGTCCTATGCGTGCAGCTGCTGTGGCCCGTGCAGCACCTCCTGCACTACTACGTGCATAGCCGGGACGCGCTGCTGTTCAAGTTGATCCTGCTCGGCATGCACACGCTCTGGCTGATCTTGAACCTTGGCGCACTGGCGCATTTTGCACGCACGACGCTTCTTTTCGTTCAGCAGTCTTCCAGGCAGGCAATGCGAAAGCAGTACACCGCGGCAGTCAGCGCTCCGCTCGAAATGATCGGCAGAATCCGCGAGGCCCTGTACGTGGCTGCCGACCAGTTGACTGTCCGGAACGCATATCCAGCGGGATCCGGCGCGGCGTCTTGTGACGTCCAATACGGCACCAATTTCGTGGATGACGCTGGCGAAGTGGAAATCAGTTCGAATTTCCGTCGGCGGGTCGCGCTTTGCGATGTCCGCATCTCATGGGTGGGCTGGGTCATCCGCCGCTGGGGAAAACGCGTTGAAGCTCATTCAGGAACGCCACCTGCGACATCCCCACAAGCTCGCCGGAATCGTCCGCGACTGACATTCGCGCTGTCGCTGGACCAGCCAGTGGATAGAAAGATTGACTGGTGCAGGCGATCCGGTGGGGTTCCGCTTCTGCGCATCGAGCGCATGATCCTGCGTTTCGCCTTCCGTTTTGCGGCGGTGAACGATGAAAACTGACCTTCCAACGCCACAGGACATGCTTGAGGAGCTGGCGGATCGCGCGACCGCCACGATCGAGCGGAATGCCACGGTGGCGTTCGATCGCGCCCTGGAAGAGATGACGGACTACCACCGCTTCCTGTTGGCCTTGAGCGCGCCGGGGCCGGGCTCGGATTTCAGCCTGGCGGAGGTAGGCGGATTCATGCCGCCACATTTCGATTGGACGACACGGTACCGACGTTTGCACGAGCGGGCGTCAGAAAGAATACCGGATGACACGCACTACATCAGGCAACTGGCGTATGCCCCGCTGAGGCTTATTCCCAGCTCGCGGGAGGAGCGCCTGTCGCCTGGCGTGATGAACGGCATTCTGGATCTTGGTCCCAGCCTGGTTCATCGGCTCGAGGCCTGGTTTACACGCCGGACGGTGGTTGCCGAAGATGGTGAGGCGCCAGCGAGGCGGGTATTGCTGGCCGGATCCGACGAGCGGGCTTATGCCGATGCCCTGACCGACGTCGTGGGTGGCTGGGAGGCGCTGCATCAGCACGTGCCAGGGCTGTTCGGCTGGAAGTCCGCTGGTTCGCAGCCCGCGGCGGCGGAGTGGGACGAACTGCGCGACACCTGGTCATACCTGTCGCATCACCTCAAGAACACCGCCCGCGCGGTCGCCATCTCGGTCTGGAACGAGGACGAGCAGGGCGCGAAGATGTTTTGCGAATCGCTTCTCAGGTGGCCGAGTGCGCTCGCCTACGAGTTGGGCGATGGATCCAGCCTGTTCTACCGACGAATGCTGTATCCAGATATCGTCGAGCTGGACTGGAAATCCGCGTGCACACGGATAATGTCGGTGCGGGACGATTTTGACCGGGATCCATCGCCACGTGAGCTGCTGGCAAGCCTGCTGCAGAGCGTCCACGACGACGTGACCCTGATTACTTCCTCGTTGCTGCTGCATTGGTCCGCCTCCGGGCGGCAACAGACCGACATCGCCGCGCGCATGGCCATGGCCTTATTCGGCGGGGCCGAGTCCGATCTGGAAGATCTTTACCACGAACCCATCAGTCTGGAGTTCGGCCCGCTGTGCCTGAAGCTGCTGAGGTTGCGGCTGGCCGGCACAACGTATGGGAACAGAGGCTACGGTAAGGAACTGGATGGTCTCGTCCGCAGCATGGATCAAATGACGGAGCGGCTGATTGTTCCGGGCCGTTCCTTCACGCCCTCGACGTTGCACGGCCGAGACGAGCTGCTTCCGTCTTTCCTGGCGTTACTCGCATTGGATAGGCGGCCCGCGGACGGAGTCATTGAAAGGCGATTGGCGGAGCTCGTGAGGAACGACAAGGCATTGCCCGAAGGACTGGAATCGGTGGTCGAAATTCTGGACGAACTGCGGCGCGTGCTTCGTGGTTTGGAAAATCCATCGGATCGTCTGCACGCTGCTCTCCGGATCGCCGTGCCGGACGAGCCGGTTGAAGACGTCGTAGACAGGTTGCGGACGAAGATCGAGCCGACGGTCGCGGCGGTCCAGGCAGCGAGAGATGACCACATCAGGGCGGCAGACGCCGATACTGGGCGGCTGGACCCGGTGCGCGGGGCGATCGAGGCGGGGTTGCTTTCCCTCCCCAGAGGGCTGTTGTTCGGGGAGGTGGCCGTCGCTGTCGCGTCGGAGGGTGATGGTCAAGCACGCGATGTAAAAATCCCAAACCTGAGCAAAGCCTGGTTCATAGGACCGTTTCTCGCCATGCCAAGCAATTTCGATAGGGCGGCAAGTGAACACGTCAGGCTAGGTGCAGAAGCCGCTGTGCGTCGTGATTTTTATCAGAGAAGACGCCACCCGTATGCACCAACGAGTTTTCCGAATGAACCCGCCTTCTGGATGGATGTCGGGGATCTGGGGCGCTACGTAGGACCCGACCCGGTGCTGATGGTGTCTGATGATGTGGCAAGCATGCTCCGGGAAATGCTCTCGAAGGGCGTCGCGGAATCGGCCGGGCTCAAGGTTGAGCGGAAACCGCGGACGGACACGTGGCCGGGCTATATCGCCACGGTGCACGAGGTTGACGTGTATGCCGCAAGGATGCCCGAGAGGACGGCATGGCTTTTCTCGTCACGAATCCTAGAACGGATACGGTACGTCGCCTCGGACGACGGGCATTTCATCACGCTCTGCATCGAGTGGCATGAAGACGGATTGGAAGGTGATTTGCATGCGCACTTCCAACAGATCGTGAGTTGGACGGAGCATCCGATCATCGAAGTGCGCGTTCCTGATTCGTCGACTACGCTCGCCCGAGACGTTATTGTTCCTCGCCTCCGCTTGCGGGGGAACAAGGATACGGATGCCACTGGAGACGCGGAATAGCGTCCCCATTGCCGCATTGCTAGCGAAAATCCCGCGACCTGGTTTCGAGCATTCCGAGCAGCGGCGTCATGTCGGTGGGCTTCCATGTCACCTTGACGCTTCCACGCGGCCATCGACCGACGCAACTGGTCTGCCTCGCCGGGGGTATAGCCGGCGGCGGAATCCGACGCTCGCCTCCACGCAACTACAGGTGCTGCGCTTGGATCTGGGAACGGATGCTGGGCGCCCCTTTTTGGCGCCCCGAACCGAAACCAGCGCAAGGAGCGGTCCTGCAGGATGAGCGCGTAGGCGCTAGTGGTCCGGTAGATTGCTCACCTGCGCCGTGCGAACGTTGCCAGCCGCCGAAAGGCAGGGCTTTGCACCAATGTCGGCGCAGTCGCCCGGATCTGATCCAGTCCCTCGGCTAGATCCATCGGCACAACAGATCCTTCCGAAGTGCCTATGGTCGTATCCAGTAATCTCAGGAGAGCCGCCGCCTTTGCTGCGGTGTTGATCCGTGCCAGTCTAGGTACTTCATCGGAGTGGCCCCAAAAACCGTATTCCGACATTGACCAGCAATCAAACGGAACCATGAACCTCTCAACTGAATCGACCGCGTCTGCGAACGCTTCGCCGGCAGCAACGGGAAGATCGGCGAATGCGGCGCTAACGCCACGAGTGGCGAGCGAGCGCTCCTGAGGCCAGACCTTTGCGAGAAATGGAGCGACTGAAAGGCGGAACACATCTTCAGCAGTATGGCGAGTCCCTTCCATCTCGTTATTCGCCATCCAACTAAGGTAGCGTTGCACGGCTTGGGCGCCCGCCGCGCGCACCTCGTCATCCACTGCACGCAGTGTCTGTTGGATCTTCGCATTGCTGACGACAGGATTTCTGTTCTCCCGAAAGGCGTGTAGCGATTCAAGAATGAGGCTTGTGAGCAGTGACCCACGGGTCTCGCGCCCGAGACCACGGTCGAGGACTCTTTCCGCAAACTGGCTCCCTATAACCTCCAGGACATCTGTGAACTGCGTGCGCTGCGCGATCGCGCGCCACAGTGCGAGAGACGACGCGTCATTGGCCGTGAGGGCCGCTACCAAATGAGCGCGTGCCCATTGTTCATCCACTCTCAGGAAGTAGGGAAGATCCTCGATCAGACGATGTCGCGCAATCAGTCCGGCTCTGCCGCCAGCTTCGGCGAGGTCGTTACGCATCGAGCGAAGCACTCCGTTATCCTGGAACGGAGTTGCGTCTCTGTCGACCGTCGGACAAGACCTCAGGAACACGCCCACCAACTTGCCCGCAGGGGTATTGAGGGTGTCGAAATCCGCTTGATCTTCGTCCGGCGCTGCGCGAAATCTCTCGTCCAAGTCGAGAGCATCTGACTCGACGCTACTTTCATTGGTGACGACGACTGCGATTGGCCAAACCCTTGACCAAACGTTCAGCAAATGGCAGGAATGGATAATTACCCGATCCCATTCCGACAACCAGTGTGTAATTCCTTGGATCGCCTTTTGGAGCGTTCCCGTCGGTAAGTTCTCAAGCAGCCCCATGACACGCTCGCCAACTTGCCGGAATTCTCCATTGGCTTCGCTCCCTCTGTCCGGGGCTTTGTGGGACCAGCCAAATCGATCCCAGACGTTCGGGAACGCTGCGCCTGTCTCACCGGCAGCTTCAAGGTCATTCAGCACCAGACTCGCATTGTCACCCTCACGAATCCAATCGGTCGCGCCTTCAGCCGGATCGTCATTCCAGTTGCTACGGCTCGAGGTGAGAGCTATCTCCAGCGCTCGTAGTCGATCATCGCCATGGAGTTCGCTGTAGCACCCGTCCGGTTGCGGAGTAACCCAGCGGGCGACGGCGGACATCAAGAATCCGAAACTGACCGAGGGCATGTCGCGGAGATCAGGGAACTCACCGATCCGTTGATCTAGCCACGCCGAGGCTGGGGGTGGCAGCTGGTGACCCGCCACTTCAATCCGGCGCAGCTCGCGCAACGCCGAATAGGTTCGTGCCCGCCGGAGCCGCTCGACTTCCGCGCCTTTGGGCCAAAAACTGGCGGGAGCCCCTTTCTTGATCCGGGTGATCATCTTCGCTTGGGATGCCTGAGAAAACTCGCCGAAACGAAGCGCACGTAGTTCGGCAAACTCCGGGAATGTGTGAATATCCCAGAACTCGCGATCATTCAGATAGGGCAGGGTTGCAGAAAGTTCTGCTGCCGTCGTCATCCAATCGATCTGCGAAAGCGAAGCCCATAGCCGAAGGTGCACTGGGTTCGGCGTGTGCTTCCAACGCACCACAAACGCATTTGCTTGACCACGATCCAGGTCGCTCAGTCGTTTGACCACTGCATGCAAAAGTTTTACCGCCGGTGCTATGCCGTGATGAAACTTGTCCACGTCCCAATTCTGGCCGTCGTTAGCTCGCTGTTGATAGCCGACGTAGTACAACTGACCAAGCCGGAAAAGCTTGTGGTCACTTTCCCAGCCGACCCTGCGGCCGATGGAAAGGCCATGGTTGACTGCCGCTTCCAGTGCTGTGGCGAGAGAAACAAGAAAAGCGACATCATCGACGTTGTCGATCCGATACACGTTGAGATCAACCAGCTCGTGACTGTCAACTGAGGCGTAGAGGAAATCTTCGACACGACGGATTGGCTTGGTTGTCGCTGGTGACGCCGCATCGGAGCGGAGACTGACTTTGAGCCTGGGCTGGACAAGAGACACGATTGCCGCGATCAATGCTCCGGTGCGTTCGCCAGCAAGCACACGTCGCTGAACTCGATGAGCTTCGGCTGCCGAAGACATCTGCAGGTCCGTGTAGTCCCAGCTTTCTTCGATCATGCGCCAAGCGGTTCGCCATGGCTCCTTCAGTTCGTTGCCTTCTCGATAGAGCAAAGACTGCAGGATCGCAACACGCTTTACCATTTCATATGGCTTCGCTTCCAATGCCCATTCGACCGTCCGCCTTTCCGCAAGCCTTCCGTCTATAAAAGACATCAGTGCCCGGACTGAGTCACGATCTTTGTCATTGAGGAAGAGCCAGGACGGCCTCATGCGGATGCCTCGGCTTCTCGTTCGGAGACAATAGCTGCGATCGCGTCTAGCCAATCAATGTCGGCGCCGGCCTTGGATGCGAGCTGGGAGATACGTACCCGCTCGCTCGTGTTGCCACGGCGCAGCAAATGATCAAACAGATCTCGATCTGCTTCGGCGGATGCATTTCGAGGGGCATTGACGAGACGTTTGATCGCCGCATCCAGTACGCGAGGTCGACCGTTGATCGCAGACAGCTCCGCCCACTTTTCTAGGAGCTTGAGCAGAACTTGGTGATCGTCCTTGCTGTCGTAGGAAATCGGAGTGATTCCGCGACCTTTCCAATCCTCAGCAAGCACAGGATCCGGCTTGTCGATGCCCACGAATGTAAAGCGTTCTTTTAGATCATCGAAACGAACGCCATCGGCGGCAATCGCATTCAGCAAATAGCGCATGGGAGGGTCGTCGGCGCTGTATCCGACTAGCACCAAGTGGAACAGTCTCGCAGCGTCATAAATGAAATCGGGGACCGAGCGCCGACGCAGATAGAACTCGCCGAAGTCCTGATCGGTAATGACCAAGTCCGAGGTGCGCTTCGCATCCCGGTCCAAGGCTCCATGGATATGCAAGATGCCAGCGAAATCACTGGTTCTTCCTGGGCGAGGAATGCCGCCCAGAGAATACGTTTGTAGTTTTCCGGTCCTTGGCAGTCCCGCCTGGAGAAGGAGGTCAAAGTTGGTGGTGACAATCGCAGTGGCTCCACCGCGATCAGCCAGCTGCAACAAAGTCTTGTGGATGGGCGCTGCTGCGGTACCTGACGCTCGGAGTACCTCTGCGACAGTGGCCCTGACGCGGCTGGCGCCGCTCGGCGTATCGTCGATCCGGCGCTCCAGCATGCCAAGTACGACATCATAATCACGCCGTTTGAATCGCCTCACCTCGGCAATCTGTTGGTTGGTCAGACCGGTCAAATCTCCGGTGTCTTCGTCTTTGCTATTTGTGATGACAGCATGTACGCCGGTGTCGAGCTTTGCATATACATCAATGGCGAGCTTCCGGAAGTCGGGTAGCCCCGCAGGTCTCGAGATGCCGGCACCCGCTATAAATAACACTTGGCCACGAGCGTGAGCCAGAAGCAACCGCTCCGGCACGACCGGAAGGCCGTCGCCGAGAGAAATGACTCGGTCCGCTGGCGAAGAGCTAGGATGTGCGGAGGCAGCCGCACTCATGGCGCGCTCTGTAAAGTGGAACGGGCGAGGCGGAGAAATGTGTCGACTCTAGTTGGCCTGACCATCTCGTGATTTTCGATCAGCCATGCTTCCTGGCCCTGGGGACGAGGCGCCGTGGCGGGTGGGTCCCAATTCATCTGTTCCCCTGTGGAACTGACAGAGCCGCTCTGCTCGTCGATTTTGGTGCGAGAGGAGAGACTCGAATCCTCATTGACACGGCAGCTTTTGAGTCAGGCGTCCTCGATCACCCGCACTTCGAATACCCACAATTCAAGCAAGTGGCGCACCCGTCCATGATGACAAGCGCCTTCGTGTTGCACTTGTGGCAGAGGGTGGCGCTGGGCGGGAAGCTGGTGCCGTCGCCGGTGACGGCGATGTCTTCGTGGGAGGCGGGTTCGTTGGAGGCTGCGCGGAGAGCGCCCTCATCCGCCCTTCGGGCACCTTCTCCCGCGGAAGCGGGAGAAGGACCAGAGCCTACGTCAGACTTTTTTTTTGCGCGGTTCTCGTACTGCGCGCGCTTCTCGGCCAGGATCGCGCGCTGGTGCGCGCTCATTTCCGGGTCGTGGATCATGCCGATCGACTTCAGGTGCTCTTCCACGATCGCGCCCAGCTCGGCGACCAGCGACGGCATGTACACTCCGCCGGCCTTGAAGTAACCGCCGCGCGGATCGAACACCGCCTTCATCTCGTCGACCAGGAAGGTCACGTCGCCGCCCTTGCGGAACACCGCGGACATGATCCGGGTCAGCGCCACGATCCACTGGAAATGCTCCATCGACTTGGAGTTGACGAAGATCTCGAACGGGCGGCGCAGCTCGTGCTCGGTGCCCGCGTTCAACACGATGTCGTTGATGGTCACGTACATCGCGTGTTCCACCAGCGGCGACTTGATCTTGTAGGTGCTGCCGATCAGCACTTCCGGGCGCTCGATGCGCTCGTGCATGTGGATGATGTCGGCGACCGGCAATTCGGCCTCGGCCTTGGCCCGCGACACCGACTCGGCCTGGACCACGGCGGCGCTTTCGCGCGCCTTGTCTTCCGGGGTGAGGACGCTGTAACCCTTGATTTTCTTGTCGATCTTGACGGCCATGGAACGGTTTCCTGAACTTTTGTGTGGGCGTATCGGTGGTTCGGTTGCGGCGTGCGGGTCGTACCCTCACCCCAACCCCTCTCCCGACGGGAGAGGGGCTTGAAGCGGCTTACTTCTTCTTCGCGGCCTTGCGCGTCGCCTTCCTCGCGGGCGCCTTCTTGGCGGCCTTGCGTGGGGCGGCTTTCTTCACCGCTTTCTTGGTCGCTGTCTTCCTGGTCGCTGCCTTCTTGGCCGCGACCTTCCTGGTTGCCTTGCGGACCGCTTTCTTCGCCGTCGCCTTGCGGGCGCCGACCTTCTTGCCGGCTTTCTTGACCGCCTTCTTCACGGCTGTCTTCTTGCCGGCCTTCTTGGCGGTGGCCTTCTTGGCCGTCTTCTTGGTGGTCTTCTTGCCGGTGACCTTCTTCCTCAGCGAAGCGGCTTCGGCCTTGGCGCTGGCACTGGCGGAGGCCAGCGACTTCTTGGCCTTGGCCACGGTCTTCTTCACCGACTTGCTGGCCTTGTCGGTGCGCTTGGCGACCGCCTTCTTGGCCGCGGTGACGCGCTTGGTCGCTGCCTTGCGCGCTTTCTTGACCGACTTCCTGGCCGAGGCGACAGCGCCGCTGGCGGTGGAAGCGAGGGAGTTGCCGAGGTTGCTTGCGGTTTCTTTCACGCTTTCTGCGGCGCCGGTCAGGGTCGCCACCACACCATTTCCATTGCTCATGAAGATGCCCTCCTGGGGCC
>Ga0307414_10001487_pt1 | contig 12191 bp, 7 predicted proteins | sample DK1Ometagenome_FD_203804 | JGI IMG/M metagenome (GOLD analysis project Ga0307414, IMG submission 203804) | Maize rhizosphere microbial communities from greenhouse at UC Davis, California, United States - DK15-O-3 | ecosystem: Host-associated > Plants > Roots > Rhizosphere > Soil | place: USA...
CCTCTTCAAAAATGTGCACCGGGTCATGAAATTAATTTTTAATATTTAATCACATTAATCAAAAATATGAACTTTTTGCTACTTAGCGCACAGGTATTTCGGAAAACATGGAAAAATACCGGCCTTTTTGTTGCTCTTTTTCTATCCGGTATGTCCACACAGGCACAGCAGGGAATTCTCAATACGCGGATTTCCATTCAAGTTAAAAACCAAACGATAGCCGAAGCGCTCGAAAAGATCGAGGAAAAAACGGGCTACACCATTGTATATAGTCCAAGTTTGTTGAGTACAGATAGGAAAATTACGATCGACCTAAAGAATACACGGTTGGATGCCGTACTACAAGAAATCTTGGGCGATGCCGTTCGGCGTGTCGAAACAAAGGGTAATCAGATCAATTTACAACCTTCGGCAGGCAAAGGGAGCCTCTCCGGTCAGGTACGCAGTAGCGACGGGTATCCTGCGAGATATGTCAACATTAATTTTGCGGGCAGACAGATCCAGGCAGATGAAACAGGTCATTTTAACTTCAGCAATATTGAAGTTGGAGAGTATACGATAGAAGCTAAATATGTAGGCTTACTTACCCAAGCCCAAAAGGTTGGCATTGGCGCAAATAAGAATACACAAATCACTTTTGTGATGTACGAAGATGATAAAGCGCTGCAAGAGGTCGTGGTCAATAGGGAACGAACCAATAGATTTGCAAATAAAGATAGTGAATACATAGCGCGTATGCCACTAAAAAATCTGGAAAATCCGCAAGTCTACCAAGTAGTGACCCAACAATTGATGAAGGAACAGGTTTCTTATACCATTGCTGATGCCATGCGTAATGCCGGTGGCACAGTTCCTGTTATCAATCCTTCTGGGGGATTAAGTGCCTATTTCCGTGGTTTCGGTACAGGTATCAACGCGAGAAATGGTATGGAGTCTACATCTGACCGATCGGCAGTAGATTTGGCCAATGTGGAGCGGATAGAAGTACTTAAAGGTCCTTCGGGAACATTGTTTGGTGCCGCGGTGTCTTCCTTTGGCGGAGTGGTAAACCTAGTGACGAAAAAGCCGATCGAAGCGAAACGTACGGAGGTAAACTATACCACGGGCAGCTTCGACCTTAATCGGTTATCGGTGGATGTGAATACACCATTGACTGCGGACAAGCGAGTGCTGTTCCGTTTAAATTCGGCAATGCATAAGGAAAGGAGTTATCTTTCGCATGCATTTAACAATACGTTCCTGATTGCGCCAAGCTTAAGCTATCAGGTGCATGAAAAGTTGAGCCTAAACCTGGATGCGGAGTACCTGAAGGTGCACAATACGCAGCCCAATAATTTTGTGATTCGCGCAGAGGATGTATTCCAACCCAAAGACTTACAGCTAGATTATCGCAAAAGCTTATTTCATAGCGATGCCGATGTGAATAATACAGCGACAAGGATATTTACAGAGGCCGTTTATAAAATTTCTGACAAGTTCACTTCAACAACGCTCTTCTCGTATGTTTCTGAGAATGTAGATCGTAGCTATCAGCGTGTTGTACTCTTGAACTCTCCGACGGAGATTGTTAGAGCATCTTCCATATACCGCGACGTATATAACGGTTATTCCAATATTCAGCAGAATATTAACGGCGAGTTTACTACCGGGGCGCTCAAGCACAAATTACTGATTGGTGCTAACTACAGAAACCTAAGCAGTAGCTTTCTCTTTGGAGACCTCCAGATCTTGGATCAGGTGGATGTGACGCAGCGGTTCACACCGTTACAAAGACAGGCGATCGATAAGGATGCGGTTTATGAGCCTTACCCCACACCTACGCAACGCACGGCCAGTGCTTATGTGTCGGATATGATAACGTTTCTTCCGCGCCTTTCGGCCATGCTTTCTTTGCGTGTAGATCATTTTACGCGAAAAGATATAGCAGATGCGGATGAAGGCTTTGAACAAACTTCATTGGCGCCGAAATTCGGATTGGTATATCAAGTGTTACCGGAACAGGTGTCGCTATTTGCAAACTATATGAGTGGCTTTCAGAACGTAGCTCCTATTCGCGAGGGAGAAATTTTTTTTATCGCGGATCCCATTTTTGCTAACCAAGCGGAGGGAGGGATTAAGTCTGAAATCTTTAAGAAAAAATTGAGTCTAACGGCAAGTTATTATTATATTAAGATCGACAATGCCCTACGTGTTGCGGATATGTTGACCGTGCAAGATGGCCAGCAGGTCAGTAAAGGAGCCGAATTAGAAGTTATTGCCAATCCATGGGTAGGTTTGAATATTATTGCCAGCTATGCTTTTAACGATAATCGGATTGTCAAAGCGTCCGATGAAACTGTAGAAGGCAACAAGGCAGCCTTTGCACCGGAAAATGTAGCGAGCCTTTGGGCTTCGTATACCTTTCAGGAGCAGATAGAAGGCTTAGGAGTAGGTTTTGGAGTGAACTATGTGGATAAGATGTATAGGGCAACCTCGAATAGCTTCTTTATCCCAAGCTATACGTTGGCCAATGCAACTTTGTTTTACAACCGGCAGGCGTGGGGAATCCAATTAAAGGCGAACAATATATTCAATAAGCAGTACTGGGACGGCTGGGGGAATTTGCAGGCCCCTTCGAACGTAGCAGCCAACCTATCGTATCGTTTCTAAAAATTCCACTAGACGGGAGTAGGTCGCTTTTCCGAATATACCTACTCCCTTATAAATCAACTCGTGCTAAAAAAAATACTATATCAGACACATCTTTGGATGGGCTTATTTTCTGGATCTATCGTCTTTATCTTAGGCGTTACGGGTTGTATACTTGCATTTGTGGATGAGATTAAACCCGTCGTCTATGCAGATCATTACTTTGTGGATCCGACGGGCATTTCCGATCCGCGAAAATCGTTTTCAAGTTTGTTGCACGCTGCAGAGCGGTATTGGGGTCCCGAAAAGCCGATTTCGGTAGTGGAAATTGAAAATAATCCACAAAGAAGCTGGCACTTTAGAGCTTACCGGCAAGATAGTATTGATGGAATCTGGTATTGGAATGAGAAGAAATACTACGAATCCCTGTTTATCGATCCATATACCGGTACGAAAATATATAGCGAGAACGCGGAGTTTGAATTTTTTAGGATAATCCTCTATATTCATTGGTCCCTATTGCTAAAGACAGAGATTGGGCAACCTATTGTGGGCACAGCAACCTTATTTTTTGTTATTTTACTCGTGACAGGTTTATACCTTTGGTGGCCTAAAAATAAGAAATCACGACGGGTTCGTTTTTGGTTTCGGTGGAAGAAAGATACAGGTAGGAAGCGAAAAAATTACGATCTGCATAATATCTTGGGCTTTTACTCCTTTTCTATTGCTCTAATTCTTGGTTTGACGGGTTTGATTTGGGCTTTTTCTTGGTTTGATCAATCGGTACAAGGTCTATTGAATAAGATCGGTAACACAGCGCCAAAACAAGAACGCGGGTTGCCTGTTCATGAAACAATTCGCGATGTCGGTCTTGACGTCTATGAGCAGGTGTTGCAAGAAGTACAGCACAAATATCCCAAGGCACAGGGGTATTATTTTTATTTCCCTCAAAAAGAAAATGCGCCTTTGAATGTCTATATCAGTTTTGGAAAACGATATTCCTCGATCGTTCGACAATATCATGCGGCAGATGGTAAGCTGTTGAATATTCTTGATTTTTCGGATAAGGATAATGGACAAAAAATGCGAGCCTTAAATTATGATATTCATTTGGGCAGCATACTGGGCATTCCTGGGAAAATACTCGTTTTTTTGGCATCCTTGGTCTCGGCAAGTCTACCGATTACCGGTTTTTATATCTGGTACAATCGGCGCCGAAAAAAGAAGAAAGAAATTCGTAAGAATAACCAAAAGTTACATCGCCGCTCTTTATAGCTATCTTCGATATATCAGAAAGGATTCAATACGAATAAAAATTACACCTGTTCTATACACGGACGGCAATATTGGGATCTTTGTGAAGGTAGAACATTTGACAAATAGCTTGATTAATAATTGTTCCACCTTTGATCATCAATACTTTTTCTGTACCATTGACTTCTTTATAGCACCCTTGGTGAGACTTAGAACAGTGGGGGATTCTCAGTGAAATTTGAAGAAAATTAATTGTTGTCACAAACAAATAGCCTGTTAAAACCGTTATTTGTTAAAGTATTTCCTTCCGATCGGTAGATGGTTGGAGCTATTATGTACAAATGCAAGAAGTATGGCAATCAATGAACAAGAAAACCACAATACAGGAGGGAATCACGAGGTGACTCCCTTAATTTACGCCGCGCTGGACGCCAGTTCGTCGGGTATAATCATCACAGACAATAGACTTCCGGATAATCCGATCATCTACAGCAACAAGGCGTTTGAAAAGATTACCGGATACGAAGCAAATGAAATTATTGGACACAACTGTCGATTTTTACAAGCAGATGAAAGAAGACAGGAAGCACGGGAAATAATACGTGAGGCGGTAGACAAAGGGATGCATGTGACGGTAGAAATCAGAAACTACAGAAAAAACGGAGATCTTTTTTGGAATGAGCTATCTATCTCTCCTTTACGAAATGAAAAAGGTGAGGTTACGCATTTTATCGGTGTACAAAATGACATAACTGCACGGAAAAATGCAGAGGAGAAGCTTTCATTTGAACGCCAGCGAATGGAAAAAGTGATTTTGGAAAGAACCGAAAACCTACGAAATAACGAAGAGTACCTCAACAGTATCATTCAGACTATTCGAGAAAGCCTCGTAGTACTTGATCCAAACTTAAATGTGCTGACTGTTAATCAGTCTTTTCTGCGAACATTTAAGGTAACCAAGTCTGATACGATAGGAAAGCTTCTTTTTGATCTCGGAAATAGGCAGTGGGATATAGAAGGGCTTAGGACGATGCTCGAAACCGTACTACCAACAAGTAACCCTGTTCTGGATTTTGAAGTTGAACATGATTTCCCGTATATAGGCAAAAAAAATATGTTGCTCAATGCCCACCGCGTGGAACTTGAGGGCGATTACAAAGACCGGATTTTGTTGGCAATTGAGGACATCACTGAAAGGCGCGCTATCGAGAAAAGAAAGGATGATTTTCTGTCGATAGCAAGTCATGAACTCAAAACACCCTTGACAGCCGTGAAGGGGTATATACAACTGATAAAAAGATTTGTGCCAGAGGACAACAGCAGGTTGATCGATGTCGTCCAGAAATCCGATATACAGATTGAACGATTGAACAAGCTTATCGTGGAGCTGCTAGATGTGTCTAAAATCCAGTCGGGAAAGCTAGAGATCCATCGAGGAGAATTTGATTTCGATAAGATGGTAAAAGATACTATCGAGCACATACAGTTCAGTAATGACGAATGTAATATTGTGCTTGAGGGTACTACCGGTGTAATGTACGAGGGAGATGAGTCGCACTTAAGTCAAGTGGTCGGAAACCTCATCTCCAATGCAATTAAGTATTCACCGGGAAATAACCAAATCAATGTTTATTTGTCATCTCTTATGAACCGCATCAAATTTTCAGTACGAGATTACGGATTCGGGATCAGTATAGAAGATCAAAAAAAGGTATTTGATAGATTTTACCGTGTCGGAGAAATACGGGAAAAAATTGCTGGTATGGGAATTGGTCTGTACATCTGTGAGCAGATCATAAAGCAGCACGATGGAAATTTATGGGTTGATAGTGAACTGGGGAAGGGTTCGATATTTAGTTTTACGCTCCCTCTTAAATAGATAGTAATGATGGATCAAAAGAAAATATTTGTATGCGATGATGATGGTGGGATCGCCGATATGTTGGAGATGGTATTTGAAATTTTAGATTCAGAAACTGTCACTGAAACAAACAGTATTCATGCCTATGAAAAGATACTCCACCTTAAGCCGGATGTAGTTATCGTCGACCTTTGGATGCCGGTCGTCACGGGAGATCAATTAATAAGGAAGATCAGAAAAAATGAGGATATGAAGGAAACGTTTATTCTGTGCATCTCCGCAAGTCGGGATGGAAAAGATATTGCGCTGGAGGCTGGCGCAAATACGTTTTTGCCCAAGCCTTTTGATTTGGATGAAATACTCGCTATTGTAGAAAAAGCGTTATAAATGATGGTGTGACTGTCGTTGTTCGTCTATATTGTTTATAAATTTCCACAGTTTGGGGTATACGTAGCTTATCTACCTCAACGCATGTCGGATAAGTTTTTGATCAGTTAATTGTTCGGAGGCCATAGACAAACGGGTTATAAGACGGTGATAATGACGTCTCTTCGCATAAGTGGAAGCGGAAATAAAACCTTTTTCCCACCTAACAAAGGCGTGGTCAGTGCCAGCCAAATATTCTGGGAACCTTTACCCAATTCGGTCGAGATATAAATGCCCTTCGGCTTCATCAACGGTCTGCACTGTCCAAAGGAACTCTTGCCAACAGCATCGAATACAAAATCAAAGCGATGTCCAATTCGTGTAAAATCCTGTGTCTCGTAGTCGATTACCTCGTCTGCCCCCAGGGATTTCACCAAACCGACATTTTTTGTATTGGACACCGCAACAACATATGCTCCCCATATCTTTAGAAGTTGCACAGCCGCCGAGCCGATGGATCCAGTAGCCCCGTAAACCATTACGATATCCCCCTCCTTAACTTTCGCCGCCCGGATATTGCACAGCGCATAGTGGCTCCCTTCGGTCAGTGCTGTAGCTGTTTGAAAATCGAGTTCCCCTGGCATTAAGGTGAGAGCCTTACTTTCCCGGATTACCTTGTATCCCGCATGGCAGCCAAAACCGTCGTCATCGTAACCAAAGATCTTATCACCGACCTTAAAATTTCTGACAGCATTTCCGACCGCTTCGACTACGCCTGCAAATTCACAGCCAAGTACCTTGTTTTTCGGCTTGAACAATCCGCTGAATAACCGGGAGATAAAATATTCGGCACTCCTGAACCCACAATCTGTACGGTTGACCGTTGTGGCGTGAATTCGGATAAGCACCTCATTGTTGCGTGGCAATGGTCTTGGTATTTCTGCAATGTGCACTACTTCAGGCGTTCCGTAACGTGTATAGATAGCTGCTTTCATCCGCACGGTTACCCTTCCCCCTCCCCCTCTTCCATTCCGTCATCATCATCCTCGCCATCGCCACCGAAAGCAGCCATACCGCCCATCATAATGCCCAGTAGCTTCATCCCGTAGTCCATATCCGTTAGGGCATACAAAGGTGCTGTTTTCTTTGTAATCAGCATATCGTCACTTACGGGCGTCTTTTTGACGGAGACTATTTCATACACCATGGTAGGTTCGTTCCCGTTATCCAGGTAGATGTCGATTCGCATAATCCCATGATCTTCGGGCAAATAGTAAGGATGTGAAAAATTGATCCCTCTCGGAAGATCTTTGCTCGTATACACGACCAGTTTGTGTAACTGTATGGCAGGCATGCCTAATGAAGAAGCCGCTTCTTGCTGCAAAGCCTTTGGTGTATAGGTCGCAATGGAACACATATAGCCTGCGACGTCTGCTGTATTGGAAGACCGTTCCACCTTAAAATTTTGAGAGGAAATACGCTTATCTGCTGTGAACAGCTCTTCGTACCCATCAGAGGGCTTATAGGCAGAAGTTACAGCCTCTGTCGGCTGAATCAGCGAAGCCGTATAAAGAAAAGCTTCATCGCTTTGTTCATTATGGTAGTGCTGTATCTCGTACCCTAACCCTTTGGTCTTGACCATGGCCACCTTATCCTTTATATAGATAGTCGCTTGCGGAGGCGTCATGATCATGGCCATTCCAAGCATCGGATTTTTCTCCATCATCGACTGCATCCGAGCAAAATCCTGAGCTGGAATGATTTTGTACAAAGCTGCGAGCTGTTGCTGGATATCCCCCTTTTGATAATCAATATTCTCTGTGATCGTGCTGAGATCGACTCCTGCAAGTGAAACCTTTGTGGTCAGGATACCTTGGAACACAGGATCCTGTACGTTTTTATTTTCTTTAACAGGTACTTTAGTATCGGAACCTGAGGCCATCCGAATAGATGCAAAGGACAGGATAATTAGGAATAAATAATTTATTTTTGACATGATTGTTTGGGTTTTAATCCCTATATAATTTATCAGGATAAAGTTAAACCTATTTACTTCAACTGGCAATGTGTATAGCAAAATTTAATCGCAACTTAACAGAAAATAAAAAAGCTAACATTTGCTACGTCTTGATGATACACTTGCATAGAACCTAAATATTTGCTGCCACGCATATTAAGCAATCCCTAGAATACAGCAGGAATCAGCCAGGTTAATGTTATGTTAACAAAAACATAACTTCCGACTCGTTTTTCATTGGCTAATTTTGTGTTCGAATTCGACGATGCAATATGGCAAAAAGGGAATAGACAGGTTCATAGAACAATGGCTGGAAGGCGATGAGTCGGCTCTTATTCCCTTTATTTTAACAAGCTTAATGATACAATGCGATAGCTATAGGAAGAAAACAGATGAATATCGAACCCCGAGGATAAATCTGACAGTCTCGTATATCGCTTATTTTCAGTGGATTATAAGCAATAAAAAAGGCAAACCAGAATTAGATCTGAATCTTGCCTCTTTTGCAATTTTGTAGCCCGTAGGGGAATCGAACCCCTGTTTCTAGAATGAAAATCTAACGTCCTAACCCCTAGACGAACGGGCCATTTCTCATTTGGTGATGCAAATATAGAGGCTTTTTTATAAGTTCCAAAATATTTTCACCGCCAAAATTGTAACTTATTGGATCTTAATTTTTTATTTTTAAATAAGGTCGAATCCAATGTCCGTTCTGAAGTATTTTCCTTGATAAAAAATACGCCCGGCATCAGCTGTTGCCTGTTGTAATGCCGAAAAAAGGTCATCCTGCAATGTGGTAACGGCTATTACGCGTCCACCTGCAGTCACCACTTCGCCGTTTACCTCTTTCGTGCCAGCGTGGAATACAATGGACTCTTTTACATTCTCGATATTGGAAATCACTTTCCCCGAATCGTAGTCGCCCGGATAACCACCCGACACCAACATGACGGTAACTGCCGTTTTTGGTGAAACCGTATACGAACGCGTTTCTAAATTTCCTTGTGCAACGCCTTCCAACAGATCGACAAGATCGGATTCTATGCGAGGAAGTACCGACTCTGTTTCTGGATCACCCATGCGTACGTTGTATTCGATCACAAAAGGCTCGCCGTCGATGTTCATTAGGCCGATGAAAATAAATCCTTTATAGGGAATGTTGTCTTTTTTAAGACCTTCAATCGTAGGTTTGATAATACGTTCTTCTACTTTGCTTAAAAAGGTTTCATCTGCAAACGGTACAGGTGATATGGAGCCCATTCCGCCGGTATTCAAACCCGTATCACCTTCGCCGATACGTTTATAATCCTTTGCAGAAGGTAGTACTTTATAGGAAGTTCCGTCGGTCAATACAAATACAGAAAGTTCAATGCCCTTTAAAAACTCTTCGATAACGACTACACTGCTCGCATCGCCAAATTTAGCATCGGCAATCATTGCCGTAAGTTCGTCTTTGGCATTCTCAAGAGTCTCGCAGATCAAAACACCCTTACCGGCAGCTAATCCATCGGCCTTTAAGACAATCGGAAGGTTCTGGGTGTCGAGGTATGCCAATCCGTCTTCTAAATTTGATTTGTCAAAGGATTTATAGGCTGCAGTAGGGATCTGATGTCTGAACATAAACTCCTTTGAAAAGTCTTTGGATCCTTCCAGCTGCGCACCAAGTTGTTGCGGACCAATCACCGCGATGTGCCTAACATCTGCTCTATCTAAAAAATAATCATGAATTCCTTTTACCAATGGTTCTTCTGGTCCTACTAAGATGATCTCGATACTGTTTTCTAGGGCAAAAGCTGCAATTCCCTCAAAATCGGTCACTTTCAACGGTACGTTTTGACCATATGCACCCGTTCCGGCATTGCCTGGAGCAATAAAAAGTTTTGATAGTTTGGGGCTTTGTGCTAGTTTATAAGCAAAGGCAGATTCACGTCCACCGGATCCAACGATTAAGATATTCATGGAACAAAGATATTGATGTCTGTTAAGATTACATAAATTTTTACCTATCATAATGCGAATTGCATAATATTTTTTATCTTTCACCTATTAGATTTTAAATCAATTGACAATAATTATGAGAGCCTTTTGCCTATTATGTTCCTTTTTGCTAGTTTGTTCAACGGGTTATACCCAAGATATTCAAAACACATTAGCGAAAGCGGATGATTTTTATCAAGCGAACCCACAGGAGAAAATGTATCTACACCTGGATAAGTATGCTTATACGGCGGGCGAAACGATTTGGTTTAAGGCATATACGACGATCGGCATTCACAATTTCTTTTCCAATTTGAGCGGCATTGCTAATGTGGAGTTGATTAGTCCCAGTGAGGAGATTGTAGCTGCTATAAAAATCCCATTGATTTCGGGCTTAGGCATTGGCGATCTGTTATTGAGCGACACGATAGTAGAGGGGTCCTACCGACTTCGGGCGTATAGCAACTGGATGCGTAATTACGACGATGCCTATTTTTACGATCGTACGATCCAGATCAGCAACGGTCGTCTGGACAATGTCTTGACAACGACATCCGTCGTATCGGAGGAGAAAGATCACATCTATTCGATTGCTTTGAAAAGCATGGCCGGAACACCGCTTGTTAAAACAAGTATACGTTATGAAGTAATGAACGAAGGCGAATCGGTAGATAAAGGGCGAACAACGAGTGATGAGAAGGGAATTGCAACCATAAAAGTAAATAAGAAGCATCAAACGCCAATTATTAAACTCCGGTTTGAAAATATGGAGAAGATGAATATCACGAAGCTGATCAAAGCTCGTATACCACAACAGGACAATAATTTGCAAGTTTTTCCGGAAGGAGGTAAATTGTTGGCCAATGCCATCAACAACATTGGAATAAAGGCGATTCAACCGAATGGATTGGGGATAAAGGCGAAGCTTGTCGTGTTAACGGGAGCGGATACGGTTGTTTCTGTAGAAACAAATGAACTGGGGATGGGGGCATCATCCCTATTTGTTCGTGAGAATGATGTACTTAAGGCATTTGCAGAGTTTTCGGACGGATCCAAAATAGAAGTGCCTTTCCCTGCGGCAGAAAAATCAGGTTATTCGCTACTCGTTAATAACCTAAATCCAAGTAAAGTATATGCCCAATTGAATGCGTCTCCGGATTTGATCGATCAAAAGGACATGTATTTCGTCGTACAGCATCTGGGACAAATTTATTTCGTGTCGAAACAAAAGTTAACGAAGAACGAATTGATTTACGCCGTGGATAAGGCTAAATTGCCAACAGGAGTCGTAACAATCTCCATTCTAAATGATCGCTTTGTACCGGTGGTAGAGCGTGCTTTTTTTAGCTATAAACCGGAGAGCGTACTTCCCGTGGAACTAAAGTTGGATAAAGCTAGTTATGCTACGAGGGAGAAAGTGGAGGTGAAGTTGAATGTAGGGACACAAGGGGATAGTATTCGATATGCGGCGTTATCGGCAGCTGTGGTCGACCTGTCTAAAATTAAAGATGATTATGCGGTAGCTCCAAATATACTATCCACGTTGTTTTTAAGTTCGGACTTAAAAGGATTCATTGAAAACCCGGGCTATTATTTTAGTAATGATGTAAAAACAACGGATCTGGATTTTCTAATGCTCACACAAGGATGGAGAAGTCTGGATTGGAAAAGCCTGGGCATCGTCGATACGCCTCGATTTGAACCGGAAAAGTCCTTGAAGATTTCCGGTTACACTAGAAAGCTAGGTAGAAAAGCCGTTGAGCCGAATGCCTCTGTTCAGCTTATTTCCACCAAAAATTTTATGGATTATGTCGATACCCTATCTTCGGAAGAAGGTTATTTTGAATTCGACCAGTTATTGTTCCCCGATAGTGTCAAGTTTTTGGTCTCGGCTAAAAATGAGAAAGGTAAAAATAATATTGACATCGAGATCAATACTCCCGAAATGCCTTTGATTTCTGCGAATCGGAATGCGGCCTTAGAACGAAGCGATATCAATAGTTTTTATAAAGACGAAATTAATAATTCAAAGCAGTTTTTTGCCGAATTGGAACGTAAGGGGTTGATGGAGAGGGCGATCGCTATTGA
>Ga0307414_10001488_pt1 | contig 12189 bp, 6 predicted proteins | sample DK1Ometagenome_FD_203804 | JGI IMG/M metagenome (GOLD analysis project Ga0307414, IMG submission 203804) | Maize rhizosphere microbial communities from greenhouse at UC Davis, California, United States - DK15-O-3 | ecosystem: Host-associated > Plants > Roots > Rhizosphere > Soil | place: USA...
ATCAACGACACCCGATACAAGGCACTTGGATCACCCTTGACGAACAAAAGACTCTCTCCACTCATATCAAATCCCAATCCCGCAATCCGGTCTGCCGTAAGTAGCTCGACGTTCGTATTCGATGCGAGTTGTCGCACCCAAATCTCAACTGAGTTTTGCGAGCGGCGCGTGTAGGCAACGTACTTGCCGTCCGGGGAAATCGCGACGTGATGGCTTTGACCTGTTGCTGTTAGTTCCACCAGCTTCAGTCGACTACCAGGCGCATCTCTGGCATTGATTTCGCTCGAACTCTTGCCGCCGCTCCTTGCAGAGTTCCAATAGACCAGGCCCGCTATCGCTACGCCGATAACGGCGAGAACTGTAATCACTCTCGCTTTGGTTAGCACTGTTAGCCGAGGTACAGGTTCGTCGCGGGTGTTTATCTGCGCGGGCGCAATCGGGGTCACGAGCGGTTTCATTTCCGCAATAAAGCGATAGCCTCGACGCGGAATCGTTTCTATGTAGAGCGGCTCTCGAGCGTTGTCACCCAGAGACTTCCTTAGCTGCTGGATGTTGAAAGTCAGATTTGACTCTTCGACAAACGTGTCAGGCCAGAGTCGCTTCATCAATTCTTCCTTGAGCATGATCCGGCCGTGGTTTTCAACGAGGGCCAACAAAGTTTCAAAAACCTTTGGCGCCATCGGAATCGCCTTCCCTCCGCGGAGGAGAACCTTTTGTTCGATATCGATTGTGAAGTCGCTGAATCGATAAATATGGCTGGAAAGGGAGGACATAACGCCCTAATAACTTCCTAAGAACTTTCTCTTCGGCTTCTTAAGACTTTGCAGACCGGGATCCGTAAGCTCGCTCGGATAGGAACGGGACGAATGATGATCATGATGTTAGCAGCAATCTCTGATTCCCAGCAACGCACTTTATCCGCAGATTACACAGATTCCATTAATCAGATCTGCATAACTGTAGATACTTAAAGCCCACCTTATACGTCGAAAGGATCTATCTTCATGAAACACTTAAGACTCAAAATAACAGCTATCTTTTTGTCGATCGTAACCCTCGCCCTCGTGTTTTCGGAGCGGGAGTCTGTCTTAGCGCAGCTGAATGACCGCACGCAGAACCCAAACGCTGCAAATTTCGGAATTGCCAAATCTCTCACAGAGCAGATTGGTGCAGGCACAGGAAATTGGACTACGCCCGATTCTTCGTCTTTTATTATCGCTCGCGATCCATTTCGTGCCATTCGACGCGGTCGCCAACTCTTCCAACGAAAGTTTTTGCGTAGTCAGGGACATGGCCCTGTTTCAAACGACGGGCTGGGTGATATCAACACCAATCCTGCCCTCGGAGCTGGTCTCAGCGATAGTTGCGCCGCGTGTCATGGCAGGCCGCGTGGAGCAGCAGGTTCGGGAGGCGATGTGGTAACGCGACCTGATAGCCGCGATGCGCCACACTTGTTCGGTCTCGGGTTGAAGGAAATGCTGGCAGACGAGATTACCCGCGATCTGCGTGTGATACGTTCTCAGGCTGGTAAAGAATGGCATGCAACTCATCGTACGGTTACGAAGTCATTAGAAAGCAAGGGCATTAACTTCGGCACAATCACTTTTCTTAGCGATGGTCAGATCGATACCTCGCAGGTACGTGGCGTTGATCCAGACCTGCGCGTGCGTCCGTTTTTTGCGCATGGTGGAAAGATCTCGATACGCGAGTTTTTGGTCGGCGCGTTCAATGATGAGATGGGCTTGCAATCCGTCGATCCGGAACTGATGCAAGCACACAACGGCTCACGAATCGTCACGCGCTCTGGTATGGTGCTTGACGGTTCAACCGACCGGCTGGAGGCGCCACCAACCGATCTCGTCAATGATGATCCGGATCACGACGGGGTGACGAATGAAATTCCCGCCAGCCTTGTCGACTTCATGGAGTTTTATCTGCTTAACTACTTCAAGCCTGGACTCTATCAACAAACCCGAGAGACCGATCAAGGTCACCGATTTTTTAACCAGGTTGGTTGTGCTGATTGCCATATTTCCGATTTAAAAATCGACCGCGATCGGCGTGTTGCGGATGTCGAAACGGTGTTTGATCCGGAACGTGGCATCTTCAACAGTCTTTTCGCCTCTGCGAGTCCGCTGTTCAATACGGTTGACGATCATCTTGGTTTCCCGGCGTTGAAAGAACCTCGACTGGAACCGTTTTTAGTCAGGAACATCTTCACTGATTTCAAGCGACACGATTTGGGATCGAGCTTCTATGAGAGAGACTTCGACGGGACAACCCGCAAAGAGTTTTTGACAGCACCACTCTGGGGAGTTGGTTCAACTGGACCATTCGGCCACGATGGTCGCAGCATTAATTTGATGGAAGTGATTATGCGTCATGCTGGTGAGGCGGAGGCTGCTCGGAGAGCATTCGCGAAGCTCTCGGTCGAGCAACAATCACGCGTGATCGCATTCTTAAACTCGCTGGTTATCTTTCCTCCAGACGACACTGCCTCTAACCTTGATCCTGGCAATCGGAACGCCTTTAACTTCCCGCAGTTCGGGCATGGCAGCATCAAGCTGAGCGCGCTATTCAACAACCCGACAGATCCAGAGTAGTGCGCGATGCGAATCGATCATCTGAGGGATCTACGGTATCTTCAAATCCAGTGTGGCGCGGTAGCGACGCGAGATAATCTTCGCTTCAATCTCCGTAAACCAACGGGGCAGTTGGGCAGCGACGCGAACACTATTAAGTTTGCTAGTGAACCGTGCCATGGTCTATTCGCCTCGGTTTTAAGCGTCTACATAGCTTTGCCTCAAAAGTCAGAAATCGACATTGGACACAGTCAGTACCACCTGCGATAGCGGGTGGGTAGATGATCAGTATGCGAAATTCCTATTGATTTTGAATCCTCACGATTTACCCACCCGCTATCGCAGGTGGTACTGACTGTATCCAACAAAAGTTTTTGACTTTTGAGGCAAAGCTCGTCCACATCGGAGGAACGAAGGAGCACGTCTGTTCTTGCAAACGGTAAACGCGAGGTTCCTATCTTGCCTAACCATTGCGCACGAAAAATGACCGATTATTTTTTAACTGACTGGGATTTTCTCTGGACCGCCGCTGGCACGCCGAGTTGCGAGAGACATCGCGCTCGCTCTTCAGCCGAAATATCCGGCTTCAGCTTGTACTGTGGCAGGCGGATCGCTTCGGTAGACGCGGGATAGAATTGCACTACTTTCTGCTTATCGCCTTCGATCACGGTAAGCTTTGTCAGCCTGTTAGGATCGCCGTGGACATAGCCGCCGCTCACCCATTTCTGTCCGTCACGTAGTCCAGCGCGGTGAGCGTTACTATCCGGCTTTACACCCGAGATGACACGCGTCTTAAACGACTTGGCGGCCTCGAATCCCATATCCCATGGATGATAATTGTTGACTTCGGCAATGGCGCACGTGCCAAAGGGATTATCTGCGGGCACGAGTTCTCCGCGGTCTATGTACTTCTCTATGTCTCTCGTTCCTCGTTCGCCCAGGTATGGGTGCAAGGCATGTGCAATCCTTTTATGGGAAAGACTGACGCCTTTTGCTTTGGCTGACTTCAGCAAACTACGCATCACTTCATCCAATGAACTCTTGTTATTTGTTGCGGAGCGAATGGCGATATCCCAGTAATGCGCAAGCACAGCGCCACGCCGGTAGAAGAGCCGTTCAACTTCGTAGCTGGTCTTTCGTTTTTGAACCATTTCTGCCGCGGTGAGCAATCGTACGGGAGAGGTGTAATAGTCTTTTATCAGCGAGTTGTATCCTGCTACATAATCCTCGAGCGAGAATAAACCGGCCCGTAACAACAGCAAGGAAGCGTAGTAGTCAGTGAAGCCTTCGCTGAACCAATACAAACGCTCGTCTTCGACGCCGCTGATCAGCTCGAAGCCGCCGAGTCGTCTGGGATTCCATTCGTGGAATAGCTCATGCGCGAGCGTGTGCCGGTGTTCGGACAGGTTCGAATCCTTAGGCACATAGAGAATGAAGCTGTTGGTCCTGCCTTCCCCGCCGGTGCGTCCCGACACATCATCTGTCGGCAACAACGCCACATAGTAGTGAGGAAACCCCCGTGCCTTCCAGAAATCTCGCGTGACTTGAAATATCTGTTTCACCAGTTTGTGAAACTCCTCGTCAGTAAAACCAAAGCCGCCGCGGATGACTGCGTACACGGGTTCCTTGTTTATGATAATCGTCTTAATCCGATAATCGCCGGCGAGGAACGTGCCTTCGCGGAAACTCTGCAACGTCGTATTAACTTTCTGTCGCGACTTGCTGAGGCCGAAACTGTTGATGAGGGCCCAGCCATCAGGGATGTTCTTCCAGTGAAGACTTAGGTGTAAGGGATTGCTCTCCGGCATGTCCGGGTAAACCCACAACGCCTGGCCCATAACGTAGAAGTAAGAGGGTCGCAAGACAGGGTAATAGTATATCTCTCGAGTGAGCTTGGTACCGGGCGGCTGGCTTACGACCTCATAACTCAGGGATACGCGCGTATTCGGTCGGTGATGGACGATTTTGACGTGCGGTTCTTTGGTGTCCTCGATCTTAGTATCTTCTGACAACGATTGTATGTTTCTGATTGCTCTGTAGAGACCAACTCCCTCTGCCCACTCTAAAGGCAACAACAGTCGGGAGCTTCCGGACGCGTCGCCCTGAAAAGTCAAACTAACGCGGAGCAGACCACTCTCCCCCTGGATGATCGGTTCGACGACGTAGGTGAGTTCAGGGACCGGGAGTCGTTCCCTCACTGGTTGGGCCATAATGCCGTTCCCGGGAAGCAGAACGACGTAAAGCAACAAAGCGACACCAAGCGCTGTAAGCAGACGAACTACATGATTGTTTTCAGTCATCACGCGATGTCCATGTTTATTACGACCTTCTTCAAGCTTTGCCTCAAAAGTCAAAAACTTTTGTCGAATACAGTCAGTACCACCTGCGATAGCGGGTGGGTAAAGCGTTAGGATTCAAAATCAATAAAAAACTTCGCATATTGATCATTTACCCACCCGCTATCGCAGGTGGTACTGACTGTATCCAATATCGATTTCTGACTTTTTGAGGCAAAGCTCCTTCTTCAGCAACACAACTTATCAGATACGATGATGCCATGATCGCCGTGCGCTTGCGAGAAGTTGATGAGTGAAGGTGAGCGGACGAAGCCTCATTCGTAGCGCAGCGCCACGAGGGGATCGATCTTCGTAGCTCGCCGAGCCGGTAAATACGACGCAACTAAGGCTACTATCACAAGTAACAGAGTGACCCCTGCGAACGTCATCGGATCGGTCGCACTGACGCCGAATAATAGATTCGACATCAATCTCGTCAATCCAAACGCACCAATCAGGCCGAGGGCTATTCCGATCAACGTCAGCTTGAGTCCTTTACGCAAAACCATCCGGAGTAGATCGCGCCTCTGTGCACCCAGTGCGGCCCGGATGCCGATTTCGCGTCTGCCTTGCGCAACTGTGTAGGACATGATGCCGTAAATGCCGATTGCGGCAAGCAGTACCGCTACTCCGGCAAACAGAACCAGCAGGAATGTCAGGAACCGAGGTCGCGCGGTGACTGTTTGGAGCACCTGGTCCATCGTTTTCACGTCGTAGATGGGGACCTGACTGTCGACGTGACGCAGCTCGTTTCGCACAGCAGCAGCAACCGCGCCTGGATCGTTCGCACTACGAATCACGAACACCAGCGGCACTGACGCCTGGTACTGCGAATACGGCAAGAACATCCCCGGATAGGGATCAGCTTGCAGCCCGGTTTGCCTGACATCTGCCGTAACTCCTATCACTTCCAATGGAACACCGTCGCGGAATCCCATCTCAATTCGTCTGCCGATTGGGTTCTCAGTCCCAAAGTATTGCCGTGCCAGTTCGCTATTAATAATGACTACACCAGGTGAATTGCGAGTGTCGGAACCGGCAAAGTCGCGTCCCTGCAATATCGAAATGCCAAGCGTTTGAAAATAAGCGGGACTGACAATGCTCACATGAGTATGTGGGGTGTTTGTAGAAACCACCGGTGCGCCTTCGACCTTGAAACTGGTGCCCTGTAAGCCGACATCGAGCGGTAGATTGCTACCAAATGCGACGAATTTAAGACCGGGCAATGCAGTAAGTCTCGGCATCAGTCGATCGATGAACGTCAGGCGCGCCTGTGCGTCCCCATACGTCGCGCGCGGTAAATTGATCGACATCGCGACGAGCTGTTCAGGCTGCAAGCCGGTCGGCACGTTTTGCAAACGAATGAAACTGTTGACGAGTAAGCCTGCACCCGTTAATAGGACCAATGCGAGAGCGACCTCGGTGATCACAAGCACTGATCCATTTGCGTTACGGCCCGAAACCGAAGCGCCACTCGCTTTTAATGCCGTCACTAAATTGATTCTTGAAACCTGTAGCGCCGGAATCGATCCAAAGAATAATGATGTAACGAACGAAACCAACAGGGTGAAAACCACGACGCGGCTGTCGATGCTCACTGCATTCAGACGATAGATATTTGGCGGCGCCAATACTGCAGTCAGCTTGAGTATCCAAATCGCCAGTATTAGACCCAGCGCACCTCCCATCAACGAGAGCAGTATGTTTTCCGCGAGCATCTGACGAATCAACGTGAAACGCCCAGCACCAAGTGACGCTCGGATTGCCATTTCACGCTGCCGCCGCGTTGCTCGAACCAAAAGCAAATTCGCAACATTGACGCACGCAATCAAAAGCACGAATCCAACCGCGATCGGCAGAGCCCACAAGGCGGTCCTCACATCTCCAATCACCTGCTCATGAATCGGAACAGGATGAGCATCCCAGCCGCTATTTGTTTCAGGATACTCCGTCGCGAGACGTTCAGTAATATTTCGCAAGTCGGCTTCGGCGCGTGCCAGCGTAACTCCATCTTTAAGGCGCGCCACTACAAACAATTGTTCCGGATTACGAAAAGAAAACGGCTTGAGCAGCACGGTGTTGACTACGCTGAACATCGCGCTGTTCGCTCCGATACCCAGTGCAAGCGTGGCGACTGCGATCAGCGTGAACCCAGGATTCTTCCGCAGTACGCGAACTCCGTAGCGCAGATCTCGCATCGACGTAATCCTCCTATTGCTTCTCTAATTAAACAAACACCAGAACACAATGATCTATAACCGAAAAGAAAACGTGAGCTGCCCTGTCCTACAAATATCTGAGTCCCCTTCGCAAATCGGCTACGTGGTCCGGCAAGGTGGCGCCCTATGCGCAATAAATCAGGAGAGCTCATCATGACCAATGAACAGATCAAACTAGTACAGGATAGCCGCAGTAGCATCTTACTTGCGTCAATATTTCGCTCGGGCTGTAATCACCCAAAAAACCTAAACAAAATAGATTGACGCCGTGATATCTGCCTATATACTATCTGTTCATGACAGATATCAATACTCGCGCGCTCGATCGCGAACTGAAGCGGGGAGCCGCGGAGCTACTCATCCTTTCGCTGCTCGACGCGCGACCCCGCCACGGCTATGAGCTTAGCAAACTGATCCACACGCGCTCGCGCGGCCAGCTCACGTTTCATATCGATTCCCTCTATCCCTTGCTGTATCGCCTCGAGGAGCGTGGCTGGATCAAGGGTACCTGGATCGAAAAGCCGAACGAGAGACGTCGCCGCTTTTACAAAGTCACGACTGAAGGCCGGCGCGTGCTGGCCCAGCAACGCAAGACGTGGGCGGCGTTCGTCGAAGCTGTTCAACGCGTTACAGGAGACGAACATGCCTGACTGGACACAACACGTGCGGCCGCGTTTATCGGGTCTGCGGCTCTCGCCCACACGCGAAGCTGAGATCGTCGAAGAGCTCTCGCAACATCTCGAGGATCGCTATCGGGAGTTGATTGCGAGTGGTATGTCCCCCGAGGAGGCTGAACGAGTAGCGCTTGCCGATTTCAGGGACGGCAATGTCCTCGCGGAGTACATGGCGCCTCTTCGGCAGGCCCACCCGCCTTCAGCGATTACACCGGGAGCCCCCCGCGGCAAATTGCTAAGTGATTTCTGGCAAGACCTGCAGTATGCCGCTCGCACGCTATGGAAGCGGCCCGGCTTCACAGCCGCTGCTGTTCTTACGCTCGCGATTGGCATCGGCTCGAATGCCGCCATCTTCACGGTTGTCAATGCAGTACTGCTACGGCCACTGCCATTCCCGCATAGCGAACAGATCGTCGCCGTGTACACTCGGTATCTGCCCTCTACTGGCTATGACTTTAAGTATTTCGCCCTGTCGGGTCCGGAATTCGGCGATGTTGCCAGGCACGTCGATGCGTTCTCCGCCATCGCTGCCTACCGATTCAACAGCGCTAATCTGACGGGTGGCAATGGAGAAACCGAGCGCGTCGGCACTTTGAGCGTGACCTCAGGGTTCTTCGATGTGCTCGGCGTCAAGCCCATCCGCGGGCGTACGTTCACCGACGAGGAAGCGCAGCGCAGGGAAAGATGCCTCGCTCTTCTGACTCACGGCGCACTAGCTGATGACGCAAGCGCAATCGGCTCGACGATCAGGCTCGACGATGCACCATGCGAAGTGATTGGCGTAATGCCGGAGGGCTTTGCATTTATTGACGACGACGTGAAGGTTTTGACCGCGCTGCCTATTAATACGAAGGAAAATCGAGGAAGTCATCCGTTTATGGCCATCGCACGGCTGCGCGATGGCGTCAGCGCAGAGCAGGCCGATGCGCAACTGCAGTCTTTACGCGCGTACTGGTCGGAACAGTTTCCCGAGCATTACGCGAAGGGACATTTTGCCATCATCCGGTCACTGCAAGAGGATATCGTCGGCGACCAGCGCGACGCGTTAGTTCTTCTCATTGGCGCCGTCCTCTTCGTGTTGCTGATTGTCTGCGTCAATCTCGCTGCGCTGCTGATTTCGAATGGAGAAACGCGGCGGCGAGAGTTTGCCGTGCGGCATGCGCTCGGAGCTAACCGCCGCCGCCTCATTCAGCAGATGTTCACCGAAGCGATGCTGCTTGCCGTCATTGGAGGTGTCATCGGTGTCATGCTCGCGAACGCGCTGCTGGCCGGACTCCTTGCGCTCTATCCGCAACGGCTGCCTGTTTCACAGGTCATCACGATCGACTACGCCGCGGTGCTGTACACGTGTGGGCTGGTCATCCTGGCCGGGTTCCTCTTTGGCTTTATCCCCGCACTGCACGCGACAGGAGTGCGGATGCAGGAAATCCTGAGAACGGATTCGCGCACAGCTACATCGTCGCGGCGCACGGTGGGCGCTCGATCCGTACTCGTGATTAGCCAGCTTGCATTGAGCGTGATCCTGTTGGTGGGCGCGCTTCTCCTTATTCGCTCCTATCAACAGCTTCAGCAAGTCGACCTGGGCTTTGAAACGAATCACTCGCTGACTTTTACCCTGTCCATTCCTGCCGGTCGCGAGCGCGACGCCGACGCTGCGCGGCGGAAATTGGCTGCGATCGAAGACCAACTGGCTGCGACTCCCGGCGTGGAAGTCGCGGGGGCGATTTCAAGCCTGCCGCTGGTGTGGGCAGGACCACCTGACGACTTCGCTATAGAAGGCCGGCCCGCGCCTCCGCCAGGGACACCGGCATGGAGTGCACGTTACCTGATGGCGACACCGCGAATGTTTCGGGCTCTCGGTATTCCGCTGAGGCGCGGAAGACTTCTCACAGAAACTGACGTGGCCGGGCAACCAATGGTCGCAGTAATTAACGAGACGACTGCGCGTCTTTACTGGTCCGGCGAAGATCCGATTGGAAAGACGATTCGCTACTATCCGCAGGAGACGAGCCCATCCATTCAGATCGTCGGAATCGTCGGTGACGTCCGGTCGATTGGCCCTAGCGATCCGGCCCCGCCCACCCTTTACGTCCCGCTCTCACAGTCACCACGGCCTCAATACGAGGGACGTGCGATGACATTTATCGTTCGCGCGTCAGGGAACCCGACCGCGATCACGCCATCGGCGCGCTCGGCGGTAGCGTCCGTCGATGCTGGCCTACCGCTGGCGAGCGTAAGGCCGATGTCAGAGATCGTCTCGGAAGCCTCCGGCCAGCCGCGGTTCACTACGCTCGTCATGTCGTTCTTTGCGATCATCGCCATCTTCCTCGCCGCGCTGGGACTTTACGGAATCCTTGCATACAGCGTCGAGCAACGTGTTCGCGAAATCGGCGTGCGCGTCGCTCTAGGTGCAAACAAACGCGAGATCTTCCGTTTGATAATCGGCAACGGTATGCGGCTAGCACTGGTGGGAGTTGCTGTCGGTGTTCCCTCAGCACTGGCATTGACCCGGCTGATGAAAGGAATGCTGTTAGGGGTAACCAGCGCCGATCCACTGACGTACATCGCTGTAGTGGGAATGCTGCTCATCTCGGCGCTGCTGGCGAGCTACTTGCCGGCCCGGCGCGCCACGCGCGTGGATCCCATCGTCGCGCTGCGCGCGGAGTAAACTAGCGCGTGGCGTGTCCTGCGCGCGGAGGACTGATCAACTTGCGCGAAGAGAAAGCTTTGCCTCAAAAGTCACAACTCGATATTGGATACAGTCAGTACCACCTGCGATAGCGGGTGGGTAGATGATCAGTATGCGAGATTTCTACTGATTTGGAATCCTAACGATTTACCCACCCGCTATCGCAGGTGGTACTGACTGTATTCAACAAACGATTTTGACTTTTGAGGCAAAGCTTCAGCAGCTGTATTGGTGTGAGCGTTAGCAAGAGCGCACAGGCAAAACAGCGAGAACTGCCAACCCGAAGAATTATATTGCCTTTAATCTTCGACGCTGTCTAAACTTATAGCCCTTCTCCGTCAAATGATCTAAAAGAAACATTAATGCTAAAAACGACCCTCGTCCCACTGCTCTCTTGCTTAATCATAATGGTCTCAGGATCGCACAGCTACGCGGCCACGCTGCCCAATGGTTTTACCGAACTCCAGATCACAGGCAATGGACTTTCCAACGCAACCGCAATGGCCCTGCATCCAGATGGACGCATCTTCGTCTGTCAACAGACTGGCGAGCTACGTGTGATCAAGAACGGGGTCGTATTGCCGACACCATTCACTGCGCTCACCGTCAACTCCGCTGGTGAACGTGGTCTGCTCGGCGTAACATTTGATCCTGACTACACGACGAATCGCTTCGTCTATGTTTACTACACTGCCACAACTCCGACGATTCACAATCGCGTTAGTCGCTTCACTGCGAACGCTGCCAACGAAGACGTCGCGGTAGCAGGCAGCGAAGTCGTCCTGCTTGATTTGGAGACTCTCAGCGATACGAATCACAACGGAGGGGCGCTACATTTTGGTCCCGATGGCAAGCTCTACATCGCGGTGGGCGAGAACGCAGTGCCGGCGAACGCGCAGTCGTTAGCAACCCGCCTCGGCAAAATACTGAGAATCAATTCGGATGGAACGATTCCGGCGGATAATCCAACCAGTTTTCCAAATATCGCTGGTTCACCGAGCGGTGTGAATCGTGCGATATGGGCCGTCGGAGTTCGCAATCCGTTCACGTTCAGTTTCCAGCCGGGCACCGGTCGTATGCACATCAACGACGTCGGACAAGACACCTGGGAAGAAGTGAATGTGGGAACCGCCGGAGCAAATTTCGGATGGCCCACTTGTGAAGGGACATGCGCCACAGCAGGAATGACGAATCCACTGTACCAGTACTCTTCGGTAGGCGGCTCAGCTTGTGCGATCACTGGTGGCGCTTTCTACAATCCAACCACGCCGACATTTCCGGCACAGTTCATCGGCAAGTACTTCTTCGCGGATTTCTGTGCCGGGTGGATAAAAACTCTAGATCCGCTTAGCCCGCCAGCAACGGGCGCCGCTGTAGACTTCGCCAGCGGAATCAGTTTTCCGGTTGATATTCAGGTAGCGAATGACGGTAGTCTCTACTACCTCGCGCGCGGTAGCAGCTCGATCTTTCGTGTCCAGCACTCCAGTGGACCAGCCTTGTCAATAAATGACGTAACCATCACGGAGGGCGCCAGCGGAACCTCGAACGCAAACTTCACTGTCTCGCTATCGGCGACAAGTGTTGATACAGTGACGGTAAACTTTGCCATCACCGACAACACAACCACCGCCGGTTCTGATTACGTTGCAACGAGCGGTACCGTAACCTTCACACCCGGCCAACAGTCAC
>Ga0307414_10001490_pt1 | contig 12174 bp, 8 predicted proteins | sample DK1Ometagenome_FD_203804 | JGI IMG/M metagenome (GOLD analysis project Ga0307414, IMG submission 203804) | Maize rhizosphere microbial communities from greenhouse at UC Davis, California, United States - DK15-O-3 | ecosystem: Host-associated > Plants > Roots > Rhizosphere > Soil | place: USA...
GGCATTACATTTTCTAACAGTTCCTTCTTATACTGTTCGCTAAGCTTCCTAAAATCCATTTATCTTATTATATTATTCTTTACTTACAATTATATCGGTCACGGTTCTAATGAATCCAGTGTCGTTCTATTTCCTCTAGCGACCTACCAGTCGTTTCGGGCACCAGTTTCCATACGATCAGCATATAGGGTATGCACATCGCTGCAAAAAGCAAAAAGGTGCCACCCGGAGAAAGATTCTCGAGCATCCACGGCGTTAGCTGACCAATAAGGTATGTTCCGACCCACAATGAAAAGCCAGCAATAGACATCGCTAAGCCGCGGATAGAATTCGGGTACATCTCCGAAAGGAGTACCCAAATAACTGCAGATATGGAAATCGCACAACAGAATACATACGCCAGAAAGCAGACGAGCATAAATATATTCGGGAGGCCGATCGAGTCACCCCAAACGAAGTAAAAGCTGATGAGTATCAGAAAAAAAATCATTCCCGATACGCCTAAATATACCAGCTTCTTACGTCCCACTTTATCAATAATGAATACGGCCAATACGGTCGTGAGCACATTAACCAGTCCGACGATTACCTGATAGAACAGCGAATCACCCCCTGACAGGCCACTGCTTTCAAAGATCGTCGGCCCGTAGTATAGCACTGCGTTAACGCCCATAAACTGTCCTAATATGGCTATGGCAGCACCAATCCATACAGCTTTGCGTACACCAGGTTTTCCCAACAGCTTCCAATTTACTTTTTGGTCGGCAGAACTTGTCAGGCCAATTTTTGCAACTTCCGCTTCTGCGGTCGTCGCAGATCGGTAAATCCGTGACAGTACAGACTTCGCACGCACCAGTCTCCCTTTCAATAGAAGCCAGCGTGGACTTTCCGGGATAAACAGAAGCACAACGAGGAAGAACACAGAAGGCAGAGAAGCAACCCCCAGCATGCCACGCCATACCTCTTCGTGAAAAGCCAGTCGAAGGCTAGGATTCTCTAGATACTGTGCATCGCCTAGCGCATAATTTAGTAAGACGTAGTTGACCAAATAAGCCCCCAGAAAACCAACAGTCACAGCGAGCTGGTATAATGACACCAAACGTCCCCTGTATTGAGGCACCGAGAGTTCGGAAATATACATGGGAGAAACAATCGAAACAATCCCCGTCCCTACGCCTCCGATAATCCGGGCGTAGACGAGTTGATCGAAATCAGTAGAAAGCGCACAATATACCGCAGAGACGGTAAAGAGTAAAGCAGATAGCAATAGGGTCATCCTCCGTCCAAAGCGATCGCCCAAATACCCTCCGCAAGACACACCTAATATCGAGCCTACCAGCGCACAACCTACATACCAGCCTTGCGATACCGTATCCAGGCCGAACTGAATAGTTATCTGGGCAATTGTGCCCGATATTACAGCCGTATCATAACCGAATAGAAACCCTCCTATTGCGGCTACAACAGCCAAGAAACTAATGTATTTTAAATTAACAGATTCATTCATCTTATGCTATTTTTAGGTTTTATAAAGTTCAATTACTGGTTAATTTTGAAGTACTGTTGGTATCGATTGTACAGGTGGCCAGCTTGCGTATAAGCCGACTGCGGACTCATGAAGTGGGAAAACTCAAAGGTTATCGCTTTTTCGTATCCGGCGCGCTTCGCCGCTTCTAGCTTCAGCCGCAATTTATCAAACTTGATGGGTAAAAATTTGATCGGCATATCGCGATCAAAAGTTTCCGCATTGGTCCAGCATGCAATACCATATTGATCCGCCAACTTTTTATTTACGCTGAAAAATGCGTCCAGTTCGTGATAATCGATGTGTCCGTCCTGAAAGGCGCAGGCATCGACAACATCCTTGATCCCATCGAATATTTCTGCCCAATCGTCCTCGTGTTCCTGTACCGAAACCGCGTCGGCACGCGAAATAATAGACGATGAAGCCATGACTGCTTTTTTGCCGTCAACCCAAGGAGAAATAAAGGTCGGCAGGCCATTTGAAACGTCTTTGCAAGCTTTTCCCAACTGCTCAAACGCGGCAATCGCTCCCTTCGTTTTACGACTGATCTCGCCGCTAATATACCATCCACCAAAGCTTTTATAGCGGCTACCATAACCCTTCCATACCTCCTCGATCACATATTTGTTATGTTCCACCTCGTGGCTAAGATCACCCGTATCCCAATAGCTACCCGAATCATATAGCCCAAAGTAAAATGTCATGCCGTATTTTTCCGAAAGCCTTAAGTACATATCCAACAAATCGACACCAGGCTGATAGCAACCCTTGCCCATGAGGTAAGCAGAAGGATACGTTATAAATCGACGATAACCCGCTCGGATCAGGATAACCGTATTGATACCAAGCGCTTTCATATACCTGAAATCAAGATCCCATTCCGCCTCGCTCCAGTTCTGATGCGGTATATCGTGCGAAATCTCATCTATGAACGTAGCTGTAATAGGTAGAGCAAGAGCCGAATCGGTCAACAATCGATCCCGTAGGGACGGATCCAGCGACAAGCGGTTTTCAGGCGACTGTCTGTCAGAAGCACAACTTTGCAACAGCCCGACCGTCGCCCCCACAATGCCCGACGTTATGCCCGATTGCAAGAAGTTCCGTCGACTGTATTTATCCATTCTATGTTTCATTTTTAGATTTATTTATTTAGTCCGGCCTGGCTATCCGTTCAAATAACACTTCGCTAAATTAAAAATAATTTTATTAATACAACGCCTATTTATTAATTTATTTTAATAATAACATTTAATTAATAAAAATATATTAATATAAGGGTTCTACATAATAATATAACAAGATACTTCTCTCTTTTTTTTACTACTTTTGTTACTAAGCATAGATCCATGACATTTTTTGAACAGATAGAAAACGAACAAACATCAGGCGTTGCCTATAAGAATAATTCGATTAAGAAGAGCTTGATCGCTATTCTTTCTACCGAAGGACAGCGCACCATCAGTTCGCTCAGCAAGGAATTAAAGTTGAGCGTCCCAAAAATCACAAACGTTATCAGTGAATTAATCGAAGACGGGTTAGTGAGCGATTATGGCAAATCAACGACGGTGAGCGGACGCAAGCCCAACGTGTACGGCCTCGTGCCGACCTCCGGATTTTTTCTGGGAGTCGATGTAAAACACAATCATGTTAATATCGGACTTATCGACCTGAACAAAACAATTGTTTCTATAGCCGAGAACTTGCCTTATCAACTCGCAAATAGTCAGGAATCCTTGGATGATCTTTGTCATCTTATCAATAATTTTATCAAAAAAACAGCCGTGCCTAAAGAAAAGATATTGGCATTAGGGTTAAACCTCAGTGGTCGGATTAACTATAAAACGGGTTACAGCTATAGTTTCTTCCATTTCAGCGAGACCCCACTTAGTAAATATCTCGACGACACCATAAAGATCAAGACCTTTATCGAAAACGACTCCAGAGCAATGGCTTACGGCGAGTTTATGTCGGGAGTAGTTACAGACGAAAAAAATGTGTTATTCCTTAACCTCGATTATGGTATTGGTATGGGCACCTTGATCAACGGTCAGATTTATTACGGCAAATCGGGATTTGCCGGCGAGTTCGGACATATCCCACTATTCGACAATGAAATCTTGTGCCAATGCGGTAAAAAAGGATGCCTTGAGACAGAAGCCTCTGGACGTGCATTGACCGAATTGTTTACCCAGCGGCTCAAAGGTGGCTATGTCAGCAACCTCACACATACGGTAGCGGCAGACCAGATTAAATTAAAACATATCATCAGCGCTGTCCAAAAGGACGACAACCTAGCCATTGAGCTCTTGGCAGAGATCGGGGAGAAAATAGGAAGAGCTATCGCGTTGCTAATCAACTTGTATAATCCAGAGCTCATTATACTCGGCGGCCCTATGGCCCTTACAGGAGATTATATCCTGCTACCGGTAAAAAGTGCCATTAACAAATATTCACTGAACTTGGTCAGTACCGACACCAAAATTAAGCTATCTAAACTACAGGAAAAATCGGGAGTTATAGGGGCCTGTTTACTCGTACGTGATCGCTTATTGGAGATCAATAATTAGGATTAGCAAGCACGGAATTCAATACCATAGCTTTAAGTGTCACATGGAAAAGTAGCCTTTAAACAATACTATTGGAGAATTGCAGCATAAAAGTGTCCACAATTATGCTGCAGTTCATTCCCTGTGTTACGATAAGTACAACACTATCTTCCAATCAACTCTACAAGGTCCGCTTCATCCAGGACCAAATGATCGATGCCATTTGCCGCTTGCAAAGCTACGTACATGCTTTTCACTCCGCCGCCGGGGTTGGGCCACCATTTATTTGGCAATTGTATGGTTGACATATAACTGTAATTAACATCATTATTTAGCAGATATTCTTTTGTACCAGCCTTCAAAAGAAGCACATACATTTCTCCATCCAATGGTGCTATCTGGAAGTATTCTGTTCGTTGCTTTGGTTTTACATCTCTTGCGAGATAGGTAACCGAATTGATGTCCGAACCGTCTCCATAAACAATATCTACTGGCATATCGTCCGGAAAGTCAAAATAAAATGCTATTTGATCCACACCGGGTATCGCATCTGGATACGCAAAGGTGTTGGTCACCTTGGTACCATCATAGAAGAAAGTAAAGCTTTCATCTGCGGGGTCATCCTGTTCTATCGTCGTGCTGTAAAGCACTTCACCCGAACTTTTTTTCCTCAGGTCCATTGCAATCGGGGCATCATCTTCAAATGCGATTCGTCCATTATACCTAATCCTTCCGTAGAGATCACGCATTTTTATACCGTTGAAATATTGTTCCAGCGTATCACGCATCACAAAACCTTTGAACTCGATGGGAATAAACTCCTTCACAGGTTTCACGACCAATTCGCCCTCCTTTTCACAGGAAGTGGCAAAAACCGCAAGTACGGCTATCGAAATAAGTAGTATTTTATATCTATTTTTCATCTGTAATGTATTAAAAATTATAAGAAAGAGAAAGGCTAAAACTACGGCCTATGTAACGCGTAAAACTCTGGTCATCGCCTATCTGCTCTGGATAGCCGTTCTCTTTGGTACTATAGCCTTCTTCAAACTTGTCTGTAAACCCAAATTTGTATTTATACATGTCATGCCATTCCTGGTCAACCTTAAACTCGTCTGTCTTCAATTCATAAGTTTTTCCACTATTTACAAAAAAGCGGTAAGGGGCGTCCGTAAGATTGCTCATATTAAGCTTAAACTGAGCCTTGTCATGAAAGAACCTGTAAGTTACCTGTGCGTCCAGCTGGCTCCTTGGCCTTTCATACTCTACCAGATTCGGACTCACTCCGGTGATAAAAGTTTTATAACCCATATGGTTAAATGTTACATTAAACCCTAAGTGTTTGCCTGTATAGTTTAGTCCGCCGTTCAATGTAAGAGGCACCTGTCCATAAAGCGGACGCTTATTTTTCAGATAGATATAGTACGAGATTTGATTGCCAGCTTCGTCCTGCTCATACCGCAATTCCCGGGACCGCACTTCTGATTTAAGCAGGGTGATATTACCGCTTAACGTGGTATTTCGTAAGACGCCGACCCCGGGCGCTATAAAGCCAAGGGACTTTCTAAATTCCATTTCCATTCCCCTGATCTTTCCCCAGTCGGAGTTATTGGTGAAGACATATAACCTATCTGTTCCTGAAATCGAGTTGGTACCGTAAAACTCTGCAGGTTTGTCAAAATATTTATAGAATGCCCCAATAGAGAGGATGTCTCCCGGGTTGGGGAACCATTCCAGCTTGACATCTAAGTTGTCAATAGCCGTCGACTCAAGTCCCAGATTGACCTGCATTCTTCCCAAATAGGCATTGTAACGCGAGAAGCGGGAGTTGTCCATCAGCGACGGCCTCACTACCGTTTTGGCATAGGAAACACGAATATTGAAGTCATCTATAGGGGTATAAGTTAAATGTGCAGAAGGAAGCAAACGCCATCTTACACTATCACGAAGGGTAACTTCGGGTGTCCATTGCATATTCATGCTATTCTGCAGACTGTCATACCTGAGGTATTCATATCGTGCTCCCCAAACCATCCGCAGTTTGCCTGCAATTTTATTGTCCATCATCAGGTAGCCTGCCCTGTTCACATCTTTACCTTCGTACTTGTCCTGGTGGTAACTACTGGGCATGTAAAAGGGATCTTTGCTGGGATTTTCCATACCCATATCATTTCCCCATTCTTGTAGCGGCCTGTCTTTGTAAGGGTCGGCTAATGTCGCAAAACTCACGATAGGCAGTATCGTCCACTCATAGCTTGCATGTCGGTCTAAATGGTAGAGTCCTACTTTAAGGGACTGCTTTTGGTTATAAATATTAAAATCAAAAGTCGCATTTAATCCTGCTGTGAGGTTTCGCTCGCTGTAGACGTACTTATCGCGTTGAGCGACACCTCCTCCGCCAGAAGTAGTAGCCTGTCCAGGGATATAGTTGTACCGTACTTCATTGGCCAACTCCTCAGGCATCAAGAGCGCCGTAACCGCATCAAGTTCCTCCGAATGGCTCGTAACTCTGGCCACATTCCAGTCCAATTTTACCCTACCCAGCACATGTTCGCCGCTAAGCTTATTTTGCAACAAATTAGTAAATACCGGGCGGTCATCTTCGCGGATAACCGGGTGTCGATAAGTGCTTTCGTCTTTCGGTTCCGAAAACGCCCAACCGGTGATTCGTTCCATTTGCTCGCTAAAGACGCGTGAGTAGAAATTGCTAGATGTAATCTGATGCTTGCCATCTCTGTACCCTGCGTTCAGCATGGTGCCAAGTGTGGTATTGAAACTATATATTCCACCGGTGTTGAGATCGTTCGGATCCTCCGGATTTTCGACAACGCTCCAGTTTCCCCGGCGAATATTGGTGATATCGTCAATGCTTTGTGTATTACGGTAGCTTACCGAACCGACAAAGCCGAATTTATTCCCTCTTTGCTGCGACAGGTCGTAAATTCTGCCAATGCTGAACTGGTAATTTTGAGAAGGTGCCGACTTAAATACCCTACTTCCCAAACGCTCTGTCCCGCCGATTCTGCGATTCTGTTCGATTACCTTTGCAACAGATGTGCTGTTGGGCGCATTACCAGGCCTAAAATTAGACATGTCGTTAAGTCCTTCGGGAAAGTGATCCCTGCTACCGTCGTCAAAACCCAAATAATCATATTTTCCACGCTGGTAACCATAAAAATCTTTACCGGTAGATCTGGAATTATAGGAGCTACCCAGACTGAAGCTTAGGAAATTACTTTGGGGTATAGAGATGGTATTAACCTGAACGAGCCCCCCTGCAAAACCAGCGTTCATATCGGGGGTAGCAGATTTACTGACCACTACACTCTCTACCAGATTAGTAGGTACGATGGAAAAGTCAAAATTCCGGCTCATTACCGTGGTGCTGGGCAGCAATATACCATCCAGCTGCGCCATGTTATATCGTTCTGCAGCACCACGCACCACGACGTTTTTATCATCGGTAGTACTTAATCCGGTGATTCGTTTTAAGCTCTCGCCTATATTTCTGTCCGGTGTTGCGGCAATTTGTTCTGCCGAAATCCCGTCGGTCACCGTTGCCGCATTTTTCTGTCGTGCGTATAATCCGGCTACACTTTCCTTTTTGAAACTACCGGTTACGACAACCCCGCTGACCTCATTTATGGCAGCACTCAGAGCTATCGTGAGTTGGGTTAGTTCCCCTTCTTTCACCAGCACCTCGGTAATGCGTTTGGTCTGGAAAGAGATATAGCTAACTTCGATGGTGTAGCTACCGGGTGCAATACTGAAGTTATAGCTCCCATCTACGCTGCTCTGTCGCTGATTATTGGTTTGCATGATTTTTACACTTGCACCGACCAACGGTTCGCCTCTGTCATCCACAATCTTTCCGGAGATACGACCGAGCTGTTGCAGGAGCATATTTGGCGATTTCCCGTTATTGCGGATAGTATTCAAGGGAGTTAAATTTGTTTTTTTTGATACGATCACCGCTTGCTCGCCGATGGTGAATTTTAAGGGCTGGTCTTTAAAGATCGTTGTCAACACGGCTTCCAATTCCGCATTTTCAACAGTAAGGGTGACTGGTTTTGCGGCTTTCAGAATGGCTCCCTCGATCATAAATCCATAGCCAGTCTGTCGGCTGATCTTTTTGAAGACCTTGGCAAGGGAGGCATTTTTTTCAGAAAGACTGATCTTTTGTGCAATTGCAGCTGCATTGACCTGTAGCATTCCCACCAGTAAAAAGAAAGACGTTAGCTTCGTCATGCGTAGTAATTTTCGGACATGGCTGTTCCACCCGCCCTTTTTTTGCGTATATTTTTTATACATTTGTTTGTCTGTGAAAAAGTTATTTGTATCTCGAAATTCATTTGACCATATGCAGACATGAGCCAGTTGTGTTGCAAGCACTTCTGGCTTTTTCGTTGTATATGGTATCCATTTTGATTAAACGTAGAATTATTGTCTTATCATTACCCTCCTTCCTTCTAGCCTTACGTGGCTAGATTTAAAAGTCTCCATAATTTTCATAACCTTGGTAAAAGACCAGGAACGGGGAATGCGTCCCGTAAAAGTTTCTTTGGTTTGGGAGCCCTCGAATACGACATCTAGGTCGTACCAACGTGAAAACTCCCGCATCACGGTCTGAATATCCGCATCAGTAAAGTCAAAAAATCCGTCTTTCCATGCCGTAACCTCCGCAATATCAACCTCGCTAACCGCAATGCCGGTCTTAGTAGCGACCGCCTGTTGCCCCGGTTTAAGAATTTTCGCTTGGCCCGCAGTGGTAATAGCCACCGAACCTTCCAACAGCGTTGTCCTACTGGCACCCGTGTTCTGATAAGTGTTGACGTTGAAATGCGTACCCAATACCTCTACCATTTGGGTACCCATTTTTACCCGAAATGGTTTACGGACATCGTGGGCAACCTCAAAATAAGCTTCTCCGGTCACTTCGACCTCTCGGTAATTTTCGGTAAACGAGGCGGGGTAGCTGATTGATGAGGCCGCATTTAGGTACACTTTTGTTCCATCGGAGAGTACAAGGCCGTATTGGCCGCCCCGTGGCGTGCTGAGGGTATTCCGAATGTTAGACTTCCCGTCGCCCTGCTGGTCGTATGATACTGTGCCGTCCGTTGCCTTGCGGATGATTGTATTGCCTTGACTGGCAAGTTCCCCGTGCTGGACATCGTTCAATGTAATCTGTTTGCCATTAGCCAAGGTAAGTATCGCTTTGTTGCCGCCTGGGGCAAAATCTGTAATGGTGGTAGCGATCGCCTGCTTCTTTTCAAGACTTCTATTTAAAAAGAGATAAGATCCGACTGTCGAGATGATTAATACGCTTGCTGCTACCATGGCTTTTGTCCATAGCGATACCGACTTATTCGATTGCAAGGGCGAATGGTATTCTTCTACCAATCTGGTCTCAATAGTCTTATCAATGCGTTGGAACAACCTAGCCTTCGCCTTTTGCTGCTGTCCGGTCGTCAATTTATCGGTAATATTGGGATGGTCTTCAAATGACTGGAACCAGGTTTCCAGTTCCTGCATATCTTCATCTGTAGCCAGGCCCTTATCAAATTTATCTATTAATGATAGGATACGGGCATTTTTGTCGTCCATTGTTATCGCTTTATATAGTGGAGTACCTCTGCGGAACAAAAGCGGGAACGTTTTTTTAAGAAAATTTTCAACCCAATGACAACCTATTATTTATCAACACGATACCACATACAGCAACTCATTAAAAGAATAGCATACAGGCCAAAATTAGGTTGATGGGGTAGCCCTTGAACTGCGCGCGCATGATATTCATAGACTTTGTAATGTGTTTCCGAACCATCGAGAGCGATATACCCAGTTTATAAGCTATATCCTGGTTTGATAATTGATCAATGCGGCTGAGTAAAAAAACGTCGCGGCAGACACTAGACATTTTTTCGGTTGCCCGAGATATTTCTTCCTGAAGTTGCTTTGTTTCCAGTGCCTTATCGGGTGTTAGCGGCTGCAGCTGTTCGGTATAAATTGCCGAACTTACATAATTGTTATGCACCTGCTGCGCACGGTAGGTTTTGTACAACTGGTATTTTACGGCGGTGCGGAGATATGCTTCCAGCGAATTCACTTGAATATTTTTCCTACGAAGGTAAAGGTCTACGAAAACATTTTGCACAATTTCTTCAGCAGATTCCATGGATAGGCCCCTTTTTCCTGCCATATCAATTAGCGTCTTCCAATAACGGTCATATAGTTTGGCAAAAGCAATGCGGTCGTCCTTCTGTTGGATCAAATCCAGAAGCATTTCGTCCGTACAGTGTGATGCATATTTTGCCATAATTTATAAACAGAGGCAAAAATAAACAGTTGCTACTACGGTAATATTGAGTTAGTATTAAGTAATTATTAATATTCTGGGAATCAAAAAGCTGGAAAATTTTGAGAAGGCATATAAAAGAAAAAACCTCATTTGTTAAATTCATCCTCCAAATAATGAAGTTCATCAGAAAACGAGGGGACTTATCAATGAATCTTACAGAGAAATTTTACTTTTGAATAATGGTTCAAAAAAAAATAAATATTAAAAGACTGCTTATCTTTTTCTTCTCATCACTGGTTTATGCCCTTTGCCAAATGCTCTTTAGCATTATTGTGATGAAAGAAGATTTATGGAAGAACTTTCACATACAGCTTTCAGCACATTATGTCGTCATCCTAGCCATGTGTGTGGCAGACTATGGATTACTGCTGCTGCTGAATAAGCGTTTGCCATACTCCAAAAATATTTTTTTGCGTATTATGGCTGATATCGCAGGTACCATAGCTATATGCCTGATATTATTATGGATATTTAATTTTTTAATATACAATGTGTTCTTTGTTCCCGAGGAGGGATTGCCTCCTTTCATTGTCAAATTCGCATTTGCAATGACAACCAATGTCCCTATCTTGTTGGTTTTCGAGTTGATCCATTATTTCCAGTCCGAACAAAAGGCCATAGCCGATTCCGAAAAAGCCCAACGTAAGGTCCTGTTGTTCCAACACGAAACATTGCGGTCACAGATTAATCCACATTTCCTATTTAATTCACTGAATGTGTTGTCTTCACTGATCTACATCAATCAAGAAAGTGCCAATAAATTTACAAAAGCATTATCGAAGACCTACCGATATGTGCTTTCCCTTACCCAGCAGCCCATGGTTTCGGTAGCAGGTGAACTGGATGCGCTGGATTCTTATATCTTCCTGATGCGGATGAGATTTGAAAACTCTTTTACTTTCACAGTGGATAAAATGACTAACTGCGAACAGAACAAGATCATTCCCCTTACCTTGCAATTACTTATAGAGAATGCTTTCAAGCACAACATCGCGACCGAAGAATCATTATTGAATATAAAAATCACCATTGATAGTGATTATATCACGGTCGAGAACAACATCCAGCCATCAAGCAGTGTAGATAAAGGCGGAATCGGGCTGAAATATATCGCCAAGCAATATAAAGTGTATGCTAAAGAGGTGATAATCGTGCATACCGACCGTCTGTTCATTGTTAAAATCCCTTATATCCAACCATGAAGTACCTGATAGTAGAAGACGAGCGGTTCGCATACGAAGAACTGAAACGAATGGTGACTAAATTACGTCCAGGTTATCTGCTGGAGAAGCAGACCAAAACAGTTATAGGTACGATAGGATTCTTGAAAGAATCCGCCGTTGACCTAATTCTCATGGATATTCGTCTTGCGGACGGTAACTCTTTCGAGATATTTAATCACGTAGAGGTCAGCACGCCCGTCATATTTACCACTGCTTATGATGAACATGCCATCAAAGCGTTTAAGTTGAACAGTATCGATTACCTGTTAAAACCATTTAATGAGAGTGAATTAGAGGTAGCATTGACCAAGTTTGAGCGTATATTCCATAGCCACACGCAAACAAACAGTCCAAAGAAATTTGAGCAGATACTATCGCTAAAGACCAAAAACCGTTTCCTGATATCCAAAGGAGAAAACTATCACTATATAGAGACAAAGGATATTGCCCATTTTTATAGCGAAGGCGGGGTCGTTTTCCTCCATACATTCAGCGATAGGCGGTACATTATTAATTATACGT
>Ga0307414_10001491_pt1 | contig 12167 bp, 15 predicted proteins | sample DK1Ometagenome_FD_203804 | JGI IMG/M metagenome (GOLD analysis project Ga0307414, IMG submission 203804) | Maize rhizosphere microbial communities from greenhouse at UC Davis, California, United States - DK15-O-3 | ecosystem: Host-associated > Plants > Roots > Rhizosphere > Soil | place: USA...
GATGGCGGATTGATGCCCTGCACCATCGCGGTCAGGGTCACCCCGCGATCGTCGAAGCCCGGCGTTGGCGCCTGGAAGCGTGGTGCCGACGGTCGCGAAGAACTGGAAATCCGGGTGTCGGCTCCTCCCGCAGAGGGTGAAGCGAATGCGGCCGTGATCAGGATGTTGGCAAAGCGGCTGGCTATCCCGAAGACCTCCATCGGCATCGTCAGCGGGGAGACAGGCCGGCACAAGCGGGTCGCGCTTCCACTGGAGGAAGGGGAGGTTCGCCGGCTGCTCGGCGAGCCCGGTCCCTGAATCGGCGTCTTCCACCCGAGCGCTAGGCCGACATCATCTGGTTTTCCCGCGCGGAATGTGATGCAATGCCGGCTGACCGTTCGAAGGGGGTTTTCAATGTCGAGATGGTGTGTCGTGATGACCGGGTTGGCCGTCCTTGGATTGGCCGCAACCGCCAATGCCAGAGACAAGCTGGAACCGCGAACCCAGGCGATGCTGGCCTGCCAGGGGATCGCGGCGAACGATGCCCGCCTGGCTTGCTATGACCAGGCGATGACGGCCTTGAAACAGGCTATCGACCAGGGCGACATCGTCGTCGAAAAGAACAACAAGCCAATCGCGCGGGAAGGGATCGTCAAGGCGTCGCGGGAAATCGGCGACAACATCTTCCTGATCGAGCTGGACAATGGCGACCGCTGGAAGCTCTTGCCCAGCACCCGGCGCAATCAGCCGCCCCAGGTCGGCACGACCGTAAAGGTTCACAAGCCGCTCTACGGCAGCGGCTTCTGGATCGTCGGCCCGGATTGGGATGACAGCCGCGCCGACTTCGAGGGCCGCGGCTCCTGACCCCGAATGGAAAAAGGGCGGCCCTTAAGGACCGCCCTTTCCCGTAACCGAATTTTATAAGGCTTAGCGCTTTGAGAACTGGAAGCTGCGGCGGGCCTTGGCCCGGCCATACTTCTTGCGCTCGACGACGCGCGGATCGCGGGTCAGGAAGCCTTCGCGCTTCACGGCCGTGCGGAGCGCCGGCTCGTAACGCGACAGCGCCTGGGCGATGCCGTGCTTGACGGCGCCGGCCTGGCCCGAAAGGCCGCCGCCCTTGACCGTGCAGACCACGTCATACTGGCCCACCCGCTCGGTCACGTCGAACGGCTGGTTGATCACCAGGCGAAGCGTCGGGCGAGCGAAATAGATGGACTGATCGCGGCCGTTGACCTCGATCTTGCCAGAGCCGGGCTTCAGCCAGACGCGCGCGACGGCGTCCTTGCGGCGGCCGGTCGCATAGGCGCGGCCATATTTGTCGAGCTGCTGCTCGCGCAGCACCGCCTGGATCTGCGGGCCCTGAGTGGACACCGGCGCCTCGACGGTTTCGGTCTGGGCGGCGGCTTCGCTTTCACCAGCTTCGGCAACGGCCGTGTCGGCCGCCTCGATCGCGGCTGGCGCCTCGGGGGTTTCGCTGGTCAGCGCGCCGAGGTCGGCGAGGGATTTCTTCTTGTCGGCCATATTATGCGCCCACCTTGTTCTTGCGGTTCATCGACGCGATGTCGAGCGGTTCGGGGTTCTGGCCGGCATGGGGATGCTCGGTGCCGTTGTAGAGGTGCAGCGCGCGCATCTGGTCGCGGCCAAGCGGCCCGCGCGGGATCATGCGCTCCACGGCCTTCTCCAGGATACGCTCCGGGAAGCGACCCTCCAGGATCTTGCCGGCCGGCACTTCCTTCAGGCCACCGGCATAGCCGGTGTGCTTGTAGTAGATTTTCTGCTTCAGCTTGTTGCCCGTGAAGCGCACCTTGTCCGCGTTGATGACGACGACATGGTCGCCGCAATCGACGTGCGGGGTGAAGCTCGGCTTGTGCTTGCCGCGCAGGATGTTGGCGATGATCGTCGCGACGCGGCCGACCACCAGATTCTCGGCATCGATCAGATGCCATTTTTTCACCACTTCAGCCGGCTTGATCGACTTGGTGGTCTTCATCAGCGCCTTCATGGGCTGGACCTCTTCTTCAAAACAGGAAAACGCCACCAAAGGGCAGCGCTTGTGGCGGCGCTATTCGCGGGTAGGCGGCAGAAAGTCAAGCAAAAGCCGGGGTTTGCTGACGGGTAAAATATTACCGGACGTTGCCTTCCACCCAGTCTCCGAAGTCCGCCGGCAACCGTTCGATCGGCCAGACGACGATCGCCGGCACGTCATAGCTGTGCAGTTCCTTTATCCTGGCGATGAGGGCGTCCGCCTTGTCGAGCGTGGTCTTGAACAAGGCGGGAGTCTCCGTCGCCGTCTGGACCGCGCCTTGCCAGCGGTAGATGGAGCGGCAGGGCTGCAGGATATTGACGCAGGCGGCCAGCCTCTCCTCGACCATCGTCATTCCGATGTCCTGCGCCTGGCCCGGATGGGTGAAGGTGGCATAGACCGTGACGACGCTCATTGGCCCCTCCGGCCATAGGCGTGCGCGCCCCAGGTTAAGGCCGCGACCAGGCTTGCCCCGACCGCCTGGTGGAGCGCCGCCATGACGATGTTCATCCCGGTTTCGACCGTGGCGATGCCGAGCAGGATCTGAAGCCCGAAGGCGCTATGGATGGCGACCGAGGCGCGGCGGTCGATCGGTTTCACCTTGCGCGAGAAGACGACCAGCGCGGCGACCACGACCCAGGCCCACCAGCGGTGAAGGAAATGGATCAGGAAAGGGTCGTGTGTTGTCGCGAAGAGGACGCCGTTTGACCAATCGATTCCGTCGGGAATCAGGCGATCGTTCATCAGCGGCCAACTGTTGGACACATATCCGGCATTGAGCCCCGCTACCCATGCGCCGAGCAGCAGCTGAACGAACAGGATCGCGCCGGTCGCAATGGTCGCCCGGCGGAGGCGCGAATGCCTATTCTCGCCGGTGCCCGCCAGGCGACGAAGGTCGAGCGCGGTCCAAATCAGCGCCGCCATGATGAACAAGGCCAGCAGAAGATGGGCGGATAGGCGGAAATGGCTGACGTCGGTCCGGTCAACCAGGCCGGACATCACCATATACCAGCCCAGCACGCCCTGCGACCCGCCGAGCAGGAACAGCCCCGTTAAGCGCCAGCCATAGCCCTGCGGGATAGAGCGTTTCATCGCGAACCAGAGCAGGGGCAGCGCGAAAGCGACCCCGATCAGGCGCCCGAGCAGCCGGTGGACCCATTCCCAGAAGAAGATGAACTTGTAGGCGGCAAGGTCCATGCCCGCTGGTCCGTTGATCTCCCGATATTCCGGCGTCTGCTGGTAGAGGGCGAAAGCGTGCTGCCATTGCTCATGGGTAAGCGGCGGGATTGCGCCGCTAACCGGGTTCCATTCGGTGATACTGAGGCCGCTTTCCGTCAGGCGCGTGATCCCGCCAACCACCACCATAAGGAAGACCAGTGAGGCGACGAAGAGCAGCCAATTGGCGATGGCGAGCGGGCGCGGGGAGCGAAGGATTTCCGTGGAAGATTGGGGGAGGGCCGATTCCATGTCGCGGCGCGATATGGCCGCATTGCAGCGGCTTGCCAACAATCTGCATTTTTCGACGAATGTGATATTGTAACTTCCGTCAGGCGACGATATATCCTCGGCCATGTCGCCAATCGCGATTCCCACCAACCGGCTCGACCGGTTCGCCATCGGACTGTCCGGGGTGTGCCTCGTCCATTGCCTGGCGACGACCGTGCTGCTTGCGCTTGTCGCGAGCGCCGGCGGGATGCTCGGCGCACCGATCATTCATGAGGTTGGCCTGACCCTGGCGATGGTGATGGGCATCCTGGCGCTCGGCCGTGGCATCCTGGAACATGGTTATACGATGCCGAGCGCGGTCGGCGGCCTGGGCCTCGGCGTGATGGCCGGCGCTTTGACCATGCCGCACGATGGCACCGAGGCGCTTTATACAGTGGTCGGCGTGGCTATCCTGGCGCTCGGGCATCGCCTCAACCATATCGCCGCGGAATAGGCCGCCCCTGCTTGCGAGCGGGCGCCGCGAAGCCTATCTTTCCATCATGGCCGCACATTCCCATCAACTCCATCAGGGCGACTCGCTCCGCGATGCGGCCGCGCGCCGGATTACCGAGCGCGGCGAGCAGTGGACGGACATGCGGGCATCGGTGTTCGATGCCCTTGCCGGTTTCGACAAGCCTGCGTCGGCCTACGACATCGCCGAGGCGGTATCCAAGGCACGGGGCAAACGGGTCGCGGCCAATAGCGTCTACCGAATCCTCGACCTGTTCGTGGGGACGAACCTGGCGCGGCGGGTGGAGAGCGCCAACGCCTATGTGGCCAACGCCCATCCGGGCTGCCTCCACGATTGCATCTTCCTGATCTGCGACAATTGCGGGCAGGCGACGCACCTGGACGACGACAAGCTGTCGGAAGGGGTCCGCTCCGCCGCCGAGCACGCCGGTTTCGCCGAGGTCCGCCCCGTCATCGAGGTCCGCGGCCGCTGCGAGGATTGCAGCTAAGGCTTCCAGGTGAGCAATTCGTGAGCAAGTGCTGAAATCAGCCGCCGATTGGTGACATGGTCGAAGCTTAGGGATAAGTGCAGCGCCATGTCCGACCGCCCCGACACGCCCCTGCTCGACCAGGTCCAGTACCCGTCCGATATCCGCAAGCTGGAGAAGGACCAGCTTCCGCAGCTGGCCGATGAGTTGCGTGCCGAGATGATCTCGGCCGTCTCGCAGTCGGGCGGGCACCTGGGCTCCGGCCTTGGCGTGGTCGAGCTGACCGTCGCGATCCACTATGTGTTCGACACGCCCGACGACAAGCTGATCTGGGACGTCGGCCACCAATGCTATCCGCACAAGATCGTCACCGGGCGCCGCGACCGCATCCGCACGATCCGGCAGGGCGGGGGTCTCAGCGGCTTCACCAAGCGGTCCGAGAGCGAATATGACCCGTTCGGGGCCGCGCACTCCTCTACCTCCATCTCCGCCGCTCTGGGCTTCGCCATTTCGAACAAGCTGGCTGACAAGCCGGGCCGCGCAATCGCCGTGATTGGCGACGGAGCGATGAGCGCCGGCATGGCCTATGAGGCGATGAACAACGCCCATGAGGCCGGAAACCGGCTGATCGTCGTCCTGAACGACAATGACATGTCGATCGCGCCGCCGGTCGGCAGCTTGCGCAACAGCCTCGCGCGTCTGGTGTCGTCGGGGAAGTATCTGGGACCGCGGCGGCTCGCGCAGAAGCTCGCCCGGGCGATGCCGGGGCCACTCCACCGCGCGGCGCGCAAGGCGGAGGAGTTCACCCGCGGCTGGGTCACCGGCGGCACGCTCTTCGAGGAGCTCGGCTTCTATTATGTCGGGCCGGTCGACGGCCATAATGTCGAAGCGCTGGTCGAGGTGCTGGAGAATGTCCGCGACGCGGAGGAAGGGCCGATTCTCGTCCATGCCGTGACCGTCAAGGGCAAGGGCTATGCCCCGGCCGAGAATGCGGCGGACAAATATCATGGCGTGGTCAAGTTCGACATCGTGTCGGGCAAGCAGGACAAGGGCCCCGGCGGCGGTCCCCCTGCCTACACGGCGGTGTTCGCCGATGCGCTGAAAGCCGAAATGGCGCGCGACGAGAAGATTGTGGCGATTACCGCCGCGATGCCTTCCGGCACCGGCCTAGACAAGGTGGAGCAGGCTTTTCCCGACCGCACCTTCGACGTCGGCATTGCCGAGCAGCATGCGGTGACCTTCGCGGCCGGGCTGGCGGCGCAGGGGCATCGGCCGTTCTGCGCCATCTACTCGACCTTCCTCCAGCGCGCTTACGACCAGGTCGTCCATGACGTGGCGATCCAGAACTTGCCGGTGCGTTTCGCCATGGACCGCGCCGGCCTGGTCGGTGCGGACGGCTGCACCCATGCCGGCTCGTTCGACCTCGCCTATCTGTGCACCTTGCCCAATTTGGTGGTGATGGCCGCCGCCGACGAGGCTGAGCTGGTCCACATGGTACACACCATGGCGCTTCACGATAGCGGGCCGAGCGCCGTGCGCTACCCGCGCGGCAATGGCCGGGGCGTGCCGCTACCGATAACGCCTGAGCGGCTCGAAATCGGCAAGGGCCGCATCGTCCGCGAAGGCAAGGCGGTCGCGATCCTGTCGCTCGGCACGAGGCTGGAAGAGGCCGAGAAGGCGGCGGACATGCTCGAGGCGAAGGGGCTGTCGACAACTGTAGCCGACCTGCGCTTCGCCAAGCCGCTCGACGAGGAGATGATCCGCAGGGTGCTGACGACGCATGAGGTGGCGGTGACAATCGAGGAGGCGTCGATCGGCGGCCTCGGCGCCCATGTCCTGACGCTGGCCAGCGACGAAGGACTCATCGATTCCGGCCTCAGGCTTCGGACGATGCGCCTGCCCGACATGTTCCAGGACCAGGAAAGCCCGGCGAAGCAATATGACGAGGCCGGCCTCAATGCGCCACACATCGTCGAAACCGTTCTGAAGGCGCTCCGGCGCAACGACATCGGCGCCGACGCCGGCGCGGGAGCGATCGCCTGAGCCTCAGTCAGTGGCTGCTGACCGGCGCGATCGCGCTGATCGCCCTGTTCCTTGTGACCATGCCGTTCCCGCGGCTGCGCCATCACCGGCTGGCCCAGCGCCGCCGGCGGATCGAGGCCGCCGAGTTCGAGCGGCTGATGGCCAAGGCGGGCGTCTCGCCGACCACCACGCGCTTCTTGTGGCGCGAGCTGGCGCCTCACTATCATGACCCGCTTCGGCCGATGCCGGGCGACCGGCTCGAAAGCCAGATATTGGTCGACCGGCCTGAGATCGAAGGGCTCATCCTCCACTTCTGGCGCTCGATGCGGGGCTCGGACCCCTTCCCGGCCTTTTCGCCGTTGGCGACCGACCCGACCGTGGCCGAGCTCGGCCGGCATCTCGATCTTATGGCCGGCTGGACAATCCGGAGTGTTGCGTGAGCCATTGGCGCCACTGGGGACGGTGGCTGCTGGTCGCCTTCGCGGTCGTGCTGGTCATCCTCTCCTTCCTCCCGCTATGGCAGACCGATCGCTGGTGGGTCCGGCAATGGGACTATCCGCGGCTGCAGGTAGCGGGGCTGCTTCTGATCGTCGCGGCCAGCCTGTTTTTCGTGAGGCTGGGGAGAACCCCACGCTTCTGGGCGCTGATTGCCGGCTGCGTCGCCGCGCTGGGCTGGCAGGCTAGCCATTTCATCGCCTACCTCCCGCCCTATCCCAAGCAGGTCGCAAGCGCGAAACATTGCCCGCCCGAGCGGCAAATCTCGTTGCTCAACGCCAATGTGCTGATGACCAACAACCGGTTCGGCCGACTTCTCGACCTTCTCCGGCGGCGAAACCCGGATGTCATCCTGCTGCTCGAGGCGGACCGCGCATGGGAGCGTGCCATCGCCCCATTGGCGCGCCGCTATCCCTATCGCCTCGCCGAGCCGGTGCCCAACACCTACGGCATGATCCTGTTGTCCAGGCTGCCCCTGGAAGGCCGGATCGACCATCTCATGCAGCCGGCCATCCCCTCGGCCCATGGCCGATTGCAGCTTCGGGGCGGCCAATGGGTCGACTTCCACGGCCTTCATCCCGAGCCGCCCTGGCCCGGGGACGACAGCGGGGAGCGTGACGCGGAGCTGGTCAAGATCGGCCGAGAAGTGCGCGAAGACGGCCGCGCGGCGATCGTCATGGGCGACCTCAACGATGTCGCCTGGTCGCGGACCTCCCGCCTGTTCAAGAAGGTCGCCGGCATGGGAGACCCGAGGGTGGGGCGCGGCTTCTACCCGACCTTCAACGCGAACTACCCTCTGCTGCGCTGGCCGCTCGACCATCTGTTCGTCAGCCCGCATTTCGAGCTGATGTCGATCGACCTGCTAAGTGACATCGGGTCGGACCACTTGCCGATCTTTTTCCGCCTGTGCCTCAAGGAGCCGGCCGGCGAGCGAAAAGTGGCGTCGGCGCCCCCCGCGTCGGTCGAGGCCGAAGCCGGTGAGGAACTGCGCGAGGGGCGGGCGGAAAAGCGGGAAGAACATGGCGAATAAGGTGCGCGCGGATCAATTGCTGGTGGCGCAAGGGTTGGCGGAAAGCCGGACGCGGGCCCAGGCGCTGATCCTGTCGGGGAATGTTTTTGCCGGAGACCGCAGGGTAGCCAAGGCAGGCGACATGCTTGCCGAAGATTCGGCGCTGACCCTCAAGGGCCGCGATCATCCCTGGGTGTCGCGCGGCGGGATCAAGCTCGACCATGGCCTGAAGCATTTCGGGTTCGACGTGACGGGGGCGGTGGCGCTGGACGTCGGCAGCTCCACCGGCGGATTTACCGACGTGCTGCTCAATCGCGGCGCGGTGCGGGTCTATGCTGTCGACGTCGGCACCAACCAGCTCGCGTGGAAGCTCAGGAGCGACGATCGCGTGATCGTCCACGAGCAGACCAATGCCCGCAACCTGAGCCGGGAGATCATCCCCGAACCGGTCGATATCGTGGTCTGTGACGCTAGCTTCATTTCGCTCGCAAAGGTGCTCGACCGCGCTCTGGAACTCGCCAGGCCGGGCGCGAAATTGGTGGCACTGGTGAAGCCGCAATTCGAGGCTGGGCGCGACGAGGTTGGTAAGGGCGGGGTGGTCCGCGACCCGGCAGTCCATCAGCGGGTATGTGACGCCGCGGTCGCCTGGGTGCAATCGATGGGCTGGCAAGTTCTGGATATCGAGCGAAGCCCCATCACCGGGCCCGAGGGCAATGTCGAATTCCTGCTCGGCGCCATCAACGCGCCCTCTGGCGATGACGCGCCGGGCGACCTATGTGCGGGTGGGTAAGGAGCCTTTCGATGCAATCGCAGAACAGGATTTTCGACGACCTCGCCAAGATGATGAACGGCGTCGCCGGCACAATGGCCGGTATGGGCCGCGAGGCGGAGGCGTCGATGCGCGAGAAGATGCGCGAGTGGGTCGGCGGAATGGACTTCGTCAGCCGCGACGAGTTCGAGGCAGTGAAGGCGATGGCCGTGGCCGCCCGTGACGAAAATGACCTGCTCAAGAAGCGGATCGAGGCGCTGGAAGCGGCGGCCAAGCCCAAGAGCGCCAAGCCGAGGGCGGGAGCGAAATCCTGACCGAAGTGGCCGAAACCGAGGAGCGCGACGATGGCGCCCCGATCGAGGTGCTCGAGCAATATTTCGAGGCCCGAGGCTGGGCGTGCGAGCGCGCCGGCGACGGGGAAATCATCGCGTCCGCCACCGGAAGCTGGGCGCAATATGAGCTTCGCGGCGTGTGGCGCAGCGAGGACCAGGTCCTCCAGTTCCTGGCCTTCCCCGACATCAAGGTCGGACCCGAGAAGCGCGCCGCGATCTACGAAACGCTGGGCCTGATCAACGAGCAGCTCTGGCTCGGCCATTTCGAGCTTTGGTCTGGTTCGGGCCTGATCGTCTTCCGCCACGCCGCACTGGTCGGCGAGGGCGACACGATGAGCTTCGAGCAGGCCGAGGCGATCAGTGAGGCGGCGATCGAGGAATGCGAGCGCTTCTATCCGGTGTTCCAGTTCGTGCTGTGGGGCGGGAAGTCGCCCGGCGAGGCAATTTCCGCGGCTTTGATCGATACCGCCGGCGAGGCGTGACGCCATGACGGCAGCGTTTCCAGCTCCTGCCTGGCTCGTCGGGTGCGGCAATATGGCCGGGGCGATGGTCGAGGGCTGGCGAGCTGGCGGCATCGATCTATCCCCCGTCACGGTCGTCAGGCCGAGCGGAGCGCCGGTCGCCGGCGTCAGGACGGTGACTGCCTATCCCGACGAGCAGCCGCGCTTCGTCATGCTTGGCTTCAAGCCGCAGAAGCTGGACGAAATCGCGCCGGGCCTCGCGGTCCATATTGGTCGGGAAACGGTAGTCATCTCGATGCTTGCCGGAACGACGGCTACTTCACTGCGCAAGCGGTTCCCCGACGCAAAGGCGATTGTCCGGATCATGCCCAACCTGCCGGTCGCGCAGGTCCAGGGCGTGGTCGGGATCTATTCGGCCGACGGTGACCAGGATGAACTGGCCGACGTCCGTCAGTTGATGGCTTCCCTGGGCATGATCGCCTGGTGCGAGACCGAAGAAGAGCTGGGCGTAATCGGCGCCGTCGCTGCGGCCGGCGTCGCCTATGTCGCCCGGTTCGGAGAGGCGCTGGCGCGGTCGGGGGAGGCGCTGGGCCTTCGTCCGATTAAGGCACGCATGATCGCCGAGCAAACGCTGATCGGCACGGGCGCTTTCGCTGCAGCGACCGGCAGCCATATGGACGAGATTGCGCGCCAGGTCGCGAGCCCGAGGGGAACGACCGAGCAGGGGCTGGCCGTCCTGGACGCCGCGGATGGCCTGCAACCACTGGTTGACCGGACGCTCGACGCCGCCATCCGGCGCGGGCAGGAGTTGGCCGCCGAAGCCGCCCGCCGCGATTGACGCTGTGCGGCCGCTCGCCTAGCGCCGCCCGCAGGAGGAACGAATGGCCGAGACGCTGAACTTCGACGACCGCGATGGGTGGATATGGTTCGACGGGAAGCTGGTCCCGTGGCGCGAGGCCAACGTCCATGTGCTCACCCACGCGATGCATTATGCATCGTCGGTGTTCGAAGGCCAGCGGGCCTATGGCGGCGTCATCTTCAAGCTGTCGCAGCACAGCGAGCGGCTTCGCAATTCCGCTTCTATCCTCGGCTTCGAGCTTCCCTGGTCGGTCGAGGAGATCGACGGGGCCTGCAACGAGGTGGTCAAGGCCAACGGCTTCACCGATGCCTATGTCCGTCCGGTCGCCTGGCGCGGGTCGGAACAGATGGGGGTTTCACCCAAGGGCACCAAGCCTCACCTGGCGATCGCAGCTTGGGAATGGGGCAAATATTTCGCGCCCGAGATCGCTGCCAAGGGCCTGCGCCTCGACATCGCGCCGTGGCGCCGGCCCGCGCCCTATACCGCTCCGGTCCACTCAAAAGCGGCCGGGCTCTACATGATCGCGACACTGTCGAAGAAGCATGCCGACGAGCGTGGCTACGACGATGCGCTGATGTTCGACTGGCGCGGCCAGGTGGCTGAGGCGACGGGAGCCAACGCCTTCTTCGTCAAGGATGGCGCCCTCTACACGCCGACGCCCGACTGCTTCCTCAACGGGATCACCCGCCAGACCGTGATGGACCTCGCCCGCAGACGCGGCGTGGAGGTGATCGAAAAGGCGATCTGGCCGGAGGAGCTCGAAGCCTTCCAGCAGATGTTCATCACCGGATCGGCCGCCGAGGTAACCTTCATCCAGTCCGCCGGTCCCTGGAACTTCGAGATCGGCGACCTGTCTCGCCAGCTCGCCCAGGATTATGACGACCTGGTCAACCGCCGCCTCAACTTCTGAGGTTCCGGCGGATTCATTGTTTCTTCGCATATTCCCTCTTAACCCTTCGACGGCCGGAACAGCAGCAGACGACGAGTTAGGGGCGAGTGGCGAGGGCGTCGGGAACTTCATCCAGAAATAGCCTCACGCGTCAGCTCCGCTGGCGCGATATCCTGTCTATGGCGCCGCCCCGCGACTGGGTCTCGCGGGCCGTCCGGCAAGCACAAATCGACGCGCTGGTGCGTCTCGTCCCGGCGACCGTGGCGGTCCAGGTCGTGACCGCCGCGGTCATGGTTATCGGCCTCCGCGATTCGGTCGACAGTTTCCAGTTGGGGCTATGGTTCGGCGGTGCAATCCTGATCTGCTTCATGCGCGGCATCCGCGCATACCGGCTTCGCCACGATCCCGAATATGCGGAGCAGCACCCGGCTAAGCTCGGGATGATCTGCACGATCATCGGCCTTCTCGCCGCATTGTGGCTCGTCCCGCCCTTGTTCTGGTTCGACGCGGCGCCGCCGATGGAGCGCATCTTCATGTGCGTGACCATGGCGGCGTTGGTCAGCGCCGGCAGCGTAACGCTCGTCACCGTGCCCCAGGCCGCGATGATCTACATCGGCGTGCTGACCATCGGTTGCGCGACGCTGGCGCTCAGGTTCGGCAGCCACTCGATGTTTGGGCTGAGTTTCATCTACACCGGCGTATTGGCGCTCAATGTGCTCAGCAGCGCGCGGCAGTTCATCGCCCACACCCGCGATCGGATCGAGCTCAGGGAGCAGGGCGAGATCATCGCCTTGCTGCGCGAGTTCGAGGCGTCGGGGTCCGGCGGCCTGTGGGAGCTCGACGGCAACCTCCGATTCGTGAAAATGTCGCCCGAGCTGCTCGCTTCGATCGGAATGGCCGAAGACC
>Ga0307414_10001493_pt1 | contig 12156 bp, 9 predicted proteins | sample DK1Ometagenome_FD_203804 | JGI IMG/M metagenome (GOLD analysis project Ga0307414, IMG submission 203804) | Maize rhizosphere microbial communities from greenhouse at UC Davis, California, United States - DK15-O-3 | ecosystem: Host-associated > Plants > Roots > Rhizosphere > Soil | place: USA...
GGCCGGTGTTGGTCGGCAGTTCGATATCGTCGATCTCGAAGCCCGACTTGTTGTAGCCGGTTTCGAAGCGGACATCGTCGAACATGAAGAATTCGGCTTCGGGGCCGACATAGACGGTGTCGCCGATGCCGGTCGAGGCGACATAGGCCTCGGCGCGCTTCGCGGTCGTGCGCGGGTCGCGGGCATAGCCTTCGCCGGTCGACGGCTCGACGATGTCGCAGAAGATGACGAGCATCGGGGTCGCCGAGAAGGGATCGTCATAGACCGCGTCGAGGTCGGGCTTCAGGATCATGTCGGACTCGTTGATCGCCTTCCAGCCCTCGATCGACGAACCGTCGAACATCAGGCCGTCTTCGAGCTCATCCTCGCCGAGGATCGAGGCGACCATCGTCAGATGCTGCCACTTGCCCTTGGGGTCGGTGAAACGCAGGTCGACCCACTCGATGTCGTTTTCCTTGATCCGCGCGATGATATCCTTGGGCTTCGTAGCCATCGTCCATGCTTCCTTCTTGCGAAATGGTCCGGCGTGCCGGGGGTTGTCGGGTTTTCGTTAAATGCGAGCGATTAAAGCGCGTCCTCGTTGCGTTCGCCGGTGCGGATGCGCAGCGCGGTTTCGATATGGCTGACGAAAATCTTGCCGTCGCCGATGCGGCCGGTCTGTGCGGCGGCGGCGATCGCCTCGACGACGCGTTCGGCCATCGAATCTTCGACGACGACTTCGAGCTTCACCTTGGGCAGAAAGTCGACGACATATTCCGCGCCGCGATAGAGCTCGGTATGACCCTTTTGCCGCCCGAAACCCTTGGCCTCGGTGACGGTGATCCCGCTGACACCGACTTCGTGCAGCGATTCCTTCACTTCGTCGAGCTTGAACGGCTTGATGATCGCCTCAATCTTCTTCACGCTTCTCGTCCCCCTTTGGGCTGGCCGCCGCCCTTCGCGCCTCCAGCCGGATCAGCTGTGCTGGCCCGGTTCGCCGTCGAGTCGGTGCGGTGTCCCGCCATCTTGCACCAATCAAGAGCCGTGCCAATTGGCGAATCGCGGGGTTCCGAGGCGATTTGCGGTGGACCCGCGCGGCGTTGCCCAAGAGGTGGGCAGCAGCGCCGATATGGTGCCTAAAAAAGCGGCAAATACTTCGCTCGTCATTGCGAGAAGCGAAGCGACGAAGCAATCCAGAGCGGTGCAAGGCAGCCCTGGATTGCTTCGCTCCGCTCGCAATGACGGTTTGGTTTACCGCCCCACCGGCGCCGACGCGTCGGGCAAATTGGCCTTGGTCCAGTTCGACCGCTCGATGACATAGGCGCGGATCGCCTCGGCATCCTGCGGCGTCAGCACGCGCGCGAAGCTCACCATGCCGCGGTCCTTGAGCGCGCCGTCGAGGATTACCGACTTCCACGCGTCGGCGTTGGCCAGCGTGCCCGAGACGCGGAGGTCAGGGGTGAAGCCGTTGCCGATCGCGCTGTCGCCGTGGCAGACGATGCAATAGCGCCCGAAATGCGCCTTGCCCGCGGCGACCTGGGCGGGCGTGCCGAACTGCGGCGGCGGGTTCCACGCGAGCGCGGTCGAGGCCGGCGGCGCGGGGAGCTTCACCGTGCCGCCGAGCTTGAGCACGACGAGCCGCGGGATGTTGGGGACCTTGCGCGTCACGCCGCCCGCGACCCCGGCGACGAGCGGGAAGGCGCCGCCCTTGCTCGTCTGGAAGGCGACATATTGGACGCCGTTCACGCGGAAGGTCGATGGCGCGCTGACGATCCCCGACTGCATGTCGAGGTCGAGCAATTGCTTGCCCGTATCGGCGGCATAGGCGCGGAAGCGGCCGGTGCTGGTGCCCTGGAAGACGAGGTTGCCCGCGGTCGTCATCGTGCCGCCGTTCCACGCGGCGGGATAGTCGACCGCCCATGCGACCTTGCCGGTGCGCGGGTCGAAGGCGACGAGGCGGCCGGTCGTCGCGGCGACCGCGGCGCGATAGGCGGCCTTGTCGTCGGGCATCATCGTGCGGATGAGCGAGGTGCCGACATTGAAGCCGACGACCTTGCGCTTGTCGAGTTCGTCCATGTCCTGAAGATAGGCCTGCGGGATCTGCTGCGCGGGGATGTAGACGAGGCCGGTTGCCGGATTATAGCTCATCGGGTGCCAATTGTGCGCCCCCAACGCGCCGGGGATCGCGATGAACGGCTTGCCGGTCTTGTAGAAACGCGCCTCGGGATTTTCGATCGGGCGGCCGGTCGCCATGTCGTATCCGGTTGCCCAGTTGATCCCATCGACGAACGGCTTGGCGTCGATCAGCTTGCCGGTCGTGCGGTCGAGGGTGAAGAAGAAGCCGTTCTTCGGCGCGTGGTAGAGCACTTTGGTGGGTTGGCCGTTCACCGCCTGCTCGGCGAGGATGATGGGCTGGGTCGCGGTATAGTCCCAGGTTTCGGCCGGGGTTTCCTGATAATGCCATTTATACGCGCCGGTCGACGCATCGAGCGCGACGATCGAGGAGAGGAACCAGTTGTCGCCTTCGCCGTTCGAGCGCGTGCCGTGATTCCACGGATTGCCGTTGCCGACGCCCAAGTAAATCTGGTCGAGATCCTTGTCATAGACGATCGCGTCCCACACGGTGCCGCCGCCGCCCGAGGTCTGCCACTCGCCCTTGTCGGACCAGGTCGCGTTGCCCTTGCTCGCGAAGATGTCGTCCGACGCCGCGCCATCCTTCGCCTTGGTCGGGTTGGGCGCGGTGTAGAAGCGCCAGCGTAGCTTGCCGGTGTCGGCGTCATAGGCGGTGACATAGCCGCGCACCCCGAACTCGGCGCCGCCGTTGCCGATCAGCACCATATCCTTCACGACGCGCGGGGCGCCGGTGATCGTATAGGGTTTCGACGCGTCGAAGGTTTGCGTCGACCAAAGCTCCTGGCCGGTCTTGCGGTCGAGCGCGATCAGGCGGCCGTCGAGCGCGCCGACGAACAGCTTGTCGCCCCACACGGCGACACCGCGGTTGACGACGTCGCAGCATGCGTGGACCGCACGCTCGCCGGGAACCTCGGGGTCGAATTTCCACAGCGGCTTGCCCGTCGCGGCGTCCCATGCGCTGACCTTCGACCAGGCGTGGGTGGCATACATCACGCCATCGACGACCACCGGGGTCGCTTCCTGCCCGCGCGCATCGTCGAGATCGGCGAACCAGGCGACGCCGAGTTCGCCGACATTGCCGTCGTTGATGCCGGTTAGCGGGCTGAAACGCTGTTCGTCATAGCTGAAGCCGATCGCGCCCCAATCGTCCCCATTGCCGCCGGTCTTGAGCAGGGTCTCGCTGGCCTTTTCGGCTCCGTCGAGCGCGCCGCCCGAGATGCTCTCATTCTTCGATGCGTTGCATGAAGCCAACGCCAAAGCCGCGCAGCCCAGCAGCGCCGTTGTCCAGACCCGTTTCGTCATATCCCTCTCCCACGCCTATCTTGACGTTAACGTCAAGTCTGCGCCGGTAGGGGCGTGTGTGCAAGCAGGAAAATGGGGTGGGTGGAGGGAGTATTCCCTTTCGTCACCCCGGACTTGATCCGGGGTCCACGAAGGCAAGCGCCGCGTTGGACGTCATGGATCCCGGATCAAGTCCGGAATGACGAAGTATAAACCGCTGTGTCGATCAGGCCCAAGGCGGTGCGTTCAGGCCCGTCGGGCTCGCGGTGAAAATCTCGCACCCCGTCTCGGTGATGCCGATGCTATGCTCGAACTGCGCCGAGAGCGAGCGGTCGCGCGTCACCGCGGTCCAGCCGTCGTTGAGCATCTTCACCGCATATTTGCCGGTGTTGATCATCGGCTCGATCGTGAAGAACATGCCGGGGCGAAGCTCGGGGCCGGTGCCGGGGCGGCCGGCGTGGACCACCTCGGGCGCGTCGTGGAACATCTGCCCCAGCCCGTGGCCGCAGAAATCGCGAACGACCGAATAGCGGTGGCGCTCGGCGTGGCTCTGGATCGCGTGCGCGACGTCGCCCATGTGATTGCCGGGCTTTGCCTGCTCGATGCCGAGCATCAGGCATTCATAAGTAACCTCGACAAGGCGCTTCGCCTTTACGCCCACATCGCCGACCAGATACATGCGGCTGGTGTCGCCGTGCCAGCCGTCGACGATGCTGGTGACGTCGATATTGACGATGTCGCCCTCGCGTACCGGCTTGTCGTCGGGGATGCCGTGGCAGACGACATGGTTGATGCTGGTGCAACAGCTGTGCGTGAAACCGCGGTAACCGAGCGTCGCGGGGATGCCGCCGCCCTCCAGCATCATCGTGCGGACAAGGTCGTCGATCGCGGCGGTCGTGACGCCCGGCTGGACGAAGGGGACGAGCGCGTCGAGGATTTCGGCCGACAGCCGCCCCGCCTTGCGCATCCCGGCAAAACCCGCCTCGTCGTGCAGCTTGATCGTGCCGTCGCGCACGGGGGTGGGCGAGGCGGCGTCGGCGGTGGTTACGGAAACATAGTCGTACATGGGGGTGATATAGGCGATGCGGCGCCGAATTGCGAGGGGCGGCCCGAAGCCCAAATTTCGTCATCCCGGCGAAGGCCGGGATCTCACCATTGCGAAATGACGCGCCGTTGAGATCCCGGCCTCCGCCGGGATGACGATTATTCTATAGGGCTGGCTTACTCCGCCGCCTTCTTCGCCTTGTCGGCCTTCGGCTTGCCCTTGCTCGCCTTGGGCGGCGCCGGGGTGATTTCGAAGGCCAGCGGGTTGCCGACCTTGGCATCCTCGCCGGTCTTCATCTTCACCTTGACCTCGCCGCCATGGACGAGCTTGCCGAAGAGCAGTTCCTCGGCGAGCGGCTGCTTGATCTTTTCCTGGATCAGACGGCCCATCGGACGCGCGCCATAGAGCTTGTCATAGCCCTTGCCGGTCAGCCAGTCGCGGGCCGCATCGTCGAGCTGGATGTGGACGTTGCGGTCGGCAAGCTGCAGTTCCAGTTGCAGGATGAACTTGTCGACGACGCGCGCGACGACTTCGGGCGGCAGATAGCCGAAGGGCACGATCGCATCGAGGCGGTTGCGGAATTCGGGGGTGAAGAGATTCTTCACCGCTTCCTCCTGCACATCCTCGCGCGTGAACTGGCCGAAGCCGATGCCTTCGCGCGCCATGTCGCTCGCGCCGGCATTGGTCGTCATGATCAGGATCACGTTGCGGAAATCGACGGTCTTGCCGTGATGATCGGTCAGGCGGCCATGGTCCATCACCTGCAACAATATGTTGAACAGGTCGGGATGCGCCTTTTCGATCTCGTCGAGCAGCAGCACGCAATGCGGATTCTGATCAATCGCGTCGGTGAGCAGGCCGCCCTGATCATAACCGACATAGCCCGGAGGCGCCCCGATCAGGCGGCTGACCGAATGGCGCTCCATATATTCGGACATGTCGAAACGCTGGAGCGGGATGCCCATGATCGACGCGAGCTGCTTCGCGACCTCGGTCTTCCCGACGCCCGTGGGACCCGAGAAGAGATAGTTGCCGATCGGCTTTTCGGGATCGCGCAGGCCCGCACGGCTGAGCTTGATAGCCGACGAGAGCACCTCGATCGCGGTGTTCTGGCCGAACACGACGCGCTTGAGGTCGGTCTCCAGGCTGGCGAGCGTCGCCTTGTCGTCGCTCGACACCGATTTGGGCGGGATGCGCGCCATCGTCGCGATGACCGCCTCGATTTCCTTGGCGGTGATCGTTTTCTTGCGCTTCGACGGGGCGACGAGCATCTGCATCGCGCCGACCTCGTCGATCACGTCGATCGCCTTGTCGGGCAATTTGCGGTCGTTGATGTAGCGCGCCGACAGGTCGACCGCGGCGTTGATCGCATCGGGGGTGTAGCGCACCTGATGATGCGCCTCGAACGCGCTGCGGAGGCCGGCGAGGATCTTCTTGGTGTCCTCCAATGTCGGCTCGACCACGTCGATCTTCTGGAACCGGCGGAGCAGCGCGCGGTCCTTTTCGAAATGGTTGCGGAACTCCTTGTATGTCGTCGAGCCGATGCAGCGGATCACGCCGCCCGACAGCGCGGGCTTGAGCAGGTTCGACGCATCCATCGCGCCGCCCGAGGTGGCACCGGCACCGATGACGGTGTGGATTTCGTCGATGAACAGGATCGCGTGCGGCAGGCCTTCGAGCTCGGTCACGACCTGTTTCAGCCGTTCCTCGAAATCACCCCTGTACCGGGTTCCGGCGAGCAGCGCGCCCATATCGAGCGAATAGATGACCGCGGGCAGCAGCACCTCGGGCACGTCGCCCTCGATGATCTTGCGCGCGAGGCCTTCGGCGATCGCGGTCTTGCCGACGCCGGGATCGCCGACATAGAGCGGGTTGTTCTTCGACCGGCGGCAGAGAATCTGGATCGTGCGGTCGACCTCGGCATTGCGGCCGATCAGCGGGTCGACCTTGCCGATCTTGGCCTTTTCATTGAGGTTGACGGTGAACTGGTCGAGTGCGGTTTCCTTCTTGGACTTGCCGCCGCTGTCCTTGTCCTTCGTTTCTTCCTTTTCCTCGGGCTCGGCCTGCGGCGAGGGCTTGCCGCCCTTGCCGACGCCGTGGCTGAGATAGGAGACCGCGTCGAGGCGCGTCAGGTCCTGCTGCTGGAGGAAATAGACGGCGTAGCTTTCGCGTTCGGAGAAGAGCGCGACGAGGACGTTGGCGCCCGTCACTTCATCTTTGCCCGACGACTGGACGTGCAGGATCGCGCGCTGGACGACGCGCTGGAATCCGCTCGTCGGCGACGGGTCGCTGTGCCCCTCGACCTTCAAACTGTCGAGTTCGGTATCGAGATAATGGACGACCGCCGATTGCAGGTCGTCGAGCGCGACACCGCACGCGCGCATCACTTCGGCGGCATGATCGTCGTCGATCAGCGCATGGAGCAGATGCTCGAGCGTCGCATATTCGTGATGGCGCTCGGAAGCGGCCTTCAGCGCATTATGTAGTGTCTTTTCGAGGCTTTCCGAAAAGGACGGCATGGTCTTCATCTCCTTGCGGGGACCAGGCCGGGGAGAGCGGCCCCCTTAGAAATGCAACGTGGCGATGCCGCCGCCCCACCGCAAGGGAAAAGCGGATGGCTTTGTGAAATTACGATGACGGGGTTGCGGTGTGGTTAACGGGGTGTTTCGAAATTGGCGGAAGCGCTACAATCCGCCTCGTTATCCGGTTGGATCGGGTATCCGGTTGGCGCAAGGACGGCCAACAATTCCAAAGTTCAGGAAAGTTCAGCCCTATGCGCCCCCGCTTTGGACCTCCCGGCGTGCCGGACGCGCCCGCCGTGGCCGCATCCGCAAGCCGGACAGCGACCTCTTTTGTCCACATATCGAAAGAGCCGAATGAAGGCTGACATAGCCGGATAATGTAGGAAAGGCTTATTTAAAGGCCGCGTCTGCTTAGGGGTGGAATGTTGTCGTTTAATCCTCCCTGCGGCGAAGCCGTGGGGAGAGGGACCGCGCCCGTAGGGCGTGGTGGAGGGGCGGCAACGTCGCGTCATTGCCCCTCCGTCAGCGCTTCGCGCTGCCACCTCCCCATCGCTTCGCGACAGGGAGGATCATTATGTCCGCTACCGGTCGTTTGCTGCCACTCCCTCTTTCCGTTCGTGTCGAGCGAAGTCGAGACACCCATCGACCTTAAGCCAAGCCCGATGGGCATCTCGACTTCGCTCGATGCGAACGGATGGGATGGGCGACGGCGACTTCCGGTCGTTTCCTGACACTCCAGATCAACTCTCGCCCGCCCGATCCACCATATCCATAAAATCACGCGCCGTGTTGCGCTCGCCCTCGTCCTTGAACGCCACGTCGAGGTCGGGGGCGACGCCGAGCATGTGCATCAGCGCCCACAGCGCGAAGCGGCGGCCGGGGTTGGTTTCGAGGCCGAAGTCGACGCGCATGCGTTCGGTGCCCGCGGCGTGCGCCTCGGGGTGGATCGCCGCGAGGTCGGCGGTGCCGAAATAACGGCGGAGCTGGTCGTCGAAATCCATGCTGCGTCTTTGGCCCGTTTTGCTCGAATGGCAAGCCGCCCCGCTGTTCACCAACCCCGTTCGTGCTGAGCTTGTCGAAGCACCGTCCTTCCTTCTGACGCCGAAAGAAAGAACGGCCCCCTTCGACTGCCTTGCAGGCGCTCAGGACAGGCTTCGACAAGCTCAGGGCGAACGGGTTGGAGGTTTACGCGCCGCTCCAGCAAAAATCGGACCGTCCGAAACGCCGCTCGGTTGTCATTCACGCGAGCCACCGATAGGGCGGCCAGCGTGAAAACCAGTATCGAGATCGGAACCGACAGCACCGGGCAGGGCGTGCGTATCGACGTGCAGGAACTGCTCGCGACGCGCCTGCTCGTTCAGGGCAATTCGGGGTCGGGCAAGTCGCACCTGCTGCGCCGTATCCTCGAGGAAAGCGCCGAGCTGGTGCAGCAGATCGTGATCGATCCCGAGGGCGATTTCGTCACGCTCGCCGACGCGTACAACCATGTCGTGATCAACGGCGGCGATTATAATGAGCGCGAGATCGCCGCGATGGGCGCGCGCATCCGCGAGCATCGCGCGTCGATCATCCTCAGCCTGGAGTCGCTTGATATCGAGGCGCAGATGACTTGCGCCGCGGCGTTCCTGAACGCGCTGTTCGATGCACCGCGCGAGCATTGGTTTCCGGCGCTGGTCGTGGTCGACGAGGCGCAAATGTTCGCGCCGAGCGTCGCCGGGGACGTGTCCGATACCGTCCGCCGCGCGAGCCTCAGCGCGATGACCAACCTGATGTGCCGCGGGCGCAAGCGCGGCCTGGCGGGCGCGATCGCGACGCAGCGGCTGGCCAAGCTCGCGAAGAATGTCGCCGCCGAGGCGAGCAATTTCCTGATGGGGCGCACCTTCCTCGATATCGACATGGCGCGTGCCGCCGACTTGCTCGGCATGGAGCGGCGGCAGGCCGAGGCGATCCGCGACCTTGAGCGCGGCCATTTCCTCGGGCTCGGCCCGGCGATCTCGCGGCGGCCGCTGTCGGTGCGGATCGGTGCGACGCAAACCTCGACGCGCATGGGGACGCACGGGCTGATGCCGCTGCCGCAAGCGGGGGGCGAGGATATGCGCTCGATGCTGTTCACCGAGATGGAGGCGCCCGCGGCGCCGCGCGTCTTTGCGCCCGAGCCCGAGCCGGTTGCGGCAAGCGAAGTGCTCGAACGCATTGCGGCGAGCGAGGGGCTGCACGAGGATGTCGATGCGCCGCCCGTGTTCGACATCGTCGAGGCGGCGGCAGAGGCCGAGCAGAGCGACGCGGTGGTGATCGAAACGCTGCGGGAAATGCTGTCCGATCCCGACTGCGCCTTCCAGCCCGAGGCGTTCCTTTATCAGGATTTTTCGGTGCGTTGCCGGATGCAGAAATTGAAGAAGGTGCCGCTCGACCTCGCCGCCTTCCGCCGCCGTTTCGCATTGGCCAAGGGCGGGGTGTTCGACCCCGCCGATCCGCGCTGGCGTGACGCGCTTTCGGTCGCCGACCGGCTGCCGCACGACATGTTCGCGCCTTTCCTCCAGATCGCGCGCGCCGCGATGGACGGCGAACCCTGCCCTGACGACGAGATTCTCGGCCGCGCTTATGGCAGCCGCTCGCCGGGGCGCATCCGCCGCCTGATCGACTATATGGAAAAGCAGGGCGTGATCGTCGTGCGCGCCGATTTCGGCGGGCGGCGCTCGATCGGGATTCCCGAGCTGGGGCTGAGCACCGAGGCGGAGTAGGGTCAGTGGGCGTTCTACACTTCCGCTTGTCCTGAGGAGCTATTGAGCTTGTCGAAATGGCGTCTCGAAGGGCCTGAGCGTCAGATATCCTTCGAGACGGGACTTCGACTACGCTCAGCCCTCCTCAGGACAAACGGTTGAATCCGACTGGCCCGGCTCTAACCCTTCCGGAACAGCGCCTCGGCCGCCGCCTTCTGGCTTGTCGCGGCGCTGCGGTGCGCCTTGATGCGCGCGATTTCGGCTTCGAGCGTTTCGATACGTTCGCCCAGTTCATCGACCGACAGCGGATCGAGCGGTTGTTTGATCAGCGCCGCGAGCACATCGTCGCGGCGGCGGGGAAGGTCGTCATCGTCCATGGCGCATCCTCCTGGTCCCTAAGGTTAAAAGGCGCGCGACTGTTGACCCGTGTCGCCGCACTGTCAATAAGGCGGGGCAGGGACGGGAATGAGTGACCAGTGGGGGATTTTCTGAAGTGACCAGCTTGCCATCGAGCATGACCGCCATCGCCATCAGCGCGCCGGGCGGACCGGACGTATTGCAGCCGGAGACGCGGCCGGTGCCGCGGCCGGGGCCGGGCGAGGTGCTGATCCGCGTCGCCGCGGCGGGGGTGAACCGCCCCGATGTGCTCCAGCGCATGGGCTTTTACCCGCCGCCGCCGGGCGCGTCGGACCTGCCGGGGCTGGAGATTGCGGGAGTGATTGCGGCGGTTGGTGCGGGCGGCGATCCCGAGCTTCTGGGGCAATCGGTGTGCGCGCTCGTCGCGGGGGGCGGCTATGCCGAATATTGCGTCGCACCGGCCGGGAGCTGCCTGCCGGTGCCGAAGGGCTTTTCGATGGCGGAGGCCGCGGCGCTGCCCGAGACCATCTTCACCGTGTGGCATAATCTGTTCGAGCGCGCCTGGGTGCGCGAGGGCGAGACGGTGCTCGTCCATGGCGGCACCAGCGGGATCGGAACGACCGCGATCGGGCTGTGCAAATTGTTCGACATCAAGGTCGTCGTGACCTGCGGTAGCGCCGACAAATGCGCCGCCGCGATGGCGCTGGGCGCCGATCTCGCGGTCGACTATTCGAGCGAGGATTATGTCGAGGCGGTGAAGGCGTTCACCGATGGCCGCGGCGTGGAGGTCGTGCTCGACATGGTCGGCGGCGATTATCTGCCGCGCAATATCGAATGCCTCGCCGACGATGGCCGGCATGTGACGATCGCCTTCCAGCGCGGCGCGAAGGTCGAGATCGATATTTCGCAGGTCATGCGCCGCCGGCTGACGCTGACCGGGTCGACGCTGCGCGCGCGCAGCGCCGAGTTCAAGGCGCTGCTCGCCGACGAGATTCACCGCACGCTGTGGCCGCGGCTCGCCGAGGGCGCGTGGAAGCCGGCGATGGATCAGACCTTCCCGCTCGCCGAAGCCGCCGCCGCGCACGCGCGGATTGAGGCGGGCGCGCATGTGGGGAAGATCGTGCTGATGGTGGGATGAGTCGAGGAACGCCCGCACGGTTCGGCGGTTCAGGAACGGGGGCCAACTCAAGAGGATGATCTCACCCGATGAATATGCGTAACCTGTTTCTTCCCGCCACCGCTCTCTCGCTTGCCCTCGCGGCCTGTTCCCAGCCCGCCGAAACCGACAAAACCGCGACCGCGTCCACTGACGGCGAAGTCGCGCCCGAGGACAAGGCGGCCAAGCGGCCGCCCGCGATCAAGCCGATGGACGTCCCGACGCGCGGCGGCGACGGTTCGCCGATCGAGCTCGCCGCGCTGACCGAGGCCGACGTGAGCGGTGCCAAGCTGAAGGGCGAACTCGCGTGCAGCTTCGCCGACGACGAGGGCGCGCAGCCGATCCTGCTCGCAAAGGGCGATGTCGCATCGACGGAGCCGTCGCGCGGTATCGTCAAGGTCGGCGATACGATCGAGACCGTCTCCGCCAATGGCGGCTTCGACAGGATGGCGAAGGGCACCAAATTCTACGCGAAGGGGCTGGAGTTGCGCGTGGCGCCCACCGGCCCGGCGCAGGGCGACGGCGAATCGCCGCCGCGCCCCGCGACGCTGACCGCCGACCGCGCCGACGGGGCGCGGCGCGTCTTCGCCGGGCTGTGGCAGTGCGGCCCGTAGGGTCAGGACCCACTAATTGCACGTTCGAGGCGTCGAAATGGCGAAGATATTGGGTTCGGGTGGGCGCAGCGGGTAGCATCGCTACCCGCAAGGCCGCACGGACCCGAGATCGAAGCCATTTCGGCGTCCCCCAAACAAGCGGAAGGGGGGATTTGACCGATTTTGCCCAGGGCGTCGTCGGCAAGTCTTGAAATATCGACATATTCCTGCGCCTTGCCTCCTTGCCCTGAGCAAAATCGCTTCAAACCTCGATCGCGCAATTAATGGGTCCTGACCCTAGGAGCCGGGCGCGATCACGACGCAAGGGATAACGGCCGGGCGTCCCGCTCGCCGATCAACCGGTCCACCA
>Ga0307414_10001495_pt1 | contig 12147 bp, 10 predicted proteins | sample DK1Ometagenome_FD_203804 | JGI IMG/M metagenome (GOLD analysis project Ga0307414, IMG submission 203804) | Maize rhizosphere microbial communities from greenhouse at UC Davis, California, United States - DK15-O-3 | ecosystem: Host-associated > Plants > Roots > Rhizosphere > Soil | place: USA...
TGTGATCGCGTTGCTGCTGATGGCCGGCTTCGCGTTGGCGCGCGCACGTTCGCTGCGCGCTCGGGAAGGCGCAACCTACGCAATCGCCGCCAGCGCGCGCATGGCGGCGATCGGCGCCGCGTTCTTCGTGGCCAGCGATACCTTGCTGGCATGGAATCGCTTCGGCGGCGGCATCCCGCTGGCATCGTTGTGGGTGTTGGCGACCTACTTCATCGCGCAGTGGTATATCGCACGTTCCGTGGATCTGCAGGCAGGAGGAAACTGAGCGTGGCCGACAGGATCATGCTGTTCGCAATCCCCGGGTTCTTCATCCTGATGGCGCTGGAACTGCTCGCGGCGTGGATCATGAAGCGCCGCGTGTACCGGCTCAACGATGCCATCAACAGCATCGGCCTGGGCGTGCTGTCGCAGATCGTCGGCGTGTTCACCAAGCTGCTGACCATCGGCATCTATGCGTGGGTGGTGCAACGCGTGGCGCTGTTAGAACTGCCGATGGACCGGGCGTGGGTGTGGATCACGGCGCTGGTCCTCTACGACTTCTGCTACTACTGGCTGCATCGCATGGGCCACGAAGTGAACGTGCTGTGGGCCGCGCACGTGGTCCACCACCAGAGCGAGCTGTACAACCTCAGCACCGCCCTGCGCCAGACCGGCAGCGGCGCGCTGCTGGGCTGGATCTTCTACCTGCCGATGGCGCTGCTGGGTTACCCGGTGGAAGTGTTCGCCGTGGCCGCGGTGATCGACCTGCTGTACCAGTACTGGATCCACACCGAACTGGTGGGCAAGCTTGGCTGGTTCGACCGCGTGTTCGCCTCGCCTTCCAATCACCGCGCGCACCACGCGGTCAACGATCGTTACCTGGACCGCAACTACGGCGGCATCTTCATCCTCTGGGACCGGATGTTCGGCAGCTTCGTCGAAGAAGACGACAGAGATCCGCCGGTGTACGGCACGCGCGCGCCGCTGCGTAGCTGGAATCCGCTGTGGGCCAATGCCGAGGTGTACTGGGCGATGGCCACGGATGCATGGCATGCACGGCGCTGGCGCGACAAGTTTCGGGTCTGGATCGCAAGGCCCGGCTGGCGGCCGGCCGATGTGGCGGAACGATTCCCCAAGCCTGATTTCGACCGGCAACGCGAGGAGTACGATCCGCCGGTGTCCAGGACGATGGCTGTCTATTGCCTGGTGCAGTTCGCGCTGCTGCTCGGCTTCGGCGTGCAGTTCCTGCAGACGGCGATGCTCATGTCGCTGTCTGCGGTCGTCGCGTACCTGGTCTTCCTGGTCGGCAGCCTGGTGCTGCTCGGCGCCTTGCTGGAAGGGCGGCGGCTCGCGCCCTGGTTCGAAGTGGCGAGGTTGGTTTTGTTCGGCGTCGTGCCGGCAGTCAGTGGCCTGTGGCTGGATGGCGGCGAGTTGCCTTCGGTGATGCGTTGGGTTTGCGCGCTGGCAGCGGCGATCAGCTTCGCGATGTTGATGCTGGCGTGGCGTGGTTATTCAGCGATGCGGAGGGATGGATCCGCTGCCGTGGCCGGTGATGCGGGGCAATCTTAGCAATCGTAACGCGCGTAAGGCGTAATCGTAGGGCGGAACCCGCGCAGCGGATTCCGCCGAATGCCTATCCGCTGCGACATTCTCACCCGGTAGGCACATGCGGCGGAATCGCCTTCGGCGGTTCCGCCCTGCGCTCCGGAGTCCGCATTCCACACGCAGCCGTTGCATGCCGATCGCGATCCAGGATGGAGTTGCGGGAATTGCGGGCGGCAGCTTGCCCGGACTTCGCGACTTGCACCCCGAAGGAAGTCCCCTTGCGGGGCGTCGCTCCTACAGCAGCGGGGTCAAGGAACGCGGTCGGATTGGCCTGGATAATCTCGCCACCTGCGATGCCGGCCGTCTATCCTGTGCGTTGATCCGGGTAACGAGAAGCGCATGGCCAAGAGCAAGACCGCCTACGTCTGCAGCGAATGCGGCGCCGAGCACAACAAGTGGCAGGGGCAGTGCGCCGAATGCGGGGCCTGGAACACCCTGTCCGAAATCGTGCTGGAATCCGCCGCCGCCGCGCCTGCCGCCGCGCGTCGCGGAGGCTGGGCGGGCAAGCTGGACACGCCGAAGATCACCGCGCTCAAGGACGTGCGCCATAGCGAAGAAGCGCGCGTGTCCACCGGCATCGGCGAATTCGACCGCGTGCTCGGCGGCGGCCTGGTCGAAGGCGCGGTGGTACTGGTCGGCGGTGATCCGGGCATTGGCAAGTCGACGCTGCTGCTGCAGGCAATGGCGCAGATGTCGCTGACGCTGCCTTCGCTGTATGTCACCGGCGAGGAATCACTGGCGCAGGTCGCCGGCCGCGCGGTGCGTCTTGGGCTGCCGCTCGAAGGCTTGCAGGCGCTGGCCGAAACCGGCATCGAGAAAATCCTCGATCACGCGGTCGCGGCGCAGCCACGTATCATCGTCGCCGATTCGGTGCAGACCCTCTGGACCGAATCGCTGACCGCCGCGCCGGGCTCGGTCAGCCAGGTGCGCGAGAGTGCGGCGCGGCTGGTACGTTACGCCAAGGAAACCGGCACCGCCGTGTTCCTGGTCGGCCACGTGACCAAGGAAGGCGGCATCGCCGGTCCGCGCGTGCTCGAACACATGGTCGATGCGGTGCTGTATTTCGAAGGCGAAAGCGGCAGCCGCTTCCGTGTGCTGCGTGCGTTCAAGAACCGCTTCGGCGCGGTCAACGAACTGGGCGTGTTCGCGATGGGCGAGAAGGGATTGAAGGAAGTGCCGAATCCTTCCGCGATCTTCCTGTCCGGCGGCAGCACCCAGCAACCCGGCAGTTGCGTGATGGTGACCCGCGAAGGCACGCGCCCGTTGCTGGTGGAAGTGCAGGCACTGGTCGATTCCTCACCGCTGTCCAATCCGCGTCGCGTGGCCGTGGGCCTGGAGCAGAACCGGTTGGCCATGCTGCTCGCCGTGCTGCATCGCCATGGCGGCATCGTCACCAGCGACCAGGACGTGTTCGTCAACGTGGTCGGCGGCATCCGCCTGCAGGAGACAGCGGCCGATCTTCCCGTGTTGCTGGCGGTGCTGTCATCGCTGCGCGACAAGCCGCTGCCGGAGAAGACGATTGCCTTCGGCGAAGTGGGCCTGTCCGGCGAGATCCGACCGATCCCGAATGGCGAGGAGCGGCTGCGCGAGGCGGCCACGCACGGCTTCAAGCGGGCGATCGTGGCCAAGGGCAACGCGCCGAAGTCGGGCGCGTTCAAGGCGATGGAGGTCATCGCCGTGGATCGTTTGTCCGATGCGCTCGAAGCGGCGTCCGAATAGAAAGCCGAAGACCTGTAGGAGCGGGCCCTGCCCGCGACGCTCTTCGTCATGCAGCCCGTAAAAGCGTCGCGGGCAGGGCCCGCTCCTGCAGGTCAATGCCCGCCTGCCGCCGCTCCGCCGCCCATCTTCGCCGCGAACGGTGGCCTGGCGAACCATACGAACGCGATCACCACCAGGAACAGGATCCCGAGCAGGTGGAAGATTTCGTTGAAGCCGATCTGCGTGGCCTGTTGCGAGATCATCTGGTTCAGGACCACCGCGCCGCGTTGCACGTCTCCGTGGCCCAGTGCCTGCACCGTCTGCGTCGTCGCCGGATCGTAGGCGGAGATATGTTCGGTGAGTTGCGCATGATGGATGGTGGTGCGCTGGCTCCAGGCCCACGTCGTCAGTGACGCGGCGAAGCTGCCGCCGAGGGTTCGCACGAAGGTGGCCAGGCCGGAGCCCGCGGCGATTTCGTGCGGCTCCAGGTCCGACAGCAGGATGGTCAGGACCGGCATGAAGAACAACGCCACGCCCAGTCCCTGCACCAACTGGACCATCGCCACGCGTTCGAAGTCCACTTCCAGGTTGAAGCCGGACCTGAAGAAGCTGGTCGCGGCCATGACGATGAAGGCGAACGTGGCCAGCCAGCGCAAGTCCATCTTCGTCGCGTACTTGCCGACGAACGGGGTCAGCAGCACCGGCAGGATGCCGATCGGCGCGCTGGCGAAACCGGCCCAGATGGCGGTGTAGCCCAGGTTGCGCTGCAGCCACAGCGGCACGAGCAGGCCGACGGCGAAGAAAGCGGAGTAGGCCATCACCATGGCTATCGTCCCCGCCGCGAAGTTGCGGTGGCGGAACAGGCGCAGGTTGACGATAGGGTCCTTGTCGGTGAGCTCCCAGATCACGAACACGGTCAGCGCCACCGCGGCGATCAACGCGAGGGCGACGATCCTGGTCGAGTTGAACCAGTCCTCGTCGTTGCCCAGGTCGAGCAGGATCTGCAGTGCGCCCACACCCAGCACCAGCATCGACAGGCCCATGTAATCCATCTTCGGCCGTTCGAGTCTTTCCGGGCGGCCCTTCAACTGCCGGCCGACCACGATGCTGGAGAAGATGCCGATGGGAATATTGATGAAGAAGATCCATTCCCAGCTGTAGTTGTCGGTGATCCAGCCGCCAAGGATAGGCCCGGCGATAGGCGCGACCACCGTGACCATCGCCAGCAACGCGATCGCCTGTCCCCGTTTCTGCGGCGGATAGATGGAAATCAGCAATGCCTGCGTTACCGGATACATCGGCCCGCACACGAACCCCTGCAGCGCACGCGCCGCGACCAGCAGTCCCATGCTGTTGGCCAGGCCGCACAGCAGCGAAGCGATCACGAAGGCCAGCGTCGCCCACATGAAGACCTTGCGCTCGCCGTATTTGCGGACCATGAAACCGGTCAGCGGCAGGGCAATCGCGTTGCTGACCGCGAACGAGGTGATGACCCACGTCGCCTGGTTGGAACTGGCGCCGAGGTTGCCGGAGATGGTGGGCAACGACACATTGGCGATGGTGGTGTCCAGTACCTGCATGAACGATGCAAGCGCCAGACCGATCGTGGCCAAGGCCAGGTTCGGGGGCGCGAACGGCCTGGCCGCGGGCTCCGGTGTCACCGGCAGGCCGAAGCGCTCTTCCTCTTCTGCGATGGTAGCCATGTCGGGATCAGCGGTTGGCCGCGCCGGGCAGGTTCTGTTGGATGATGTCGGCGATCAGCGCATCGGCATCGTTCAATTGCTTCTTGTACGCAGACGTCGCCAGCACGGGCTTCACGTCCTTGCGCGCGAGTGCGAGCGCCGCTCCGCTCTGGTCGCGCACGGTGACATCCACGCTCATGCTCAGGCCCAGGCGCAGCGGGTGCTCGACCAGCTGCTTCGGCTCGAGCTCGATCCGCACCGGCACGCGCTGCACGATCTTGATCCAGTTGCCGCTGGCGTTCTGCGCCGGCAGCAGCGAGAACGTGCTGCCGGTGCCGAGGCCGAGTGCGGCGACCTTGCCGCTGTATTCCACATCGCCGCCGTAGAGGTCCGAATGCACTTCGACCGGCTGGCCGATGCGCATCCTGCCCAACTGGGTTTCCTTGAAATTGGCTTCCACCCAGACCTGTTCCAGCGGCACGATGGTCATCAGCGTCGTGCCCGGCTGCACACGCTGGCCCAGTTGCACCTGGCGCTTGGCGACGTAGCCGGACACCGGCGCGACGATGGCCGAGCGCTGCAGGTTCAGATAAGCCTGGCGCAGTTGCGAAGCAGCACCCTGCACCTGCGGTTGCCGGGAAAGCGTGGTCGCGTCGACCAGCGCGGTGTTGCGCGAGAGAGTGCCGCGCGAAGCGCTCAGCGCCGCCTGGGCGGACGCCAGCACGTCGCGTGCGTGGGCCAACTCCTCGCGGGAAACCGCGCCGGTGGCTACCAGGCCGCTGCGGCGGTCGACATCGGCGCGTGCTTGCGCGACGGCGACCTGGCGTGCCCGGATCTCCGCCTGGCCCGCATCCACGTTGCTGTAGAAGCCGCGCACTTCGCGCACGGTTCCGGCAAGGTTGGCGACGGACTGGTCGTAGGCGACCTGGGCGTCGTTCGAATCCAGGTGAACCAGCGCCTGGCCGGTTTCCACCTTCATGCCATCGTCGGCGTCGATGCTGATCACCGTGCCGCTGGTCTGCGGCACGATGCTGACCACGTTGCCCTGCACGTAGGCGTCATCGGTGTCCTGGTGCCACCGCGCATACAGGAAGTAATACGCCAGCCAGGCGATGGCGCCGACGATCACGACGATCGCGACGATCAGCAGGGCGCGTTTGCGCTTGCCGTTTTTCGGCGCGGCGGGAGCGTTGCTGGAAGCGGCGACGGGAGCGGAGGCTTCGGGATTGGTCTTGGAAGTCATGGGGTGACCACGGTATTGGCAATGGGGGTTGAGAGTTGTTCTAGGACCAGGCCGCCGCCGAGCGCGCGATCGAGGTCGATGGCGGCATGCAGTCGCTGCGCCTGCAGCGCGGCGATCTGCTGGTCCAGTTGCAACAGCGGGCGTTGCGCCGCAAGCACGTCGAGTTGCGTGCCCAGCCCGGCGCGATAACGCGCCTGCGCCAGGTCCCAGGCGGATTGCGCCGCGGCGCGCGCGCGCTGGCTGGAATCGATCTGCCGGTCCAGCGAGTGCGCGGACTGCAACGCGTCGGTGACTTCATGCAGCGCGCCTACCAGGGTCTGGTTGTAGTTGGCGACGGCCAGGTCGTAGTCGGCATCGCTGGCGTCGAGCTGGCTGCGCAGGCGGCCGCCATCGAAGATCGGCAGGCTGATCGCAGGCCCGCCGAGGCCGAGCAGGGCATCGCTGCTGAACAGATCGGACAGGCCGGCCGAGGCCAGGCCGACGATTGCGCTCAGATTGATGCTGGGTTTGAACGAGGCCTTGCTGGCGTCGATGCCGCGACTTGCCGCTTCCACGCGCCAGCGCGCGGCGACCACATCGGGGCGATGGCCGAGCAGTTCGCTGGGCAGCACGCCGGGAATGCCCGGGGTGCCAGCCTGCAGAACCTGCGGGCGGGCGATGTCCAGGCCGCGGTCCGGCCCTTGGCCCATCAACGCCGCGATGGCGGTGCGCGCGGCGTCGATCTGTTGCTGCGCGGCCTGCGCCTGCTGTTCGGCGCTGGCGATGGTGCTCTCGGCCTGGCGCAGTTGCAGCTGGTTGTCCAGGCCGGCCTTCACGCGCTGCTGGCCGAGGTCGCGCAGGTGGCTGGCGCGGTCGTGTTCGTGGTTGGCGACATCGAGCGCGGCGTAGGCCTGCCCGAGACCGACGTAGGCACGCGCGATGTTCGAGGAAAGCGCCAGGCGCGCGGCCTGCGCATCGACCTCAGCGGCTTTCGCCTGGCCCACGGCCGCTTCCCATTGGGCGCGTTTCCCGCCCCACAGGTCCAGTCCGTATTTGAAGTCGAGCATCAGCACGGTACTGCCCAGATACGAGCCGCCTTCCGGTGGCGGAATCAGCGTTTCCGGCAACTGCACGCCGGAATACTGGCCACTTGCGCTCAGCGTGGGCTTGCGCGCCGCTTCGGCCAGGCCCGCCTGTGCCTGGGCCTTGCGCAGGCGCGCATCGGCGGCGTCCAGCGAAGGGTTGCCTTGCAGGGCTTCATCGATGAGTGCGTCCAGTTGCGGATCGCCCAGAGATTTCCACCAGTCCTGGCGCGGGAAATCCGCCGCGCTCAATTCGTGCGCGTCCAGGCTGCGGCCGGTGGACAGGCTGTCGCTGTCCAAAGTGCGTGCATGCGGTTCCAGGCCGTGGCTGCTGGCGCAACCCGCCAGCAGCAGGCCCATAGCAAAAGAAATGGCGACAGGCCGGGCAAGCCCGTCGCGAAAGAGGGAAACAGGCATATCGATTCAGTCGTTGGCGTGGGGTGGAGTCAGGTTGTGAAGCACCTGGTTGAGCAGGCGGAACAACTGTTCACGCTCGCCCGGGTCCATGTCCTGCACTGCGCGTTCGCGCACGCGCTGGCCGCAATGGTTGATATCGCGCCAGATCGCCAGGCCGGCTTCGGTCAGCACGATGTTCAGGGCGCGACGATCGCTGGGGTCGGCCACGCGTTGCAGGATGCCGCGCGCTTCCAGCCGGTCCAGCAGTCGGGTCATCGCGCCGGGGTTGAGCTGGGCGTGGCGGGCCAGGTCGGTGACCCCGGCCGAACCCTTGGCCAGCTGCTTGATGGTCATGAACTGGCTATAGGTCAGGTCATGGCCGGCCAGGGCCATTTCCCGGGCCATCTCGGCCCACATGGCATCTCGGACCTGCCGGAACAGCAGGCCCATGTTGGCTTCAGGTTGGGCGGGTACTTCCGACATGGCGGGGGAATATCCTCGCCTATGCAATAGTTGTCAATGCAAATATTGTTCCAACAATGAAATTTATCGTCGCAGTGACGCGATTTCCTTCACGGATCGATCAGGTGGTCCGGCCGAGGATCAGTTCCAGGACGAATTTGCTGCCGAAGAAGGCCAGCAACAGCAGCCCCATCGCCGCCAGCGTCCAGCGCACCGCCTTGCCGCCACGCCAGCCATAACGCCAGCGACCCAACAACAGCGCACCGAAAGCCAGCCAGGACAGCACGCTGAGCACGGTCTTGTGGATCAGGTGCTGGGCGAACAGGTTCTCGACGAACAGCATCCCGGTCAACAGCGTGGCCGTCAGCAGGATGAAGCCCACGGTGATCGTGCGGAACAGCAGCTCTTCCAGTTCGGTCAATGGCGGCAAGGCGCGCAGCCAGGCATGGAATTCGCGCCGGCGCAGCGCCCGTTCCTGCGCCCACAACATCAATGCGAGCAACGCGGCGATGGCCAGGGAGGCATAGGCGAGGAGGGCCATCCAGGCATGCAGCTGCAGGCGCCAATCCAGCTCCTGCGAGGGCTCATGACCGTAGGCGTGGTAGGCGAACAACAGCAAGCCCGCGAGCGGGAAGGAGAGCACGCCCAGCCCGCGCATGCGTCCTTGTGCACCTACCGCCAGGGTCATGGCGGCCATGCCCAGGGCAACCAGCGACAGCGCTGCGAAGAAATGCATGTCCGGACCGCCAGGGGTCCGCCACGCCACGATCAGATGATAGGCGCCATGCAACAGCACCGCGCCCAGCGCCGGCCAGAACCAGCCGCGCCGCGAGTCGAGCTTGTCGCTGGCGACGGCGCCCACCAGCAGTGCTGCGGCGAGCAGGTACAACGCAATGGCGATGAGAACGATTGTCATCGGTTCAGTGTCGCATACGGAGCACAGTTTGTAGGAGCGTGCCGTGTCCGCGATGCCCTCTGCGGGGGCCGTCGGCAAGGCGCTGCAGGCAAGGCCCGCTCCCACGCTCAAGCGACCCCCGGTGCCAAGGCTATAATCCACGCCCGATTTCCGCCTGCAGTCCTTGCCCATGTTCGAGTCCCTCACCCAGCGTCTTTCCGGCACCATCGAGCGCCTGCGTGGCCGGGGCCGCCTGAGCGAGGAGAACATCCGCGAGGCCACCCGCGAAGTGCGCATCGCCCTGCTCGAGGCCGACGTGGCCCTGCCGGTGGTGCAGGCGTTGATCGAACGGATCAAGGTGCGCGCGGTCGGCCAGGAAGTATTGAAGAGCCTCACCCCCGGCCAGGCCCTGATCAAGATCGTGCGCGATGAGCTGACCGCGGTGATGGGTTCGGCTGCGACCGACCTCAACCTAAACGTGCCGGCGCCGGCGGTGATCCTGATGGCCGGCCTGCAGGGTGCGGGCAAGACGACCACTGTGGCCAAGCTGGCCAAGCACCTGAAGGAAAAGCGCAAGAAGAAGGTGATGGTGGTCAGCGCCGACGTCTACCGTCCGGCCGCGATCGAACAATTGAAGACGCTGGCCCAGCAGGTGGACGTGCTGTTCTTCCCGTCCGACACCTCGCAGAAGCCGGTCGACATCGTCAACGCCGCCATCGCGGATGCCCGCAAGTCGTTCGCCGACGTGCTGATCGTCGATACCGCCGGCCGCCTCGCGATCGACGAAGCGATGATGGCCGAAATCAAGGCACTGCATGCCGCGGTGAATCCGGTCGAAACCCTGTTCGTGGTCGACTCGATGACCGGCCAGGATGCGGCCACGACCGCGAAAGCATTCTCCCAGGCGTTGCCATTGACCGGCGTGGTCCTGACCAAGACCGATGGCGATGCGCGTGGTGGCGCGGCGTTGTCAGTGCGCTATGTCACCGGCAAGCCGATCAAGTTCATCGGCGTCAGCGAAAAGCCCGATGGCCTGGATATCTTCCATCCCGATCGCGTCGCCAGCCGCATCCTCGACATGGGCGACGTGCTGTCGCTGGTTGAACAGGTCGAGCAGAACGTCGACCAGGAAAAGGCCGCCAAGCTCGCGGCGAAGGTCGCCAAGGGCAAGAAATTCGACCTCAACGACATGCGCGACCAGCTTGAGCAGATGCAGAACATGGGTGGCATCAGCGGCCTGATGGACAAGCTGCCGGGCATGGGCCAGGTTCCGGAAAACGTGAAGCAGCAGGTCACAGGCAAGGAAGTGCCGCGCATGGTCGCGATCATCGGTTCGATGACCAAAAAGGAACGCCGCAACCCGGCGCTGCTCAATGGTTCACGCCGCGCCCGCATCGCCCGGGGTTCCGGCACCACGCCGGCCGACGTCAACCGCCTGCTCAAGCAGTACCAGCAGATGGAGAAAATGATGGGCAAGCTGGCCGGTGGTGGCATGAAGGGCCTGATGCGCGGTATGAAGGGAATGATGGGCGCGCGCGGCGGTGGCATGCCGTTCCGCTGAGGTTTCTTGTTGCCGGAGCAGGGATGTGCCGGCAAGTCCGCGCTACGGAAAGGGTCGCCATCATCACGCGATAGCGGGGACCCAGCGACTTTCGCCCGCAGCATCAAGTCGCTGGATTCCCGTTTTCGCGGGAACGACGACCTCTGAGATCGTTACAACCGGGATCGTTATGCACGCAGCTTTCATGAACGGGCAACCGGCAAATGCGGAAGACATGCGCGCTCTCGCGCTGGTCAACTACGGCCACTACAGCTCCATGCAGGTGCGCAACGGCGCCGTGCAGGGAATCGCGTTGCACGAAAAGCGGCTGCAGACAGCGACGCATGAGCTGTTCGGCAGTGCGCTGGATTCCTGCTCGCTGCGGGACCAGATGCGGCTGGCGGTCGCGCAGGCGCCGGACTGCACCTTGCGCGCGACTGTGTTCTCGCGCAGTTTCGATTTCCGCAATCCGGCGGGAAGTTTCCCGGTCGAAGTCCTGATTTCGCTGTCGCCTTCCGTGCAGCCTGCCGCACGCGGCTTGAAAGTGAAGTCGTTCGAGTTCCAGCGCCCGCTGCCGCAGATCAAGCACGTGGGTACTTTCCCCCTGTTCCATTACCGCAGGCAGGCGCTGGGGCAGGGGTACGACGATGCCCTGTTCGTCGATGCCGAGGGCAGGATCTCGGAGGGCTCGGTCTGGAACGTCGGGTTCTGGGATGGCAAGCAAGTGGTCTGGCCCGAGGCCCCGGCACTGCGGGGAACGTCCGAGCAACTATTGCGGGCAGGTCTGCGTCAATCCGGGGTGGAGCAGGTCGTGCGCCAGGTTCGCCTGCATGAACTGGATGGCTTCAAGGCTGCGTTCACGAGCAACGCCAGTGGGATCCAGCAGATCGCAGGCATTGATGAGACTGGATTCGCGGGTGAGCCGGAATTGGCTTCGATACTGAAAAAAGCTCTGGAAAGCCAGGCCTGGAGCCCCCTGTAGGAGCGGGCCCTGCCCGCGATGCTCTTGGTTGAAGCCCGCGAAAAAGCATCGCGGGCAGGGCACGTTCCTACAGGCGCTGGGTTTCTTTCACTCATTCAATGGCTTACAATCCCCGGTTCACCGCGCCGCAATGGCGACTGGGCAACACAGGAAAGCAGCACAATGGTCAAGATTCGCCTTACCCGTGGCGGCGCCAAGAAGCGTCCCTTCTACCACATCATCGTCACCGACTCGCGCAGCGCGCGCGACGGCCGCAACATCGAGCGCCTGGGTTACTACAACCCCGTTGCTTCCGGTAACGAGAAGCGCATCGAACTGAACACCGCACGCGTCGACCATTGGGTCGGCCAGGGCGCGCAGATGACCGACAAGGTCCGCAACCTGTACAAGGAAGCGGGCAAGGTCGTCGCGGCGCAGGCTTCGGCCTGATCCGGCAGGCGGCGCGTCGAGCGCCGCCCCTGCTTTTTATGGGCGATAACGAACGTCGGATCCTGCTGGGCAGGATAGTCGGCGCCTTCGGCATACGCGGGCAGATCAAGATCGAGTCCTGGACGGAGCCGCGCGATGCGATCTTCCGCTACCAGCCGTGGATCCTGGTCGATGC
>Ga0307414_10001497_pt1 | contig 12126 bp, 8 predicted proteins | sample DK1Ometagenome_FD_203804 | JGI IMG/M metagenome (GOLD analysis project Ga0307414, IMG submission 203804) | Maize rhizosphere microbial communities from greenhouse at UC Davis, California, United States - DK15-O-3 | ecosystem: Host-associated > Plants > Roots > Rhizosphere > Soil | place: USA...
CCAGCCGTCTTTCAGTAGGTGAAACTACAAAAATACTGATGCCAAGGGGAAAGCGTTTTTTTGAACCCAATGCAGAAATTCATTTTTCCATAGGCGATGCAACTTCGCTGGGAAGCTCCTTGTCCATTAAAGAAGCTGCGGAAGAAATAGGCGGTGCATTTGTATGCCTTCATGAGCTGGAAGATCCTTCGGTGCTGAAAAAACTGGGACTGTACGGCTATCACACTCCCCAAAACGACATCCAGAACATTATGGAAGCTTTAAACGATTTTTTAAAAGAAGAAAAACAAGCCGTTTACAACAGCGAAGCCGTTTTCTATCTTACAGGAAACGGAAATACCATGTCTGTGATCCGGAAGTTTCTTAAGGCGAAAGGTGTGGAGGGGAAGTGTATCAGGTCGCAGGCGTATTGGATGGAGGGGAAGAGGGGGTTGTGAGTTTTAATTACTTTATTCTCTTTTGGAAATGTTCAATTACCATAATGGTAAATATTTTTAGCTCTATTTTATTTCTATTATGGTTTTCCATAATGGAAGTAAAGTAAATCTACATATTTTTGTGATAAATTATTAATAGATAATTTATCTTTAGAAATGATATTTTCGAATGTGAAATTAAAAAATAATTTAGAAAATATACCAAGATATTAATTTATTGATTTACAGTGCTTTGTTTCTGTTTTGGTTAGTTGCTTTTTTTTGTTATATTAGACGTTTTAATAATTTTTATGAATTACATCGATTTGTTCGCAGGATGTGGAGGATTATCACTAGGATTAAACCGAGCGGGGTGGGAAGGCGTTTTCGCTATTGAAAAAAGCCCACATGCTTTTGAAACATTGAAATTCAACTTAATAGATAATAAAAGGCATTTTGATTGGCCAGAATGGTTACCACAAAAAGAAAATGATATAAATGATGTTATTAAAAATTATTCTGATGAATTAAAACAATTGCAAGGTCAAATTACTTTAATTGCAGGTGGCCCACCTTGCCAAGGGTTTTCTATTGCTGGGCAAAGAAATGAAAATGATTCCCGAAATAAATTAATTGATTCCTATGTTAAATTTGTTTCATTGGTAAAACCACAATTAATCTTTTTTGAAAATGTAAAAGGTTTCACAATGGAATTTAAGGGCAATGAGCAAAAAGGTAAAAGGTATTCTGAGATTGTTATAAATAAACTGAATAAAATTGGTTATAATGTTTATGGGGAACTTGTTAATTTTGGGGAATATGGTATTCCTCAAAAAAGGACTCGGTTTATTCTTGTTGGAATTAAAAAGGATGTGGAAAATTCAACAATTGAAAAAGCTAAATCTTTTTTTTCCAAAATAAAGAATAATAGATTTAGCTTTTTAAATGAGAAAAATTTATTACAATATCCTACTGTTGAAGATGCTATTTCTGATTTACTTAGTAATAATGCGAAAGAGGAAACACCTGATAGGAAAGGTTTTTTAAGTGGTCTATATCAACAGAGGAGAAGTAAGTATCAAAAATATTTGAGAAAAGGTATGACTTCTAAAATACCCAATAGCCATAGTTTTGCTAAACATAGCAAACAAGTTGTTGAAAGATTTAGATATATTCAATCGGTAACTTCAAAGTGTCATAACATAAGTAAAGAATTGAAAAATGAACTAGGCATTTCTAAACAGGTTTTGGTGCCACTGCAATTTAATGAACAATCGCCAACAATAACTTCCTCTCCAGATGACTTGATACATTATTGCGAGCCAAGAATTCTGACTGTTAGAGAATATGCAAGATTGCAAAGTTTTCCTGACTGGTATGAATTTAAAGGAAAATATACTACAGGAGGGAAGTTGAGAAAAACTGAGGTTCCAAGATATACTCAAATAGGTAACGCTATACCGCCGCTATTTAGTGAACAAAGTGGAATTATATTGAAACAGCTAATTGAAGCTTATGACTGACAAACTTAACTTTACAATCAAAACAGGATTAAAGGATATTATTGGTAAAGATTTGATAACTGATGATAATATTGCTGTATTTGAATTAGTTAAAAATTCATATGATGCGTACGCAAAAAATGTAATTATTACTTTTGAGGAAAATAAGATTATTATTGCTGATGATGGAAAAGGGATGTCCTTGAATGATATCAATAAAAAATGGTTAGCCGTTGCTTATTCAGCTAAAAAAGATGGTACAGAGGATTTAGATGAAGAAGAAGATAAAATTAAAAGGATATCTTATAGGGACAAAATAAAATCAAAAAGATATTATGCTGGAGCAAAAGGGATAGGGCGGTTTTCTGCTGATAGACTAGGCATTAGCCTTATCTTAACTACTAAAAAAGAAAACTCAAAGAAAATTGAGCAGCTGGAGGTTAATTGGAATGACTTTGAGCAAGACGGAAAAGAAGATTTTGTAAAAATAGCGATTCCGCACAAAACAATTGAAAAGTACAGCATAAAATTTCCGAATAATTCTAAAAGTGGAACTATTTTAGAAATTAATGGTGCTAATAATTGGGATAGGGAAAAAATAAAAAATTTAAAACATTCTTTAGAAAAACTTATTAATCCATTTTCTGAAACTAATGATTTCAATATAGAAATTGAGAGTGAAAAAGATTCTATTATGGATGAAAATGGAATAGATAAAAAAGGGAAAAAGATAATAGATAGGGATAAAATTAATGGGAATGTAAAAAATTCGATATTAGATATACTTAAGCTAAAAACAACTGAAATTGATATAGAGGTAACGGAAAATGAAATTCTCACCACGTTAAAAGATAGAGGAACAGTAGTTTATAAAATAAGAGAAAAAAATAATTTCAATCCCTATATTGATAATCTCAAAATAAACCTTTATTATTTAAATAGAAGTGCAAAATTGAACTTTGCTAAAAGGATGGGTGTTCAACCATTAAACTATGGTTCTGTTTTCTTATTCAAAAATGGTTTTAGAGTTCAGCCCTATGGAAATACTGGTGATGATAGCTGGGAGTTAGATTTTAGGTCTCAACAGGGATATGGAAGAAACTTAGGTACTAGAGATTTGTTTGGTCGAGTTGATATTGTAACTGAAAATGCTGAACAATTTAAAGAAGTTTCAAATAGAGAGGGTGGATTATATAAATCTTCTGGATATTATCAACTATTTGATATTTTTAATAATATAGCTTTAAAAAGATTGACAAGGTATGTGACAGGTGTTTTATGGGGTGAAGCATTTATAAGAAAAAAATATTTTACATCAGAAAGCGAAGGCTTAAAATTAAGAAAAAGCTTGCAAGAATATGATAAAGATTCAGAGGATATTTCTTTTGCGAGGTCAAATGTTGGAAGTAAAGTAGATTTCATTCAGCTTCTTAGAAGCTTATGCGATGAGGAAGATATCAAAATTCTTGAATATAACAAAGATTTAGTTGACTTAGTAAATGACAATCTTGAAGTTGTACAACCAAAATTTTTAAAAGATTTAGAAAAAATTGCTGAAACTATAAATGATGAAGAGTTAAAAAAAACATTTTTACTTACGGATGAAAATTTTAAGAAATTAGAAACTGAAAAAGAAGAAGCTGAAAGAAGAGCTTATGACGAGGAGCAAAAGAGAGTAAAAGCAGAAGAAGAAGAAAAAAGAGCAAAAAAAGCTAAAGAAGAAGCTGAAAAAAAAGCAGAAGAAGCTGAAAAAAAGGCAGAAGAAGCTGAAAAAAAAAGAATACAAGCTGAACTTCAAAAAGAGAAAAAAGAAAGAGAAAGGATTCAAGCTGAACTTGAAAAGCTTAAAGCAGAAGCCAAGGCTAAAGAGGAGCAAGAAAAAAGAGAAAGAGAGGAGGAAAAAAATAAAGATCTTATAGATAAGCTTTCTTTAGAAAAACAAAAAACGCAATATTTAACAGCAACAAGAAAAACATTAAGTGAAGAAGCAGAGCAACTCGTCCATTCAATTGATTTGTATGTAGGTAATGCTTCAAAATTTATTAATGATATTTTTAAAGAAGATGCTGACTTACCTATTAATTTGAAGCAAGAATTATATCTAATAAAAAGTAATGTAGATAAAGCTATAAAAATAAGTGAACTAATAATAAAATCAAATTTTGACTATAAAAACACAAGTAATAAAGTAGAACTTATACAGTATATAAAAGAGTATTTCCAAGTAATATCTAGTGGTCGAGAAAGTGAATTAAAGATTAAAGTGGAAGCTGAAGGTAAATTTTTGGCATTTTTAAGTACAATTGATATAGATATTATTATAGATAATCTAATCTCAAACTCTATCAAAGCTGATGCGAAAAATATTAATGTAGAACTTCATGCTTTAGATAAAGAATTATTATTTAATTACTATGATGATGGCATAGGATTGTCTGAAAAATTTGTTAGAAATCCAAAGGAATTGTTCTTTTTAGGAACAAGAGATTCTAATAAAAAAGGGTCAGGCATAGGAATGTATGATATAAATGAAAGATTATCTGAAAATAAAGGCAGTATAAAGTTCATAGGAAATAATAGTAAACTTAAAGGAGTAGGTTTCCAAATTAAATTTAGAAAGTAATGAATAAGATACCCATATGTTTTTTGGTCATTGATAATGATTCTACTCAAAGGGAAATTATAAGCAGAGAAGTTTTAAAAAAATTAGGTGAATATGAAATAAGTTATAATTTCTATAACCCTAATGATTATATGGTTGAAGAAAATGAGGATTTTGTATTTAGTGAAGATTATTTTGTGCAAAAGATTGATTATGATACTAAAGGTAAGTCAATTAATTTAATTGCTATTGACTATAATTTATTAAATGATGAATTAAAAGGTATTGATGTCGTTAATATTTTAAGAACAAAATCTACAAAAAATTTTAGGAATTGTCAGTTTATTATTCATTCTGCTGCAATTGACGTAGCTTCAGATAGAATTCTAAAAAAGATTGATGCTAATAAGGATAATAAAGAAAGTTTATTGTCGGAGATTAATACGCTTATAGATTCAAAAATATTACTATCAACAAAGCAAAAATATCCAAGTGAAATAGTGAAATGTATTAAAGAAAATATTGATATAAAGTCAATAGTAATAAATGCATTAACAAGACTTGGACTAGTTTCAATTAATTATGGTAACAGAGATTTTGATGGGATTAAAATTCCTCAAATGATAGATTTAATAGAGAACGAAAATATTAAAGGGCAACGTTTTGTTCAAGAATTTATAGAGTTATCTGTAGCTCATTTTGGAACCATAAATGACTGATAGTTTGCAAATATTATGTATTCATCCTCAAGATGAAACGACAGATTTCCTAAGGCCTATAGGGGAATTATTTGGCGATAATTATATTGTAATTCCAACTAGAGATGAATCTCATCAAGAAATTATTAATAGAATAAGCTTAGCTAGTGAAAGTAGTTTAATTATATTTCTTGGTCATGGTACACAAAGTTTACTGTATGGTGCTGAAGGAATAAACTATGAAAAAAAGGCATTTATAACGATTGAGACTTCAAACAAGATATTTATAAATAAAAATATTTTATTTGTATCGTGCCTCTCTTCAGATTTTTTAAATAAATCCAATGTCTATTATTCAGCTATTGGATTTGGAAATATAATTAGTTCAATTAAGGAACGGAATGATGAAGCTGAATTAATTACAGGGATATATAGGCAAGTTAATAAAGAAGGAATTGACTTATTTAATATTTGTTATGTAAATAGTATAAAACAATCTCTTTTTTTGTTACTTACTAATAATATCTTATTTGAAGAATTATTTAGTTATATACGATTTTATTTAAATAAAGAAATTAATAATGTTCTATTGAATAAAAATAATTCTAGTAGAACAGAAATAGCAAGATTACTTTTTGAATTTAGAGATGAAATGGTTTTTAAAAAGAATCTAATATAAACCTCAATCACCAATTTTCTCTATATTTGCAAGAAACACACCACCACTATGGAAAAGCTAAGAAATCTAAGAAAGCAAAAAGGCTTCACTCAGGAATATATGTCTAATATTCTGGCAACAGATGTTTCCAACTATTCCCGAAAGGAGAGTGGAGGAGTAAAGATCTTTGATGATGAGTGGGAAAAGCTGGCCAAAGCATTAGACGTTAAAGTAGAGGAAATAAAAGAAGAAAGGGAGGCGAATGTTATACAGAATCTAACTTTTAATGATAGCAGTTCCAATACTCAATCTGGTAATTATAACCAATATTGTAACATCCCGGAATACATATTAGAAAACCAGCAGGAATACATTAAAATTCTGAAAGAACAGATAGATTCCCTGAAACGGGAGGTGAAAACCTTTAAATCCAAAAAATAAATTGGTCCTTTCAAAGGAAATTATATGATATAAAATACTGCTTTTATGAGGCAGTATTTTTTTGTTAAGGATTAAGCTCCTGTTTAATAACGGAGGGACAAAGGAGATCAGGATACGGCTTTTCTGGGTTTTTAATTTCCCACATTAATTCATGATTTTTTTCACTAAACAACCGGAAAAGCAAAACCTTATTATTTATTTTTTATAATCTGGTTAATGAGCCGTGTAAATTTGATAACTGCTTATTTTTAAACGGCTTATACTCGCTATATTTGATTCTGTTAACAACCAAAACACAACAATTATGGCACTAGACAATTTAATCAGTTTAAGTTTTTCCAATGAAGAATTAACGGCCATTGATCAGGCGATTCAGGCAATACATACCGCGCTTTCAGGAAAGACGATCAATCTTACCCCGGAGCAGAGACAGCAGTACGGGAGGATCGCAGAGCAAAATAAACTTTTTGTGAACAAAACGAAAAGCTATATGGAACAGTATCCCGGGTTTGTTCCCGGATTTCTGGACAAGGCAGAATTCGACAGGGATTTTGCAGCCCGGGAGCAGATAGAACAGCGGCTGCAGCGATTGGACTCACTGAACGAACAGCTGTCTGACACTAAAGTACTGCTGGATCATGATAATTACCATAACGCCATCAGCTTTTACCGGAATATCAAGTTCCTTTCAGAAGAGAATGTACCGGGTACCAACGTAATCTATGAAGATATGAAACAGTTCTTTATAACATCATCTCAGACACCGGTAGCCCAGACCCCGCCTCCGGACAGCAGCCAGCCCGGATAACTTTTTATAATATAGCATTAGCACGTGAAGACGTGCTTTTGTTATAAATACCCAGAATTTTCAGGATAAGAAGTAAACGCAAGGGTAAACAAAGCTTTAAAAAGCATTCCTTTTTTAAGATAAACAAAGCCGTTTCACTTAGGGGTAAGCATCCGGGGAGATATATGGTCTTACTTCACTGAATGAAATGTCCTTGCTTTCCTTATTAGCAGACCAAAAAATCTACTCTATTTTCTTATCCCGAACTCAAAATATAAAGCCAGAAGTGGCTGTATATCCTTCATAAGTCCCTCCAGCCCTTTGTGTAAGGGGTTCTATACCCTTATTCAACGGTCTCCTACCTCTTTTGAAGCCCGCGGAACCCGTTACCTAACAGGCTTTACCCCCTTACCTAAGGGGGTAGAGACCGTTCATCAACAGGGTGGAGGCCGTTCGGAAGCCCTTTTGGAGGCTTGTTGGAGAGGCTGGAGCCCCTTTTGTAAGGTCTGATGATGAGTAAGTGGTTGGTTAGATTTTTTTTTGTTAAAAATTACGTTTTCCCGTAATGGGGACTTGTATATTTTCCTTATACTTGTGGGCTAAAACCAATAAAATGAAGGCATCATCCGCTAACCTATTGAGCGTTATTAAAGGACCAAAGCAATTTGTTATACCTATTTATCAGAGAACCTACAGCTGGCAGCTTACGCAGTGTGATCAGCTTTTAAAAGATATTTTAAGGATCAGCAAAGATGATCAGCAGCAAGGGCATTTTTTGGGTTCAATTGTTTATTTCCAGGAAGATATTCACACCATTTCAGATGTTCCTAAATTATTGGTCATAGATGGGCAGCAGCGCTTAACCACAGTTTCTATCCTTATCATGGCATTAGCTCATTTTCTAAAGAAAAATACGATAGAAATGGATACCAGTGCTAATAAACTTTTCAACTATTACTTGCTGAATGCTGATGAAGATAATGACCTTCGTTACAAGCTTATGCTTACCAGAGGAGATAAACAGTCTTACATTGATTTACTTAACGAAGTTCCTCAGGAAGATGTTTTTAACAGGGTGGTAGAGAATTACAAATTTTTTGTTTCTAAAATTAATACCGATAATGTTAAAGATATTTATAATGGGGTTCTAAGGTTGTTTATTGTAGATGTTGCTTTAGAAAAAGATAAAGATAATCCTCAATTGATATTTGAAAGTATGAATTCTACCGGGCTGGATTTGTCTCAGGCTGATTTGATACGCAATTATGTGTTGATGGGGCAGGAGATCAACTTACAGAATAAACTTTATGAAAATTTTTGGTTTCCTATGGAGCAGGCTTTCGGAAACGAATATGCTTCCCGTTTTGATGGTTTTATGAGAGATTATTTATCTGTAAAAACAGGCAGGATTCCGCGGATTAATCAGGTGTACGAAGAATTTAAGATGTATGTGAATTCGGATAAATCTACGAATGACATTGAACTTATAATAAAAGATCTTTTCATCTATGCAACTCATTACGCAAAGGTTGTTTTAAGGAAAGAAAAAGACAAGGAACTGCAAAATTTATTTAATAATATTTTGAGGTTGAGAGTAGATGTTGCTTACCCTTTTGTACTTCCTGTATACAATGATTTTATTGATGGGGTGCTTACAAGAGAAGAGCTTGTTTCGGTTCTGAAACTTGTTGAAAGTTATGTATTCCGAAGAGCAATTTGCGGTATCCCTACAAACAGTCTGAATAAAACATTTGCTAACCTTTACAGATCGGTAAATAAGGAACAATATGTTGTAAGCGTTCAGGCGGCATTTCAGCTGCTGGACTCTTATAAACGATTTCCGGATGATGCTGAATTTAAAAAGGAAATTGTCTCGAAAGATGTTTATAATTTCAGATCCAGAAACTATCTGCTAAGTCAGCTTGAAAATTACAAACGAAAAGAATTTGTAAATGTCGATGAGTATACTATTGAACATATTTTACCACAAAACCCAAATCTTTCATCAGACTGGAAAAATATGTTGGGCGAGCATTGGAAGGATATTCAGAAAAACTATCTGCATACCTTAGGGAATCTTACCTTGACAGGGTACAACTCAGAACTCAGTGATCGCGCTTTTAACCAGAAAAAAACTATTGATGGAGGTTTTGATGATTCTCCATTACGTTTAAATTCCTATATGAGATCTGTTTCGAACTGGTCGGAAAATGAAATTAAAGAAAGAGCATTGGAATTGGCCGGAAAAGCTTGTCATATATGGGATTCTCCCAATTTGGATGAAGAAGTTTTGAGTGGTTATCTGAGAAGGTCAGAAAAAGAACTTACCCATTACACCAAAGATCACTTTGCTTTTCTGCAGGGGGATGTCCTGGATCTATATGAGGTTTTACGAAAACGAATTCTAAACATAGATTCATCAGTTAAAGAAGAATTTAAAAAACTGTATATAGCCTTTAAAACCGTCACTAATTTTGTAGATATTGAACCACGAAAATCATGGCTGAGATTAATGCTTAATATGAAGTTTGAAGAAATCAATGATCCTTTGAATCTTTGTAAAGATGTAACAGGATTGGGAAGATGGGGGAATGGAAACGTGGAAATTACGGTCACAAGTATTTCTGAAATTGATGATGTAATGGATCTTATTCAGCAGTCGTTTGATATGCAATTGGTAGAACAGTAATTTTAATTTTCATAGATGAGCTATACAATAGATGAACTGAAGGAGTCTGTGAATTCAATTCCCAAATTTATTTTTGAAAAAGAAAAAAATATATTTGATATTGGGACAAGAGGTTTCTACGAAAATCCTTTTACTGATGTTGTGGCTTATATTCTGGATTCAAATTCGGAATATAAAGGGCGAGATCTATTTCTTAAATATCTCCTGCAAGATTTTCCGGAGGAAGTTGTTGATAGCTTTATTGATAAATGCAGTACAACTACTCAGTACACAACAGGCATGGGGAACCGTATTGATTTACTATTGTACAATAACTCTTACTTAATCCTTTTTGAAAATAAAATATATCATACATTGAATAATCCTCTGAATGATTATAGGGATGATATTACTTCAAAGTATCCACGCCTGCAAAAATTTTTTGTAATCATGTCTTACAAAAAAGAACATGTACCTCAGGATTGGAAGTATATTAATATTCAGAAAACATTTTATAGTATACTAAAAGATCCTTCTGCATCATTAAATGATAAATGGGATTATTTTGTCAAAGATTTTTTATTACAATTCTCAGATAAGCATAAATTAAAAATGGAACAGGATATTACAGAATTTATCGAAAATAACTTTTCGAAGATTTTAGATGCAAGAGACAAGCTGGATAGCTATATTCTGGGCTTAGCAGAACAGATTAAAGGTGAAACTGATATCAGAGGCTATCATATCAATAATAAAAACTGGGCTAAAAATGAAATTGCAATCAGGTTTTATCCTTTTTCAGATCATAATTTAACTGAAAATAATGTAACTCTGGTTTTTACGAATAATGGGAAACTAAATATATCACTATATTATTATGTAGACTTTACTGAAAACAGTCTGGAAATTCATCAAAATTTAGGCGAAAATAAATTTGAATTGTGGGAGGAAGATAATATATGCTGCTTGAAAACAATAGAAGGTTTAAGATATTCTACGATAGAAGATGCTACGTCTGAAGTGATTGTGCAGATTCAAAATATGCGGGCATATTATAGTAAAAAAATGCAGGAAAAAGTTTAAGGATAAGCTTTAAGCATTAATTTAAAAACGATCAATGGAAACTCCATTGATCGTCTTTTTGAAAATATAATATCAAGAATTTAATCCCGGATAACCATTTTTTTAGAACCCGTCACTTTTCCGTCTGTCATCATGGTATACACATATGTTCCGGATTGCAGGTCTGAACCTGATAAGGTGATGGTCCCGTTGCCTTTCTCATGGAGTGGGAGGGATTTCACCAGCTGACCGGAGATATTGTATACCTCAATAGAGGCTGTTTTTGCGTTTTTTGGAAGATAGTAGCTGATGCTCGTTCCGTTTTTGGTGGGGTTGGGAACATTCTGGGCTAATTTTGCTACATCTGAAGAGATATCAGTGGTGGAAACACCTTTGTTCAACAGCAGTTGTTTCAGCTCCTCTACCGTATTTTCAAGATTTTTGATGCGGTCTTCCAGCTGTTGGATGGTTTCATCTGAGTCCGAAGCTGATTTGTTGAGCGGCGTATTCGAAACCATTACATTTCCAATCGCATCTACAACCAGGGCGCGGCCGCTTCCTGTGGGCAGATTTTCATGTCTTACCGTTCCCACCGTGTGGAAATTGGCCGTAGGGGCGAGTGTAAGAATACCGACACTCTTATCCTTGATCAGCATGGTTGATGTAGGAGATAAGCCAAACATAATGGACAGCGGAATATTATTCGTCAGTTTCACTCCTCCCGTTCCTGATCCGATCACGAATGAACGGTTTCCCGTAGCAGCCAGATCAATTCCGAATCCCCCGGAATAGACATCCTTAAGATCTATTCCTACCCCTACTGCAAACTGGTTCTGGTTTCTGATGATATTTTTCCAGCCGAGAGCTACCGATTTTCCGGCATTATTCAGAACAATATTGTCCTGTCCGCTCACGATATTGGCGCCTCCGCCGTTGGTGAGATCATTTCCCCAGCCGCTTACTATAGAACTGCTGGCCAGCCCTCCAAGAATATTGGAGCTTCCGGTAACAATGCTTCCTTTTGCTTTGGCGGTATTGGAGTTGTTTACAGCATCTAGGATAAATGAGCCTGCTTCATTCAGGATAGCCTGTCCCGGATTGGTAGAGGCTCCGTTCGTTCGTAGAAAAAAGGGTCTTGGATCAACCGTACCCGCGTAGTTTGCCACAGTAATTCCTGGGTTTCCGGTAATTTGCCACTGCTGGGCATTGGCCATTCCTGTCAAAAGAAGCATAGCTGCTGCCAGGCCACTTTTCATGGATAATAATGATGTTTTCATAAATTTTGAATTTTG